>Ga0209237_1000117_pt1 | contig 38316 bp, 41 predicted proteins | sample GraSoi013_1_40cm_2_FD_185820 | JGI IMG/M metagenome (GOLD analysis project Ga0209237, IMG submission 185820) | Grasslands soil microbial communities from the Angelo Coastal Reserve, California, USA - Sample 10_02_2013_1_40cm (SPAdes) (version 2) | ecosystem: Environmental > Terrestrial > Soil >...
ACGGGGACATTTCCGGGGATACTGTGAACGTTGCATCTAGGATAGAGGCTCTGGCTGAAGATGGAGGGGTCTGCCTAACCCGTCAGGTTTACGATCACGTGCAGAACAAATTTCAGCTACCCCTCTTGAGTCTGGGAGTGAGACCTCTGAAGAATGTGGACGCAGCCATAGAAGTGTACAAGATGGTCATGCCGTGGGACGAAGAGAAGATCGTGGCTTCGAAACAGTTCGACAAGAGGCGAATCGCGGTGCTGCCGTTCTCGAACATCAGTCCGGACTCAGCCGACGAATACTTTGTCGATGGTATGACCGAGGAACTGATTGCTACGATGTCTCGGATCGGCGGTCTGAAAGTCATCGCCCGGACGTCTGTCATGGGTTACAAAGGGGGACAGAAGAAGATCGGCGAGGTAGCTAAGGAGTTGGAGGTTGGCTCAGTACTGGAAGGCAGTGTCAGGAAGGCTGGAGATAGATTACGAATAACAGTCCAACTCATCGATTCCCTGACGAGCGAACACGTGTGGGCTGAAAGCTACGATAGAGAACTGAAGGATGTGTTCGCCATACAGTCCGAAATCTCGAAGACGGTAGCTGAGGAACTCAAGGTCCAGCTCTTGTCTCAAGAGAGGGCTATGATCGAGAGGAAGCAAACGGTGAATCCTGAGGCATACGCCCTCTATCTCAAGGGTCGATACTACTGGAACGAAAGGACGCGAGAGGACATAGCCAAGGCGATAAAGTACTTCGAACATGCAATAAGAATTGATCCCCAATTTGCACCATCATACTCGGGCTTGGCAGACTGTTACAGCATAATCACAGACTATTTTTGGATGGCACCCCATCGGACCAGCAAGCTTGCGAGAGATTTCTCGATGAAAGCGTTAGAGCTGGACAACGATTTAGCCGAAGCACACGCCTCACTTGCCCTTACGCAGATGAACTACTTCTGGGACTTTGGCTCCGCAGAAAGAGAGCTCAAACGCGCAATTGAACTGAGACCCAACTACGCCCCAGCTCACCACTGGCGTGCTATCATGTTGTTCTACCAGAAAAGATTTGGAGAAGCTTATGAGCAGGAGAAGCGAGCTATCTCCATCGACCCGTACTCACGCGTCATTAACAACCTGATGGCTGGCTTGCTAGCCATTCTGGGCAAGAAAGACGAGGCGATGGAGCGATATCACCAAATTTTCGAGACCTATCCGGATTCTGGGTCAGTTCACGGTTGGAAGGCCGCCGTTCACGCGTGGCTTTCTGAATACGACTTGGCGATCGAGGAAGCAAAGAGGGCGTTCGATCTTGACAAGAACCCGTCGCTTGAGTCGACCCTTGCGTGGGTCTATGCCGTTGCGGGCAAGAACGATGAAGCCCAAGGAATACTCGACCAAATGATGAGTAGGGTGGCTAAGGAGTATGTTTCCCCTGTCTGGATCGGTTTGGTTGAGCTTGCATTGAATAGATCGGATGAAGGATTCAGGTGGCTGGAGAAAGGCCTCGCAGAACGAGATTCGAGCCTCTTATATTTCGCATGTCTTCCTTGGTTCAAGGAGTATCGTCAAGATCCAAAGTGGGAGAAGATAGAGGCTCATATGGGGCTACGTTAAAGTTCCTACCGGAAACGAACTGAGCCAAGTCCTGAATCGCGAGTTTGCGTCTAGGGCGAGGCAAGCCTGCAACCGAGAGCAGGGTCAGCTAGGCGCAAGCGATCCATAGAGCTACGGTATCATGTGGATATACCAACCGAGCCCTCCGGTATAGCGTGCGGAACCAAATTCGAGTCACGGTATGGCTACCGTTGTGATCAAATGTGCAAAAAAAAGGAGAGGAGACCGGGCTCAGGTCCGCTTGTCTACCTGAAATTAATCTGCCCGGTATAGGTTCCAGCGCTGGTTAAAGGTCCGGTCGCACTACCCGAGAACGGTCCTTCGCCCCTGAGGCTTGCAAGGCCACCAGTCCCACCAGCAAGTATCGTAAAGTGTCCGCGGAAGGACGACCCCCTGCCTTGGGCTACGATATGGAAGATGGCTGTACCTGACTTATCCCCAACCGTCCCCGTGAAAGTGCAGGTTGCCCTGGTATTCGCGGTACCATCAGCGTGCATCACAGTAACAGCCTGCCCGGAACAGGTTCCAACAAAGGTCCCAGTAGCCGTGAAAGAGGAATCATAGGTGAGAATCATATTCCCGCCCGCGGCCCGAGCCGTAGGCGGTGAGTTGCTCACCGTGAAGCTCCCACTGGCAGAAGCAGGCGCAGCATAAGCTACTGGGAGAAGCAGTAATAGTGGCGCTAAGAGCACTAAGAGAATCCCTAAGGTTTTCATCTATCTTTTCCACCTCCCGAACATGTTCTAAGTATTTCCAGTGCCCCTTCGTCTCCTCAGGGCCGAACAATAGAGACCTAGGAGAATCGTGCCGATTGGAAATGAGGCAAACGAACACCCTTGGAACTTTAATTTAATACTGCCGGTATCCCAAGATTGAATTTAGAAGACACCGATATAGCCGAGTCCGCGGGCTCGAATATCAGCCGTTGAAGATTGAGGCTCTACTTGCTGGGCACGTCCGCAGGGCAGAACGTGGTCCTTAGGATTCTATATCGTAACGCAAGCGAACTGTGACACATGACCGCCGCGCGGATATAGTAACCGAGCCTGCGCCGTGTTAGATCGGAACCAAATTCGAGTCACTTAGGCTGAAAGGGTAACCCCCGTCATACTAGATCCAATAGGGAAAACTGCTAGCGGACGCGCAGTACAGTGGTTAGTATCGGTTCAGTGACCTAGCTTGAAATCAGCTTTGATGCTGACTGGCGTACCGTAGTTGGTAGTGCTGCAGCTTCCTTTCAGATCTATCCTCGGGACTGATCCGGGATTGAATGGCTGCGAGACGAAATACTCGTGGATGCAACTGGGTTGGCCAGCGAGTTGCATGGTCAGCCTGGCTATGATACCGTTAGCGTTGGAGGGTACTGTTCCGCTGCCTGTCGCAGAAGGACTGCGGCAGTATGAAGTGTTGCCGGCTATGGACACTCCATTCAAGGTCCAGTTCCAGTCAATAACACCACTACCAGGATCCCCGGCAGAGCTGCTTCTACAGGCTAGACTCCACGAATACGTCGACTGGGCCAGAACTGAAGGAACGGTCGACATCGCAACGATTGGCAGAAGAATCAAGACCGAGAATGGTAGGAGCATTTTCCGCCATTGCATAGGCTTTCATCACGAGAAAGCTGGGCATATAAGCTTGTAGCTATGTAGAATCTTTTATCCTTGTAGTGATTGTCGTTTCTACATGACTGATAAGGCCATATTCGTCTACGTCCATGACCACCAAAGGTGAACAGGCCGCGGGCCTATCTGACTACCCTGCGCTTAAGCTTCCCATCGCCGGCGCAAAGAACCTACGGATCCATAGTATTATCCGGATTTGCCAACCGACCCCTGCGCTATATATGACGCAACCAAATTCGAACCGTTCTACATAAGAGAGTACCCAATCGGGTTTAGCTGTTGGGCGTAAACGCAACTAACTACCCTTAGGCGGACAGGGCAGGACCCACGTGACCCGACGAGACTTTGGTCTAATAGGGAAGAACGGAGTGCAAACGCAATTCAACGAATCACCGGACCTTGACACGAGAGCCGTTGCGGTAGCACCAGTATTACCCAACAACACTCGTTATGGGCGCTCTGCGCCGACGCTGAGCATCCAATCCTTAACCGCTTCAGACTCTTCGCTCATCTCAAAGAGACCGCGTCAGCCATCAACGGATCCGACTCAAAGGCAGAGCGTTACCTCAATGAGTGCACTTGTTATTGATTGGTTCGAACAGACGAATCTCGCCGCTTGTCCGAGCATAGTTAAAGGGGCAGGGACGGGCTAGTCATGTTGTACGATGACAGACGAGACAGAACCAATATGGGACGGAGTTACTGGGGGCATCTTATCCATCGCAATCGGGCTCATACTGGTAATATACGTAAACTTGAGCCCTTTCATCTGGATCATCAGCGCTGTATTCGGCCTCTTGGGCGTGGGCAGGCTTTCAACTGTCCCCGAGATTCGCTACTACTTCAAACTCATAATCAGCTGGGTTAGTAGGAAGCAGGTCTTTAGGAACACTGGCTCAATCTCTGGGTCAAATTTCGTTGGCAATTTGGACTCAGGTGTTGGGCCTGTCACTCTTTCGCAAACGATAGTTCAGCCAAAGGCTCCATTCCTGCGTGCCACCGTCAGTCTCGCTCCAGGACTGAGCCTTGGCAAAGTTGAGCTTCAAATTGATTTGAAAAACATCGGAGATGGGATTGCCACAGATACAGAAGGAGAATTGGTTCTCAAAGGCGGGAGCCCAGTGAAGGTACTTGACACGAGCCCCCTTAACGTGTTGCCGATCGGGCCTGGTGAAACCGGTTTGGGTCGAATTAGCGGAGTATCCGACGACATCCTTCAAGGCTTCGCAAGTTTTTCGCTTTCCATTCGCTACAAAGATGTGAACGGGAACACGATGAAACCGATTGAGCTCAAAGGCACTGGCGACGAACTACGCAAGAAACTAAATGACGATTCATGGCAACGCGCAATGGGCCAATATGGCTTCGAATGAGAAAAAGAAGGGGTGAAGAACTAAGCGTGCGTGCCCCTTCTTCCTGAATGTTTTCAGCCATCTAATCGTCTAATACTTGAGGAAACTCGGGGAATGGATCAGCATTGGATTGTCAACGCCCCGGTTGTGGAAGGACGATGATTGGTCCTGTTAGTGTGAAAGCCTCAAAGGTGCACATTCCCGACCTTTCAGTTGTCAACGGGAAATACTGGACCTTCAAGACAAGCGAACATGAGCTTGAGGGCCTCGGCTATGTCTGCCCAAGTTGTGGAAACACTCGAATCGTGAAGTCCGTTATCGTCGAAGACGCCCTGTGAAGGCGAGCAGGTGTTACCTCTGCAAGGAGTGCGGAAACATAGTCGTAGAAAGGTTATGAGTTCTGGGCTTCGAGAGACGCATGAGGGGCAGTGGTCCCATGTCTTTCAACTTCAATCCGCAGATACCGGTAGCGTTAAATTCTCACCGGTGCGAGGGTTCGACCGCCATTTGCCCAATTTTACTTGTTCGCCCCTCTCTTCGGGCTCGTTACTATTTACTGGCACGAGCGCCGAGGGGGCGCAGGCGCTATGAGATAAGTACTCCAAACACATGAGAATAGCAAAGAAGGTTGCATCGCTTGCATTCAAAGTCTCACTAGGTGGCGTCCTACTACTAGCCATCATCGCCACAGAGCCAACCCTGCTGGCGACACCATTCATTGAGTATAAAGTGCCAACGGGATTAAATGGAGTGAGCTATCCGATGTCAATTACAACCGGGCCGGATGGTAACCTCTGGTATACTGACTCTGACGGCGTCCAGGTCGTAAGGGTCACCACAAGTGGCGTATTCACTGTGTATCCGATGCCCGCAAAAACTCCAAGCGATAAACCTGACTCCATCACTACCGGGCCAGACGGTAATCTCTGGTTCACGACAGGACCAGGTAACAGTATCGACAAGCTCACGACAGCCGGCACACTAACCGAGTATCCTTTGCCCAACCTTCAGAGTGGTCCGGACGGCATTACGGTGGGCCCAGATGGTAATCTCTGGATCACAGAGTTTGACGGCGACATGATCGCGAAGGTTACCACAGGAGGCGTCTTCACCGAATATCCTATACCAACGCCGAATACGGCACCGTCGTCTATTACTACTGGGCCGGATAGTAACCTCTGGTTCACAACAACGAACCACGTGGTCACGCCTAGCAATCCCCTTGTCGGCAGGATCGGGAAGGTCTCAACTAATGGCGTAATCACCGAGTATGTCCTGCCCAACCCTCAGAGTGTTGCGGGTGATATCACTGCTGGGCCGGACGGTAATCTCTGGTTTACGGAGGACTTGATAGTTGGTAGTGCCTTTGTCGGCGTGATTGGGAAAGTCACTACAAGCGGCGTCTTCACCGAGTATCCAGTGCCACCAAACAGTCTCCCGCAGCAGATTACGGTGGGCCCGGATGGTAATCTCTGGTTCACCGACTCGGGTAGTAACGATATCGCGGAGGTCAGCACTGGTGGTTCCTTCATACAGAATCCTTTGCCCACATCTAACAGTTTTCCGAATGGTATTACGGTGGGGCCCGACAACAATATCTGGTTCACAGAGGTGGGTAGCCCCCCAAGGGTCGGCGAGCTAGTTCTGTCTCCATCCGTTCATCTCAAGGTCGCCAAGTTCTTCACTGATTCGAGCCTCAACCCGCTCCCAAGGGACTCCAATGGTAATCCTAAGGTGGATGTGGTTCTCGCCAACGGAGTGGTCACGAGCACTAATCCTGGCCAAGTTCTTGCCTGGATCAACGTCACTAACACTTCCGGGTCGTCACTTCAGGCTTTGAAGCTGAACGATACGCTTCCTGTGGACTGGATGGTCAGTCCGGCATGGATTCCTCCAAAGGGCAGTGTCGGAGCGATACACGTCTTCTACGCCAATGGAACAAGCCTGGCCAGTGAGACTGAGATAACCCAGCCTTCCACTATAACCGTCTCCACGGGCAACCCTGAGACAGTCCAACTAGCTATATCCAACTTCACCGCCACAACCATCGGTCATCCCTTGATGCCGGGCCAGAGCATACTACTGTCGGTGAAGCTTACCTATGGCCTCATACACACCAGCCAATCAGCATCAAGCTTTCCCCGAAACTACACGGATACCGCTGCCGGGGTAGCTTGGACCCAAGCCTCCTTCACGGGCGTAGAATCCAGTGGTACCGGCTCAGCCTTCTTCATAGCCGACGCCAAGGTCGTAGGCTAGCGACCAACAAAACCTCCCCCTTTTTTCTTCTCTTTGAGCTCCCGGTAACTGGGTCTGCCGTCGGTCTCGGTTTCGCCAAAGGAAATATCTCAAAACGCTCCCGTTCTCGGATGGGTATAAGTAGCATGATCTGGATAGCCTAGTTGGGTTAGAATCAAAATGAGTAGGCTTCATATCGGTAGGTTCAACGGAACCGACGTTTGGGAAGGTCCGTGTGAAGGCTGTGTGACTGTCGCTAGGATTGTCTATGACGAATCCGTGGGGAGATACCTTTGCTCGAGCTGCCTGTCGAGGAAGGACTTCGCCGAATCTGGAGTCGGCTCATATAGGGGGTCGAATCAGTCCTTCCCTATGACTATAGACGGGAAATCAAACGGTAAACTTCCTGTAGACATTATGGTAAACAGTTAAAGGTGAGAACCATTTCGGGACCTGGCAAGGAAACCATATGGCCCTCGGTGATCCCTTTCAGATCCTCCTGATCTTAGGCGTGCTAGCGGTCATACTAATCTGGGGACCGCAGAAGATACCGGAACTGGCGAGGTCATTGGGCAAAGCTCGAAAGGAGTTCGATGATGCCTCGAAAGGACTAATGCAACCAATGTCGAGTCCCTCGGCAACTGTGTCAACTCCGGACTCGCTCATCGATACTGCACAAAAGCTCGGAATTAGCACTCAGGGAAAGACTCGCCAAGAAATCTCCGATGAAATCGTGAGATTGGCACAAAAGTAATACCCAGCCGAACAAGTCGGACGACTTGGCCTAAGCACCAGAATTCTACCGGTGGGATTGTTCCAGCTATATCAATCAAAACCTGCTACCAGATTTCCGCGTCGACATCGTTGAACCTAGAATGGTTTACGGGAGACAGATGCTAGCCAATGCCTGACGAGGGCGAAAACGAGAAAGTCCTTCCGTTATGGGATCATATTGGCGAACTCTCGCGCCGCATCAAGGTCTGGATATACGCTTTCCTCGCTGCTACACTATTCTTTCTAGTCTTCCCTGCCGACCCATCATTTTTCAGGAATCCATTTCAGCTCTACCCTCCTCTGATCACAGTGGTACTCAAAGGGATCAGAGAGAGGCTGCTGCCGTCCCAATACACTTTGATTGGAGGCACCGTTACCGCTCCGTTGGAAATAATCGTGGTAGGAGCAGCTGTCTTCGGTTTTGCGACGAGCGTTCCTGTCCTAGCGTACGAGATTTACAAATTCGTTGACCCTGCGATAAAACCCACCGAGCGTGAGTCTCTCTATCCGTTTGTTGCCGCCTTCTCAGTGCTCTTTGTTGCGGGAGCACTCTTCGCATTCTTTGTCTTGCTACCTTTCGTGTTCCTCTTTTCCCTCCCATTCTTCAATGCGGTCGGATTTTCCACCTTCATCTACGCGGATGACTTCTTCAACCTGATTTTCTTCGTTCTAGTAGCCTCAGGATTCGCGTTTACGATCCCTGTCATCTTTGTCCTGTTGGTCAAACTTCATGTTATGGGGACCAGCGCTTTGAGGAAGAACCGAAAATATGTCTGGGCCGCCACTCTCGTCGCTACTGCCGTCGCTTCGCCTGATGGAGGACCGTTGGCCGATATTGCGCTGTTCGTGCCTATGATAATATTGATCGAGGGGGCGATGTGGTTCGCCAAGAGATACGAGAAGGACGATGTGGCCGGAGTACGTTCTTCATCAGGCGAGACGAAATGCTCTTACTGTGGAGGCCAGATGGACCCTGGCGGCGTATTTTGCGGATTGTGTGGGAAGGCAAGAATCTGATCAGTTCTCATTTTTCGGTCAACGATCTTGTGTCCACACACGTTAAATCCCCGGCTGACGCGGCCGATAATGAATGATGAATTTCCGCTGAAATATGCCTGAGCGTTCTCAGCCAACGCGATGACGAACGACAGGGCGGGCTGACATCAATCGAGGAGAGCCCGCCCAACCGCAATCCTCCTACAACCGTGTTGAAGAATAGGAATCGACTACACCGGCGGGCTCTCATACAGTGTGCCGGGAACCGTTATAACAACGCAAATTAGAAGGGGAACTCCACTGGATTCCCAGCAATCCCTTCGAGAGTCATATCAATGATACGAATCCCACAGCTCTCCTTCAGACTGTCGGAAGTCTTCCGCAGAACTCCGGTTCTGATCGCGGACGTCAGAAACACTCAGTCCGGTTCACCGACTGAGGAGAAATATCTTAGGCGATTGCTCTGGTATTTGCTCGGCGGTACCCGGGGAGGGCCCAACAGGGCCGAAATAATCAAAACTCTCCAGAATCGTCCTTGTAACGCAAATCAGCTAGCCGAGACTCTTCGAGTGGATTACAAGACAATTCAGCATCACGTTCGGATTCTTGAAGAGAACGGTTTAGTTTCTCTCGCGAACAAGGGAAGCTATGGCGCGGTTCTGTTCTTGACATCAAAGATGGAAGACGCGCTTCCGATCCTTGATGAGATTTGGAGTAGAATTGGAACAAGAAAGATAAGCGCACCAGCCAAGGAGTAAATCGAAGAGAATTGTCAATAGCACTGTGGGCTAGCGCAATCGTTGCATTTGCGAACATTGCAATGACGCTCGTGTTGCTGGCAATCTACATCGGAACTTATCGAAGGATAAGATCCTCTTTCACGCTAGGACTGGTACTCTTCGGAAGTTTCTTCGTCATCCTAAATCTGTCGATACTTGTGTTCTGGCTATTTCTCTTTCAGAATGTCAACGTCAGCTCCGCAACTACTCTGGTAGATCAAGCATCGTTCTACATGTTACTGGTCAACGTTGGTGAAGCATTAGCCCTATCGAACCTTCTTCGAGTCACTTGGAAATAGGCGCTGTTCGACTGGCCTTACGAAAGCTCCCTCTATCTCCGAATAGAATCTGGAAAGAATCCGGCGAAATCTGGAAAAACCGTTAAGTGCAGTTCTAGATAAGAACCGCCAGAAATCTATTGAAGTCAGAAGAGAGAGGAGAGAAGGAACCCGAGGACAGCTCGAACAAGAAGGTTTCACGAAGAGAATTTCTGAAATATGGGGTAGGGGTCGCCGCGGTTGCGGCTGGAGCCACGGCGTTGATGGGCAAGATCCCTCTGCCTGAAGGGCAACCTGCGAAAAAGACACCTTCTGCAAACGATAGTTCCGAACCGATTGTCGCCACCGTCAACGGCGATCAGGTCACAGTGATGAACGGGCAGACCATCATCAAGACCAAAGATTCCGGGTTGGCAGCACTCATCGCAGAGAAAATGAACGAAGGAGAATAGATTCATGACATCTCATCGAGAAGCTCCCAAGATCTCCAAAGATCCAGTGGCGGACAATACCGACCTGTACGCATTCGTAAGCCCCGACAAACCCAACACAGTCACAATCCTCGCAAATTACATTCCACTGGAGGAGCCGGCTGGCGGTCCGAATTTCAACACCTTCGGAGACGACGTGCTCTACGAGGTAATGATTGACAATGATGGGGACGGAATCGAGAACGTGACGTATCAGTTCAAGTTCAAAACGAAAATCGGGAACCCTGACACCTTCCTCTACAACACCGGACCAATCAGCTCCCTAACCGATTCCTCATGGAACGTTAAACAGCACTATTCAGTTACCAAAGTACTGGGACCGAGACGAAGCGGCAATTCGACGGTGTTGGGCAGCAACCTGCCCACCCCCCCGGTCAACATTGGCCCGAGGTCGACGCCCAACTATGCTAACTTAGCCAATGCCGCCATCAACATGCTCAGCGACGGCTCACTAGTTTTTGCTGGACAGAGAGATGAGGCCTTCTACGTCGATCTAGGATCAATCTTTGACCTAGCGACTCTTAGACCGTTCCAGAACCTCCACCTGATACCTACTCCGGCAGCACCAGGAGTGGATACTACCAAAGGTTTCAGCGTTCACGCAATCGCGATACAAGTTTCAAAGACAATGCTCACTAAGAGTGGCTCCAGTCCGACAGATCCATTGAACAAGGACTCAGTCGTAGGAATCTGGGCCTCTGCAAGTCGAAGAAAAGCTACAATCTTACCAGGTGACGGAGATGACGATGACAACGGCCAGTTTGATGAGGACGCATCTCCGGGCATCCAGACGGGACCCTTCACACAGGTATCAAGACTCGGAATGCCGTTGATCAACGAGGTAATCATACCCCTTGGGAAGAAGGACGTTTGGAATACCGTAAACCCACGGTTCGACTCCCAATTCCTACAATACTACCAGACTCCAGAACTCCAGAAGCTTTTGCCAATCCTTTACCCCGGAGTCTTCCCCAAATTAGCCGGATATGGCAAACCCAGAGCAGATCTTGTTGCCATTCTTTTGACAGGCATACCCTCAGGAATAGTCCCCGGCTTCCAAAACTTCACAGGAACCACCCAAGCGGATTATCTGCGCATCAACATGGCAATACCACCCAACACGAACAACCCGAATCGTCTTGGACTCATTGCGGGAGATGCCGCAGGATTCCCCAATGGGCGCCGAGTGGGAGATGACGTGATCGACATCGAAGTTCGGGCTATCGCCGGAGTAACCCTTCCGCTTGTTGACCCAAGCTTCACTCCGGATGGTGCAGCGGGTCTTGTCGGAGACGGCGTAGACTCGAACCCCGTTCAGCCACCCAACACTAGTCCCTTCCTGTCCACCTTCCCGTACCTGCCGCATCCAACCCCCGGCTACGAACACTCGCACGATCCATGACGTGACTCAGGACCTATATGGCCGGCCTTTTTTTGCGCCGACGTCAATGGACAGTCATTAGTTTCTTTACGGCACATTCAGGAAAAAAATCATTTCCAAAGTCTTATTCAGGCTCCATTCCATCCCTCTCGGAAATCCAATTGCCCTGTACTGTAATCGTCGGGGGTTTCTTTGGGGACGAAGGGAAAGATGATGCGAATCGTCCCCTAGAGGCAAGATAGCTGCCTACTTGGCCCTGAAGGACAAACCCGACATTTGCGTCAGAGGAGGAAATGGACCGAACGCGGGCCACACCGTCTTCCATGACGGAAGAGAGTATCATCTTAGGCTCATACCCAGCGGGTTTGTAAATCGTTCTACACGCCTTATGATTGGCCCAGGGGTGCCGGTAGAGACCGCGATTCTGCTAGACGAAATCAGAGATACTGACTCTGAGAATAGGATCAGCGTGGACTATCAATGTGCGATGCTGGAAGAGCGGCATAAGACTCAGGAGTGCGAATCCGAACATCTCTCAAATAAGATCGGTTCGACCAAGAGCGGTGTAGGAGCCTGTAATGCGGAACGAGCGCTTCGCATGGTGAGGTTGGCAAGACAAGAGACTAGTTTGAGACCCTACGTCGGTGATACCGTTGCCGAGATTCACCAGGCATTATCGAATGGTCGAAATGTGATGGTTGAGGGGACTCAAGGGACATTCCTGAGCCTGTACCACGGAACCTATCCTTTTGTTACGTCCAAGGACGTGACTGCCTCCCAAGCATGTGCAGATGTAGGAATCGGCCCGACCGATGTCGACGATGTGATGATAATCTTCAAGGCGTACGTCACCAGGGTAGGGGAAGGACCCCTCGAGGGACAATTGGACAGGGATGAAGTTCTGAGACGGGGCTGGATGGAACACGGCACAGTTACCGGACGAGAGAGAAGGGCTGCACCTTTCGATTTCAAACTTGCCAAACGGGCTGTACAACTCAATGGAGCGACTCAAATCGCTCTGACGAAACTGGATGTACTATACCCGAAGGCGAAGGGAGTACGAGACTATCTGAACTTACCAAAAGAGGCTCGTGACTTTGCGGCAGCAATTGAACGAGAGACAAATGTTCCGGTTACTTTGATAGGGACTGGACCTGACGAAAAGGACATCATTGATAAGAGACCCGCCCGTAATGCACCTCGTCTCAAAGCAGCGCTCGTGTCGAAGAGAAGATAGTAAGCGATTGCAACTAGAAGCAGTTGTTTCTGGATTCCGATCCTACTGAAATCTACCGGAAGCTCTGACCGGGTACAATTCTTCCGAGAAACGCCCGAAACCCTGCATTGCCAATGAGAGCCACAGTAAGAAAAGCGATGATTATCATTTCCGCCCAAGCCTTAACCAAGACCAATGTGGCAGCCGTTGGTCCCGAGAAGCTACCGGGAAGGAAGAACGGTACCAGGTTGACGAAGTAGAACCAAGTAAGCACGGCCTCGGGAACGAAACCGATCAACACCGCTGCTATCACAAAGGGAGTTCGAGGCTTTCGAATCGAGCCGATTACTTGCGAAATCAGCCCCACAGATAATCCAGTAAGAGCTTTCCCAATGGGCAGGAAAACTGTAATAATTCCAGTGCTTCCGTAAACATATCCGAACATAACCATTGGGCCGATTCCTGCAATTAGGCCCGTAAGAGCGCCAAGTCTCCAACCCGCGAAAATCGCCACAATGACGACCGCGAGACTCGAGAAATCTAAAGCGACTTGTGTGACCCCTGGAGTGGGAATCCGACCAAGGAAGATCGCTACGACTCCCAAGACGTTTCCGACAGCTCCCATTGATGCGACGAGAGTCAACGAGCTAACAGATTGTGTTCGTTGCAATTCGGAGGAGCGGCTTTGATTCTACTCATAAAAGCGTTGCTACTCAATATTGAGTAGGTAGCCGGTCCCCTAGCGAATTCTTGCCGGGCTCGGGACCAGTTTGAACATTTCTGCCGCTCTTCCCGAAGCTGTTTTGCCTTCTGGATCGCGTCGCCTAAGTTCCATCAAATCTGAGAACGTGTCAATGTCAAAGGAAATGCGGCTGTTGGAGATCGAATAGGCATTCAGCCCATTGATCTCGGCTTGACGAAGATGTTTGGAGTAGCTCCATCTTCCATAGCTGGGGGAGATTACTCCGGGCGGCGAAGTCAACATCACATTCGTTCCTCCCTTGAGTGACGGAGCCATCACGACCTTTCTGCCTGGTGTGCCCATGCTAAGGAGTTCCTTGAAATCGCCAGGTTCCGCCAATGGAATATCAGCTAGGATAGTCGTGAGGGATCGAGCGTGCTTTTGGGTCGCCAGTCTATTCGCTTGTTCTATTGCGCGATTCAGACCGACGCCTGTTTGCTTGAGAAAGGAGACTTCTTGCGATCGCAATCGGCTGCCAACATTCTCGTCGGGGGAAATGAGCATGACTGTTTCATAAACTCTGGATCGAATAATAGATGAAAGAACATCCTCCAATAACGCTTCGACGAGAACCCTTCTCTTATCACCTTGAAAGGAGCTTGAGAGTCTTGTTTTGCTTTCTGTAAGCCCCTTTACGGGGATTACTGCCCAGTTATCCGTCATGAGATGGTCTCTGCAAACTTCAACGTGTTTTCTGCCAGCTTAGACTTGGCCCCTTCAGAATCCATCACCGTCTTTGTCGCGATAACTCTCATACCAAGACTCGTGATCTTGGGGATAATCGCTCGATCCAAATCGTCAATAACGTATCCTCTCATCAGCCCCTTGTACAGCTGGGCGACCCCATAGGCTGAGACCTCCAAACCCAAGCTCTCCATCATTTGGTCTAGAGGCCCCTTGATTGCTTTCCCCCTAACAATGGGGCTGATTCCCACGATCTTCGCCCGCGTTTTCGCGATGCTGTTGCGAATCTCAGGGATTGCCAGAATCGGCCCAATGCTTAAGATCGGATTACTGGGACACAGAATGATAAGGTCCGTCTCCTCTATCGAGGGGACTACACCTGGGGCCGGTGTTGCATGCGCCGCACCCTCATATGTTACATCCTCAACTTTGTCTTGGAACTTCCTCTTAACGAAGTATTCCTGGAATTCCAGTACGCCATGCGGCGTCTTGATCTTCGTCGCTACCATATGGTCCGTCATAGGTAAGATTCGCGCTTTGACTCCGAGAGAGGTTCTGATCTTCTCCGCAACCTCGGATAGGTTGAAGCCTTGCTGGAGGTATGCTGTACGTAGAAGGTGGGTTGCAAAGTCTTTGTCTCCGATCCGGAACCAAGTTTCAGCCGAATACTTTCCAAGCTGATCCATGCAGCTGAACGTGTCTCCTTCTATGCCCCATCCCTTCGCCTTGTCCACAATTCCCGCAAGCGTGTAAGTTACGATGTCAAGGTCAGGACTCACGTGGCATCCTAAGTATTGGAGATCATCTCCAGTGTTGACGACAACAGTTATCTTTTCGGCGGGAAATACGTTTGCGAGACCTTCCAGAAAGCGAGCGGCTCCCACGCCGCCGGCGAGACAAGTGATCGAGCGAAACACGCAGAGACCCTGCGAGAGCGTTTCGCCGGGACGAAACCTCTAGTTAAACGCTATCCCCGTTTCTTCGTAGATTTCTTGACCTGGTCCAGATGAGCAGCTTTCAGATAGTCTGCGGCTGTTCTAAGGTTGACATAGGCATCCGTGGGAGATTTCCGTCGCCCTTCACGCGCTCGCTTTAGAAGCTCCATGGAGTCCTTGACGAGGACAATGGCCGCCCCACCTTTTCGAATCTTGACAGGTGGTTCTAGGTCCTCCAATCCGTACGTCAGATTGAACAGAAGGCTACTGTACTCCACAGCTTCTGCGGCGAGCCAGATTTCCAGAGCGACATCCACTGAAGACTTGGTTGTCTTATCGAGAGCGATATTGACTTTCGACCACGCGTCGTCTAACGCCTTTTCCAGTTTGGACTCTAGGAATTCCTGCTCAACCGGAGACCTCTTGGACAAGGACGGTTGTCCTATTCGACAGTGACGCTCTTTGCTAGGTTGCGGGGATAGTCAGGGTCGTGTCCTTTGATCACGGATAGGTAGTATGCCAGTAGCTGTAATGGTACCACATACACGAGGGGAGTTACGAGAGAGGGCAGAGACTCTGAAATTTCAATTACCCGATCCGAGAGGTTTCTGACCTCCTCGTCTCCTTCCTCAATTATTGAGATGATCCGGGCGCCTCGAGCCTTCATCTCCATTATGTTTCCAACGATCCGCTTGTGGGTGTCGTCGTTAGGTGCGACGAAGATTACTGGAAACCCTTCCTCGATGAGTGCGATGAATCCATGTTTGCTCTCACCAGCCGGATAAGCGATAGCCGGAACATAGCTGAGTTCTAGGAGTTTGAGGCGACCCTCAAGCGCAGTCGGCACATTGATTCCCCGTCCCAAGAAGCAGATACTTGATGCGCTGTCGCACTCTTCGGCTATTTTCTTGACCTCTTCGATCCTCGTGTTCAAGATGCTCTGGACGAGCGCGGGGGTTTTGTGGAGGGCGAGCTCTAGTTCATTGATCTCTTTCGCAGATACTTCGCCTTTTTTCCGGCCAATGGTCGCAGCAAGACGCAGAAGCACTGCAATCTGGCTGGTGAACGCCTTGGTCGAGGCGACGCCTATCTCTGGCCCCGAGTTTTGGTCGATGTAGACGGTGGATAGGCGCATCAGAGTGGAACCCAGGACGTTCAGGACGCTCAGTACGATCGCGCCTTTCGCCTTTGCATCACGAACGGCGTTGAGGGTGTCCATCGTCTCACCAGACTGGCTGATGGCTAGAATGACTGTCTTCGAGGTTACTAGATCCAAAGCTTCTTCGGAGAATTCGCTGGCAATCACTGCTCGGGCGTTGATCCCGGCTATTTTGGCGAGGGCTATGCTGCCGACCAGACCCGCGTGATATGAGGTCCCGCAGGCCACGATGAAGACCTTGTCAGCTTCGATGATCTTTCTGGAGAATTGGTCGTAGTAAACCTGCTCTGTTCGGAGCACGTCACGCAGGGCTTGGGCTTGTTCGTGTATTTCTTTCAGCATAAAGTGCCGAAAGCCTTGCTTCTTTGCAGACTCTGGGTCCCAAGTAATCGTAATCGCTTCTCGTTTTACCGGGGCGGCATTTTTCAGCTTGAGAATTCTTACCCCTTTGGGGTCTAAGACAGCCATTTCTCCTTCGTCTAAAAGTACCGCTTTCCTCGTGAGTGGCAAGAATGCCGCAAAGTCTGATGCGCAGTAATATTCGCCGTCCCCGAGGCCCAAGACGAGAGGGCTCTCCTGACGGGCGCAGAGTATTGTCTTCGGCTGTTCAGTGCTTGTGAGAACGATCCCATAGGCTCCTTCAAGACGGTTCACGGTCTTGCGGAACGCCTCCTCTAGGCTTGTCCCATGGGAAAGGTAGTCTTCCACTAGGTGCGGGACCACTTCGGTGTCGGTCCTCGATTGAAAGTGGTGGCCTTTCGCTTCGAGTTCCCGCTTGATCTCTAGGTAATTTTCGATGATCCCATTGTGAACTACGGCTATTCGCGATTTGCAATCGACGAGAGGGTGAGAGTTTTCGTATACGGGTCTTCCATGCGTCGCCCATCGTGTGTGTCCCACTCCAACTGGTCCCGGAAGGTCGTCAAGATTGTATTTTGCGTGGACCTCCTCTAATCGTCCGCTGTCCTTCTTCACAGTCAGTAGGTCATTGTCGAGGGTTACTATGCCTACGGAGTCATAGCCTCTGTATTCGAGTCTCTTGAGCGCGGAATGGATGACTGGGGCCGCGTGAGAGCCCTCGTGAAGAACGCAACCGAATATTCCACACAAAGCACCAATCACTCTTTGAGGAGACTTGCTATGATAGGAATCGGCAGGGCATTAAGAATTACTGCACTGTATATGTTCGACCTACGCTCTGTCGTAAAGAATGTCGCAGGGGGATTGTTTAGGTTCCTATTGGGATTCCCATCAGCAAGACTCGATTGGATTTGGAATCCTACCTCATGGAAATTCGGCTCCCTTAGACCCACGATTTACTCTTGGTAGCTGGGAGGAAGTCGTTCTCCGTCCCGATTTCTTGAAATCTTTCCCCTATTCTTTGTTTTCCGAATGACAAAATTCGTATCCCTGGCCGGCCTTGAGGTCATGAACAGCGGATGAACTTGTTGCTTGCGATATTGGGGTATTGGTTTCATCTTGGCTTGTGGAGTCCTATCCTTGCGTGATAGGCTTCTAAGGATCGGGATTGACATGATGAATCCCCCGAGCGCTGCGATGAGTGTAACGCGGAGAAGAGAGCCGGTAGGCTTGATGATGTTAGCAATGTAATCTTCGAGGTAGGCGACATGAAAGTAAGCGACTGAGATCCAAACTGATAGAAGAACGAGGATTCCCAAAAACAAGGACCCGACTAGTTTGGTTTTTCCTCGAGTCTTCTGAACATCGACATTGTTCATTTTGTCTTTACTCGACACGCAAGAATCATCTAGGAATAATCTGAAGCACGGACTCTTTCGACATATGGGTGAATCGTTACCCATAGCGGGAGAGGGAAGGTTTCTGACGCGAGAGCCGAGTTGGAGTGGTCTCTAGGGTTAGACTCTGACTCTTACAGCCGACTTGGCTTCGAGGACCCGTCTCGCTTGCACTCCCTTCACTCTTTCAACGACTAGAGTTCCGAAGAATGCGCCTGCTGAACCGACGAGAGTATCGCCAATCAGCGCAATCGCCCATATCACAGCGGACGAGGGTGCCCCGACCGCTTGAAGGACAATTAGACCTGTCGGAGCCATTGCCAGGTTTCCTAGTGTGCCTGCGAGGACCAGATGTTTTCTAGATGGATCCAGAAGGGTTCCACCAGAATGCTGCAGGTAGAGGTCGAAGACCAGACCATTCACGACTACCGAGGCTGTAATATGAGGTGAAAAGTTGCCCGCGGCGCTCGGAGTGCCCAGGAAGATCAATCCGATAATTGTGCCAAGAAGAGTCCCGGCCCACTTCTTGCCAGTCAGGGATACGAGAATGGCGAAGAAAGCAGGCAGTAGGAAGAAGAGGTCCAGCGATCGGGTCACGGATCGAAGCTCAATGCTCGACACGTACCCGTAGGCGGTGAAGAGAGCAGTCAGCGCCGCGACTAAGGCTACGTATCGGCTGGTTGATGTCGCTCCCACAAAGGGAGGGTTGGCGCCACCCTTCCAATACGGGCTCATAACAGGATACATGACTTTCGAGTATTTGGGATTTGATGCGAGATAGTACGGTCATCTTCAACCGCAGGGCGGTGTAAGGCCAATACGTATGATGATTAGCTTCAGCTTACCGCTTCTTGAGAGCTTCGGACTCGACCTTTCCGTGGACCCTCACGGTCCCAACCTTCAATGTGGGAGTTGCGAGTTCCAGCGTGACGTCGAAGTTTAGAGCATAACCCTTCTCAGACATCTTTCCCAGGATTTCCGCTAATGAAGACTGGGTCGGTTCTTCTGATCGTTGAGGCATTACAATCTCTTTGTCGATTAACGTTCCCCGCCTATAAAGCTGTAAGCGGAACCATCTACCCTCGAGTGCAGGCTTCGAAAACGATAACTCGCTTAGAGCTGAAATGGCGTTCTACACTAGTCTGAAATCCTCTTTCACCGTGGTCAACACAATGTGTGTATTAGTTCGTTCCACGAAAGGCATCGCCAATAGAGACTTTGTGAATCTGCTTAGTTCCTCACGGCTCCTGAACTTGGCGATGACCATCGCGTCGGTGAGACCCGTCACATCGTAGACGGCCAACACCTGCGGCATCTTGGCAACCTCCTTCTCCAGCTCCAACAGCTTGCCCTTCGCCACCGACACCTCCGTAAGTGCAGTCAATTGAAACCCTATCTTCTCATGGTCGAAGATTGCCGAGTATCCCCGAATGATACCTGATTTTTCCAGCTTTTTGGTTCGCGATTGAACCGTGGTCGTGGACACCCCCAGCTTATGCGCTAGTTCCCTGTAGGACAGTCGAGCATCCATCAGGTACGCTTGCAGGATCATCCGGTCGAGTTCGTCCACCCCGACGCCTGAGGATTTTTCCGGACTTTCGCGGACCAACGATGTCACCTCCTCAATTGTTCCAATCGTGTCCGCAAAAGTTCGGTCACTAGACTCGGATCAACCCGGCCCCGGACTTCGCCCATAACCAAGTTCATCATCTTCCCCAACGCCTTCATCCCATTCTCTTCGACAAGGGAACGATTCGACTCGAGCGCTTTGGAAATGATTCCACCTAACTCCTCGTTAGTCAGCATTCTAAGTTTCAATTCTCCGAGAGCATCTAGGGCACTTGCATCGGGATGCGACGACAACCACTTGAGGATCTCGAGAACCGATTCTTTGGCGGTCTTCCCTTCCGCCACCAGATCGAAGACCCCTTTCAGATGAGAGTCTTTGACATTCTCGACGGGGACCTCCTCTCTTGCAATGCTGCTTAACGACTCTGTGAGCACAGTTGCGACGAAACTCGCTGCGACCCCTTTCGCGCTGGTAACGATCTCCTCGAAGATTCCTAGATAGTCCGAGTTGACTAGCTGACTCGCAAGCTTTGGACCGATATTGTATTTCGACCCGATCTCCTTCGCCAGTTCCTCAGGCATACGAGGCAAATTGTCAGCGATGCGCCCGATCCTTTCGGGGCCGATCTGGACCGGGGGTACATCGGTCTCAGGATACATCCTAGCTGCTCCGGGCCTTGGCCTCATGTAATGAGTCGTCCCATCAGGATTAGCCGTGCGCGTCTCTTCGGGAACCCCCGATACTGCTTCTTTCGCTCTTTCGACCACTGCCCTCAATCCATCGAGGGCATTCTCTCTCGCATCAGCGACGAGAACAAAAGCGTCTGTGGGGCCACACTCAAGTTTATGGTAAATCGCCTCGACGTCATTTTCAGTTATACCATAGCCGGGAAGTTCGTCCGAATGGAAAATCCCTCCCACTCGTCCCCAAAACGCCGCTCTCTTCGCCAACTCAGTTCCCAACCTAATCCCTGGCATTAGCTCCCATTTGAGAAGACCCTTGAAACGAGCCAGACGAGTGCCGAGAACGACTCCACCGTTTTTCACAGCAGACTGAATAATCTTGGACTGTGACGATAACAGTTGCCCCGTCAGATCGACGAAATTTTCCTTGAACTCCGTGGGCTGGAGGTTTCTAGTTCGCAGCTCGTCTCGAATCTGTAATAGGTTTGTTTGACGCTGTACTTCGAGCTCTACAACCTTAGCCACAAGCTCGAGTTCCTGAACGCCTTTGATCTCGGTGAGTGCACCGTTCTTGATCGAAATGTTGAGATCTTGCCTTATGCTTCCGAGACCGCGTTTGACACGTTTTGTGGCACGGAGCATTTTGCCGATTGCGAAGGCGACTCTGCTAGCTTCCTCGGGATGGTGGATGTCGGCCCCTGTTGAGATTTCTATTAAAGGAACTCCAAGTCGGTCGAGTCGAAATGTCACTGAATTCTTGGTTTCCCCGGTCTTTCGTCCCGAATCCTCTTCGAGTGTTATTTGCTGGATTGGGATTTCCTTTCCTTCGACCTTGAGCTTGCCATCGAGAGAGATTATGACTGTCCTCTGAAATCCCGTAGTGTTCGAACCGTCAATGACGACTTTTCGCATTACATGAACCTCGTCCATGGGGCGAGCGTTGAATAATGCCGTGATCGTTAGCGCGATATCTATCGCCTCCTCGTTCAAGCGGTGTGGTGGCTCTTCGTCCAGATCGACTAGACAAGTCGTTTCTGGGTCCGCCTCGTATCTGATCGTATGGCCCTTGTGGAATTCGAAAAGGACCGCGGGATCTATCTGGCCTAGTTCGCTTTGAGTAGGTCTAAGTCTACGGTCGAATGTTAGCGTCGGAGGCTTCGTCGAAAGGATTGTGGGGCAGTCGCAGAACAGTTTATGGCGAGTATCTAGCTGTCTGTGAACCTCAAGACCAACCCTTAGTTCTACAGCTGAGTAATCGAATGGCGATTATGTCGCCTCCATAATGGGGGTCCTCTGCGTGATCTCCCCTGCTAGGGGTTGTAGCATGAGATCGCGGATCTTCTCGGATGATCGTGTCTGGCCTAATACCCACATGAGTTTCACGAGCGCAGTCTCTGAGATCATGTCTTCGAGAGGAGTGACGCCGATGTTGAGCAGGTCGCGTCCGGTGACGTACACGTTCATGTCCACTCGGCCCCAGATGGTCTGGGAGGTCATGAAAACTGGGACGTCTTCTTTCAACGCTTTCTTGACTGCGTCGTAGCAGTACTTTGAGACATGTCCTAGGCCAGTGCCTTCGAGAACAAGACCACGCGCACCGGTTGATACCGCGGCGCTGATCATGTCTGGGTTGAAGCCTGGATGGAATTTTAACAGGTAAGCATGATTGTCGAAGTGTGACTTGACAATGAGGTTACGACGCACTCCTCGTCTTGGAGCGTCTTCAAATCGTTCGACCTGTCCCGTCTGTAGGTCGTACCTTGCCAGAGGGCTCGAGCCAATGGACTTGAAAGCGTCTCGGCGACTCGTGTGACATTTTCGCACTCTTGTGCCCTTGTGGGCGACGATGTAGCGATCTGACATGTCCTGGTGCATCGCAACTCCAACCGCTCCCAGATCCGCACGGGAGGCAAGAGCAACAGCGCCCGTTAGATTGGAGGCGGCGTCGGAGCTTGGACGATCTGAGGACCTCTGAGCTCCCACGAGCATTACTGGAACTGGAAGTTCCTGCAGTGCAAAGCTGAGAGCTGCTGAGGTGTAGTGCATGGTATCGGTTCCCTGACTTACAACAACTCCGTCGACTCCTTCCTCGATCCTTTTGGCCACATCCTCTGCGAGCGTTCTCCATTGTGAGGGGGTAACGTCCTCGCTTAGCTCGCTGAATAGAATGTGAGCTTCAACTTCCGCGATTGATGCAAGTTCCGGCACGACGCTTGCAAGGTCCGCTGCTGTCAGCGCTGGTTGCACTGCTCCTGTCCGGTAGTCGACGCGGCTTGCGATGGTCCCTCCGGTGCTGATGATTGCCACTCTGGGCAATCCAGGACGTTTTGGTGGAGAAGATGGCTTTGTGAAGTGTGGCTTTGGACCCTCACCTATGACCTCTATTTTTTCCGCCTTATCGTAGTGGATTCCGATATTGTAGCCGTTCTTGAGTTTGAGAACTATGTGGCTCGGATCAGTGTATTCTGACCTCGGAAAGAGTGTTCCTTCGAAAACTTCGCCCGACTTCGTCGTGATTCTGATAATGCTGCCAATCTCAGCGTTGGCATTCTTCAGTCGGCGTGGGATTTCGCCGTGGTATCCCTCGAGTCCCGAAGCTGACATGACTCTCTTGAACTCCTGGCAATAGTCACAGATGTTCTAAGTCAGAATCTTGGACATATAGGGTCCGTCGGGTTGATAGTTGAACCGTGAATAGTAGCTCTTCGTCCCGAGAGCGCTTATCACGACCATCTTGGTCCTGTCGTACTCCTCGAACGCTACGCGCTCAGCCTCTGCCACGAGCCTGGCTCCGTAGCCCCTATGCTGAAAGGCGGATTCTGATCTCGCGCCTACGGGAATGGTTTGGCCGAAGACGTGCAGTTCTCGAATGATCGCTGCGTTCATGTTCCTGATTTCAGGCCGATGAGCTCCTTCGCCTGGAATGCGTAATCGAACGTAGCCGATCAGTATTCCTTGTTCCGGATCTTCGAATGATAGAAAGATTTCGGTGCCTCCTGACGCCTCGTAGGCAATCCTTTGCATACTGACATTATCGATTAGTGGAGTCGATCGGTTCTTCATGATGTGCTGTCCGACTTCTCGGCACCTTATGCAGCGACACTTGATTCCTTGGCGACCTAGTTCTTCTTGGACCAATTGGCGGAGGTTTCCGTTCTTGACACCGTCTGTAATTCCGTCGATGGGAATCTCTCGCTGAATTCTCATCACCCTGACCCACTGAGGGATGAACTGTTTGATTTCCGCGATTAGACGGGCGGCTTGCGCTGTCGAGTAAGGCTTGTACTCTCCTTTTTGCCACTGTTCATACAGTCTGGTTCCAGAAGTGACCAGGCATGGATAGATCTTTAGCATGTCTGGTTTGAAATCTGAACTTTCGAAAATGCTTCGGAAGGCTTCCAGATCCCGTGTCTCGTCGCAGCCGGGAAGGCCCAGCATCATGTGGTAGCCTACTTTGAGACCTGACTCTTTCAGAGTCTGGGTAGCCTCGACGACGTCTGCCACTGAATGATCGCGGTGGATTCTTTCGTAGACGTCGTCGTAGAGAGTCTGAACGCCTATTTCGACCCTGGTGACGCCCATCGAGAGCATATGGTCCACATGGTCTCTGCGAGACCAGTCGGGCCGAGTCTCGATCGTAATTCCGACATTTTTCACCTGAGCGCTCTCGGCGATTTTCTTGGCGTTCTCAAGCGATCCTGACTGCTGGTCATTGAGAGCCTCCAGGCATCTCTTCACGAATTCCTCCTGATACGAGTGAGGCAGGAACGGAAACGTGCCTCCTATCAAGATCAGCTCGACCTTGTCCACAACGTGACCCATACGCCGAAGCTGTGAGAGTCGACTTCTCACTTGTAGGAAGGGATCGTACTTTGATTCGAGAGCCCTCATAACCGCGGGTTCCTTTCCAGTGTAGGCACGCGGGACACCTACCTCAGGACCCCCAGGGCAATAGGTGCACTTCCCGTGAGGACAACCATAGGGCTTGGGCATCACGGCGACCGTCGTCACGCCGCTGATTCCGCGCACCTGTTTCTCAGTAAGGATGGGTCGGAGTCTCGGTCGAAGATCATCGGACAGGAGTTCGAGAATGCTCGAGTTAGCGGGGACGAAGGGGGACTTGTACTTTCTGCAGACCTCGATCTTGACTCTATTGACTTCTTCTTTGGATGGATTTTCGAGAGCTAGGAGTCGTTCGAGAATCTCTGTTGAGACCTGTTCGACGACCTGGCTCATATTTGGGACGCCATGGATGTGAGTCTCCTAGACTGGGCTAGGCTCTAACTGTCTTTCTATCGGCTTCCCATACACACGTCCTTTCCACGAGAACCCGAAGCCAAGCGACCCGCGAACTGTCGAGTCGATCCCGATGAAAATGTAGACTATGATAGCAAGTGGGAACAGCAGCGCGTATAGAGAGCTGACTCCAATGGAATTGTCTAGCATGACTATGCCAAGCCACAGGAGTCCAGACATGAAGAGTCCGGCGATCAGGTAGGCGTTCAGAGGGGTTGCTGCTGCCAGTAAGATGCCGTAACCTAGGACAGCGAATGGCAATACGAGGAACGTGAACATCAGGCAGATTCGAGTGACCGCTCTAGGTAGCAAGTGCGTCTCGGACACCGTGTAGAAGTTCTTCCTCCAGCCGCGCCAGATCTCACCCAAGCTAGCGTACATTCTGACTCCCAGGGCATCAGAGGCGGTGACAAACCGCAGCCGCATCCCTGCTCTCTTCAACAATCTGCCTAGGGAATAGTCCTCGATAATCTTGTCACGAACCGCATAGTGTCCCCCAATCTTGTCGTAAGCCTCTCGACGAAAGAGCATGTACTGCCCATTTCCAATCGCATTCTGCCGATTGTCGTCATTAACCAATTTTCCACCTACTAGAATCATGATCAGAAGGAAGATTGGCGGCTGCAGAAGCCTTTCCCAAAAGCTTCTCAGGATAGTTCCAGGCGCAAGTGTAACAAGATCCGCGTTCTCAGACTGAAGGTAGTTAACGGATCTTGCCAGGCTGTCTGTTGCATGAACCGAATCGCCATCGGTGAATAGGAGCAGCTCGCCTCGCGATTTCTTGTAGCCAAGATGGCATGCCCAGTTCTTTCCTACCCAGCCCGCGGGCAGAGGGTCTTCCTCAACTATTGCGATATGTTGATCGAATGTTCGAACAAGCTCGACCGTTCCATCCGTCGAACCGCCATCTACAACGATGATCTCTTTGTTGGGGTATTCGAGGCCCACCAAAGACTTGATGCAATCACCGACGGTTCTGGCCTGGTTTCTGACGGGCAAGATTATGGAAACCAGAGGAACGTTACTGCCGGCCCCAGTCTGCGTTGGTAGGGACGGAAAGTGCATCAAGGTACGATACTCGTAGCCAGCAAACAACAAGATGAGGAGTGATTGAACACCGAGCAAAACGTCGATTGTCAGCGACAATGATATGTGAGCCAGCCAACGACTTTTTCGATCGGCCGGGCGACCGTCCCGACCTAGGCTATTAAGTTGGTCAGAGTCGTACAGATGCTCGTTGCCTAAACTCGATCAGTCTCTCAAGCGTGCCAAAGCGCGACGAGACTTTCACTCCGTCGAGGCGCTTGAAGATCTGTTTCCGCTAACGATTGATCATGATCTGGAGCTCAAGTTGTTGGAACGGACACAAGCGCCCAAACTGTTCAAACTTGTGGACTCCAACAGGGCTCATCTTCGAAAATGGCTCCCCTTCGTTGACGACTATCGATCCGTCAATGCTGCAAACCAATTCATCCGCAGAAATCGAGAAAACCATGCCGGAAAAACCCGTCTCCTGATGGGGATCTGGTTGGGAGAATCACTAGCAGGCGTCGTAACCTACGACTATATCGACTGGGACAACCGAGCCGCATTGATCGGTTTCTGGCTGGGCAAATCCTTCGAGGGAAGGGGGATCATGACAAGAACATGTAGCGCACTTGTCGATCTCGCATTTTATGAGGTTGGCCTAAACCGTGTTGAGATATCTTGCGCATACGAGAACACGAGGTGTCGTCGGGTGCCAGAGAGATTGGGGTTCAGCCAGGAGGGAATCTCCCGGGAGAGGGAGCGGATTTACGATCGTTTCGTCGATACTGTCAGCTACAGGATGCTTGCATCTGAATGGAAAAAGCGGACTGTCTAGGGCCTAGACTCTGATGTAGTTCTGGCCCGGTTTTCTGCCCAGAACAAATCTCTTCTGCGCATTCCTTCGGACTCGTTCACGCGGTGAAAGCCCGGGCTTGTTTAGAGCCACGATCTTGGGAGTCTGCTGCCTGACTTTACCTGCTTTGGTGAGTGAGCCATGAGTTGGCGTAAGTCTCTATCTCCCTTCCTATATCGATGAAAAAGCTGACCGTTCTAATTAACGCTTCGTTTCTTCGGAAGCATGATTTAGACCATGTAATCAAGACAACGGTTGGCTGGGGTCACCAAACGAACTTTTTCGATCGCGCTTTAGCCAGGAAGTAATGTTTCACCGGTTCCAATAGGATTTGTACCAGCCCTTGCGTACTGGTCGACTTGTGAGGCCGAGACTCGCGACTGAATCATGCTTGGCTTACAAGGAGTATCAAAGTCTGAATCAATGACCTGCGTTCAGTGGAACTCTCTTGCCCGAGAGATCGCGTCTCATGTGCCCGAATTCGGGCATGCCGCTGAGCTCTGCTTCCGAGAATACGGGTCCATCGTGACAGACCAGGTAGGGTCCGATAAGGCAGGCAGCGCATATTCCCACGCCGCACTTGAACACTCTTTCCAAGCTTACCTGAATGTGGCAGCGAGTTTCCATTGCAAGGTCATAGATCTTCTTCATCATCGGCTCGGGACCACAAGTGTAGATCGCGTCAAAGTGTCCAGTTCTAACTACGGTCTCCGCCACCTTCGGGACCTGGTTCTTCTCTCCGTAGGTTCCGTCGTCGGTTGCGAAAACGAGTTTGAAATGGTGTTCTTTGCTGTCTGCGATCAGCCAGTCCTTGAAGAGTAGTTCGCTGGCTGTCCGTGCTCCTGTGATTAGGGTGACGTCGCGGCCGCGAAAATGAACCAGTAGAGATAGCAATGGCACGAGCCCTGTTCCGCCCCCTACGACCAAGAGTTTGTGATGGTGTCCAACACTGTAAGGGTGCCCGTATGGACCCCGGACCCAGAACAGGTCCCCGGGTTTTTTCTCCCAGAGAGCGACACTCACCGGGCCGCCTTTCTTGATGACAACCCCTGCTTCGTTCTTTCCGTGAATTGCTAGGACGCTCATCGGCACCTCGTCAACGCCTGGGACCCAGACCATAACGAACTGCCCTGGGTGAGCTTTGTGCAGGGTTGCGTCACTGAACCAGAACGAGCGGATGGAGGGAGTCTCGTCGACAATCCGCTCAAGTTTCACCGAGCGAGGTGTGTGGAGTTGTGCTGTCGCCTGTTCCAAGGTTTAGAATGAGGGCGCATGGGGGTTACTAATTAGTTATGAGTTGAGGCTATCGTGCTCCGAGGATCTGGTAGAGTATGGCTGCGATGAACAAGGCGCTGAGTCCAGCTACAATGATGAACAGTATTGGATTCACCATCCAACCAGGGTCCTTAGCCACGCTCGTCAAAAGCGCTTCCCGGCTACCGAGCCGAGATCAAGTATTATTTTAATCAGGTTATCTGACTGACTGAGACATAGGTTTCCTTCTCGGGAAGTCTGTTAACCAGTTTCATCATCTCAGTGTAATGGTGGCTGATTATGTCTGACCCCTTCGGTCCCATCATCTGTTCCGCGTTACTCTTGCACTGGTTGATAGCCGTCAAGATTCCGGTCTTGGTTGGCTCAGTGTAGCTGACACCGCAGTTCTGGAATACTCCCTCAACGAACTGTTTGACCTGTGTCTTCAAGGCCTCATCAGTTACCGGCTGGTTTAGGAGTGTGAAGAATTCCCTGTTCGCGCTCTCAAAGCATCTGAGTAGCTCGTCTCGGACAAGTTCTCCCGTGATCTGACTGCTCGGGATATCTGGCGCCTTGTAAGTCCCGGTCATAGAGTCCTCAATATGACATACGTTATATAAAGCCCTGTCCCTAACGCTATGGACAATCGTTGCAGTGTAGTTCCTTCTCACCGCAAATCGACAAAGATCTCCTTGGAAAATTTGATTCTGAGATCTTGATTCGGACCCCTCATGTCGCTGGAGGAGACAAGACTGGAGTAGTTGCGAATGCGACTCCCTTAGTTGACCTAACGGACGCCCTATCCGAATGCGCCAAGGCAGAGTATGGAATAAGAATAGACTCGAAGTCGGTCAGAGTCTTCGGTAAACTGGACTCTCAAATCTTCGGCGGCTCCGTCAAGGTCCGACCCGCAGTAGAGATAATCAGGGACGCAATCGTTACAGGTAAGCTTAGATCTGGCCAGAAGATCTTCGAAGCAACCTCCGGCAACTTCGGCTTAGCCCTCGGCATGCTGAGAGACCTCGGGCTAGAAGTCATCGTTCTCGTCTCGAGGAGACTGCAAGGAGGAGTCTTGGACGAACTCAAGAATGAAGGAGTGCGATCGGTGAATCTGGATGTTGACATATGCCCAGCACCAGGGCTCAAGATAGACCAGAATCTAGTAGTCGCGAAAGCCGCCGCAGAGAGTGTCCGAGAACAGCTCGCACAACTTGGCCTTGACACGTCAGTCCTCGACAAGAATCGAGGAGATGTGGAGGTGCTGCTCGCAAAACAGGACGTGATCAGCCTTGCTAAACTACTCGCCAAAATCTACGATGGATTCTGTCCAGAACAGTATGATAACGAGCTAAACGTTCGGTCTCACGAGACAACTACAGCGCCGGAGATCGACCAGCAGCTCAAGGCTCACGGCTACTCTCTCGGAGACTTTAGAATAATCACCGCCTTCGGAACAGGAGGAACCTCAGCAGGTCTCGCGAAATATGCACAGGCCAAGTACCGACAAAAGTCCGTGCACGTAGTGTTCCCGCTGGCCAACCAGGATGTTGCTGGGATAAGGACGAGAGACAAGGCTGTCGGTCTGAGATTCTACCAGCCCGAGCTATACGGCGGGGAACACGAGGTAGATTTCGAGGCGGCTAGACGACTCTTGAGATTCTTTGCCGGCAGAGGCTATGGCATCGGCGAGAGCGGCGCACTAGCCCTCTACTCAGCCTTGCAGATGATCAACTACGGTGCGGGTAACAAATTCGTAGTAATGATCGCTGATGGACTGCAAAAATACCTAGCCGATCTTGAGGTACCAGTTGAGACCTCAGACCCCCTCGAGGTCAACGTACAAGAAGCGAACTCCAAGCAGCCGAGCTATGGGGAGGTTCTCTGGACCCACGCGATGTTTGTTCCGAGGGAAGAAGGAATCAAGCTGGTTGCTGATGCTTTAGGATGTGACGAGGACAAGGTTAAGGTTGCCACAGCGCGAGACGTTCAGTCGCTGATAACAACCGAGAAAATTCCAGCCGGAATCAACGCTCTTCTGCCGAAAGACAAGTCAAAAACGCTCCTAGTCTGCATGGCAGGAGGAACATCTTTACGTGTAGCCGAGGTGTTGGCAAAGAACGGAGTAGGAGCCCAGAGTCTGACGGGCGGAATCATGAACCTGTCTCAGACTAGCAATAGACAACCAGAAGACCTCGTCCAAGTCGCCACTGAGTAAGCTTTCGGAGGCATCGGGCAGACTTTGCGGCGAAATGGAAGATCATTTCTTCATGATGAGCTTGATCGGGCTCGGATTCCAGCCAATTCAAGCATTATGCGAGCTGACGCCTCAGAGATTTCTTTCTCTGCTCCAGGTTCGACATTGTAGATGTGGAGCAGGATCAAGGGCCTGATTCCCGTTTCTCTCCCTCTAGGATGAGACTTGAAGTATAATCTTGGATAGATCTTGCGCGCCTGATCAAGAACTGGTGCGAGCGCCGACTCAATAATCCCGGTAATCTTGATCTCTACCTCCTTGGGGCGCGTCGTATGGAACGATTCTAAGTAAGGAATGATGCTGGCGCGGAATATCGCCTTCATTTCGGAAGGCACACCCGGCAGGGAGAACAGGGTTGTACTTGACTCTTGCATCTTTACTCCGGGAGCTGTGCCAACAGGGTTCGGCAGGGGAACGGAACCCTCTGGAAGAGTGGCCATCTTAGTCCGATACTTCGTAAGTTTAGGCTTGCTTTCGAGTCTTCGGTAATGATCTCTCACAAGTTCCAACGCTTCCTTGTTCAGTCTCATTGGTTTGTCGATGGCTCGTGATATTCCAGCCAACGTCATGTCGTCATGGGTCGGACCCAAGCCGCCAATTGTGATCAGGACACTCCGGTTTCTCTTGAGAGATCCTCGCACACCTGACTTGATTGAATCCAACGAGTCGCGTAGCTGTGTGACTCTCTCGAGGGTCCACCCTAACCTTGTAAGGTGTTTTGCGATCCAGTGGGAGTTAGTGTCAAGTGTGTGTCCGATGAGAAGTTCGTTACCGATCGAGATGATCTCGGCCGTGGGCTTCCTCGACAACTTCCGCCTTTCTGTCAGTTCTAGGTTCTCCTAGGCTTTCTGAAGCGAGAGGACTGCTGCAAGTGCACCTGCAAGTGCGCGTCCCGGATCCTTTCCAAAGCCGATTATGATGAGATCCTTGTCAGTGGGTTCTAACTCGCTCCTGAGCCTTGCGCTTTCTTTTGGAGCGAGTTCTGCGATACTCTTGTTGTCAGGCGGAATCACAAGCTTCTTGCCTAGAACTGCAACTGTGATCGAGCCTTCAGCTCCAGCCTTAATCGCTTCATCCCTCTGAACAATTCCAGTCATTCCTGGTCTGTACAATTTTGTGGCGTGCACTCCCATGACAGAATTGGCAGATACCAAGTCAGATTGGTCTATGGAAATGATCTTCTTGATTGATAGCTGACGAAGAAGCTTCCGGAGGCTCCCCTTTCCCATCTTGGAAAGCTGGACACCTTTCACAGTTACCAAGGCCATTTTGCTTGCTGCCAGCCTTTCCAATAGTCCGCGAACGACCCCGTCGTTTAGCTGGAGGGTTTCGGACAGGGCTCTCCGTCCCACAGGTCCTTCTCTTTCAACCAGAACCAGAGCGTTGAGAAGCTGGAGAGGAGTCAACTGAGGCAGAGGCCCAGTGGATCCACGCCTCCATTTTTCGAGTATGTCTTCGAGGATGTTTTCGCTCTTGGAGAGGGTCAGGATTTGTTCAGAAGAGTTGTAATCCACTTCGGGAATAAACCCTGTGCTTCAATGAAAAATACGAACTGGAAAAGCAGTATTGATGCTTCGTGCTTACAAGAACGAGTGCTGGAACGTTAATTGGGGAAGAGATTGTCTACTTGGTCTTCTTATCTGAGCTGAGCCACCATTTGAGATAGTCTTTCTGGCGGCGTTTCTTCTCCTCGTCGACCGTCTCCTGGCTCTGGAACATCTTCTCTCGACCCTGTAGAAGGTCTTGCTGGGTGAAAGTTAGGCCGCAACTCTTGCACGCGTATTGCTTGATTGCGGAGTCATAACTTAGGTTTCCGCCGCATTCCAAGCAATAATTGGGCATTCTCTAGGTTGCGCCTCGAATTTAGAGAGCAGAGGCGGCCGCGACCAAATAAAGATTCGGTTACCGAGAACAGAAAAATCTCGAAAAATCGGACTAGCACGCGTCTCTCAGGGAACGGTTAATATGTCAAACCCTGAAGCAGCATCTCGTGTCGTCCAATGCCCCAGAGTCATGGTAGTCAATACAAGAGAAAACCCACTGGTGGAACTAAGCGAGCCTGGCGGGGAAAGAGAGCCTTCGAAGCTGGGTCTGAGCCGACTGAGACGACACTTGGGCCGGTCAAGCAGAGACGGGTAGGAATGTTCGGCGGCGGAATAAAAGTGCGGATCGCCGTGGCCGACTGGGCTGTAGTGACAGACCAGGCTTCCGGTAAGAGTTCGAAATCGAAGCTTCTGCGAGTCGTAAGAAACCCTGCGAACGTAGACTATCAAAGAAGGGGCGTCATCACGAAAGGTGCGATTGTGGAAACAGAGCTCGGGCAGGCACGAGTCACGTCCCGCCCGGGCCAACACGGCGTTATCAATGCAATACTCCTAGAGAAATCCCAGAAGAACTAGGCGTTGAGACGGTGGGCGAATGAAACGCCCCGGATTCCTAATAGTTTGGCCAGCTCACCTAGACAGTTCTAAGACCCGGGGTCAAGGACGTAGGCTCCCGGTATCGCGGGCGGTGAAGCAGCCGAGTCTGAAGGAGGTCTGGCAGGCGGCAATGTCCCTTGGATATTCTCCCGAGACTAAGGAGAAGGCTGCTCTATCGGGTTCGCCATGGGAGAAGACCGGTTATGTCACGTTCAAGAAGACAGGTCAAAGAGCAACCGTGCTGAAGGGCTTAGCTATCGAGATTGTGAAGAGCCGGCAGAAGGAGGCTCAAACAGCTGAGCCAAAGAAACGCCAGGCCTAAGATCTCGGCCAGTAGAATATAGCTCTAGCTCGGCGGTTTCCGGTTGGGATACATGACGATTTTTCCGCTGCGGCCCGACTTCATGAGGGCGAATGCTTTGGCGAACTCTTTCAGCGCGAACCTGTGAGTAATCACCTTCGAGAGGTCCACCTCTCCCGCCTTCAACACCTCCGCTGTCTTGTACCACGTACTCCACAATCGACGCCCGAAGACCCCTCGGACGTTTGCGTCTTTGAAAACGATCCAATTCGCCACATCGAACTCGACGTTCTTCGAGGGCAGCCCGAATAGGACGGCAGTTCCCCCAGGGCGAAGGACCCTGAATCCCTCTTCGAACGATGGCGGCGCACCTGACATTTCAAAGAAGACATCAACGCCGCGTCCGTCGGTCATTTTCATGATGGTATCGACAACTTTCTCTTTGGATCCGTCGATGAGAACATCTCCACCCATTTTTTTCGCCAGGTTCAGCCTGTATTCTACGATGTCGATTCCGAAGATCTTGCTGGCTCCGAACGATTTGCAAAGTCCAATTAGACATGCTCCTATTGGACCGCAACCAAAGACTGCGACGGTGTGTGCCGGAATGTCCGCTGCAGACGCAGCATGAACAGCGTTGCCTAGCGGTTCTTGAGCGCTTGCCGTCTCAATTGGAATTCTCTTGTCGTTGAGCCACGCGCTACTCTCGTGAAGAGTATGATACTCAGCGAAGCACCCGTCAGTGTCAACTCCCCGCAGGAGCATCCTTTCGCAGATGTGTCCATTCCCGGTGCGACACTGGAAGCATCTTCCACAGTTAATGTGGGTCTCGCCAGAGACAATATCACCCTCTCTGAGGTCCGAGACCTCCTTCCCCGCTTCCACCACCTTTCCTGCGAACTCGTGACCCATTACGAGGGGAGGCTTGACCCGCTTAGCCATCAGTTCGTGCCAATCATAGATCTGCACGTCAGTTCCACAGATCGAAGTGGCCTCGACTCGGACCTGAATGTCTCTCAGACCTGGCTTTGGAGCGAAGGTCCATGGCTCGTAGACAGCACCAGGACCCGGAACAGTCTTGACAACTGCGTGCATTTGTTCTTTCAAACGATTCCCTTGAACTGTTCCCCGGCGTTTCGGTCGAGTGGTAAAACGTTATTGTCAGTCTGAATTAGCAGAAATGGAACTCATTATCTAAAGCATTTTACACAGGTGCGGATCACCCGGATCAGAAATGAGCCAGCAATCCGATCTACGAAGAGAGCCACTGATAGATAGTCTGCGTAAAGAGTTGGATAGCCTCGACCGCGATGACTTGCTTTGGCGCATCCGGACTCTTCAGAGCCCATCAGCCCCACACGCCAAAGTTGACGGCAAGAATGTCCTAGTCTTGTGCTCCAATAACTATCTAGGGTTGGCTAATCATCCAAAGCTAAAGCAGGCCGCGATTACTGCTACACGAAAGTATGGTGCGGGGTCTGGATCGGTAAGAGTTATCGCGGGTACCATGGACATTCACCTAAAGCTGGAGAAGGTTCTCGCCGATTACCGACGGGCTGAATCGGCGATCACGTTTCAATCGGGTTACGCAACGAACGCGGGCACGATCCTTGCGCTTGTTGATGAGAGAGATCTGATCATCAGTGACGGACTCAACCACGGAAGCATCATCGATGGCTGTCGAATGACCAAAGCCGAGAGGCGAGTCTACAAACACAAAGACATGGCTGATCTAGAGAAACAACTACAGAACACAGATCACTTCCGAAGAGTCATGATCATCACTGACGGAGTTTTCAGCATGGATGGAGACATCGCTCCACTGAAGGATATTGTCGACCTAGCGGCAAAGTATCAAGCCATAACCTATGTCGATGATGCCCATGGTGACGGAGTCCTAGGGGAAAATGGACGGGGAATCACCAACCACTTTCACTTGGAAGGAAAGGTGGATGTTGACATGGGAACATTCTCCAAAGCCTTTGGGTGTGTCGGTGGCTATGTAGTCGGCTCCAAAGAACTGTGCAACTATCTCCAGAACAAGGTCCGAAGCTATCTTCTCTCTGGGTCCCAACCACCCGCTGTTCCAGGCGCTTGCATTGCTGCAATACAGCTGGTGAAGCAGAACCCCTCGCTTGTGAAAAAACTCTGGGAGAATACCCGCTACTTCAAGAAGGCACTCAAGGACCTAGGCTTCGACACAGGACAGAGCGAGACCCCAATTACGCCTGTCATGGTAGGGGAGAGCGGGAAGGCCCATAAGCTGGCGGACGAGATGTTCAAGCTCGGAGTATTCGTTCTTCCAATAGTCTTTCCGATGGTGGGGAAGGACAAGGCGAGAATCCGGACCATTGTAACAAGTACGCATACGAAGAAGGATCTTGACCGCGCTACTGACGCGTTTGAGAAGGCCGGGAAGAAACTAGCTATCATATGATTCCGACCTGGTGAGGCTCTAAAACTAGTAGTACGACCTCAACGGGGCGGTCCTTTTCTTTTGCCTTTGGATTCTTCGGGAGGAATTGCCTCGTCCGTCTCGATTGTTATCGGCCCCACGTAGCCGCAGTCCGGACACCTGTACATGGCACCAGTATATCCTCCCATCCAGAGAATGATCTTTTCAGAGTGGCAAATCGGGCAGAGTCGCATTGTCGTGACCGGATTGACCAATCGGCTATACCTCGATTATGGTTCTTGGGATCGCTATCGGTAACGCCCTTGATGTATGAAAAAAGGGGAGTTCGCCTGGCTGAAGCTAGTATCTGAGCTTGTTTGAGAACGAGTACGGCACCACAGGTTCTTCCTCCCTCGTCCTTCTTTCGACGATCGGACTCTGCCTAGGAACGGGCTCGTACTTGGCCTTGAACCAGTCAGGTATAACGACCGCGCGGAGCAGTTCCTGAATAGTTATCCCTCGAGAACGAGCTTCTTGGCTAAGAAGAGTGTAGGTCTGTTCGCCGAAGGCCACCATGACCTTATACGACGTTTTTTCATCACGCTCTCAGTTTTCGAATATCCATGGGGACCCTGAAAGTCCTTCCTGGATGTTTCGAATACCTATTCTATATGTGTGAAGGGGCAAAGCATATAAGAATAACTGAAGGCGGCGCCGCGATTTCTCCCTAGCAATCCCATGAAAGCCCTCGGACCGCCGATCGCATTTATTCTGCCCGATGCGTGATCCATAATATCTTGTCAAGGATTGTCCCGCGTTGTTCGTGCCGTGGGGAACTCGCCATAACCGGCGAAATACGAAGCCCGGACGGCTGGCGGACCGGGTTCAACCTCCAATGCAAGCAGTGCGGGAAGAAATGGACCTACTCCGGTGGCATCTATCGGCAAGAGTCAGAAGAGAAGGCTGGGTAAAACATCGTCAATAGAGGCGATGGAACGGGAAATCCACAATCAGGTCGAGGATCTTCCGGTATTCGCACGCGAACTCGGAAAGGACCACCGGTTCCGCCTCCTTGACCCTTCGAATATGATTTTCACCGGGTCCGGGGACTCCTTTGCAAGCTCAATTTTCGTCCATTACTTGTCTGGAATGCAGGCGTTTGCTGCAGACCCGTTCGAGCTCCAGCTTTACCCGCAGGTATCTAAGAACAAGACCGTCTTCATAACATCCGTTGGCGGCAAAACCAGAACGAACATACAACTCGCCAGGAAAGTCAAAGGGGTAGCGAAGAAGCGCGTCGCAATAACCGCGAACCCGAAGAGTCCACTTGCGAGAGAGTGCGACGACCTGATCCAGTTACGGTATCGAAACTCGGGAATCCTTACGTCCGGGACCGCGAGTTTCTCGGCTGCACTGCTTGCGGTAGCCGCACTGATCCGTCGATTACCGAAACTCGACTCTCTAACAATTATGGAAAGACGAGCAGCTGAGTGGGCTCGACGCTTTAGGGTCCATCCTCGCGGAGAGTTCCTGTTCGTTGGATCTGGGACGTGCTACGCGCTCGCAATGTATGCAGCCTTCAAGATCCACGAGGTTCTGGGAATACCGGCTCAATACCAGCATACAGAACAGCTTGGGCACTCCCAGCTTTTCTCACTCCAAAACAAAACAGACAATCTTCTGTTCTTATCGCCAAGTTCAGACAAGAAGACGGGTGAAGTGTTTCGAGTTCTCTCGAAGAATGGTTTCCATGCGTATCTGTTGAAGGGTCGCACGGCCGAGCCCATTCTTGCAGCTCTTCAAGTCATGTTCTGTCTGCAACACATGGCCCTCCTTCTCGGGCGAAAGATGGGTCTCCAAGAAAGCGCGTTCCTGACAGACAAGAAAAGGCTCGCGCTCAGTAGCCGGCTAATTTACTGACCTCGTACTGGACATTTCCGACTGAATATGCTTGTAAACGTCGAGAAAGTCGTCAGTCTCCAATTGATGAGAAGCTGCTTTCTTCACCTTCTCAAGGCTAGTGTTTAACGCGATGGAATAGCCTACTACTCGAAAGACGGGAACATCGTTCAACCCATCTCCCACATGAACCGTCTTGCTCAGCGGAATACTCATCCAAGCACAATACTTTCTGATGCCAAGCCTCTTGTCAGGTAATGGCTCGATATCGTCGATAATCACGCCATTCTTCACAGCCACCTTCGAAGAGACAAACCCGCGGAAACCGAATTGTTCCACCAGGTATTGGCAGAGAAAATCGGGATTGTCCGTGCAGAGGATCACTGACAGTCCGAGGCCCAATAGCTTGTCAACGGTTTCGCGGATGTTCTGCATCATCGGAACCTTAGAGACTTCAGATAGAACGTCAACGAGTTTCATCCCGACGAGAAGCTGAAACTGCTGCAAAAGACCCTGTCTCAGAGTTATCCGCTGTCGATGGTACATCTGGTCAATCGCGTCCCACTTCTTCCCGATCCCTAAACCTCGGGCCGCCTGAGTAAGAGCAGGCTGGCGGAAAAGGGTCTTGTCTACATCGAACGATACCATTACAAATTTGGGAGTCTTCATTCCGCTTGGATGGCGAGTCAGAGTGGCTTAGCTACCTCATTTGCCGTTGATGTTCTGGGCCGGTTCTGTGGTGAACCGGCAATCCCGCCCAGAGTCTCGGCGAGAGGGCTGACGCTGGCTTTGATGATAATATGGAGCCGCTTGCCCGTAGCGCGATCATGTTCCGGCATCTCGGCGACCTTTGCGAGTACCACCAATCGGAATTCTCGAAATTAAGTTATGGGCGGGGCAGCTCGGTACTGCCTTTCTAACGTCTCATTCGAAATTCCCAGGAGTATTTTCATTTCCTCCGCTTCCCGCAGGGTCGCGGGAGGCAGGGAGTTGAAGTATTCAAGGAAACGGGTCCGAGAAAGACAGGCGGAGCAAAGGTCCCATTCGACAATTTCGATCCCGAAAACTATCTCGGCGACTCGGGTTTGAGAAACTCCGCAACCTGATGCGCAAGTACCCTCACTTGAGCGCAAGACGTAGAAAACGCTTTGAGGGGCGACTTTGACTTTAGGCTCAAGCGGCGTCATAGCACCCTCCCCGGCAGTTCTCCGAGCCTGCATGCATGTGGTCAATGTGTTGGCGATCCTTTTACGAGTAGTTTACGCTAATCGACGGAAAAGCTACGAGTAGCTTAGCCAATCATGATCTGAGTCTAGAGAGGCTCGACGTAGCCGAAGTTTTCCCGAAT
>Ga0209237_1000118_pt1 | contig 38313 bp, 36 predicted proteins | sample GraSoi013_1_40cm_2_FD_185820 | JGI IMG/M metagenome (GOLD analysis project Ga0209237, IMG submission 185820) | Grasslands soil microbial communities from the Angelo Coastal Reserve, California, USA - Sample 10_02_2013_1_40cm (SPAdes) (version 2) | ecosystem: Environmental > Terrestrial > Soil >...
TCGGCTACATCCGCATGGACGAAGTGCCGGCGATCCCGCACCGCAAGGCGCCGTTGCTCATCGCCGTCTACGGACCGCTCGCGAACCCGCGCTGGCAAAGGGTTCGCGCTCAGGCGTAGTCGCTAAGCCGCCTTCGGCGGCCGCGACTAGCGGATCGCCGACGCCCTGATCGCCGCCTTGCCGTCCTTCTCGTAGACCGAGAAGCGCACGCCCTTGCAGTTGTGCTTCGCCACCAGATCCGCGCGGTTCTTCTTCAGCTTGGCGGCGAATCTCTCGAACGAGATCCGGTCGGCCGGCTCCCCCAGCTGCGCCTTGAGCTCGCGGAACCGGTCGAACGTCTCGCGCCAGTGCTCCTCGTCGGGATCGCTCTCTTCCGCTGCCGGAAGGGAAAAGTCTTGCATGGTGACCGCCGCGCTGCCTTCCTGGGCGGGGACCTCCTCGTCCCGCTCGCGCAACTTCTCGATCAGCGCCGCGCTCACCGGTTCGACGCGCGTCGGCTCGTCGCCCGGGAAAGGTTCCGCTGCCGGTTCGCTCGTCGCGAGGCGCGGCGCGCCGTTGGACGTGTCAGCCTCCGCGCTGGCCGGCGGAAAGGATGGATCGAGCTCGCCGAAGCTGAACTCTGCCTTGCCTGCGGTTCCGGGCGGCGCCGGAATTTCCCAATCCGGCACGGACGCCGACGGATTCGTCGCTCCAGCGGTCTCGGCGGAAAGGGGTCCCCCCCAAACCGCCGATTCGGACGCGGCGGTCTGCCGCTCGGGCTCAGGATGCGCTTCGGCGGCGAGCCCCAGGTCGCTGCGCGGGGGCAGATCCGGGTCCAGCGAATCCGGCGAGGGAGCGGGCGTCGCAGGCACCGCCGCCGGGATGGCTTGCTCGCGGGCAGCATCCCCTCCTTCGGACCAAGGCATGTCGCGCGCGGGCGCCGGAGCGGAGCGCGCCTCTCCGAAGTCGGTGCCCAGCGGAGGCATCCGCGGGGCGCGGCGCGGCGGGCTGACGACCCCGTCCTCCGGTTCGAACGGCGTGGGCGGCGGCGTGAACACCTGCTGGACCACCGGCGCCGGCGCGCGCGCGACGAGTCCCCAGATGAGGCCGAAGAGCAGGAAGACGGCGAGGCCGGCTGCATAGAAAGCCTGGTAGCGCCCGAGCCAGGCGAGGTAGGGCGAGGCAGGTACCGTCAGCGCAGCCTGCACTCCCCCGTCGAGCGGCAGCAGAGCGCCCCGCACCGCGTAGTGCGATGCTCCGCGCGGCAGCTCGCCGGAGAGGTTGGTCCCCACGAACGGCAGGCGGATCTGAAGCACGCCGTATCCGGGGCCAGGCGCCGCCGCCCACCGCGTCAGTCGCGCGCGGTCCTCACCCTGGGGGAGCGAGCTGGCCAGGACGCGGCCGGCCTGGATCAGCGTCACGTCGGCGTCGACCTGGCTCTTGAGCTGCGCGGCGAACCGATCGTCGACGAGCGTTCCGACGACTGCCGCCGCGGCCGCGCCGGGAACGCGAGAAGCGGCGAACCGATAAACCGCGGCGTCGAACGTCGCGAACGTCGGCACCGCGACCCCCCCGTTCGCGGCCTGCGACAGGGGAAGCCGGGCTGGATCCTCCAACACCTGGACCGGGCGGGCCCGCCGGGACACGATCGCGCCGTGGGAATTCGCCACCGCGAACAGATCCGGTTCCGGAGAGAGCACGGCTCCCGCGGCGCGCAGCGCGCGCTCGTCGGGCCGCGCCGGCGACTGCCCGTCTCCGCCGCGCACCGCCTCGATCAGGTCCGGCATCATCGCGACCGCGCGCGGCGCGAGGCGCGCGTCGAGCAGATCGAGCTGCCCCCGCAGCGCGTTGCTCGCGGCGGCGACCCGCGCCCGCATGGTGTCTTCTCCGGTCTGGGCAATGCTCAGCGAGACCCGGGCGAGGTTGAGGGCGAGGGCAACCGCAACCACAACCGTGAAGATCCAGATCCGGGCTCTCATCGATCAACTGCTATCCCCACTTCCCAGTGCGGTCAAACATTGGTTCACGCGCTCGAATCGGCCTCTTCGGCGTCGTTTTTGCTGATCTCCCGGAGGACGGAAACGGCATAACTTCCCTTGGGCAAGGCGAACGAGACGACCAGCGCGTCGTCGCCTGCCGGCTCCACCCGGAGCTCGCTTGGCGCGATGCGGTAGGGCCTGCGCGCCCCTTGCATCTCGTCGCCCGCGGAGGCGAACGACTCGGGGTCGATGTGGGACGCGACCAGCACCGCCTGCTCGCGGCGGGCCGCCTCGCCGCGGGATGCGAAGAGCGAATGTCCGGGCAGAGGTCCCGCCGGATCCAGCTCGCCCGCGAGGACGCGCGGAGCATCGGCGCGCGGATCGTCGCACACGAACAGCCCGCCGGTGGCGCGCTTCTTCAAGACGTCGCCGTCGATCGCGGTCGCGAACAGGCCATCGGCGATCCGCGCCGCCAGGCACCGGTTGAACAGCTCCGACTGCAGCGCAGAGAGCGCGATGCGCCGCAGGAAGCGGTCGCGCACCTGGCGCTCGCGCAGCAGGATCGCGCGGCCGAGCTCGGCGTTGTCGCCGTGCTTTCCGAACCGCTGGGGACCGAACAGGTTGGCGACGCCGGTTTCCGCCAGGCGCGCACAGACGGTGCGGGCGCGCGCGATCGCCTCCGGGACGACGCCGCGGACGACGATGCGGAAGCGGTTCCCGCGCAGGTGCCCCGGGCGGAGCTTGTTGCCGTGCCGGCCTGCGGCCAGCACGCGGAATCCACGCCCCTGCAGGCGCAGCGCCTCCTCCGGGGTTGCCTTGGAGAGGACGCTGATGCGCTGCACGCTGACGGCGCGCTTGTCCTTGAGGCCCGCGGTGCCCACGTCGCGTTCGCGCGCTCCCAGGTTCCGCGCGATCTCCTCCGCCACTTCCACGGTGGAACGACCCCGTTTCTCCACCGTCAGGTAGAGGTGCTCCCCGGCCCCGGACGGCTCGTACAGCGGCAGCTCCTCGACGTAGAAGTCGTCCTCCGCGACGCGGACCAGCCCCGACGTGCCCGGTAGCTCCGGCGTCAGCAGGGGAACGGACCGCTGCGCGAGCAGGTCGGTCAATCTCAGTCCTTGTCCCAGCCGCCCCTGTTCCGCTGCCACTCATCCTCGTCCTGCGCGGAGAAGACGAGGAACTCGAGCTTCAGCGGCAGCGTGGATTGCCGGCCATTGAAGAATACCGTGGGCGTGGCCTGGACGCCGGCTGCGACGCCTTCCCTCTTGTGCCGCTCGATGACGGCGTCGAATCGCCCCGCATACGCCTGCCGCAGCATGGCGTCGCCGTCGAGCCCCAGCTGCCGCGCGAACGACTTCAACTCGGAGTCGCCGAGCTCTTCCTGGTGTGCGAACATGAGATCCCCCATCTCCCAGAACTTGCCCTGCTGCCGGGCATACTCGGCGCAGGCCGACGCGATGGGTGCGCGCGGGTGTCCGGGAAGCGGGAAGTACTTGAAGCAGAGGCGCACCTTGGCGGGGAGCGCGCGCACCAGCTCTCGCAGCGGCTTCGCCGCCGCGGCGCAGTGCGGGCACTGGTAATCGGAGTACTCGACGACGGCGACGGGCGCCTTCGCCTCACCGAGCTGGGCACAGTCCTGATCGAGCAGCTTCTGCCTCTTCTCCTTCGCGAAGCTCGCGTAGTACCGCTCGACCATCTCGATGGTCGCCGACGTCGACAACCCTTCGAGAAGCAGCGCCTTGACCAGCTCGGCCATCCGTGGCGCGTGCTTGTCGGTGACGTTCGCGGCGAGGCAGCGCGCCAGCGTGTCGTTGCAGCCGGCGTATCCGAACGTGTCGCCGGCGACCTCGAGGAACTGCGCGCGCTGCTGATCGGTCAGGGCATGCAGGTCTGCGCGCGGGAGGATCTGGCGCGCGCGTTCTTCGGAGAGCCCGGCCTGCGCGAGCAGGGCCGCGATGAGGAGCAGGGGGGGCATCGGGGGCGGGACCATAGCAGGGGAGGCCCTCAGGGTGGCGGAGCAACGCCCTCCGGCGGAGGTCTTCTCAGCCCGAGCAAGGCGCGCACGTCTGGCCGGCGGCGAAGCGACTTGAAGTCCTCGTCGTTGCGTCCGAGGACCTGCACGCGCGCGGGATCGACGGCCGCGGCGCGCGCGAGCATGTTCACCGCCTCTTCCGCGCGATCGGTGAGCGCGGCTGCGGCGGCCGCGTTGTAGAGGCCGTCGACGTACGAGGGATCGGCGGCGATGGAGCGGCCGAACTCGCGGCGCGCCGCATCCAGCTCGCCGGCGGCGTAATCCTGGAGACCGTGCGCGTTGTGCAGCTGCGCCTCGCTTCGGTCGAGCAGCGCCCGGTGCAGGCCGACCGTACGCCGCAGCGGGTTTGCCCCCACCGAACCCGCCAGCAGCCACGCCACGCCGCCCTGGAGGAAGAGCTGTGGCCCCACGACGTCGCCGGTCAACAAGACCCTGCCGAGCTCGACCCCTTCGTCGCCGAGCCGATCGGAGAGCAGCAGCAGCAGCGCCGGTGGCTCCGCCGCCGGCGACACGCGCAGCGCCAGTGGCAGGGCCCCGGCTTCGGCGGCTCCCTCGATGTGCCAGACCGCGCGCCCTGGTTCCGGATCCGAGGGTGGGCGCGGCGCATACCCGAGCTGCGCCGCACGCACAAATGCCTCGGGCCACCGCGCGGCGACGATCGCCGCCAGGGCAGGCGCGGGCCCCCTCGCCGCCGCCTGCAGCTCCCGCGATGCGGCGCGCGCGCTCTCCAGGGAAGCCTCCAGCAGCGCGCGCGTCGCGCCGCCGGCGCGGTCGAAGACGAGTAACGCGAGGCGCGGCTGGGCGCCGTCGGCTTCCAACAACTCGGCCACCGCGGCGTCCCCCTGCGGCGACAGGCCGAGCAACGCCTGCTCGTGCAGGACCGGGCGCCCGGCGGCTCGCTCCGGAAACGTCGGCGGCATCCGCCACTCTGCGCACGCGAGGACGCAGCCGAGCAGCGCGAGACGGCGCATTGCCTTCTTTTACCTTAGAATGCCCGCTCCGATGCGCTGGCCCCTGCTCGAACCCGTCCGCACCCGGCTCGCCGACGAGCAGGGCGCGCTGCGCAAGCAGGCGGCCACCCGCATAGCGCTCTGTTATCCGAGCCCGTATCACGTGGGGATGAGCTCCCTGGGCTTCCAGACCATCTATCGCGAGATCCACGCGCACGACGACGCCGCGGCCGAGCGCGCATTTCTTCCCGACGACCTGCAGGCCTGGCGCGAGGCGCGCGTTCCGCTCTGCACGTACGAATCGCAGCAGCCCGTCGCCGGCTTTTCCTGCCTGGCGTTTTCCGTCAGCTACGAGCTGGAGATCGCCGGCCTCTTCGACATGCTCGATCTGGCCGGGATCCCCATCCTTCGCGAGGAGCGGGACGAGCGGCACCCTCTGATCGTCTGCGGCGGTCCGCTGACGTTCTCCAATCCGGTCCCGCTCGCGCCGTTCGCGGACGTGATCGTGCTCGGCGAGGCCGAGGAGCTGATCCACACGCTCTGCGACGCGCTCACCCTCCCCCGCCACGAGCTGCGAACGCAACTCTCCCGGCGTCCCGGATTCTACGTGCCCGAGCTGTCCGGCTCCTGGCCGGGCGTCGTGAAAGCGGAGGACGACCGCCTTCCGGCCCGCTCGCAGATCCTGACGCCGCATACCGAGCTGCGCTCGATGTTCCTGATCGAGCCCGAGCGCGGCTGCTCCCGCGGGTGCACCTACTGCGTCATGCGCCGCACCACCAATGGCGGCATGCGCACCGTCGACCCGGAGCGGGTGCTCGACCTGGTGCCGGAGGGCGCGCGCCGGGTGGGCCTGGTGGGCGCTGCCGTCACCGACCATCCGCGCGTCGTCGAGCTGGTGCGCAAGCTCGTGGACGACGGGCGCGAGGTCGGCATCTCCTCGCTGCGCGCCGACCGGCTCTGCGCGCGGCCAGAGCTGGTGGCGCTGCTGGCGCAGTCCGGAGCGAGGACGCTCACCACGGCCGCGGACGGGGCGTCCGAGCGCCTGCGGAAGGCCCTCGACCGGCGCACCACCGCGGATCAACTGCTGCACGTGGCCGGGCTGGCCCGCCAGGGCGGGTTCCAGCGGCTCAAGCTCTATCTGATGGTGGGGCTGCCGGGCGAGGAGGATCGCGACCTCGAGGAGCTGGCGGAGCTCGCGGCCGAGATCTCGCGCCTCGTGCCCCTCAGCTTCGGCTGCGCACCGTTCGTGGCCAAGCGGAACACGCCGATGGACGGCGCGCCGTTCGTCCCCATCGACGAGGTCGAACGCCGCGTGGCGTACCTGCGCGCCAGGTTGCGCGGCCGGGCCGAGGTTCGCCCCACCAGCCCACGCTGGGCCTGGGTGGAATACATGCTGGCGCAGGGCGCCGAAGATGCCGGCCTCGCCGCCCTGGAGGCGTGGCGGGCTGGCGGGACGTTCGCCGCCTGGAAGCGCGCTTTCCGCGACCGCGGGGTGCGACCCTCGCGCGGACGGCGCGTGCAGGACGGGCGCTTGCGGCTGCCCAGCCTCGCCGCGTGGCCGACGATCTAGCCGCTCCCGGACCCCGGAATGGGTATGCGGCTACGTTTTAGACTGTACAGGTTTACGAGATGCGTTCTACGTTGCGGCGTCCGATGCCCGCGCTGCAGATCGGCTACCACGACCACTGTTTCGACGGCGTCGCCTCCGCGGCGGCGTTCCTGCGCTTCTACCGCGACAAGGTAAAGCCGGGGCTGACCGACGTCGGCCTGCGCGGTCTCGCGCACCGGGCTGGTCAGCTCTTCGACCCGGATGTCTTCGCCGGCGAGGAGAACGCGGTGGTGGACTTCCGCTTCTCACCCGATCCGCGGCTCACCTGGTGGTTCGATCACCACCAGAGCGCGTTCGAGAGCGCGAGCGACGAGGCGGTATTCCACGCCGACCGCAGCGGCCGCAAGTTCTGGGATCCGCAGGCGAAGAGCTGCACGCGCTTCCTCGCGCGGGTCGTGGAGGAGAAGTTCGGGTGGGATCCCTCGCCGCTGCGCGAGTTGATCGATTGGGCCGAGATCATCGATGGGGCGCTCTTCTCCACCCCGCAGATGGCGGTGGCGCTCAGCGACCCTCCCATGCAGCTCATGTTGTTGATCGAGGCGTCGAAGGATCCGGCGCTGCTTCCGCGGTTGATCCGCGAGCTGTCGCAGCGTCCGCTCTCCGCCGTGCTGCGCGAGCCGTGGGTGACCGTGCCGCTGCAGCCCTTGCTCGAGCGACACCACGAGCTGGTGAGGCTGGTCACGGGCCGCATCCAGCTGGACCGCGGGGTGGCGACGTACGACCTCGCCGATCTGGGCGTCGAGAACGTGAACAAGTTCATCGCCTATGCGGCGGACGCCTCGACGCTCTACACCGTCTCCGTCTCGCGCGGGACGAACCGGAGCAAGATCTCGCTCGGATCCAATCCGTGGAAACAGCAGCTGCGCCGGCACAACCTGGCGCAGATCGCGGAACGGTACGGGGGCGGGGGGCACCCGGCCGTGGCGGCGATCTCTCTTCCCCCCGACCGGCTGCAGGAAGCGCGCGCGGCAGCGGCCACCATCGCCGACGAACTCCGCAAGGAAACAGCCTGAACCCCTTCCCGATCTGGGGCCTACTTTTTCCTGTTGGTTTCGGCCTGCGCCTCTTTCTTTGGCTCCGCAGCCCGAGGCACGTACTCGAAATCGAGCTCGAGATTCACGTCGTCGGAAACCACCGCGCCGCCCGTCTCCAGCATCTTGTTCCAGGTCAGCCCCCAGTCCGAGCGCTTCAGCTTCCCCGTGGCGCTCGCCGGATAGACGCTGGTCCCCATGGGCGACTTGATCGGCTGGTCCGCGAAGCTCGCTTCCAGCGTGAGCGGCCGGGTCACGCAGTGCATGGTCAGATCGCCCGTCACCTTGTACTTGTCGCCTGACTTGTCGATCTTGCGCGACCGGAACGACATGTCCGGGCACCCCTGCACGTCGAAGAAGTCCGCCGACTTGAGGTGCCCGTCGCGCTTCTCGTTGTTGGTGTTGATGCTGGAAGGATCGACCTTGAGCTCGACGGAGCTCTTCGCCGGGTCGTCCCTGTTCCAGTCCACCGTGGAAGAGAATCTCGTGAACTGCCCGCGCACGGTGGTCGCGACCATGTGCTTCACCGAGAAGCCCACGGTGCTGTGGTTGGGGTCGGCCTCGAGGGCGACAGGGGCCGCGGCGAGAAGGGCTGCGAGGACGATCGTCATTTTCTCGTATCTCCTTGAGGGTCAGGCGATCTGCCAGAGCTTCACCACGGAGGCGGGATCTCCCCCCGAGGCCCCATAAGCCTCGAGCACCCGCTCGGCGTACGTGCGGCCGGAGTCCAGGATGTCGGACAACGGATCGAGGTTCCTCGATTCGTCCAGACCGGAGATCTGCTGCCATCCTTTGAGGCCGCTGCGGGCGATGGCCAGCAGATCGCGCCCGAGCTCGAGCGCCGTCGCGCCGGCGGGACCCTTCGCCCGCAGCGCGACGCGGGCGACGTCGGCCTGGAACTGCAGCAGCTCGAAGAACGTCCAGTCGCGGGTCAACTCGGCAGCGTCCTCGCGCGCACTGCGGTCGTAGAGGATTCCGACCCACAGCGCCGGGAGGGCGATCATCAGGGGCAGAGGCACCATGTCCGCACCGCGAAGCTCCAGGACGCGCTTCACCCGCACTTCGGGGAACAGGGTGCTCAGGTGATCGATCCAGTGCGACAGGGTGGGCTGGGACTTCTCGCCCGAGGCCAGTCGTCCGCTGGTGAGCCAGTCGCGAAATGTCTGCCCGCGCGCGTCGCTGTACGCGGTCCCGTTGCGGACGAAGAGCATCGGCACGTCGATGGCCCACTCGACGTACCGTCGATAATCCCACCCGGGCTGCAGCATCTGCTCCAGCAACCCGCACCGGGCAGGGTCCGTCTCGCGCCAGACCTGGTAGCGGAAATCGAGATAGCCGCAGTCGCGTCCGTCGATGAGCGGGCTGTTCGCGAACATCGCGCTCACGACGGGCGACACCGCGGTGGCCGCGCGCACCTTTGAAGCGAGATCGGCCTCGTCGCTCCAGTCCAGATTTGCCTGCACGGTGGCGGTCATCAGCATCATGTCGAGCGCCAGCCGGCCCTTGTTCCCCAGCGACGCCTTCATCGCCGCATAGCGCCCCTTCGGCATCCAGGGAACCTGATCGCGCGTGCCGAAGGGCCGGTAGCCGGCCGCCAGCCAGGCGATGCCGCGTGAGTCCCGCCGCACCTGCGCCAGGTGCGCCTCGATCTCTCCCCGGATGTCGGCGAAGGAGCGCAGGGGTGCGCCAGAGAGCTCCAGCTGGCCTCCCGGCTCGAGCGTCACCGAGGCATCCTTCGAGAGCAGGGCGATCGGCTGTCCGTTTTCCTTGTGCTTGTGCTGCGTGCCGCCCGCCGAGCGGGCGATGGCGTCGAGCAAGGCCCGGATCCCGTCCGGACCATAGTAAGGCACCGGCTCGTAGCGCGGCCCGCGCACGCCGATCTTCTCGTGCTCCACGCCGATCAGCCAGCGATCCGGCGGGCGCTCGGCGCCCTTCACGTACGCGATCAGGTCGCCGATGCTGGTGACCGGATTTGAGAGGCCGCCGAGGTCCAGGGACATGAATGAAAAGTGATGCCGGCCGGCCCGATTCGGAGCTTACGGGGACGGCTTCGGTTCGAATGCCGCCAGTTCCGGCCGGCCCGCGAACGCCCTCTGGGCCGCGGCGACGATCTGCTCCTCGATCGCCCTGGCCCGCTGCACCGGGTCGGCGCCGCCGAGTTCGCCTTCCAGTTGGTCGCAGAGGGCGACGAGATGCCTGACGGTGGCGGCGTTGATCGCGTACTTGATCAGGTTCTGGGCGTACCCGGGCGCCTCCCGCGCCACGTGCCGGCCGAGCGCGAGCACGTCGCGGGGCTCCGCGGGCATGCGCTCCTGCGCCTTGAACACGGCCTGGAACGAAGGATTTGCGTGGAATTCCTTCCGGATGGCCGCCTGGAACTCCTCGACCTCGCGCTGGATGTCGCGGACCAGCACCTTGGCGGCGCCGCTGGCCGCTTTCGCCTGGGTCGCGCCCCGCAGCGCGACCTCGTAGCTCTCGATCGCCCGCGGCGGCAGACCGGCCGCCTCCAACTCGTCCTGGTGCTTGCGCGCGGCATCGAGGAGCCGCCGGTGCGGTCTCTTGCGTTTCCTGGCCATGATCATACCTGCATCAAGTCCTTCTCCTTGGAGGCGATCACCTCGTCCACCTTCTTCACGCCGTTGTCGACTTCCGTCTGCAACTTCTCCATCGCCTTCTTGCCGTCGTCCTCGGTCAGCTCCCCTTCCTTGACCGCCTCCTCGATCATCTCCTTCGCGTCACGCCGTTCGCTGCGGATGGCGATCTTGTGCTCCTCCCCCTTGTGCTTGACCAGCTTGACGAACTCCCTGCGCCGCTCCTCGGTGAGCGGAGGGATCGGCACCCGGACCACCTCCGCGTCGGATTGGGCGTTGACTCCCAGCCCGGCGGCATTGATGGCCTTCTCGATCACCGGGATCATCGACTTCTCCCAGGGCTTGATCACGATCAGCCGGGGGTCGGCGACGGTGACGTTGGAGACGTTGTTGAGCGGCGACATCTGCCCGTAGTAGTCGACGCGCACGCCCTCGAGGAGCGCGGGATTGGCGCGGCCGGTGCGCACCTTCGCCAGCTCGCGGCGCAGATCGTCCAGCGTCTTGTTGATGCGTTTGCGCAGGTCGTCCAGGACGTCCTCTGCCATGCCCATGGGACTCATGCCTCCTGCTGCTGTGGCTTGAGCGAGCCGACCAGGGTGCCCACGTCCTCCCCCTGCACCACGCGGATGATGTTCCCGCGCTGGCCGAGATCGAACACGATGATGGGGAGCTCGTTGTCCATGCAGAGCGAGATCGCGGTCGAATCCATCACCTTGAGGTTCTTTCGCAGCACTTCGATGTAGCTGAGCGTCTTGTAGCGCGTCGCGCTCGGGTCCTTGACCGGATCGGCCGTGTAGATGCCGTCCACCTTGGTCGCTTTCAGGATCACGTCGGCGTGGATCTCCATCGCGCGCAGGCTCGCGGCGGTATCGGTGGTGAAGTAGGGATTGCCGGTCCCGGCGGCGAAGATGACGACGCGGCCTTTTTCGAGATGTCGGACGGCGCGCCGGCGGATGTATGGCTCGGCCAGTTGCTGCATCTCGATCGCGCTCTGCACGCGGGTGAAGACGCTCAGCTTTTCCAGCGAGTCCTGCAGCGCCAGCGCGTTGATCACCGTCGCCAGCATGCCCATGTAATCGGCGCTCGCGCGATCCATTCCCTCGGTGCTGGCGGAGACGCCGCGGAAGATGTTTCCGCCCCCGATCACGATGCCGACCTCGACGCCCAACTTGACGATGTCGCGCACCTCCTGGGCGATCTGCTCCAGCGTCTTCGGGGAAATCCCGTACTTCCCCTCGCCCATCAGCGCCTCGCCGCTCAGCTTCAGGAGGATGCGCTTGAATCTGGGGGGCTTGGTGGACGCGGTCACGGGGCGCGGAAGCTATCTTGCACCCCCGGGACGGTCAAGGCGCGAAAGACAACTCTCCAGATCAACCGGAAGAGTCAATTCGCGTCGTCGGACAGGGATTCGTCGCCCGGTGTGCGGGGTGGCCTGGGGAGGACCTCGATCTCGGCGAGTGCCTCGAGCTGGACGTCGACCGCGCTCGCCTTCAGCTCCTCGAAGCGGCGCGCGGCCGGCAAGAGGCGGCTGTCGAAGGACCCGACGGCGCCGTTGTACGTCTTGAGAGCGCTCTCCAGGGCACGCCCGAGCTTGGCCAGGTGCCGGCTCAGGTCGGCGATTCGCTTGTGCAGCTCGCGGCCTTCGTTCGCGATCTCGCGCGCGTTCGAGGCGATGGACTCCTGCTTCCAGACGTGCGCGATGGTGAGGAGCAGCGCGAGCAGCGTCGAGGGCGTGGCCAGCACGATGCGGCGCGCGAACGCATCTTCGTGAAGCGCCGGGTCCACCTCCAGCGCCGCCGAGAGCAGGCCGTCGGAGGGCAAAAACAGCACCGCCATCTCCGGACTGCCCGCGAAGGCCTCCCAGTACTGCTTGCGCGAGAGCGCATCGATGTGCGCGCGCAGCTGCGCGGCGTGCGCTTGCAGGTGCGGCCCACGGTCGGCTTCCGGCGCCTCGATCGCCTTCAGATACGCTTCGAGCGGGACCTTCGAGTCGAGGAGGACCGTCTTCTCGCCGGGCAAGCGGACCGCGACGTCGGGCCGCAAGACGCCATCTGCCAGCTGCGCGACGGGCTGCTCGTCGAAGTCGACGTGGGCGCGCAACCCCGCGAGCTCGAGGGTCCGGCGCAGCTGCGTCTCGCCCCAGCGGCCGCGCTGCGCCGGCGCCCGCAGCGCGGTGGCCAGCCTCGCGGTCTCGCCGCGCAGCTTCTCCTCCTGGGCGGCGAGGGCGCGCACCTGCTCGGCGAGCCGCGCCGCGCTGACATCGCCCGCCTTCTCCAGCTTGCCGATCTTCTCGTCTACCCGGCCGAGCGACTCCTTCACGGGACGGACCATCTCTTCGACGGCGCGCGCGCGACGGTCCAGCTCCGCCTGCGAACCCTCCTGCGCGCGGCGCATCACCTGCTCGGCAAGCCGCACCAGGTGCGCCGTATTCGCGTCGAGCGCCTCACGCGACAGGGAAGCGAACGTCTCCTGCAGGCGCTGGTGCTTCTCCTCGCTTGCGTCCAGACGCGCCTGCAACGCCGCCCGGGCGGAGGATTCGGAGGCGCGAGCTTCCCGCTCGGAGCGCAGCTCTGCCTCCCGTGCCTCCAGCGAAAGCCGCAGGGCATTGGCGTGCGCGCGGGAGCTGGCGAGCAGGACGGAGAGGACGGCGGCGGCGGCAAACCCGACGAGGAGCGCGATCATGCGATTTCCTCCTTGGGCGCAAGGTTGCCAGAGGGGTCTGACATGCACCGCTCAAGGCCCTGGATTTCTTTGGGAAACCGATCTCCCCAGAAGCCCCGCTCCGCGGCGTGCACGAGCCGCTCGGAAAGCCCGAAAAGCGCGTAGACGCAGGCATCGATCCGCCGGTCGAGCGCGTGCACCTGGCCGGCGCGGGCGCGCTGGCGCGCCAGCGTAGCCAGCTCCACCGGATCCTCGAGCAGCGCCCGTGGCACCGGCAGCTCGCGCAGCGCGCTCGGCTTCACGTTCACGTCCGTCGTGCGCAGCCGGTGATATCGCTGTAGCGCGACCGACTGCACGAGCGCGAGCAGTGCCCAGAGCCTGCGCCCGTCACCGCACGAGAGCGTGGAGAGCGAGTCGAGGCACACGCGATCGGCTGGAACCGGAGCCGCTTCCAGCCAGCGCGCCCAGGGGGCCTGCGCGTTGGTGCGGATGCGCTGTACGGCGACGCGGGAGGTGCCGAGCTGCCGGCGCGCGAGCTCGCGCAGCGGCTCGGGATCGAGGAGCGTCTTCGGCCGCCACCGCAGCGCATACGGCACGACGTCCTCGCCGCCCACCAGACCCGATTCGCCGGGTCCCGGGGTGCGCTTGCCCACGTGCCGCTCGTTCGCTCCGGTGCGCATCCCGTAGCCGACGGCGCAGGCGGAGCCGAGCGGAACGGAGACGGACTCCATCGCTGCGCAGAGCGCACGCTCTTCGGCGGAGCGGTACACGAACCATCCCCGCCGCGCCGCCGCGGCGAGCTCGTCGCGCGAGATGGGCGAGAGCGCGGAGGCGCCCCGCGCCACGTAGGCCGGGCGGATCCGCGCGGGCCGGCGCACGAGGACCACCGCTTGCACGCGGGTATCCTTCGCCGAGGCGAAGGGCTTTCCCAGGTCGACGATCGCAGCTACTTCCGCCTGCGCCAGCACCGCCTCCCGCAATGCGCCGCCCCGGGCGAGGAACATCCAGGTGTCCGGGACGAGCAGCGCCGCGGCGCCGCCGGGCCGCACCAGCTGGAGGGCGCGGAGCAGGAACGCGGCGTAGCGATCGATCTCGCCCCCCCGCAGCGCGGGAAACTCGCGGAGGAGGAACGCCCGCTCACCGGGTTCCTTCACGTGGCCATAGGGCGGGTTGGAGATGAGCAGGTCCGCGCGCTGGCGCGGGGCCACGCGCAGCGCGTCCGCCCTGCGCAGGCGGGCCTTCGCGCCACACAAGCGCAAGGCCTGCCGGGCCACGCGCAGCGCCTCGGGGTCCAGGTCGAACCCATGCAGGTCGCGCAGGCCCGCGCGGGCCGCCGCGACCAGGAAAGCGCCGGCGCCCGCGCAGGGATCGAGGACACGGCCAGCGGCGATTCCTCCCTCGCGCAGCGCGATCTCGACGACCCGGGCTGCGAGGTGCGCAGGCGTGTAGTAGAGACCCGCGTCCCTGCGCCGGGCGTTCCCGAGCGCACGCGACTTCTCTTGCTCGAAATGCGCGATGAGCGCGTCCGCGCTCAAGAGCGCCGGCTCCGCTACGACCGACCTCGTCGTGGGAGGACGTCGCGCAACTCTACTCCCGGGCACTGACGGAGATGGGGATGTCCACGTCGAACGCCACGCCGGAGAACTGGGGGAAGACGATCTTCTGCGTCGCCTGCTTCAGGCAAGCGCCCAGCGGGCTCTCGTCGACCATCTGCCGATCGATCCGCGCCGCGGTCACCTGACCCGAGGGCGCAATCGTCGTGGCGACGTGGATCTTGCCGACGCGCAGGTTGGGGTCGCGGCGGAGCGCGTCGTCGACGCACTCCTGCAGCGCCGGCTTGTTCTCGTCGAGCTTGCGGCGCACCTGGTCGGCGGTCAGGCCGATCGCGGTCGGCGGCGGGGCTTCGCTCTTCCGCGGCGAGGAGCCGAGGACGATCCACAGTGCTACCCCCGCGGCCGCAAGGGCGGTGAGCGCGAGAAAGAAGACCATGAACGGTCCTTGTTCATGCGCTCGCGCGGCGCTTTCGAACATGAGCGCGCGCGGCACTACCGGCGTCGCCGGACGCGACGCTTCGGCTAGAGGCTCCTCCTTGGACGACGGCCCGGTCGCCGCCCTGCGCCCCAGATCCAGGGCGCTCTCCTCTGCCTGCGCGGCGTCAAAGGCGATCTGCGCGGCGCCGGCAACGAGGGTGGTCGGCTCGGCCGCGGACGTCATCTGCGCGGGGAGCGGCTGAGGGTTCGCGGGCCTGGGCTGCGCGGCCGCAGCAGACGACTTGGAGGACCGGGCAGGCGAGCGCGCCGGTGGTGCCGGCAGCGGCGGAAACATCTCCGTCAGCTCGAGCACCTCCTGGGCGCGCTGCCAGCTCTCCATCCCCTCACACCAGATGTAAGTCCGGGGCCCCACCTCGCCCTCGTTCGCGCGCGTCTCCAACTCGGCGCGCGTGAGCGGGCCGGTCTGCTTTCCCTGGAGCATGGCGAACCAGACCGCCGGATTGGCCGGAAGCGGCGCCGCCGGCGCGGCGAACCTCTGGGTCAGCGGAGAGCCGTTCGCGCTTCCGTCCCCAGCCCTCGATGCCTGGAGCGCCCGCTCCAGCACGTCGCTGTCCATGGCGCGCGTGCTCTCGGGATCTTTGGCCGGCCGCGTCGGTGCTGCCTCGACGACGCGGGGCGGGGATGGCGAGAGCAGGGGGTCGGCGATAGCGATCTTCGCTCCGCAGCGCTTGCACCGCACGATCAGCCGCCGTCCGCGGACCTTCTCGTCCGCGATCTGCAGCTGCGCCTTGCAGCTGTCGCAACTGAATTGCATCCCCCCGCCACTCTACCTCAAGTCCGGCGGACCGCAGGAAAAACGGCGCTACGATGCCGCCTCCGCCCCCGCCGATTCGGAGCCGCGCCGACCGCGCCGCTTGCGTCCGCGCGGCACCAGCGTGCCCGCCTTCTGCGCCCGATAGCGTGCCCGGTAGTAGTGCGAGCGGCAGAGGCCCTTCGCGAGCACCGGCTTGCCGCAGCCGGGCTCGCTGCAGATGGCGCGCGCCCCGGAAGCAACGCGCCCCCGCCGCCCGGCGCCCAGGCCTGCCCCGAGGCGGCGCGCCAGATCGCCGACGTCGATGGAGCTCTCCAGCGTGCGCTGGACGCTCTGCGCGATGATCTGCCCGAGCTGGGTGCCGATCTGCTCGCCCAGACTCTGCACCCACTGTCCCATGCCGGGTCGTCCGCGTGCGCGTGCCATCGTGACTCCGTTCGATAAGGAATTCGATAAAGAATGCTTGCGCCAATAGACCCGCGTGCAAACGGCTTGTCAAGGAGCGGGGCCGCGATTTTGCAATGGTCAAACCTTTAGGCCGCGCGCTTCCAATTCGCGAAGCAGGCCGTCGAGACGGCGCTCCTCGCGGGCGACGTCGAGGCCCGCGGCGCGCGCTCCGTCGAGCAGGGCGATGCACGCGAGCATCGCGCCGAGCGCTTCCTTCTCGCGCCCTCCCTGGGCGAGCAGCGCTTCGATCCCCTGCGAGAGGTGCCGGAAGTCGGCGAAACAGAATGTCGGGGGGAGATCGGGCAACGGGCCGGTATGGACGGTGTCGGGCGCGAATGCGAATCCGACGTCCGCCAGCGCCACCTGCCGTCCGTCCTCGTAGAGCAGCACGAGGTAGGGAGCCGGACGGAGGGGACTGAGGCGCTCTTCCACGCGGGCGATCTCGCCCCAGCGGATGCGCAGCTCCTTTCCCGTGCCCGGCTCGAGGAGCCGCGCTCCCTTGCCGTCGGGATCCTCGAGCGCCGCGACTGCGGCAAACGGGCGTCGCGCGAACTCCAGCACCTTGGCCCTGCTTTCCGCCTCGGTCATCGCCGCACGAGTTTCGCGCGAACCACGCCTTCGCGCAGTCGCTTCGCGCGCTCAATGTCCGCTTCGGGGGAGCGAAGGCGGCAGGCCGCTTGCCTCCGGCGAAATCGCTACGTCCGACACGGCAGTCTCCCGGAGCCGGGCGTCAGTTGGCGTCGAACCTGACGGCGGCCGTGGCTCCCGGTGCCACGATCAGGGTCTGATCGGGCGCGCTCAGGCGCGGGTTCCAGATGGCGATCTTCCAGCTCCCCGCGGGGACATCCGGGATCGTGAACCTGCCGTCCCTGTCGACGACGGCTGCGTGTGCGCTGGTGCCGACGAAGACGTACGAAAACATCTCCGGGTGCATCGAGCACTGCTGCGTGTAGATTCCCGGCCTGGCAAAGACGCGCTCGCGTGATTCTCCGTTCGAGAACACCCCCAGATTGTATTTCTCGCCATCCGGCGAAAAGACGTTGTGATCCACGGCGTCGTCGTTGAGGAAGACCACCGCGTCGTGAACCGCGACGGCGAGGACGTGGGGCAGAAAGGTCATCCCCTTCTGGCGTACACGATGGCGCCGGGGAGCCTTGGGCGGAGGCGCGTCCTTCAGGTAGACGACGGTCTCCGCCAGGTACTTGCTGGGGAACGCGGTCACCGTCCCGGCCACCGTGCCTCGTTCCGCCAGCAAGGGACCGGAGACCAGCAGCGGGAGAAGCACTGCCCGCGCATTCATCGTCGGTCTCCTAGAAGGCGAAGGCGCCGGCGATGGAGATGTTCTGGAGCTCGAGGTCGGGGCCCGCGCCGGTGGCAAAACCGCCCACGGATTCCCAGCCGCCGGGCGGTGCTCCGCTGGCCGACTCGAGGAGCGCCGCGACGACGAACTTGAGGTTCGGATAGGGGAGGAACACGATCCCCGGCATGATCCGCGCGTCCGTCACCCGCGGACAAGCGCCGCTCCCTCCGCCACATGCCTGGTCCGGCCTGAGCTGCGTCAGCTCGAACCGGATGGCGGGCACGATCCAGGGGGCGACGACGTAGGAGAGCTCGTCGTAGTGCGCGAGCGCCCTGGCGGACGTGCCATCGCCCTGCGCGTGCAAGTGCCTCTCGACGTAGAGTCCGGAGTTGAGCTCGAGGGAACCCCACTGCGCCCGGATCGCTCCGCCGACCACGTTGGCGGTGTCCTGGAGCAGGATCTCCGGATCACCATCGGTCGCCCCGGCGAAGCTCACGCTCGAGCGGGAATGGTAGGCGAAGGCGTCGAGCGTGATCGCCGTCTCCTCCCACGGACGCTCCCCGTTCGTCCTGCCGTTTCCCTCGCCGTCGAACCGCATTCCTCCGAACTTCACGCCCACGTGCCCGTACACATCCTCTGAATCGCGCACGTCGCGGTTGCTGCCGGCGTTCCAGCCAACGCTGTAAGCGGCCCGGCCCGCCGCCAACACGCCGCTCACCTCGATGCCGTTGTAGTGTCCCCCGATGTTCCAGGAGTCGCTGGTGGCGCCGTTGAGAGCGGTCACGGGCGTCGACACCATCATTCCGTCCCCCAGATACGTCGAGTGAGGGCCGAAGCTGGTCACGGTGGGGGACCCGCGCCCGAGGCGCAGGTTGATCGCGTGCGCGGGGCCGATCAGATCGTTCAGGTGGACTTGCGCGTTCTCCAGTTCCACTTCGCCATGGGACGAAACGACCAGCTCGGCGAAGAACGTCGATTTTTCGCTGAAGCTGCCGGCGCCCCAGAGGTTGCCCTCCGCGATGGTGTCCGCTCCGTTGACCGCAGCGCCGTTGTCTGCCCTGCCGCCGCTCGAGTCTTTGTCGGGATGGAATGTGGTCTGTCCCTTGAATCCGAGGGCAAGTGGCACCTGCGCCGGAAGTGTCGCCGTTTCCTCCGCGCCACTCCTGCGCAGCGCGATCGCGTCCTGCTTGATGTAGTCCCTGTCTACGCCGGGAAAGCGAAAACCATTGCGCCGGAACGCTTCGCCGAATGGCGCAAGCTTTGGAAAGATCGTGTGGCAAGTCGTGCAGCTCGTACCGTACTTGCGCGCGAACGCCGGGACTGCCTGTGCCGGCGCCGCCGCAACGATCATCGTCGCAGCAACGACCATCTGGAGCGCTTTCATGATTTTCCCCCCCCCGCGCAGAAGACATGCTTACGCGGTCACTGCATGGGCCCCCCCGGGTCCAGATCCCGGCGCGATAGTCGGCGCGCCGGCTGTGATGCGCCTCGACTGCACGAACAAGAAAGCACGGTAGGCGCTCGACTGTGGCCGCGCATACCCACCTTGATGTCCTGCAAACGTCGGATCCCGCCGCTGGCCTGCGGGGGCCGCCTGCAAACGAGCGCTTTCGCCGGAGTGAATCCGACCAACGTCTCTGTTCCAGAGCTACGCTGCGTCCGCCTCCGGCAATCCTGCCCGCGCGACGGCTGCCTGCACGGCGATCCCCATCTTCCCCTTGTGCTTGTTCGCGGCCATCAGCGCGTGCGCATGGGCGGTCTGCTCGAACGGGAAGACCTGATCGAGCACCGGCCGGATCTTCCCCTCGTGCACCAGCTGGTTCGCCCGCTCCGCCTGGTAGGCGTTCGCGAAGTGCGATCCGAGGATCTGCTTCTGCCGCATCCAGAGGTGGCGGACATCGAACTCGAGATTGAACCCGGTGGTCGCCCCGCAGATGACGATCTTGCCGAACTTCTTCGCCAGGAAGACGCTGGTGGGGAAGGTCTGCTGGCCGACGTGCTCGAAGACCACGTCCACGTCCCTGCCGCCGGTCAGCTCGCGCACGCGCTTGCCGAACCTCTTGCAGGCCTCCATCCGCGCCTTGTTCCGCTCGGGCGTCTCCGGCGGCTTGTACATCAGGTCCGCGAAGTCGTTCCGGTCGATGAGGGCGCCGGCCCCGAGCGACTTGACCAGCTCCATCTTCTCCTTGCCCCCGACCACGGCGATCGGGTTCGCACCCAGCATCCGGCAGATCTGCACCGCGAACACGCCGAGACCGCCGGCCGCGCCCCAGACCAGCACGTGGTCGCCCGCGGTGACCTCCGCCTGGTGCACGAGCATGCGGTAGGCGGTGAAGTAGGTGAGCCCGTAGGAAGCGGCGCTCAGCCAGTCGAGCTGCTTCGGCTTGCGCAAGAGCTGTTGCGCCTGGACCTTGGTGAACTGGGCGAAGCTCCCCCAGCTCGTCTCGTAGCCCCAGATCTTCTGCTCGCTGCAGGCCATGGGGTCGAGGCCGTTGCACTCGGGACACTGGCCGCAGGACTGGTTGCAGTGGATCACCACCTCGTCCCCAGCCTTCCAGCGCTTCACCTGGTCGCCGACCTTCCAGACGATCCCGGAGGCGTCCGAGCCCGCGATGTGCATCGGCTCGCCGTGCATCCGGAAGACGCTCACGGGCTTGCCGCGCGCCGCCCAGACGCCGTTGAAGTTCACCCCGGCGCCCATCACCAGCACCAGCGCCTCGTTCGGCCCGACCGCGGGGACCTCGACCTCCTCCAGCTTCATGGCGGTGTCCGGGTCCCCTTCGCGATCGGGACGGATGCACCAGGCGAGCATCTTCTTCGGCAGCTCGCCGACGTTCTTCGGGACTTCACCGAGAGGAAAGATGTCCGTCATGTTGAGGGCTCCTCGTGCGCCTCGACGAGCTCCAGGAGCGTCCCGCCGAATGCCTTGGGATGGAGAAAAGCGACCCGGTGCCCTCGCGCGCCGGGGCGCCCGACCTTGTCGATCAAGGGAACGCCACGCGCATCCAGGCGCTTGAGCACACCGTCGATGTCCTTCACGCGCAGCGCCAGGTGATGGAGCGCGTCGCCTCGCTTCTCCAGGAACTTCTCCAGGCCGGCGTTGCCGCGCGGAGAGACGAGCTCGAGCGACGCGCCGTTGGGGAAGTCGAAGAAGGCCGCGTCGACCCTCTGCGCCGGCACGTGCTCCTCGTGCGCCACCTTCTGCCCGAGGATGTCCTCGATCAATGCGATGGACGCCTTCATGTCCTTGACGCAGATCGCGGTGTGATCGAGCCGCGTGGCCGGGACGCCGGCGGGAGCGGGCCGCGCGCTCTCCGGGACCGGCTGCCCCGACGCGATCGCCCGCACCGTCTCCACCACGGCGCCGAGGGGCGACTCCGGACCGAAAACGGCCGCGACGCCGAGCGCGCGCAGGCCCTCGTGATCCACCGCCGGAATGATCCCGCCCACCACCACCGGGATGTCCGCCTTCTGCTTCTTCAGTTCCTCGACGAGCCGCCGGCAGATGCTCTCGTGCGCGCCGGAGAGGATGGAGAGGCCGATCACGTCGACGTCTTCCTGCACCGCGGCGGCCGCGATGGCCGGGACGCTGGAGCGCAGCCCGGTGTACACCACCTCCATGCCCGCATCCCGCAGCGCGGCGGCGATCACGCGCGCGCCGCGGTCGTGGCCGTCGAGGCCGGGCTTTCCCACGAGCACGCGGATCTTCCCTTCCATCGATCAGAACCTTGTCGGCGGCTGGTAGGCGCCGAAGCGCTCCTTCAACGCCGAAGCGATCTCTCCCACCGTGCAATACGCCCGCACCGCATCGCGGATGTGAGGCTGGAGATTGCCTTGGCCGGCCGCGGCTTCGGAGAGGGCGCGCAGCGCCGCCTGCGCCTTGCGCGCGTCGCGCTCCTTCTTCACCCGCGCCACCCGCGCCGCCGCCTCCCGCGCCGCCTCCGGCGAGGCGCTGGTGATCTCCATCTCCGGCTCCTGGTGCGCCTCGCCCACCGTGCGGAACTTGTTCACGCCCACCACGGCCACTTCGCCCTTCTCCACCGCCCGCTGGTGCTCGTAGGCGCGCTGCGCAATGCGCTGCTGCACGTAGCCGCCGCGCAGCGCCTCGATGAACCCGCCCCGCTCGTCGATCTCCGCCATCGTCTTGCCGATGGCCTCCTCCATCCGATCGGTGAGCGCCTCGACGAAGTAGCTGCCGCCGAGCGGGTCGACCGTCTGCGCCACCTCGGTCTCGTAGGCGACGACCTGCTGCACGCGCAGCGCGGTGCGGGCGGACAACTCGGTGGGAATGGCGAACGCCTCGTCGTACGCGGCGGTGAAGACGCTCTGCAGCCCGGAGCAGGCGACCGCGAAGGTCTCCAGCGTGGTGCGGGCGATGTTGTTGAGCGGCTCGGCCCGGGTGAGCGAGTGGCCGCCGCAGACGCAGGCCGCGCGCAGCCGCCAGCTCTCCGGCTCCTTGGCGCCGTACTTCTCCTTGAGCAGCCTCGCCCAGATGCGCCTGCCGGCGCGGTACTTCGCCACCTCCTCGAAGAAGTTCGTGTACGTGTAGAAGAAGAAGCTGAGCCGCGGCGCGAAGGTATCCGCGGGCAGCCCGCGGGCGAGGAGGTTCTCGACGTATGCTTTCCCCGCGCAGAGCGTGTAAGCCATCTCCTCCGCCGGGTTGGCGCCGGCATCGCGATAGTGGGAGGCGATGCTGATCGGATTGAAGCGCGGCAGCCGCTTCACCGTGTCCTCGATCAGATCGCAGGCGAGCCGCATCGAGGGCTCGATGGGGAACAGCCAGGCGCCGCGCGCGCCGAACTCCTTGAGCAGATCGTTCTGCACGGTCCCTGCGATCCGGTCGTCGGCGACGCCCTGTTTCCTGGCCGCCTCCTCGTACATGGCGAGCAGGATGGGCGCGGTGGCGTTGATGGTCATGCTCGTCGAGACCTTCCCGAGTGGGATGCCGGCGAACAGCTCCTCCATGTCGGCGAGCGACCCGATGGAGACGCCCACCTTGCCGATCTCGCCCTCCGCCTCCGGGTCGTCGGCGTCGATGCCGAGTTGCGTCGGGAGATCGAGCGCGAGCGAAAGCCCGGTCTGGCCCTGCCCGAGCAGGTACTTGAAGCGCTGGTTGGTCTCGCGCGGCGTGCCGAACCCGGCGTACTGGCGCATCGTCCACAACTTGCCCAGGTACATGTTGGGGTGGATGCCGCGGGTGAACGGGTACTCTCCCGGCGGTGGCGGGGCCTGCGTCACGTCGTCCGGCCCGTAGACCGGCTTGACCTCGATCCCGCTCCGCGTGGTGCTCATGGGCGAAACGCCCGCTTGAGGATGGCCAGCTCGCGCGTGATCTCCAGGACCACCTCGCCTTTCTGGTTCTTGCCGCGCAAGAGGAACTTCACCACGCCCGCCTGCCCCGGCTTCCCGAAGGCGGAGAGGCGGGGATCGTCGTCGGTCTTCGAGAGCACCGTGCTCTCCGCGAACAGCGTGTCTCCGGAGAACACCGGGGTGAGGTGGCGGCCTTCGTCGTAGGAGAGGTGCGCGAGCGCGTTCTCCTCCGTCTCCTCCGAGGCCAGGCCGGAGACGAAGGCGAACACGATCCCTCCGTAGACCACGCGCCGGCCGTTGAACGTCACCTGCGGCTGGTCGTCGCACATCTTCTGGTTGAAGTGCAGCTGCGCGGTGTTGAGCACGAAGTTCGTCCACATCATGTGCTCGTCGGAGAGGGTCCGGCCGCGCGGATGCACGATCGTCTCGCCCACCGTGAAGTCTTCGTACAGGTTGTCGTCGCGCGTGAAGCGGTGGCGCTCGGTCACGGTCAGCCCTCCAGCAGCCGCTTGGCGATCACTTCGTACTGGATCTCCGAGGTGCCTTCGAAGATGCGGAACACGCGCGCGTCGCGCCAGAACCGCTGGGCAGGGAACTCGCGCGAGTAGCCGTAGCCGCCGAAGATCTGCATCGCCTCGCTGCTGACGTGCTCGGCCATCTCGGCGCAGAAGGCCTTCGCCATCCCCGCTTCCAGGTCGCAGCGCTTGCCGGTGTCCTTCATGCGGGCGGCGTGGTAGGTGAGCTGGCGCCCCGCCTCGACCTGCGTCGCCATGTGCGCGAGCTTGTGGCCGATCACCTGGAACTCGCTGATCGGCTTGCCGAACTGCGTCCGCTCCTGGGAGTAGCGCAGAGCTGCCTCGAAGGCCGCCTGCGCCACGCCCACCGCGCGCGCCGCCGTCTGGATGCGCGCGATCTCGTAGGTGCTCATCAGCTGGCGGAAGCCCTTTCCCTGTACTCCGCCGAGCAGGTTCTCCGCCGGCGCCTCGTAGCCGTCGAACTGCAGGGAATATGAATTCATCCCCTTGTAGCCGATGCTCGGGATCGGGCTGCCGGCGAGTTGGGGCGGATGGAACTCGTCGCCCGGGGTCTTGGGGATGAGGAGGATGGAGATCCGGTCGTGCTTGCGCGGCGCCTCCGGATTCGTCACCACCGTCGTGCATAGCAGATGGGCCTTGTTCGCCCAGGTGCACCAGGTCTTCTCGCCGGAGATGAGGTACTTGTCGCCCTTCCTCACCGCCCGGCACTTGATCCCCGCGGAATCGCTGCCGGCGTCCGGCTCGGTGAAGGCGGCCGCGGCCAGCAGCTCTCCGGTGCACAGGCCGGGAAGGAACTTCTTCTTCTGCTCCTCGGTGCCGTTCGCCTGCACCAAGGATGCGGTGATGATCATGCGCGTCATCACCGATCCGACGGACAGCCAGGCCTTGGACAGCTCCTCGGCCACGATGGCCATCGAGAGCGTGTCGAGGCCGCTGCCCCCATAGTCCGGGGAGAAGATGAGGCCGAAGTACCCCAATTCCGCCATCTTCTTCACGATGTGCGCCGGGATCTCCGCCGCCTTGTTGTCCAGCTCGTTCGCGATCGGCACCACCTCGCGGCCGGCGAAGTCGCGCACGCTCTCGCGGATCTGGACGTGCTCCTCGGTGAGCGCGCCACCGTTCGGGTTGGGGATGGGCATCGCTACCGGCCCCCACGGGAGGAGCGCTTCTTCACCAGGATCTTGCGCTCGTACACGCACACTTCCTCGCCGCGCTGGTTCTTGCCGGTGGTGCGCACGTGGACGATGCCGCGGTCGGGCTTGCTCCCGCTCTCGCGCTTGTCGAGCACTTCGCTGGACGAGATCAGCGTGTCGCCGGGGTAGACCCAGGCCGGAAACCTCATGCTCCAGTAGCCGAGGTGGGCGATGGCCTGCTCGGAGAGGTCCTCGACCGTCATCCCGAAGACGACGTTCATCACCAGGAGCGGGTGCACGGGCGGCGTGGGGTGGCCGAGGGCCTGCGCGTGGAGCTTGTTGAAGTAGAGCGGGACGGCGCTCATGGTCGCGGTGGTGAAGAGCTGGGCCTCGCCATCGGTGAGCGTGCGCCCCCAGTGGTGGCGGTACACGTCGCCGACGTTGAAGTCCTCGTAGTACCGGCCTCGCTCGACGATCCGGCGGGAGGAGCTCTCTTCAGCCATGCAGCGAGGGGTAGGTCGCCCGTCGGAATCAGTCAAGTGTCGCACCGCGTCGTAACCTTCTCGCATGCGGAAAGTGGACGAGAACCGGCGAGCTACGTCAAATCGTCGCGTGGAATGGCCGGATCTCGACCCGTTTCCGCGACGCCGCAAGTACACCCGCCGCGGGGTGCAGCTCGAGGCACGGGTCCGGGCGGGCGCGCGGGATCTGATCGCCACCGCCGAGAACATCTCGCCGGGCGGGGCGTTCCTCCGCGTCGATCTGCCCGTGGAGACGGAGGATCTGGTCGCCACCATCCACCTCCCACACGGGCGGGGCCTCCACGTGCACGCCAGGATCCGGTGGCGGCGGTCGGAGCCGCCCGGCATCGGAGTCGAGTTCGCGACCTTCCTCGAGGGACCTTGGGAAGAGATCAGCCGATCCTCTTGACCACGTGGAAAGCCAGGCTGCTGCGGACCAGCGCGCACTCGTTCTCTCGCAGGCAGAGGGCCACCGTCTTGAACGGCACCTTGGCCTGGCGCCCGACCACCACCGAGCCTGCCGGCACCTCCGAATAGCGGTCCTGCAGCGACTCCATCGACGCGCCATTCCTGCACTGGGCGAGCAGGTCCTTGGCGAGCGACTCCGCCTGGCGCACGTCGCGGCTGGGCCGGCTCGCGTCGGCCACCGGCGGCCGTCCCGGGACGTCCGTGCGGTTCCAGCCCACCTGGATCTGGAGAACCTCGGCGCGGTCTGCGGGAGTCGCGCAGTTGCCAGGATCGCGGGTTGGCGCCGAGGCGCAGGCGAGCGTGACCGCGAGACCGGCAGCCGGCAGCTTCATCCGTCGCCCACTGCCAGGACGCCGGTGAAGAGGTGCACGCCGGTGGCGTCACCCGCAGGGCCGAGCTCGAAGCTGGTGCGCATCGAAAGAAGGGGAAAGCTCCCCAGCGACTGCTCGATCAAGCGCAGGTCGAGACCGGCGACGCCGTACAAAGTGCTGCCCCGGCTCGCGCAGTCGAAGTAGAGCCCCCAGGAGGGGCGGGGATCGCGGAGCTTGTCCAGCGCCAGCTGCAGCGTGCGGCGCGCGCCCATGCCGTCGCGCAGCGTGAACGAGACGCTGTGGCCTTCGGGGATGGGCGCGCCGGTCTCCAATGCACCGCGCTCTTCGTCGATCCCCAAGAGGGGCACGGAGACGAAATCCTCGACGGAGAACGGCTCGCCCGGCCGCGGCGAAACGCCGAGCGCGACGAACTGCAGCGCCTCTCCGTCGAGACCGGGCTGCTCGGCGAGAGACGAGAGCGCTTCCATCGCGGGCCGCGAATCCAGCTCGAGCAGCGCCCTCCCCTCCGAGCGGGTGACGAGGAGGGGCTTTCCGATGGCCTGGTGCGACTGCGCGACGGCGAGCCGCCCCGGCGCCGGAAAGAACGCCCCGACCGCGTGGGCGTACGCGAGGTCGTGATCGAGCAGCAGGCCGCCCTCGACCGCCACTCCGCCGCCGGCGACGCGAACCCGGCCGAGGGCGCCGAGGAGCCGCTGCACCGGCGCCTCGGGATCGGCGAACACGATGCCGAGGGCGCCGGGACCGGCCTTCAGCGCCGCCGCGCGCAGCTCGTCCGGCGCGTCGCTGCGGAAGGAGAACAGCTCCGCGCGCTGCGCCAGCGCGAGCACGCCCAGCGCGGGGCCTTCTTCCATCTCGGCGTCCCCGGGAACCAGCACCGCCGAGGTGGCGCCCCCGACGATCTGGGCATTCGCCCCCGCGGCGTCGCGGAGCGCCTCGCAGAGCTCCACCGCTTCGTCGAGGTGCTCTGGCGTCGCGGCGACCACCAGGCACGCAGCCTCGTCCAGGCCGGCCGCATCGAGGGCGCGAGTTGCGGCATCGCGCGCGGCCAGGCGCACGTCCTCTGCCCGGCTAACGGCGGCTCCAGCACGCATCCCCCAAGCATAAGGCGGGATCCAGGGACACCATACGCAATTCGTGCCGACCTCGATGCGGCGCGTCAGGTGGTTATGGCATCGTATGGGTCCTCGATGCGTCCTCCCTTCTCGATCCTCGTCGCCGCGCTGGCCTGCTTCCAATCGCCGGCGAAGGCCGCCGTCCCCTCGGAGGCGCAGAGGCTGACGATCGTCGCCATCAACGACACGCACGGCGCGCTGCTTCAAGTGGCCGCACCGAGGTGGATCGCTTCGAGCACCGACAGCGAGATCGGGGGCGCGGATTGGTTCGGTGGATATCTCCAGGCGATTCGCGCCGACGCGAAGGAGCGAGGCGGCGCGGTCATCGTCCTCGACGCTGGAGACGCTTTTCAGGGAACGCTGATCTCGAACCACTTCCAGGGAAGGAGCGTCACGGAGGTGTACAACGCGCTCGGCCTCACCGCCGCGGCGCTGGGAAACCACGAGTTCGACTTCGGCATCGGCGTGTTGAAGGAGCGCATCGCGCAAGCCCGCTACCCCATCCTCGCCGCCAACGTCTTCCTGAAGGGGACCCGGCAGCGTCCCGATTGGCTGCGTCCGAGCACGATCGTCGACGCGGGCGGCATCCGGGTGGGGATCATCGGGCTCGCGACGCGCGAGACGCCGCTCACCACCAATCCGGCGCTGATCGCGGGACTCGACTTCGTCGAGGGCGGCCCGGTGGCGGCGGCGGAGGCCGATCTGCTGCGGTCTCGCGGTGCAACGGTGGTGGTGGTCTGCGCGCATGCCGGCCCCGCTCCACCGGAGAACGAGATTCAGCGCATCGCCGAGGCGGTGCGAGGAAAGGTCGACGCCATCGCCAGCGGGCATCATCACGTCTCCATCGGCCCCCCGCCGCTGGTGGTCGCGAACGTGCCCATCGTGCAGTCGGGCTCGAAACTGCAAGCCTTCTCGGTCATCGAGCTGGCGCTCGATGAACGAGGCCGGGTGAGCTCGTTCGCCGTCAACGAGGGATCCCTGCCCCTGTCCGGCGGCCCGCAGGCGATCCTGCACACGTATCGAGGTCAACCGGCGCAATGGCGTGGTCGCCGGATCGAGCCGGACGCGCGGGTCGAGGCGATCCTGCGCAACTACGATCGCGAGGTGCGCGCGCTGCGCGAGACGCTCATCGGAGAAACGCGGGTCGAGCTGCGCAAGGGCAGCGGAAACGACTTGCTGGGGAACCTGACCGCAGACGCCCTGCGCTCCGGCGCGGGCGGCGGCCTCGAGGCGCAGTTCGCGCTGCAGAACGCCGGCGGATTGCGCATCAGCGAGATTCCGGCCGGCCCGATATCCTATGGTCAGATCTTCGATCTCTATCCATTCGACAATGAGCAGGTGGTGGTCTCGCTGAGGGCGAGCGACGTCCGCGACGCGCTGGAAGCGGTGCTCCGTCACGGCAAGGCGCCGATGCGCGTGTCGGGCCTGCGGTACACGATCGACTGGGAAAAGTTCGGCGCCGGCAGCGATCCAAAGGGAGCTCCGGACGGAGCGATCGTGGTGCGGATGGTCGACGACGGCGGCCGGGTGCTCTGCGAGACGACGAGCTGCACCAGGCACGCCTGCCAGTCCACCTGCGCGCCGGGCACGTACACGGTGTCGGTGACCGACTTCCTGGTGAGCGGCGGCGACGGCCTGACGATGCCGCAGGGCGCCCCGAAGCGCTCCCGCGGCGTCCTCGCGCGCGACATCGTGGTCGCCTACGTGAAGGAGCACCGCCCGTTGACGAAGGAGGTACTCGGCGCCGGCCAGCAGCCCCGCTGGACGCAAACCGGCTCGGTGCGCCGGGCGCAGCCGGGCGAATGACCCTCGACCTCCTCCTCGATCTCGGCCTTCCCGGCCTCGTCTTCCTCGGCTTCTGCGCGTGGCTGATCCGGAGGGCGGCCCGGGCCGCGCGGACCGAGGCGGACCTGGAGGGCGAGCGGCTCCAAGGCGCGCTCGGGGAGGAGCTGCGCGCGGCACGAGCACGAGCCGAGCAGTCGCAACGGCCAGGGCTTGCGGCGGTCCCCACGGCCGGCGCGGACCCGCTCGCGGGCGCAGACGTGCGCGGGGCGGACCCGGCGCATCTGGCGGTGGTGGCGCGAGAGCGGGAGCGAAGCGCCGCGGCGGGTATGGGGGTGACGGTGCTCTGGGTGAGATCGAATGAGTCGCACGCGGTGTGGTGCGAGCGCAGCGGAGAGGGGCGGGAGGCGATCCGCGTCGCGCGGGTGGAGGGAGGGGCCGTCGCGGAGCAGTGGTCGTTCGGGTGAGACTGGGGGGAGCGATCTCTGCCCGATTCGATCGCCGCGCACCGGTCTCCGATCGCTGCCCATTTCGATGTGGGGCACGCGGAAGGCTGGGATGCCATCGAGGTCGCGGGCAGCAATCGCGGAGCGGAACTGCCTCGTCGCGTATCGCCAGGCGGGGCGCGTGCAGGCGCCCGCGTCCATCCACCGCGACCGCGAGAGCCTGCTCTCGAGGCGGCGGAGCGGGGGGACGAGGCGACGGTCGAGGCCTTGTTGTGTTAAGCGGCGCGTCAGCGCGCTGACGCGGTCCGCGGGGCCGTCGGCGGCCCGAGGTGGTGCTCGAGGAACCGCGCCGAGCGCGCCAGGAAGTGGACCAGGTTCTCCTTGCGCGCCAGCGAATGGCCCTCGTTGTCTGCCACCATGTACTCGACGGGCACGCTTCGCGCGCGCAACGCGCGCACGATCATGTCCGACTCGCTGCGAGGCACGCGAGGATCGTTGGCCCCAGCGTAGACGAACAACGGCGCAACGATCTTGTCCGCGTCCTTCACCGGCGAGATCGACTCGAGGAAGGCCGCATCCTTGTCCACGTCTCCGAACTCCAGCAGGAAGACCTCTCGAATCAAACCGGTAGTGGTGGCGAGCGTGGTGCGGACGTTGGCTACTCCGAACAAGTTGACCCCCGCGCGCCATAGATCCGGCATCCGGGTGAGCCCGATCAGCACCGTGTAGCCGCCGTAGCTGCCGCCGTAGATCACACGCTTCGGATCTGCCCACGGTTGCGAGGCCACCCACCGACCGGTGGTCTCGATGTCCTTGAATGCTTCCAGGCGCTGGGGGCCGTTGTCCGCTTCCTCGAAGGCGCGACCGAACCCGGTCGAGCCGCGGACATTGGGCTCGACCCACGCGTACCCCTGCGAGAGGAAGAAGGCGGTCGTCGCCGACCAGCGGATCCGGGAACTATTCGCAGGTCCGCCGTGGTACGAGACGATCACGGGCAGTTTGCCGGAGCGGTTCTTCGGCAACAGGATGTTCATGGGAAGGCCCAGGCCGTCGTGCGCCTTCGCCTCGGTGACGCTCACCTCCATTTCCGGCAACTCCTTCAGCGATGGACGCGCCTCCCTCCGCAACAGGGTGGCCTTGCCGGTCTTCGCGTCGATGGCCCAAGGGTCGTACGGCGAGGACGGCGTCGACCAGCGCGCGACGAAGCGCTTCCCATCATCGGAGAACTCCGAGAGGAAGCCTTGCCCGAGCGGCATCGCCACCTTCGAGCGTGGCCGCAGCGGCCTGTGGGATCGCCTGGATGACGATGCGTTCCATCACCTCGCGCACCAGCCTTTGACGCCAGCGCCAGCGGCCGGTCGGGCTCCGCGTAGTCGGCCTTGATCTGGTCGCGCAAGTTCCAGTGCGTGAGCAGCCTGACGCCCTTGGGGAAAAGCCGCCGACCGTCCGGCGCGAGGACGTGATGCATCCAGACGTTGTACCCGGCGATGTACGCCTCGGCGTCCGCGGTCGCCTTCGCCACCGCCTGCCGCGCCGCGCCGCTCGGCCGCAGCGCAAATCTGCGCGTCAGCCGCGCCTGGGCCCATTGCTTGCGCGTCCAGCGCGGGCCTTGCGCCACCATTTCTCGTAGATCGGGCTGCGCGAAGTTCAGGAGCGCGACGAACGCGAGCTTCGAGGAAAACAGGTCTTCCGGGAGGTGCGCTCCGACGTCGAGCGCGGCGAAGAGCTGGTCGACCCCCATCTGCGGACCGAGCTCCAGCTCGTTCCAGCTGCGCAGGGCGCGCCCGATCTCCAGCATGTGCCCGTCGATCTGCTCCAGCGCCGCGGAGAACCGCCGGTGCAGGGCGTCGAGCTCCTGTGGGTCGGCGACGAAACCCTGCTCCACGAACGCGCGCAGCGCCGCCCCATCCCCGTCCTGCGGGCGCCAGTACGCAACCAGCTGCCGGACGCCGCGCTCGGCGCGGTCCCGGGAAGACTGCCCGTGCTTCTGGACCAGGGCTGCAACCAGGCCGGCATCGTCGACTTCGATTCGGGCAGACTTCGCGGGGGGCGCCGCGCCGGTCGAGGCAGTCTTGCATCCTGGCGCGGCGGCGACGATGGCGGTCAGGGCGAGCGCGCCAAGGCGCGCCCATGAAAAGGGCGGAGATCGCATGGGCCGGCACTTCTAGCATCATCGCTTCGCCCGCGCTCTCTCGCGGCACTGCGCTCGCCGAGCTCGCTGGAGTGGTCTTCCAGCGCACGGGCGCGCGTCACCCGGTCTGCGATCGCCAGCCGTCGTAGGCCGATGCAGTGCGCACGCAACCCACCGTGCACCCCTCGCTGCATGATTTGCTGGTGTGGAACTGCTGCCGGAGATCGTCGAGCGAATACGTCTCCAGATCGCGCGCGAACGATGCCCGCGTCTGGCTGCACCAGGCGACCTTGCCGAACTCGTCGACGTAGAGATAGCGCGAGCCGGCGCGACAGCGAAAAGGCGCCCGACCGCGCGCGATCAGCTCCTCGCGGTAGTCGGCAGCCTCGCGGCCGGCGTGCCCCAGCTGGCGCTTGACCTCGCGGTATGCGGCGAGCTCGTCCGTGGACAGGTTCAAGCGACCGGAACCGTCGTGCAAGAGGATGATGCGGGGGGTCAGCCCATTCGCGCGCGTGAAGCGGACCACCTCGAGCGCTTCCTGGGGAGGCGCGCTGCCGATCACCGCGCTCACCACCACCTGGAAGCGCGCGTGTCGCCCGAGGTCCACGAGCTTTCCGCGGAGCCGATCGAGCACCTTCACCGTGGTGGCGTTGCGCTCGACGCCGTCGACGCTGATCTGGAGATCGGTCAATCCCGCGCCGTTCAGGGCTTCGATCAGCTTCGGGGTCAGCAGGTATCCGTTGGTGATGAGCTGCCGGCGCCGGAATCCGAGCTCGCTCATGCGCGAGACGATGCGGACGAGATCGGGGTGGAGCGTCGGCTCGCCACCGGTCAGGCAGACGACCCAGGTGCGCAGCTGGTGCAGCTTCAAGAGCCGCCGGTCGAGCGTCTCGAAGGGAACTGGAGCCGAGTGATCGTCGTACTCGTTGCAGTAGCCGCAGCTCAGGTTGCAGCGGCGGGTGACGACGATCTGGGCGAGGAACGGACCGAACCGCAACCACTCGGCGACGGTGAGTCTGGCTGAGGACGCCGCGGGACGAACGGGCCCTTCGGCGGTTCCCATGGGGTCGGGAACCACGGGCAGAGGGAGCGTCATGGCGGAGCCTCCCCGGCGCGCATGGCCCGGACACCGAGCGATGCCCGTGCCAGAACCACCGCACCCCAGATGGTCTCGGGGATGAACTGCATCATGTGGTAGAGGACGCCCAACGCGAGCCCTTGCTCGGGGCTTGCACCCACCGCGAGGCAGGCGGCGGTGGCGCCCGCTTCGAACAGTCCGAACTGTCCCGGCGTGACCGGGACGGCATTGGTGAGGTTGACGAACAAGAGCACCAGCGCCGCGCCTGTGAAGCCCGGCGCAATGCCCACCGCCGCCATGAGCAGGGCGATCTGCGCGAGATCGACCAGCCAGAGGATCGCTGTCTGCACGAAGACCCGCAGGGCGGCGCCGGGATCGGCGAGGAGCGCCAGGCCGTCGGCGAGACGGCGCCGCAGACCGCTCGGATGCGCCCGGCCGCTCCGGACCAGCCAGACGGCGACTCCAAGGCCGAGGAAGGCGCCCACGCCGACCAGCGCCAGCACCACCGCGGTGCGCCTTCCCAGATCGAGCATGAATGGCAGCGGCAAGGCGATCAGCGCCAGCATCGACGCATTCAGGATCTCCTCGAGGACGACGACGGCGATGGCGCCCGTGACCGGCAGGCCGTGGCGGCACACCAGGACCACGCGCACCGCCTGGCCGGACCGCGCCGGCAGCACATTCGTCGCGGCGCAGCCGGCGAGATTGTACTGGTACAGGGTCCAGGGCGAGATCCGCTGCATCGGCGAGAGCATGAGCGACCAGCGCCATGCCTTGAGCGGATGCAGGATCACCATGTGCCCGACCGCGCAGAGCAGCACCAGGCGATAATCGGCGCCGCCTAGCGCCCGCACGAGCGCGGCAGGGTCGAGCCGGGTTGCGAAGAACCAACCGAAGCCGAGGAGCAGACCGACCGCGACGAACCATCGCAAGGCCCGACCCGTCCGCCCCCGAATTCCCGCGGCAACTCCCATGCGGCCCTCGGACAGGTTCACGGTCGCAGGTATAACACCGTGGTGGGCCCTGGAACGGAGCTGCGAGATCGTGCGGGTGCCCGCGCCGTAAAGGCCTGTGGCGTCGAATCAGGTTGACGAGAGCGCCTCCCGCCGTAAGTTCCGCGCTCATGTCCGCTCAGCCTTCATTCTTCGCGCGTCTGTGGCTCGCGATCGTCTGCTGGTTCCGCATCGTCTTCGATGCACGCTTCGCGGGGCAGGTCGTAGCCCTCCGCTCCGGCAGCGCCCTTCCCGCCGCAGGCGAGCGGCCAACGCTCGCAAGGCCGCCCGAGCCCATGAACGCCGCGCAGGCGCTCCATCTCCTGTCCCTCCTGCAGCGCGAGGGGCGCCTGATCGACTTCTGCGAAGAGGATCTGGCGGGTTTTTCCGACGCGCAGGTGGGCGCCGCCGCCCGCACGGTGCACGACGGGTGCCGCAAGGCCGTGCGCGAAGCGTTCACGCTCGTCCCCGTCCGTGCCGAGCCGGAGGGAAGCCCCGTCACCCTGCCCGCCGGCTTCGATCCCCGCGCCGTGCGCCTGACCGGAAACGTGACCGGAAGTCCGCCCTTTTCAGGCGTCCTGCGCCACCACGGGTGGAAGGCGGCGCAGGTCCGGATGCCGGTCGCTTCGGGTGACTCCAGCCTGATCGCGCCGGCGGAAGTGGAGCTTCCCTGATGGATCCTCGCTATTCGGTCGGGATCGATCTCGGCACCACCAACAGCGCCGTCGCCGAGGTGGATCTCGCGATCGAGCCCGCGGGACCTGGCGAGCCGCTCCCGGCTCCGATTCCGTTGGAGATTTCGCAGATGGTCGCCCGCCAGGAAGTGGCGCCGCGCCAGTTGCTCCCTTCGTTCATCTACCTGCCGCCGCGGCACGAAGAGCTCGGCGAATTCATCGTGGGGACGTACGCCCGCGAGCGCGGCGCTCAGGTCCCGGGGCGACTCGTCAGCTCTTCGAAGAGCTGGCTCTCCCATCCCGGCGTGGACCGACGCTCGCAGCTCCTCCCGGTGGGGGCGGACGAATCGGCGCCCAGGATCTCGCCGCTCGACGCCCAAGCGCGCATCCTCGGCCAGATCCGCGCCGGCTGGGAAGCGGCGCACGCGCACGAGGGCCTTTCGCTGGGCGATCAGGCGGTCACGCTGACCGTGCCCGCCTCGTTCGACGCCGTCGCCCGCGAGCTGACGGTCCAGGCCGCGGCGCAAGCCGGTCTGGCGAGCCTCACGCTTCTCGAAGAGCCGCAATCCGCGCTTTACGCGTGGGTGGAAGCGGCCGGAGACGAATGGCGCAAGCATGTCCGTCCGGGCGACGTGATCCTGGTGGTCGACGTCGGTGGCGGCACCAGCGACTTCTCGCTGATCTCCGTCGGCGAGGACGAAGGCCGGCTGGCGTTGACGCGCCTCGCTGTCGGAGACCACATCCTGCTCGGAGGCGACAACGTCGACCTCGCGCTCGCGCACGTCGTCAGCGAGAAGCTGAGGTCGCAGGGCACGAAGCTCGATTCCTGGCAGTTCGCTGCCCTCGCGCACGCTTGCCGCAACGCCAAGGAGACCGGGACGACCTCGCTCTCGATCCCTGGACGGGGCAGCGGCCTCGTAGGCGGGACGATCAGGGCAGAGCTCGCCAAGGAAGAGCTGCGGCGCACGGTCGATGCCTTCTTCCCCGAAGTCGACGTCGCGTCCGCACCGGCCGCGCAGCGGCGCACGGGACTCACCACCCTCGGTCTGCCGTACGCTCAGGATCCAGCGGTCACCAAGCATCTCGCTGCATTCCTGCGCCGCGGCAGCGCCACCCTGGCCCGGAGGCCAGGCGCGACCTTCCTGCACCCGACCGCCATCCTCTTCAACGGCGGCGTGTTCAAGGACGCATCGCTCCAAGAGCGGGTCGCCTCGCTCGTCGATCGCTGGGTGCGCGCCGAAGGTGGGGCACCGATCAAGCTGCTGCGCTCCGCCTCGCTCGACCTGGCAGTGGCGCTCGGCGCCTCCTACTCGGGGCTGGCGCGTCGCGGTCGCGGAATCCGCATCCGCGGAGGGACGGCGCGCGCCTACTACGTCGGCGTGGAGGCGGCGACGCCGGCGGTCCCCGGGTTCGCCCCTCCCATTCGCGCCGTCTGCCTGGCGCCCTTCGGGATGGAGGAGGGCAGCACCGTCGAACTGCCCCAGCTCGAGGTCGGCGCGGTGGTCGGCGAGACCGCCTCGTTCCGCTTCTTCGCTTCCAGCGCGCGCCGCGACGACGCACCCGGCGCTGTCGTCGAAGAGGTGGACGATCTGGATGAGCTGCCGCCGATCGAGACGACTCTTCCGGCTGCCGACGGCAGCGCGGGCGAAGTGCTGCCCGTCCACCTGCGGTCGCACGTCACCGAGGTGGGAACGCTCGAGTTGAACCTCGTCTCGCCGGCGGGCCGCGCCTGGAAGCTCGAATTCTCCGTGAGGCAGGAGTGACCCTGCGGTACGCAGTCGGCATCGATCTCGGCACCTCCAACTCGGCGCTCGCGTATGCCGATCTGTCGGAGCGCGATCCGCAGCTTCACGTGTTCGACGTCCCACAGCTCGTCGACGCCTCGCTGACGCAGGATCGCGAGCTCCTGCCCTCGCATCTGTACCTCCCCTCGCCGCACGAAGGGTTGGGCGAGACCGTGGTCGGGACATTCGCGCGCGAGCGCGGTGCCCAGGTGCCCGGCCGGCACGTGGCATCGGCGAAAAGCTGGCTCTGCCATCCCGCGGTGGACCGCACCGCCGCCATCCTGCCTTGGGGCGCGCCGCCGGACGTGCCGCGCCTCTCTCCAGTGGCCGCAAGCGCGCGCATCCTCCGGCACTTGCGCGAAGCCTGGGATCGCGCGCACGCGGACGCGCCGCTCGCGGAGCAAGACGTGATCGTGACGGTCCCCGCCTCGTTCGACGAAGGCGCGCGCGCGCTGACGCTCCGGGCGGCGGAGGAGGCGGGGCTGCCGGAGATCCTGCTGCTGGAAGAGCCGCAGGCGGCATTCTACGACTGGACACGGGTCCACCGCGGCAACCTCGGACCGGAGCTCGGAGACGTCCGCCTCGTCCTGGTCGTCGACGTCGGCGGAGGCACCACGGATCTCACCCTGATCCGGACCGAGGTGCGCGACGAAGCGCCTCCTCTGCTGGAGCGAATCGCCGTCGGCGACCATCTGCTGCTCGGCGGCGACAACATGGACATCGCGCTCGCTCGCACCGCCGAGAAACGGATCGGCCAGAGACTGAACGCGTCGCAGTTCGGAGCGCTGGTCCAGGCCTCGCGCGCGGCGAAGGAGCTGCTGCTCGCCGAGGGCGCGCCGGAACGGACGTCGGTGGCCGTCGCCGGGGCGGGATCGCGGCTGATCGGCGGCACGCTCGCGGCGGAGCTGGGTCGGGAGGAGGTTCGCGCCCTGCTGCTCGACGGGTTCTTTCCGCGGGTCGCTCCCACGGACGCCCCGGCGCGGGCGGCGCGCGCCAGCGGCCTCGCGGAGCTGGGCCTGCCCTACGCAGCCGATCCGGCGATCACAAGGCACGCGGCGGCATTCCTCCAGCGCCACGCGCGCACCGCTGGCGAGCAGCGCGTCGACGCCGTGCTCTACAACGGCGGCGCGCTCACCCCGCCACTGCTGGCAGACCGCCTCACCGAGGTGCTCTCGAGCTGGCGCCCGAAGCCTGTGCGCCGCCTCCGCAACGACGCGCCGGACCTGGCGGTGGCGCGCGGGGCAGCGACGTATGCGCTCGTCCGCCGCGGCCTCGGCCTGCGCATCGGCGGCGGCAGCCCGCGCGCGTACTACGTCGGCGTCGGAGACCGCGGACAGGCCGTCTGCGTGGTGCCGCGTGGGGCGCCGGAGGGAGTCGAACAGACGCTGGACCGCGACTTCTCGCTGGTGCTCGGCCGCCCGGTCCGGTTCCGCCTGTTCGCGTCGGCCGGATTCCGTCCGGAGCGCGCCGGCGATCTGCTGGCCGTTGACGAGGAGCTCGCCGAGCTGCCGCCGCTGCAGACCGTCATTCCCGGCGAAGGGACCGCGCCGGTTCGGCTGAAGGCCACGCTCACGGAGATCGGCACGCTCGAGGTCTTCTGCGAGGGCGCTCAGCGCTGGAAGCTGGAGTTCCAGCTGCGGGGCGAGGCGCGGGAATCCGGCGGCGTCTCGCAGCTCCCGCGCAACATCGATGCGGCCCGCGAGCAGCTGCAGATCGTGTTCGGCAAGAAGCCCGTGCACGACGCGAGCGCGAAGGACGTCTGGCGCAACCTCGAGCGCGTGCTCGGCGATCGTGCCTCCTGGACGCTGGCGACCGACCGCGATCTCTGGGGCGTGCTCTGGGCGGGAGCGCAGAAGCGGCGGCGAAGCCCGGACCACGAGCGCATGTTCCTCTCGCTCTGCGGATTCTTGCTCCGGCCCGGGTTCGGCGCGCCTCTCGACGCCTGGCGGGTCGAGCAGGCGTGGACGCTCTTTTCGCAGGGCCTGACCCACCACAAGGAGGCCTCGGTCTGGGCGGCCTGGTGGGTGCTCTGGCGGCGGGTCGCGGCGGGGCTGCCGGAGGAAGCCCATCTGGCACTTTTCGAAGCCATCGCTCCCCACCTGAAGCCCGCGCCGAGGCAGCGGGTCGCCAACCCGGCGAAGAAGCAGCCGGGGCTCGGCCTCGACGAGATGGTCCGTCTCCTCGGCGCCCTCGAGCGGCTGCCGGTGGACCGGAAGATCGAAGCCGGCGCGTGGCTGCTCGAGAAGCTGTCCGCCGGCCGCGCCCCCGGCGTCGCCTGGACCCTCGGCCGCCTCGGGGCGCGCGTTCCCGTCGCCGGCGCCGCGCACTACGCCGTGCCCCCGGAAGTGGCCAGCGAATGGCTCGCTCGCCTTCTCGCGCTGGACTTCGGCGCCGCAGACGACGCGCCGTTCGCCATCGCGCAGATCGCCCGGCGGTCTGGCGACCGCGCCCGGGACCTGGACGAGCCGACGCGCGAACGGGCTGCCGCGCGGCTGGAGCGCTCCGCCGCTCCCGAAGAGTGGGCCAGCTCGATCCGCGAGGCGCGAGAGCTCGGCGAGAAGGACGAGCAGCGTGTGTTCGGCGAGGCGTTGCCCTTGGGCCTGCATCTGGCCGCATGAGAGTCACGCGGTTTG
>Ga0209237_1000119_pt1 | contig 38174 bp, 42 predicted proteins | sample GraSoi013_1_40cm_2_FD_185820 | JGI IMG/M metagenome (GOLD analysis project Ga0209237, IMG submission 185820) | Grasslands soil microbial communities from the Angelo Coastal Reserve, California, USA - Sample 10_02_2013_1_40cm (SPAdes) (version 2) | ecosystem: Environmental > Terrestrial > Soil >...
CTCTCCACCATCCTGACCTTTGCCGACTTCCAGGGCCCGTTCGTGCTCACCAACGGAGCCCCCTACAACAGCACCCAGCTGCTCTCTATCTGGGCCTACCAGTGGGGCATACCCGGGGGCGCCATCGGCCTGGGTGCCGCCATCTCGCTGGTGCTCTTCCCGCTGCTCACGATCGTGGTCGCCGGTGTGCTCTTCCTGCTTCGGAGGCCCGAGTAGATGGCCTCTGTGGCGCGGCTCAAAGCAGGCAAGCCGCGGACCGGCCGCGTCATCGGCGACAAGTTTGTCGGCCGTGCGATCCGCATCTACATTCCACTGCTCGCCTTGCTGGTCGTGACGCTGTTCCCGTTTTATTGGATGGCGGTCACGTCGTTCAAGTCGGCCTCCGAGCTGTTTGATTTCTCGGTCAGCCCGCTCTGGGTCCGGGAGCCAACCCTGGACTGGTACCGGCACCTGTTCACTCAAACGAACTTCCCGCGCTGGGCGTTCAACACGGCGGTGGTGGCGACCATCTCCACCCTGATCTCCCTCTTCTGCAGCATCCTGGCCGGCTACTCGCTGGCGCGGCTGCGTTACCGCGGCGCCGATTCCATCGGTTGGGGAATCTTCGTCACCTACCTGGTGCCGCCCACGCTGCTCTTCCTACCGCTGACCTTCGTCATCCGAGAGCTGCACCTGTTCAACAACCTTTGGGCGCTGATCCTCACTTATCCCACCTTCCTGATTCCCTTCTGCACCTGGATGCTCATGGGCTTCTTCAAGGGCATACCGCGCGAGCTGGAGGAGGCTGCCCTGGTGGATGGCGCCACCCGCATCCAGGCCATGGTTCGGATCGCGATCCCTCTGGCGCTCCCTGGCATCCTGGCCGCCGCCCTCTTCGCCTTCACCCTTTCTTGGAACGAGTTCCTCTACGCGCTGATCTTCATGAACGACAGCCTGGTCAAGACCATCCCGGTCGGCGTCACTCAGGAGCTCATCCACGGTGACGAGTTCTTTTGGGGCGAGCTGATGGCTGCAGCGCTTTTGGGGTCCGTCCCAGTTGCCGTGCTGTATTCGTTCTTCGTCGACTATTTCGTCGCGGGCATGACCGCGGGCGCCGTCAAGGGCTAGCTGCGTGGTCGACTAGGATTTTTCCGTGGCGTCCGTCACCTATGAACACGTCACCAAGAAGTTCTCGGCCGAAACGACGGCCGTGGATGACCTCAGCCTTGCGATTCGGGACACCGAGTTCATGGTCCTGGTCGGGCCCTCCGGCTGCGGCAAGTCGACCGCCCTGCGCATGCTGGCGGGCCTCGAGGACGTCACCGCCGGTCAGATCAAGATCGACGACCAGGTCGTCAACGAGATGCCTCCCCGCGACCGAGACGTGGCCATGGTCTTCCAGTCCTACGCGCTCTACCCGCACATGAGCGTGTTCGACAACATGGCCTTCGGCCTCAAGATGCGCGGCAGCCCCAGGACCGAGGTCGTATCGCGGGTCAAGGAGGCCGGCCGCATCCTCAGGCTGGACAACCTGCTCGGGCGCAAGCCGCGCCAACTCTCCGGCGGCCAGCGGCAGCGCGTCGCGCTCGGCCGCGCCATCGTCCGTCAACCTCGGGTCTTCCTGCTCGACGAGCCGCTGTCCAACCTGGACGCGATGCTTCGTGTCCAAACCCGGATCGAGCTCCAGAAGATGCACCAGCGGCTGGGCACGACCTTCATATATGTCACCCACGACCAGGTCGAGGCGATGACCATGGGCGACCGGATCGCGGTCATGAAGGACGGTGTTCTGCAGCAGGTTGCGCCACCGCGGGAGATCTACGACCAACCCGTGAACATGTACGTGGCCGGTTTCATCGGCAGCCCGCGCATGAACTTCCTGCCGGTCACGATCTCCGACCACCTGGCGAAGGCGTCCGGTTTCGAGCTCAACCTGCCCAAGGCGCCGGGCGTCGGGCGAGGCATCCTGGGTATCCGGCCCGAGCACTTTTTGCCGACCGTCTCCAGCGACGACGCCGTCATCGACCTCAAGGTCGAGGTGCTCGAAGTCCTGGGGGCGGACCAGTACCTGTACGGCAAGGTGGGATCGGACGACCTGATCGCGCGGGTCGACCCTCAGCTCAAAGTCAGCGTGGATGACCGCGTGCGCTTGGGGGTCAACATGCGGCGGCTGCATCTCTTCGACCCCGAGACGGAGAAGGCCGTCTTCTAGAACCGGCTGTCAGTAGCCAGTTGTGGCGACCTCGCCCTTCACACCGCGCAGCGCTTCCAGCACGCGCGCCGCGCCGGCGCGCAGGAGGACGGCGTCGTTGTCCACGCTGAGCATCAGGAACCCCGCCTCGCGCCAGCGGACGGCGGTCTCCGGTCCGGCGCACTGGATGCCGGCGGTCAAGCCACGGCGCAGGCAGGCTTCCAGGATCGTCTCGATCAGGCGCCGATGCTCTGGGTTGCTGGCGGTGGCGTCGGGCTTCATCCCGTGGGTGACGGCAAGGTCGTTGGGGCCCACGTAGACCCCGTCCACGCCTGGCACCGCAAGGATCTCGTCGAGGGCCCCCATCCCCTCCGCGGTCTCGATCATGACCATGCAGACGACCGCACGGTTGGCGCTCTCCGGCCCGAAGCCGTTCACCTGGAGCGCGGCCCGGGTCGGTCCCCACGAGCGGTAGCCCTGCGGCGGATAGCGGCATGCGCCGACTGCTCTGCGCGCCTCTTCCTCGGAGTTGACGAGCGGCACGATCACGCCTTCAGCCCCGGCGTCGAGCGCCTTCATGATGTCTGACGGCTGGTTCCAGGGCACACGCACAAAGGCCGGCGTCCCGGTGGCGGAGACGGCCTGCAGCATGGGCAGCATCTGGTCGTAACCGATCATGCCGTGCTGCGTGTCGATGCAGACCCAGTCATAGCCGGCGCGGCCCATCAGCTCGGCCGCGAACGGGCTGGGGATGACGCACCAACCGCCGACCGTCGGCTCGCCACGGTCCCAGAGCTCGCGGAGCGTCACCGCCTGAGCCGAGCTCCCAACCTGACCCCGTTGACCACGTTGGAGGGCTCCTCGCCCTCGAGCACACGGGTCAGGTTGTCGCGCACGACTTCTAACGCACGGGCCTCAGACTCCAGCGTGAAACCGCCGACGTGGGGTGAGAAAAATACGTTGGCCATCCGCCGCAGCGGGTTGTCAGCCGGCGTCGGCTCCTGCTCGAAGACGTCGAGCCCCGCACCGCCCAGGTGGCCTGATTCGAGGGCTGCGATGAGGGCTTTTTCGTTCACCACCGGCCCGCGTGAGGCGTTGACCAGTAGCGCACCCTTCCGCATCCGTATCAGCGCCCCCGCGTCGATCATGTGGTGGGTCTCGTTGTCCAGCGGCACGTGCACTGTGACCACGTCAGCCCGCTGAAGCAGGTCTTCGAAGGGCACGCGCTCGACGCCGGCGAAGCTCCTTTCCACAATGTCCGTATAGAGGACGCGCGAGCCGAACGCGAGCAGGCGGGTGGCCAGCGCCGAGCCGACGTTGCCCAGACCCACGATGCCCATCGTCAGCGCACCCAGCTCGTGACCCAACATCTCGGGCTTGGGCCAGCCGCCGTCTCGCATGGCCCGGTCTCCCCACGAGCCCCGGCGGACCAGGTTCAGGATGGCCATGACCGTCCAGTCGGCGACGGCGTCCCGGTTGTAGCCGGCGGCGTTGGCGACCGCGATGCCGAACTCCGCCGCCGCGCGGTGGTCGATGATGTCGTAACCGACCGCGGGCATCTGGATCAGCAGGCAGCGGCGCATCTGCTCCAGTACCTCGCGGGGCATGCGGTGCTTATGCCTCTTGTCGGCGATGACCAGCGCCGCGAGGGTGCACTCCCGGAGCACGTCATCGGGGGCAGGCGGGTCGGGAACCGTCACCACGTCCACCGAGTGACGGCCGGCGAACAGGTCTTCGACCTGCTTTTTTGAATAGGGGGACAAGCAGACGATGCGGGCGGGCACCGGCCGTCAGGCTATCACGCATCAGCTCGCGCCGCAGCGTACCCTCGCGCGAGAAACTCTAGGAGGGGATGAGCATGGGTTCGATGCCGAAGGTTGCCATCGTCACCGGGGGCGGAACCGGGATCGGAAGGGCCGTTGCCGTTGCTCTCGCCGGCGAAGGGTATTCGGTCGTCGTCGCGGGTCGCCGGAAAGAACCTCTGGAGAGGACGGCGGCGGAGGGGTCCAGGCTCGGCGCGCGAATGCTCAGTATGCCCACGGACGTCCGCGACCCACGGTCCGTGAAGGCCCTGTTCGCCAAGACGAAAGCGGCGTTCGGGCGGTTGGACCTCCTTTTCAACAACGCGGGCTCAGGAGCTCCAGCCGTCCCGCTCGAAGACGTGTCCTTCGAACAGTGGATCTCGGTGGTCGACGTCAACCTCACCGGAGCTTTTCTCTGCACACAAGAGGCGATCAAGCTCATGAAGAGTCAGCAGCCTCGTGGTGGACGGATAGTCAACAACGGTTCCATATCTGCCCATGCTCCGAGGCCGAACTCCGCTCCGTACACCGCGACGAAGCACGCGATCACGGGCTTGACCAAGTCGACGTCGCTGGATGGCCGCAAGTACGACATCGCCTGCGGCCAGATCGACATTGGAAACGCCGCCACCGAAATGACGCAGCGCATGGTGGAGGGCGTCCCGCAGGCGAACGGGGAGATCGCGGTCGAGCCGCGACTCGAGGTTGAGCACGTGGCGCGCGCGGTCGTGTACATGGCGAGCCTCCCGCTCGACGCTAACGTTCAATTCATGACCGTGATGGCAACGAAAATGCCGTTCATTGGTCGCGGATGACCGCGAGCAAAGAGATTCCAAACCATCCGCTGACCGGAATCCGAGTCGTCGAGGTCGGCATCTACATGGCCGGGCCTTTCTGCGCGATGCAGCTGGCCGACCTCGGGGCCGACGTGATCAAGGTCGAGAATCCCGAGGGCGGCGACATCGCGCGCGACTCGGCGCCCTTCCTGGACGGTGAGTCGTCAGCTTTCATCAGGCTCAATCGGAACAAGCGCTCACTCGCCCTGGACCTCAAGGCGACCGAAGGCAAGGAGCTCTTTCGGGAGCTGGTCCATGGCGCGGACGTCGTGGTCGAGAACCTGCGACCGGGCACGATGGGCGACCTCGAGCTCGACTACCGGCGTCTTTCGGCGCTCAATCCCGGCCTGGTCTACATCGCCGCCTCGGGCTGGGGCCAGACCGGTCCTTACTCTCAGCTGGCGGGGCTCGACATCATGGCCCAGGCGATGAGTGGGCTGATTTCGATCACCGGTGAGCCGAACGGCAACCCGGTCAAAGTCGGCGTGCCAATCTGCGATCTTGTCTGCGCCCTATACGGGACAATCGGCACCCTCGCGGCGTTGCGGGTACGCGAGCTGACCGGTCGCGGGCAGTTCATCGACGTGTCGCTCTTCGAGTCGGGAGTATCGCTGGCGGTGTGGGAGGCGGGGCGCTTCTTCGCGACCGGAGAGATTCCAGGGCCGCTTGGTTCCGCCCACCAGACTGCGGCGCCCTACCAGGCGATCCGCGCCGCCGACGGCTACTTCACTGTCGGCGCCACCACTCCACGCAACTGGCGGTCGTTCTGCGATGTCCTCGACCACCCGGAGTGGGCGAGCGACGAGCGTTTCAAGGACAACCCCTCGCGCCACGCGCGGCGGGACGTCCTCATCCCGATGATCGAACAGGTGACGTCGAGCAAGCCGCGGGCGCACTGGGTGTCGCTGATGCAGGAGGCGGGCGTGCCCTGCGCCGACATCCGGACCTACGATCAGGTCTTCAACGACCCGCAGCTGCAGGCGCGCAAGTTCTTCTGGAAAGGGCGGCATTCGAAGCTGGGCGACGTCGAGCAGATCGGCTCCCCGATCCATTTCTCGGACACGCCGGTGCGGCAGGGCCGGGCCGGCCCGGGGCTGGGGGAGCACACTTCGGAAGTGCTGCAGGCGCTCGGGAGGACGGACGCCGAGATCTCGGAACTCAAATCAAAGGGTGTCCTGGGCGGGATATGAGCGAGGACGCGGCGCAGCAGGCTGAGCCGGAGCTGCTCGAAGAGCGGCGCGGGGACTCGGGCGAGATTGTCTGGCTGACGCTCAACCGCCCGCGGGCGCGCAACGCGCTCACGTTCCCCATGTACGAGCGGATCGGGGAGATTTGCCTCGAGGTCAACGCCGACCCGTCGGTGCGGGCTGTTGTGTTCACAGGCGCCGGTGGGCGCGCGTTTGCCGCGGGCACCGACATCTCGCAGTTCCGCGCCTTCGACAAGGACGAAGACGCGCTCGCCTACGAGGAGCGGATGGACAGCGTGCTGGGTGCGCTAGAAAGCGTGCGGGTGCCGACGATAGCGGCCATCGCCGGGGCCTGCACCGGCGGTGGCGCCGGCATCGCGGCCGCATGTGACCTCCGCATCTGCACGCCATCGCTGAAATTCGGTTTCCCAATCGCGCGGACGCTTGGGAACACGCTCTCGATGGCCAACTTCGCGCGCCTGACAATGCTGATCGGCGCCGCCCGCGTGAAGGATCTGATCTTCATGGCTCGGCTGGTGGGCGCTGACGAGGCGGCCGCGATTGGGCTGGTGAACGAGGTGGTCCCATCCGAAGAGGCGCTGGAGCCGCGGGTTATGGAGATCTGCTCCACGGTCTCATCGAATGCGCCGCTGACGCTGGAGGTGGCTAAGGAGGCGCTCCGCCGTATCCGCGTGCAGATGACGCCGCCGGATGGGGGTTCGGACCTGCTCATCAAGGCCTACATGAGCGAAGACTTCCGGGAGGGGATCGAAGCGTTCTTCGCCAAGCGGCCGGCACGGTGGAAAGGCCGCTAAGCACCATCGAAGTAGCTCTTGGCCACCCTCAGGCCAATACGACGAGCACCTGATTCTCAGCGACGACGTCGCCTTCCCTCACCCTGACTTCTTCGACGCGGCCGGCACGCGGGGCGATCACCGGGATCTCCATCTTCATCGATTCAAGAACGATTAGCTCTTGCTCCTCCGTCACCTCATCGCCCGGACTGACGCGCACCTTCCACACCGTTCCGACCAGCTCTGCTCTCACGTCCATCGAGGGCTCGGCCTACCTCCCTGTGAATCTCGGCTTGCGTTTTTCGAAGAACGCCTTCCGCCCTTCAGCTGAATCCTCGGTCATGGTCACCAGGGCGACCTGGCTGTGCAGATATTCGAGCGCAGCCTTGAAGTCCATGTCCTGCTGGCGGTAGAAAGCATCGCGCCCGAGCCGCATGATCGCGGTGCTTTTCTCGGTGACCTTCACCGCCAGCTCATGTGACTCGCCGTCCAGCTGGTCAGCCGGGACGATGCGATTGACCAGGCCGTACTGGTGCAGCTGGGCGGCGGTCCACCGGTCGCCGAGCAGGATCATCTCGAGGACGACGTTCATGGGCAGCTTCCGGCACAGGATCGCCTGGATCATCATCGGCCACACCCCGACGTTGATCTCCGGAGTGCCGAACGTTGCGCTCTCCACCGAGACGAGAAGGTCGCACGCGCAGGCAAGACCGAAGCCTCCAGCCAGCGCGTGTCCATTGATCCGGCCCACGATCGGCTTGCCAATCTCGTTCATCTCCATGAAGAGCTCGGCGAGGGCATGCCTGTCGTGGTGTAGCTCGAGCGGGGATTGCTCACCTCCAAAGCTCGACAGGTCCGCGCCGGCGCAGAACGCACGGTCACCAGCGCCGGTCAGCACCACCACGGACACCGCCGCTTCTTGTTTGCACCAATCGAGCGCCAACCTGAGGTCGCGGATCATCGACGACGACAATGGATTCCGCTGCTCCGGGCGGTTGAGCGTCACGGTCGCAATCGCGCCGTCGACCTCGAGCAGAACGTCAGACAGCGGCGGCGCGGCGCTCATCAACAACAATCACGGCACGAGGGGACGGGTCGAACCCGTCCCCTCCGCACCGCCTTGAAATTTCGATCCGAATCGCTTAGGAGGGATGGACCCAGTTCAGTCCGAACGTGTTCGTGTACATGCCCGGGAGCTGAGCGTTGTCGATGTTGTACGAGATCCAGTTGTCGAGCCAGCGCCACCACAGATAGTCGCCGGCGAGCACGCCCCAGCATCCGAATTCGGTCGCCACACCCGCGCCGTTGTTCATCAGCTTGACGTTGGGGTGTTGGGCGACGAACGGTTTGGCGAGATAGTCCTCGACCAGGCAGGCATCGGCCTTGCCGGTGGCGACGGACAGCAGCGCCTCGTCCTGCGCGAGTGGCGTCACGGTTGCCTTCGGGAACAGGAGCTGGGCGCGGAAGAAAGCGGTTGAGGCGGTGAGGGCGGTGATCTTCTTGCCAGGCTGGTTCAGGTCCGAAACCGAGTTTGCACCACCGCTCACCGGCACCATGAGGATCTGCGTGTACGGTACATAGCCCTTCGTGAAGTTCATCACCAGGGCGCGTTTTGGTGTGTTGACGAGCCCGGCGCTCACCAGGTCGGCCTTGCCCGACTGGACGTTCGCGATGTTCGCCGCGTTGTCGGGTACGTCAATGATGTTGAGCTTGACGTTCAGATCCTTGGCCACCATGTTCAACACGTCGATGTCGTAGCCGGCGGGCTTGCCGTCCTTGTCCTTGAAAAACTCAGGCGGATACAAAAGCGATGTCGTGACGTTGAGCTGGCCGCGATCCCGAATCGTTTTGAGGAGGGATGTCGTGCCTGCGGCCGTCCCGCTTTGATCAGAGGCGTTGCCGCCAGTGCTGCAAGCCGCAAGCGCCGCCCCACCAAGCACCACCGCCGCTCCGCCCAGAAGCGAACGGCGGGTCAAAGGCGAACTCAGCGGCCCAGCGGCCACCACTCCATTGGTTCCTTCTTCCCGGTCGTCGGCCATCTATCTCCTACCTCCCAAATTTCAATGCCTGGATCAGGCTGCGGTTCCGAGAGTTCGCGCGGTGCGCGGTCCGCGCCGCGTCTGGACACTTAGGCTGCGAGCGGCTCGCTGCTCGAGCACGCTGGAGAATCGCGCGATCATCAGCGTCAGCGCGATGTAGATGAGCATCGCGGCCGTATAGAGCTCAAACGGACGGAAGCTCAGCGACACGGCGATCTGGCTTTGGCGCATCAGCTCGTTGACGCCGATGATCCCGACCAGCGATGAGTCTTTGAGGATGCCTACGAAGTTGTTCGCGAGCGGCGGGATGATGATCCGCCATGCCTGCGGCCAGATGACTTTGGAGAACGCTCGTGTCCGGCTCAGGCCGGTGGACAAGGCCGCTTCGCCCTGCCCTTTATCGATTGCCTGCAGTCCCGACCGGTAGATCTCCGCAAGCCAGGCACCATACTGCAGGGTCAGACAAAGAACTCCCGCCCAGAAAGCGTCGATGTTCAGACCCGTGACCAGGGTCACGCCGTAGTACATCCAGAGTATGAAGACCAGCAGCGGGATCGCGCGAAACACCGAGATGTAGAGCGACGCAAACGTTCGAAGCGGCCAGATGTGAGACATCCGGCACAGGGCGATCACAAGGCCGAGCGCCATCGCGAAAAGCATCGCCACGCTGGCGACCCTGAGGCTCAGGAGGACGCCTTCCCACAGCCAGAACCTGTATTCCGTGACAACTTCCCAGGCGAATTGGTAGCCGGTCGGATTCATGGCCGGAAGACTGGGTCAAATCGGGGCGCCTGTCAAGCCGGAAATCTAACGAGCGTTCGTTCAGGTTGCTCTACAGGACAGCTTCGAGAAACGCCTTCGTCCGCTCGTGCTGCGGCGCGGTCAGGACGTCCCTCCCGCCCGACTCCACGATCGTGCCGCCCGAGACGAACAGGAGGCGGTCACCCACGTGGCGGGCGAAACCCATTTCATGGGTCACCACCACCATCGTCATCCCCTCCCGGGCCAGGCGCTCCATGACGCCGAGGACCTCCCCGATGAGCTCCGGGTCGAGCGCCGACGTCGGCTCGTCGAACAGCATGACCTTCGGATCCATGGCGAGCGACCGCGCGATGGCCACCCGCTGCTGCTGGCCGCCCGACAGCTGCGACGGGTAATGGTCCATGCGATCTTGGAGGCCGACGTCAGCCAGGCTCGCTTCCGCCTTTTCGCGCGCTGCCCTGCGGGACATCTTCTTGACGTCGGTCAGCGCGAGCGTGACGTTGCGCAGGGCGTCGAGGTGGGGGTACAGGTTGAAGCGCTGGAACACCATGCCGATCTGGCTCCGGAGCTGCTGCAGCCGCCGCGCCCGGTTCACGACGCTGTCGGTGTACGGGAAGTACTGCTTGTCCTCGAACGTGAGCGTGCCCGAATCCGGCACCTCGAGCAGGTTCATCATCCGCAGCAACGTGCTTTTGCCGCCGCCGCTCGGGCCGAAGATCACGACATGCTCGCCCTTGCGAACTTTGATCGTCACGCCCTTGATCACATGCAGGTGCCCGAACGACTTATGGACGTCCTTCAGCTCCAGGAGAGCCCTGGAACCAGGACCTTGGACCGCGGTCACGCTAGAAGAGGAGCCATCCACCGTCTGCAACCAGCGTGTGGCCAGTGATGTAGCTCGCCTCGGGCGAGCATAGAAACAAAACCACGGACGCGATGTCGTCCGGCTGACCGACGCGGCCCATCGGGATCCGCGCCAGCTGCCACGCCATGCCGTCGTCTGTGGCGAGCGTGCTCTTGGTCATCTCGGTCGCCGTCGTGCCGGGCGCGACGGCATTGACGTTGATGCCGTGGGGTGCCAGCTCCGCCGCCATCGAAACGGTCATCTGACGTACCGCGCCCTTGCTGGTGTCATAAGCCACCTCAGGATGCGAGGACGAAACAAAGGCGGATGTGGACGCGAAGTTGACGATCTTGCCCTGGCGGCGGGGGATCATGACTCTCGCCGCGGCCTGCGAGCAGAAAAAGACCCCTTTGACGTTGACGTCCATCTGGCGATCCCATTCCGCCTCCGTGTATTCGATCAGTGGCCGGGCCACGGCGATGCCCGCGTTGTTGACGAGGATGTCGACTGTGCCGTAAGCCTTCACCGCGGCCCCAAAAATCGCCTCGACGTCGGCCAGGCGTGACACGTCCCCGGCCACCTCGGTCGCCGCCCCGCCCGAGTCTCGGATTTCCGCGGCAACCTCGCGTCCATGCTCGGGATTGACCTCCGCCACAACCACGCGGGCCCCCTCGCGAGCAAGGCGCAGCGCAACCGCGCGCCCCATTCCGCGGCCGCCGCCTGTGACGACGGCCACCTTGCCGTCGAACCGGCGCGTCACGAAACCTCGACCCGGTGCAGGATCGAAGGGTCGATCGCATCGACCGAGCTACAGCCCGTGATCGACATCGTCCGGGTCAGCTCCTCGTACAGCGCCTCCATCATCGTCCTCACTCCGTCGCGGCCGCCGCCGGCGCACGCGATCAACAACAGCGTCGCGAGCCCGACACCGTTTGCGCCGAGCGCCAGCGCTTTCAGCACGTCCGCGCCGCGGCGGAACCCGCTGTCGACCAGGATCGGCATGTCGCCAACCTCCGCCCGGACGGCAGGCAGCGCCTGCAGGACCGGCATGGCGTAGTCGATCGTCTCGCCTCCATGAAAGCTGACGATCACAGCGTCGGCCCCGAGCGATTTCGCCATCCGCGCATCGTGACCGCTGAGCACGCCCTTGATCACAAACGGCAGCTTGACTGCCGCCCGATAGCGCCGCATGTCGTCCAGCGTCTTGTGGCCCAGGACGTCGGGACCTGGCACCTCGTCCCATGCCTTCTCGAGAAAGAACACGTCAATGTCCATTCCTACGGCGACGCAGCCCAGCTCCGCCGCACGTTCGAGGTGGCGCAGGACCAGGTCGTCATCGTGGAAGGGCTTGACGACGTGGAGCACGGGCGCGCCCTGCTCGACGATGCGGCCGAGCTCCTCCAGCGTGACCATCCCGGTCGACATCATGCTTCCGGCGTCGGCGAGCCCGGCGGCGATCTGCTCGAGGTAGGGCGGATCCCACGGCCCCAGCCGCTTCAAGATCCGCGACTCGCAGATCGCAGCCGCAACAATGGGAGCGCGCAGCTTGGAACCGAACAGCGATGTGGAGGTGCGAGCGGCCGCCGACCCCAGAAGCCGCATCTCGAAAACGAACGAGTCCATGTGCATGCGGTTGAGTCGGTTCTGGGCGCGCGTCTCAGCGCCGAGGTCGAGATACGCTTCCATGCCGATCGACCGGATTCGTTCCACACCCTGCTCGTAGATCTCGCGATATCCCAATTCAGCGCAGCTCCGCGACGCAGTCGATCTGCACCCGCACGACCTCGCTGCCAGGCTCGGCGGCGAGAAACTTGACACCCCACGCGGTCCGCACGGGCGGCGGGGCGTGGAAGCGGCGCGCGCACACCGCGTCGATCATGTCGGCGTCGTCCGGATCCGTGTACATGATCTGCGTCCGGATCACGCGGTCCAGCGAGCTGTCGCAATCCTCGAGGATCGCATCGAGGTTGTCGATCGCCTGGCTGAGCTGGCCCTCGATGCCGCCGGGAACAAGTTCGCCGCTGCCGGGATCGCGGCCCGCCTGCGCGGTGACCCAAACCACGCCGCCGTGGACGTGCGCGTGCGGGTAGGAACCGGTTGGCTGCGGCCCATGCCCGCTGACCACGCCGCGATGCGAGCTCATCAGTCGAGCGCCGCGATGCAGTCGATCTGCACTTTCGCGCCCTTCCACAAGAAGGCGACCCCGAAGCTGGTGCGGGCGGGTAGCGGGTCGTGGAAGCGTTCGCCGTAGATCCGGTTCATCGCGTCGAGATCGCGCTCGTCAACGAACTCGATCTGCGCCTTGACGACGCGGTCCAGCGACGAGCCCGCGGCCTTGAGGATCGCCTCCAGGTTGTCGATCGCCTGCTGGAACTCAGCCTCGAACCCGCCTTCGACGAAGTCGCCGGTCTTGGGATCGCGGCCGATCTGCGCGGTGACGTAGACGAGGCCGCCGTGCTGCCGCGCGTGGACGTAAGGGCCCCTCGGCTCCGGCGCCTCCTTCGTGACGACGGTCGGGTCTGGGCTCATCGGATTGCCTCCTTGTGCGATCAAGCGACGGCCGAGCGCAGCGCTTCAAACGCCCGCGCCGGCCCGTCGTCACGGTCCCAATCGACGTCGACGATGACGTCCGTCGCGCCCGCCGCGGCCAGCGCTCGGAGTCGCCTGGCCAGCTCGTCCAGCCTCTGCTGAGCGCCGGTCACGCGAACGGCCACGCGGAACTTGCGACCTCGGTTAGGACCGGATGCCGCCGCGCGAAGCGCGTCCACGCCCGCCCCGACGACCTCCTCGGAGAGGTCCTCCATGGAAAACTGGGCCAGCCATCCGCCGGCGATCCGGCCCGCGCGTTTGAGCGCCGTGGGGGACATGCCGCCGATCAGAACCGGCGGGTCCCGAACCGGCACGGGGCGGCAGTAGATCGGCTCTTCGAGACGGTAAAAACTGCCCTCATACGGCCCGGCCGACCCGGTCCAGCAGCGGCGGGCGATGTCCAGCCACTCGTCGAGGACCGCGCCGCGCGACTCGAAGTCGGCGCCGAGGGCCGAGAACTCCTCCCGCAACCAGCCGGCTCCCACCCCCAGCACGAGGCGCCCGCCCGACAGGACATCGATGCACGCGGCCTGTTTCGCGAAGAGCACCGGGTTGCGCGTGGGCAGGATGAGGACGGAGGTTCCGATCTCGGCCCGCGAGGTCACCGACGTGATCGCCGCCAGCGTCACGATCGGTTCGATGTAGTCGACGTCCACCTGCCATGTGATGCGGCCGTCCGCGGCGAACGGGTAGCGCGAGCGGACTGTGTGCGGAAAGACGACGTGGTCGCTCACCCACAGCGAGTCGAAGCCCGCCGTCTCGAGCGTCGCGGCCATCCGCGCGAGCCCGAGCCGCGCGGGCAGCGGTCCGCTGTGAGGCAGCTTGGCGCCGAGTCGCAGGCTCACCAGGCGGCGAGGGTGCCGCCGTCCACCGGGACATACGCGCCCGTCATGAACGACGACGCGTCCGAGGTGAGGAATCCGATCACCGAGGCGATTTCCTCCGGGGGCGCCGGACGGCCGAGCGGCGTCCGCTCCATCATCCGCGCGCGCCGCTGCGGGTCGGCGAGGCTCTTCGCCGACATCGGAGTATCGACCACGCCCGGGCCGACGATGTTGACGCGAATTCCGTACGGCGCCCAGTCCAGGGCCAGCGTGCGGCCGAGCATGAGAACGCCTCCCTTGGACGCGCAGTACGCGCTCGCGCCAGGGTTGCCGCGCACCGAATTGATGGACCCGATCATCACCATCGTGCCGCCGTGCCCGGCCTTGATCATGGCCCGCGCGGCAGAACGAGCCGACAGCCACGTCCCCTTCAAGTTCACGTCGATGATCCGGTCGAAGTCCTCTTCGCTGAACTCGTGTCCCGGACCATGCTTCTCGATGCCCGCGCACGTGACGATGGCGTCGACGTCGCCATAGCGACCCACCGTCTCTTCCACCATGCGGTCGCACGACGTGGCGCTGCTCACGTCGACCTCGACAGCGATCGCGTCGGGCAGTCGCTCAGCCGTTTGTCTAGCCGTGTCCAGCTTGACGTCCGCGCAGACCACCCGGTCGCCGCGGTGGGCGAGGATTCGCGCGGTCGCCGCTCCAATGCCGGAACCAGCCCCCGTGACAATGGCGACCGCCATGCGCCCTCCCCAACTGACTAACGAGTGTTTGTTCTTTATTGAGCCCGGGGTATTATGGTCGCGCCTCGGCGTTCGGTCAACGCGCTCCTCAGTCTGATGCGGAGGATCTATGCGATTCGGAGTCGGGCTCTTCAGCCTCCAGTGCACGGCGATGCAGCCGCGGCATTGGGCCGGAGCATACCGTGACATGCGCGAGCTTGCCGTCCTCATGGAAGGGCTGGGCTACGACGAGCTCTGGCTGTCCGAGCATCACTTCTTTTACGACGGGTACTGTCCCGCGCTGCTGCCGGCAGCCGCTTCCGTCCTCTCGGTCACGGAACGCCTGCGCGTCGGCACCGGAATGCTGCTCCTTCCGATGTACGACCCGCGCCGGCTGTCCGCGGTCGCCGCAGATCTCAGCGCTCGCTCGGGGGGCCGGCTCGACCTTGGGGTGGGCATGGGCTACCGCGACGTCGAGTTCGACGGTCACGGCATATCGCGCAAGCAGCGACTGCCGCGCATGCTCCAAGGCCTGGAGGTGCTGGAGGAAGCAGAGGCCGCCGGCGGACCTCCGGTATGGATGGGCGCGCAGCTCGTCGAGCCCGTGAGGCGCGCCGGGCAGCGCGGTCACCCGATCCTCTTTTCGGCCGCGCTTCCGTTCGAGCGGTGCCAGACATTGACCAAAGTCTGGGAGGAAGGGTGGGCGGAATCGGGTCGGCCGGCGAGCTCGAAACCCGCGCTCGGCGCGCTGCGCAACATCTGGCTCACCGAAGACAGAAAAGAGCGCGAGGCGGCGCGCGACTGGGTGCGTGCGAGCTACGTCCAGTACGCCGGCCTCGGCTGGACCCTTCCCGCGGTCGGGGAGCATCAGGTCCAGGACTACGCCGAGGACACCGACAAGGCGATCGCCGACACCGTCGAGACGACGATCACCGGTTCGGCCGCGGAGTGCGTCCGCCAGCTGCGGATGTTCGACCAGATCGGCATCAAGCACATCGCCTTCCGACTCATCCTCGACGGCGAGCCGCGGCCGGCGCTCGAGTCACAGCTCCGCCGGCTTGCCGCACACGTGATGCCTCACCTTCGCGACAGGGTCGTGGCTTGAGGCTCGGGCTCGTCCTGGCGGAGGGCGGCGAAGCGGAGAAGGCGCGGTTGGCCGAGGCCCACGGGTTGTTCGGTGTGCTCGCGGGCGCGGCCAACCCGCTGACCGCGATCACGGGCGCTGTCTACGCGTCGACCGCGACCGACTTCGTCCGCATCATCGCCCGGGTGCGGCTCGGCCTCGAGCACCCGGTCACGATCGCCGAGGAGCTGGCCATCCTGGACAACGTGAACAACGGCCGGACGGTGATCCTCGCCGACACGGGCCAGCTCGACGCGGCCGACGCCGCCGAAGAGGTCGAGGTGTTGCGCGCGGCGCTCAGCAACCGGCCGCTCCAGCACGACGGTCGCAAGTGGAAGGTGCCGGCCGGCCTGCCGGCAAACGCAACCGCCCCCAAGTCGATCGAGGTCACACCCAAGCCGGCGCAGCTCGAGATCCCGTTCTGGCTGACGGGTGCGCGGGCGCGGGAAGCAAACGAAAGCTTGCGCCTGCCGGTCGTGGCGCGAGAGTCTTCATCGGTGTCGAATCCCGGCGCGGTGCAGCCGGCGATAGCGCAAATCGGGGGCGAGCTGACGCAGGACCGCGAGCGCGTCGCGGTGTGGGTCGCGGCCGGCGTGACCCATCTCCTGATCGAGCTGCCGCGCGACGGCGACGACGCTGCGCTCATGACGATGATCTCGCGCCACCTGGCGCCAGAGGTGGGCATGCCGCATTTCCCCCGCGTGATGTCCCAGTCTCGGGTGCCGCTCCCGTGGCCCGGCGAGCGGGGCTAGACTAGGCGACCGTGTTCGACTACGCCGCCCGGCGACGGCGACTCGACGCGGTGCTCGAGAAGGAGGGCGTAGACGCGCTCTTCCTTGGCTTGTCCTCCGACCTCGAATATCTCACCGGTCTCGAGCGCAACATCCCCACCTTCGGCAACGTCTCCTACGCGCATGGCTGGGTCGGCGGAGCGTTTTTTCGCTCCGGCCACGAACCCATCATCGTTGTGCCCCGCATGTTCGCCGAGTTCGACCTTCCACACGGCGCGCCGGGCGAACTGGTGGTGGTGAAAGAGACAGACGACGGGCGAGCTGTCTTCGACAAGGTCGCGAAGGGCGTGGGCGAGGTCAAAACCCTCGCCATCGGATCGCGTCTCTGGGGTGAGACCGTGATGAACCTGCTTCGCGTTTTCGGATCGCCGCGCCTGGTCAACGCGGAACCGATGGTGAACCTCTTACGGCGCGTGAAGTCGAGGGAGGAGCTCGAGGTCATGACGAAGGCGTGCGAGATCGTCGACGGGACCATGGGCGCGGTCACCAAGTACGTGGAGCCGGGCGTCACTATGCATCAGCTCGTCGAGCACGTCGAGCATGAGATGCGCGCCCGCGGATCGCGGACGCCGTCGTTCACGACCCACATCAACACCTTCGGCTTCGAGGACGACAGGGAGTCGATAGACGAGCGGGGGAAGCTTCCGCTGCGGGAAGGCGAGTCGGTGCTGTTCGATTTCGGCGCGGTGCTGGACGGCTACTGCTCAGACTTCGGCCGCACCATCTTCTGCGGCGAGCCGACCGCGGAGTACCGGCGCGCCCACCAGGCCATGATCGACGCGCAGGCGGCGGGCCAGGCCGCGGCCAAGCCGGGCGTCACGTGCGCCGAGGTCAACCGCGCGTGCCGGAAACCGATCGAAGAGGCCGGCTATGGCCCGTACTTCCGGCATCGGATGGGCCACTGCATAGGCATGGACGTCCACGAGCGGCCGTTCATCTCGGAGGAGGATGCGACGCCGCTCGAGGTCGGCATGACCTTCACCGACGAGCCTTCGATCATGTGGCACGGCAAGGTGGGGGTGCGCATCGAGAACATCGTGGTGTGTGAAGAAAAAGGCGGCCGTAAGCTCAACTCATACCCCATCGACCTGGTCGCCAGCGCCTGAGGACTCGCGCGTCCTCGACGCGAAAGTCGACGGCGCCCGTTCCGCATCTCCATGTTCGTGCAGCCAGCACGCCACGCGCCGTCCGCTCGCAACGTCGAGCAGCGGGGGCGATTCGGAGCGGCACTTGGCGAAGGCGTATGGGCATCGCGGGTGGAAGCGGCAGCCGGCGGGCGGTCGCGCCGGATCAGGTACCTCGCCGGGCAGCGACTCCGGCAGCCAGCCTTTGCCGTCGGCACGCGGGATGGCCTCGATGAGTGCCTCGGTGTACGGGTGCAGGGGCGCCGACCACAACCTGCGCGTCGGCGCCGTCTCGACCAGGAGCCCGAGGTACATCACCGCGACGGTGTCCGCGATGTGGCGCACGATCGCTAGGTCGTGGGAGATGAGCAGTAGGCCGACGCGAAGCTCGCGCGCGAGGCCGGTCAGGAGGTTGGCGACCTGAGCCTGGGCTGACGCGTCCAGCGAGGACAAAGGCTCGTCGAGCACGATCACCGACGGCTGCGCCGCGAGGGCGCGCGCGATGGCGATTCGCTGGCGCTGGCCGCCGCTGTACTGATGGGGAAAGCGCCGCGCCGCGGCGGCGGGCAGGCCCACCTGCTCGAGGAGTGCGGAGACCCTCTCGCGGCGGCGGTTCGCCGGAACCAGTCCGAGGATCGCCATGCCGTCGGCGATCTGGTCTCCCACGCGCCGGCGCGGGTTCAATGAGCTGAAGGGGTTCTGGAAAACCATCTGCAGGCGGGCGTCGGTGCGGGAGCGCGCGCGGCGGCCGATGGGCCGCAGCTCGCGCCCCTCGAACCAGACCGACCCCGCGGTCGGCGCGACCAGGCCGACGGCGGCACGTGCCAGAGTCGACTTGCCGCAGCCGGTTTCGCCGACGAGGCCCACGATCTGCCCCGCGTCGACGGACAGGCTCGCCCCGGCAACCGCGCGCACCGGCGTACGTCCGGATCGCGAGTACTCCACCTCGACGTCGCGCAGTTCCAGCACGCTCATGCGTGCACCACCAGCGGGTCGACCGGGCAGGCGAGACGTCGCCCGTCGCCGACCAGGATCAGGTCGGGCACGTCTGTCACGCACGACCCGATGGCGTATTTGCATCGCGGATGAAAGGGACATCCACCAGGCCTCGCCTGCGGGCTCGGCGGCGCACCGGCGATCGACACTAGCGGCGTGTCCTCCGGGGCCTCCGGATGCGGCAGGGCGGCGAGAAGGCCGGCCGTGTAGGGATGACGCGGGGCGCCGAGGACGTCGGCGGTCGGCCCAGACTCGACCACTCGGCCTGCGTACATGACGGTCAGCCAATCGGCGATCGACGACATCACCCCGAGGTCGTGCGTGATCATGATCACGGCGAGATGCGACTGGCGGCGCAGCCGGTCGAGCAGGCGAAGGATGCCGGCCTGAACCGTCACATCGAGGGCGGTGGTCGGCTCGTCGGCGATAAGTGCGCGTGGTCCGCAGGCGAGCGCGATCGCGATCGCTATCCGCTGCCTCATTCCTCCGCTGAATTGATGCGGATAGGCGCCGAGCGCGCCCAGCGCGTCGGGGATGCGCACCTCCTCGAGCAGAGTGGCGGCGCGGGCATTCGCGGCAGCTCGGCTGAGTCCCAGGTGAAAGCGCAGGTGCTCGGTGAGCTGCCGGCCGATCGTCATCATGGGGTGAAGCGACGTGAGGGGATCCTGGAAAACCATCGCGATCTCCTTGCCGCGCACATCGCGCATCGCTCGCCTGTCGAGGCGCAGAAGGTCGCGCCCATCGAACATCGCGGTGCCTTCGACCACCGCGCCGTCGGGCAGGAGGCCAAGCAACGCGAGGACCGAGATGGTCTTGCCGCTCCCGCTCTCGCCGGCCATGCCGAAAACCTCGCCAGGCCCCACGTCATAGTCGATGCCGTCGACCACCGTCACGAGGCCGGTTGCGGTCGGCAGGCTGACGCGCAGACCTCGCACCGCGAGCAGCGCTTTCATCGGTTCTGCTCCTTGACCGCCCATGAGGATCGAGGATCGAGCGCGTCGCGCAGGCTGTCGCCCAGGAAATTGAATGCGAGCACGACGGAGAGGATCGCGAAGCCGGGAAAGGTTCCCAGCCACCACCTCTGGAAGTACTGCGTACCGGTGTTGACCATGGAGCCCCATTCCGGGGTCGGTGGCTGGGCACCAAGGCCGAGGAAAGACAGGCCGGCCAGCAGCAGGACCGCGTTGCCGAGGTCGAGAGTCGCGAGAACCAGCACCGGTCCGGCGACGTTTGGCATCACGTCGACGAGCAGCGCCCGCCGCGACGAAGCGCCGAGCAACCGCGTCGCGCTGACGTAGTCGGCCTGTCCGAGTGAGAGGACCAAGCCCCGCACCACGCGCGCATAGGAGGGCCAGAAGACGACGACCACGGCGAGAACCGCGTTGCGCAGGCTCGGGCCGAGGGCCGCCGTGACGGCCATGGCCAGGATGATCGTCGGGAAGGCGAACACGAGGTCCGTGGCCCGCATGACGATCTCGTCGACCCAACCGCCGAAGTAGCCGGCGAGGCCACCGAGCACTCCGCCGATCGCCACCGCCACCGCGACCAGAAAAAAGGCGAGCGGCAGGGAGAGCCGGGCACCCCACAGCACGCGGCTGAAGAGATCGCGGCCGAGTTCGTCGGTGCCGAACACGTGCGGAGAGCCCGGAGCGAGAAACAGCTGCGCGCTCTGGGCAAGAGGGTCGTAGGGAGCGATCAGAGGCACGAAGATCACGATCAGGATCCAGGCGCCGGCGAGCGCAAGGCCTGTGATCGCGAGCGGCTGTTTCCACGCCGAACCGAGGGTGCCGGGGCGGCGTCGCAGCCCGATCCGAAAACGCAGCGGCAGACGTTGAATGCTCACGCGACGCGGATCCGCGGATCGACGACGCCGTAAAGCACGTCGACCAGAAAGTTCACGACGATGTAGACGACCGCGACGAAAAGGCTGACGCCCATGATCGCGGGCAGATCGAGCGTCGTCGCCGAGTGAAAGGCGTACTGTCCGATGCCGGGCCAGGAGAAGATCGACTCGACCAGCACCGTGCCCGTCATCACGTTCGCGAAGGCGAGGCCTCCGACCGTGATGATCGGCGGAAGGGCCGCCCGCAGCACGTGCCGCAGGATCACAGTACGTTCCGGCAACCCTTTGGCCCGCGCGGCCTGGACGTAGTCGTTGTTGATGACTTCGAGCACAGACGAACGCGTGAAGCGGGTGAGCAGCCCCACGTTGTACGCGGCGAGCACGCACGCCGGGAGGATCAGGTGATGCAGTGCGTCTCCAAACACATCGAGCTGCCCGGCGAGCAGCGCGTCGATCGTGTACAGGCCGGTGACGTGGTGCGCCGGCAGCAGCCCTGGGTCGAGCCTGCTGCTGCCCGGCACCCAACCAAGCTGAAAAAAGAAGACGTAGAGGGCGACCAGGCCGAGCCAGAACGTCGGCATCGAGATTCCGCCGAGCGAGATGACGCGCAGCACCTGGTCGGTCAGCGTGTTCCGGCGCACCGCCGCTATCACGCCGAGCGTGATCCCCAGCGCCAACGCGATGAGGATCGAGGTCAGGGCAAGCTCGGCTGTGGCCGGAACGAACTCGCTGAGGTCGGTCCTGACGGGGCGGTGGCTTTGCTCGGACTCACCGAGATCGCCGCTCGCGAGGTGCTGCAGGTAGAGCCCGTACTGAACGGGCAGTGGCTTGTCGAGCCCATAGTGCTCGCGAAAGGCCCGCACCGCGGCCGGGTCGCCGATCGCGCGCTGGCCGAGGTTGGCCGCGGCGGGGTCACCAGGGACCAGCTCGGTGAGGACAAACGCGACGAACGTGATTCCGAGGCCGAGGAGGACGAGGGCGGCGAGGCGCCGGCCGAGGAACCTGAGGAAGGGCCGGGACGGCAGCCGGAGCCGCCGTCCCGGAACTAGCTGCCTGTTAGCCGCCGACGCCGGCGACGTCAATGGTCCAGGTGGGGTTGTAGTCGGCGCCGGTCACGCCTTTGCTCGCGGCCACCACCTGACCTGGCTGGATGAGAGGGAAGAAGGGTCCTTCCGTGTTCAGCTGGCGCTGGATCTTCTGGAAGAGCTGTCCCCGCTCAGTGTTGTTGGTCGTCGATCCGGCCTGGGTGCCGAGAGACTCCAGGCTGGGGTCTGCTCCGGCGGCCCATCCGGCACGCAGGCCGACCAGCTGGCCCGGGAGAAAAACGAGGTAGTCGTTGGGGTCCGGATAGTCCGGGCCCCACAGCCACAGTCCCAGCTGCTCCTTTCCCGCGCGGTAGTCGGCTAGGGAGACTGAGATTGGGCTGCCCGTGAGATTGACCTTGATCCCCACTTCTTGCAGGTTGGCCTGAACCTTCTGGGCGAGCGTGCTGAACGACAGCCCGTTCAGCGTGAAGTCACTCGGGAACCCTAGGTTCACGGTCGGGTTGGAAATGCCGGATGCCGCGAGCTCCGCCCTAGCTTTGGTGAGGTCTCGCTTGACCGAATCTGCCTGCGAGAGCGCTCCCAGGAACATACTCGGCACGACTCCCGGCGTCTGGATGGCGCCCGCCCCGGCGAGCTGGACGAACGACTGATAGTCGAGGCCGTAGCGGATCGCGTTCTGGAAATGCTTGTTGGGCGTGATGGAAGAGATCTGGGAGTTGTTGTTCGAGAAGAGGAAGAAGACGTTCGGCCCGGGAATCGCTTTGACCTGCACGGAGCCGGCGCCGCTCAAGGTGGAGGCCTGGTCAGGTGAAAGGTCGAGGGCGACCTCGTCGGTGCCCTTCTGGATGTTGATCAGTTGCGCGGGCGCCTGGATGTTGCGAATCACAACAGTGCTGTAGTAGGGCTTGGGTCCCCAGTAGCTCGGGTTGGCCACGAGGTCGACCTCGGAGGTGGTGCTGAATGACTTCAACGTGTACGGGCCGGTGCCCTCGGACTGGCCGTCGAGAAAGGCTTGCGCCTGGTCCGCCTTGTCCGCGCCAGGCTGGTCGGTCCCTCCATGCGCCTTCACGACCTTGGAGTTGACGATGCCGAGCGCCGGGTTGGGGATGATGAACGGAATCGCCGGGTTCGCCTCCTTCGACGTGAGGACGACGGTCGATACGTCCGGAGCCGAGACCGTCACGTCCGCGAGGAGGAAGGACGGGTTGCCTTTGATGTTAATCAGGCGGTTGAAGGAGAACACCACGTCCGCCGAGGTGAGGAGCGTGCCGTCGGAGAACTTGATGTCGGTGCGCAGCTTGAACGTGTATGTCTTGGCGTCCGAGGATGCGGTGTATGACTTCGCGACCGACGGGACGGGCGTCGCCGAGTCAGCTCCCTTGAATGTGAGCAGCGTGCTGTAAAGGGCCTTGGCAACGATCCCGCCGGAGACCTCGAATTCGCGTTGAGGATCGGCGGTCTTCATGTCGAACGACTTGTCGACCACAAGCACGTGGTTCGCGGCCGGCGGGTTGTTCCCGCTCGCGCAAGCGGTGACCGCGATGAAAGCTCCAAGCACCGCGCTGAGGGTGACCGAGCGACGAGTCCGTCTGGCGCCGATCATGGCTTCACTCCTTCTCTCGATGTTGCGTGAGGGTTGCAATAATATGCCCCTCGAAGATGGGTGAACGCTCGGGCTCCGCTCGGCGGACATCGTCCCTTTACGACCTTCGCGTCATGGTCGAGCGGATCGAGGGTCGCCCGGTCTGCGGCCTGGCGGCCGGCGACTACTTCGAGGTGACCGAATCCAGCCGCCTGCGCATCCCTGACGGCAAGCACTTCTGCATTTTCGCCATCGCCGCCGCCCTGCCCCTGCTCGCGGCGAAGCAGCGCCAACAGAGTCCGGACGACTGGCTCGAGCAGGACTCGATGGTCATGTGCCCAGACCCCGATGAGCGGCTCGTGATGCGGATCGACCGCACCCGGTTGAGGAGGATCCCGACCGAGGCCGTCACGTGAACGCGCCACGCTTTGGCGTGGGCCTGCGCGCGGATCGATCGCCGGCCGATTGCGCGCGCCTCGGGCGTCTGGCCGAGGACCTCGGTTTTGATGTCGTCAGCGTCTTCGGTGATCTGGGCGACCAGCCACCCCTCCCCGCGCTCCTGGCGATCGCCCAATCGACCCATCGTGTAAGGGTTGGACCCGCCTGCCTAAACCCCTACACCACGCACCCTGTCGAGATCGCGGGCCAGATCGCAGCCCTGGACCTCGTTTCGGCCGGGCGCGCATACCTCGGCCTGGCCAGGGGCGCCTGGCTCGACAAGGTCCACATTCCCCAGCCACGACCGGTCCGCGCGATGCGCGAGACGGCTCGCATCGTCGAGACGCTTCTTGCCGGCGACCTGCGCGGCTATCGCGGTGAGATCTTCACGCTCGAGCCCGGCTTCGGTTTGGGCTACCCCAGGGCGAGAGCGAGCGTGCCGCTGCTGATCGGTGGTTGGGGTGCGAGGACGGTCGCCCTGGCGGGCGAGATCGGCGGCGAGCTGAAGGTGGGCGGCAGCGCCAATCCCGACATCGTTCCGGTCATGCGGTCGCGCCTCGCGGTTGGGGCGGCCCGCGCTGGTCGCCCGCCGGGCGCGACAGAAATCGTGCTCGGTGCCGTCACGGTGGTCGACACCGATGGACCGGCGGCACGGCTCCGTGCCCGGACCGCCGTTGCCAGGTACTTCGAGGTCGTGGCCGATCTCGATCCCACGATCGAGCTTCCCGGCGGCGTGATGCATTCCATTCGATCCCGCCTGGCGGCCGGCGACGCCCTGGCAGCGGGCGCGGCGATTGGGGACGAGCTGCTGGACCGATTCGCATTCGCAGGCACGCCGGCGCAGGTGAGCCGCCAGGTGGGGGAGATCTTCGCCAGGGGAGCCTCGAGAGTGGAGTTCGGCGCGCCTTTCGGTCTGGATGCGGACGCAGGGTTGCGCCTGCTTGCGGAGCGGGTCGTGTCCGCGTTTCGTTAGGTCGCTATGACTCGAGCGACCGCCTGAGAGCCGCGGAGGTGCCGAACAGCATGAGCTCGTTGTTGCTGACCGTGACAAACCGGACGCCATGCTCGACCCAGGAACGAGCCGACGGCGCATCCGGAACCCAGATTCCCACCGCGATGTTGCGGTCGGCCGCTCGGCCGACGATTTCGGAAATGGCCTCCCGAACCTTCGGATGGTCGAACTGACCGGGCAATCCCAGCGAAGTGGAAAGATCGTACGGGCCGATGAAGATCACGCCCAGGCCGGCGATGTCCAGGATGCTCCGGAGATCCGAGGTTGCAAGTCGGGCTTCAACCTGCAGCACGACGAGAGGCTCTTGCGCGTCCGCCGCGGTGAGGCTGGCAAACGGTATCGCCGAGTAATGAAGCTGCCGCGTGGACGGAGAGGACCCGCGAGACCCGTTGGGCGGAAAGCGCGTCAGCCGCACGGCCGCGTCGCCGGCGGACGCGGACGTCACTCCCGGCGTGACGATTCCGGCAGCCCCGAGATCCAGCGCCTTCGCCACCTCATGGGGAGCGCCTAGCGGTACGCGGACGAAGGGCGCGGTGCCGGACACCTCCGCCGCGCGGATCAGGTGCGGCAGCGACTCCGCTCCGTATGGACCATGCTCGAGGTCGAGGATGACGAAGTCCCAACCTGACCAGCCCAGTATTTCCACGACCTCAGGGCTTGGCGTCTGGACCCATGTGCCGTAGACGACCTGTCGCGCTTCGAGCGCCTGCCTCAGGCGCTCTGTGTTCATGAACGGGGCGTTTTGTGCAGCAGGAGCTTGATCGTGCCGGCGACACACACCACGTTGTGCTGGTTGCAGATTTGAAACTCGACGTCGGCGAGGCCTCGGCCATCGCCTTTGGGCTCGAGGGCGGCAATCTTCGACGTGTAAGTGATGGTGTCGCCGAGGAGAACCGGTTTGACGAACCTGACTTTCTCGAATCCATACAGCGCGACCACGGCCTGCGCCGATATCGGCGCCATGCCCGTCATCATCGAGACGAGCAGCAGGCCGTGGGCGACGCGCGTGCCGAACGGCCCGCTGGCGGCGAACGCGGCGTCGTTGTGAAGGGGGCTCCAGTCGCCGCTGACCGCGCTGAACATCGCGAGATCTGCTTCCGTGACGGTGCGGCCGCGAGTCCCAGGAAACACATCGCCGATGGTCAGCTCATCGAAATACTTGTCCAGCAAAACGCCTATCCCTCTCTGTCTGACTGTCAGCTCTGTCAGGCGCCGAAATCATATATCGCCGACATCGTGCGCGCCCTCCTAAACAAACGCTCGTTAGCCAATACAATCTGCGCGTGAGCTTCGCCGGGCAGGCCGCGATCGTCACCGGCGCGGGACGCGGCATGGGACGGGCGGTCGCTCTCGGGCTCGCCGCGGGTGGAGCGAGCGTGGTCGTCGCCGACGTGGATGAAGGAGCGGCCGACGATTCGGTGGCGGCGATCAAGAAGGCTGGCGGTCAAGCAGCGGCCGTGGTGGTCGACATCAGCCGAGTGGACGATGTGCGGCGCATGTTCAAAGCCGCTATCGCTCAGCTCGGCACCGTCGACATCCTCATCAACAATGCCGGGATCGGCATCCCGAAGCCGCTACTCGAGTACACCGAGGAGGATTGGGACAAGCAGCTCGGCGTCAACCTGAAAGGCATGTTTTTTGCCACGCAAGAAGCCGCGCGGGTGATGATCCCCAAGCACCGCGGCAAGATCGTGAATTTTGCCTCCACCGCGGCTTTTGTCTCGTCATCCACACCCGAGTCCGCGTATGACATCAGCAAGGGCGGCGTGCGGCAGCTGACGACGTCGGTCGCAGCGGAGCTCGCCCCCCACCACATCAACGTGAATGCCGTCGCGCCCGGCACGATCATGACCGAGCTCACCCTGAGTGTCCTCGACACCGATGAAAAGATGTCGCGCGCGTCGGCCAAGATTCCGATGGGCCGTTTGGGCATGCCGGAGGACATGGTGGGCCCGGTGCTTTTCCTTTGCTCGGATGAGGCCGATTACATCACCGGGCACACCTTGGTCGTCGACGGCGGGTGGTTGCTTTTCTGACCTCCATCTCGCCGGTGCGGCAGGGCTCGCTGCTGGGCCTGCTCCCGCGAGTCTGGCTGATGACGTTCGGCCACCTGGTGATCGACTCGAACCCGGCGCTGCTCTTTGCTCTGCTGCCGGTAATCGTCACGCATCTTCGGATCGATTTCGCGCACGCGGGCGCGCTTTCCGCGCTGCTGCTCGTGACGTCGAGCGTGACGCAACCCCTGTTCGGCATTTTCCAGGACCGGCGTCCCCGGTTTCCGATGTCGAGCCTGGGCTTGCTCGTCGCGGGCTCGGCCATGGCCGCGACTGGTTTCGTCACGACTTATGCGCAGATGGTCGCGCTGGTACTCGTCGCGGGAATTGGCGTCGCTGCGTTCCACCCGCAGGCGGTCGCACAGGCCGGGCAGGCAAGCGGAGGGCGGCGGGAGTGGGGCATTGCAATCTTCTTCACGGGTGGATCGACGGGCACCGCGATCATGGCCATCATCATCGTGCCCCTGGTGGCCACGTTCGGCCTGCATGCGACATCGGTCGCGCTGATCGCGGCGGTGGTGGCGGCCGTGCTCTTCGCCCGGGCGTACTCGACCTGGATTCGGCCCGAACCCCGGATCGAGGGCGCGGCGACCGCGATGGCTTCGATGCGCGCGGTGGCGGTTCCCCTCTCGATGCTGCTCGCGGTTTCGATTCTGCGATCCGCCGTGCTGACCGCGTATCTGACATTTCTTCCGACGCTGGTCGTGGTCCGGACGGGAAGCTTGACCCTCGGGGCTGCGGCGCTTGCGGCGTTCTTGTTTGCGGGCTCCGTCGGCGCGCTGCTCGGTGGCGCCGCGGCGCACAAATTCGGCAGCGCGCGTGTCGTTCTCGTGTCGCTCGTCACGGGCCTCTTCGGGCTTCTGCCGGTTCCCTGGCTGCCCACGTCGCTGCTCATACCCTGGATGTTCATCGCGGGCACGCTCATGTTTGCGTCCGAAGCTCAGGTCACGGCGCTCGCGCAACGGCTGCTCCCGGCGTTCGTCGGCGTGGCCTCGAGCTTGATGATGGGGGTGGGGTTGGGTCTGGGCAACACGGGCGCGCTTCTGGCAGGCGTGATCGCGGACCGGCGGGGCATACAGGTGGCCATCACTGCGACGACGCTGCTGATGGCGGGGGCGATCGCCGCCGCGGTCGGGTATATGGCTTCCATGCGCAGAGTCGCCAAGTAACCGTGCGCTTCGGGGTCGGCATGTACAGCGCCCAGCGGCCGCCGGGCTCCCCGTTCACGCACCGCGAGCTCTACGACGACATGCTGAGGCAGGCTCGGCTCGCCGAGGATGTCAGCCTCGATTCGTTCTGGATCGCCGAGCATCACTTCGCTGGCGACGGCTACGCGGCGGCGGTGATACCTGTCTGCGCCGCAGTCCTGGGTGCAACGCACCGGCTGATCGCCGGCACCAGCGTCGCGATCGCGTCGTTCTACAACCCCCTCCGACTGGCCGAAGACGCCATCGCGCTCGACCTGTTGAGCGGCGGCCGTTTCGTGCTCGGTCTGGGCACCGCCTACCGACCTGAAGAGTTCGCCGGCATGGGCATCGAGCCGGAGACCGATGAGGCTCGCCTGGACGAGGTGGTGGACATACTCGAGCGCGCGTTCACCGGCGAGCCTTTCTCCTATCGCGGCCGCTTTTACGGCATCCCGCAGGTCACCGTTACGCCGCCCCCGTTCACTGATGGAGGGCCGCCGATCATGCTTGCCGGCGACGGTGTGGCCGACCGCGACGCATTACGCGCCGGGGCCGGCGGCAAGCGGTACATGGTGGACCCGTCCCTGCCGCTCGACGAGGTCACGCGCCTGGTCGCGCTCTACGACGGCGCATATAAAGGACGTGAGCAGCTCGACCTGCCACTGTTCAACTACGGATTCGTATCCGACGACGCCGACCCGTGGGCCGAGATGCGAGAGGGATTCACATACCTCCGCCAGACCTACGATCGCTGGAAAGGTCGGCCGATTCGAGACGTGCGGCGCGAGAATCACCGCCTGGTCCTCGGCGACCGCCAGGCGGTGGTTAGGGAGGTGCTCGAGTATCACCACCAGTTCGGCGACCGCCTGCACTTTATCCTGCGGGTGAACTACCCAGGCCAGGATCCCTCGCGCTCGGACCGAGCCGTCGAGCTGTGGGGGGACGTCGCTTCGATGGTGAGGCGCGAGATCGGTCGTTCCGCATGACCGTCAGCTTTGTCGAAACGATTGACACCCATACGCTGGGTGAGCCGACGCGGATCGTGCTCAGCGGTTTTCCGCCGTTGCGAGGCCGCACGCTGAAGGATCGCTCCCGCGACCTCCTGCACCGTCACCGGGCGATGCGTCAGGCGCTCATGTGGGAGCCGCGCGGCCACGTGGTCATGTTTGGCGCCGTCGTCGTCCCGCCCGCGGATCCGAATGCTGACCTCGGGCTGGTCTTCATGGACGGCGGCGGGACCGTCGACATGTGCATGCACGGGACGATCGGCGCGGTCACCGCGCTGGTCGAGACGGGGCGCCTCGAGCTTGGCCGTCATGGAGTCGCGGTGGTCGACACCCCGGCCGCTCCAATCAAGGTTCGGATTCAGCGCTCGGGCGCTCGCGTGACCGCGGTCGAGCTCGATGGAGTTCCGAGCCGGTCGATCGCCACCGGGTTGCGGGCTCGCTTGGGCCGGGCCAAGGTCTCGTATGACCTCGCCTACGGCGGAAACCTCATAGCGATCGTCCGCGGATCCGACCTGGGAATCAATGTAGAAGCGCGAAACTTCCGCGCCCTGGTCGACGCGGGCATGGAGGTGAAAACCCAGGCGCAGGCGGCCTGGGCGACATCGCGGTCGCGACCCTGGCCCGAGGTCGTTTCCGCGCTCATCTACGCGCCGTTGGGCAAGGGGCGCTACCGCGATCTCGTCGTGTTCCGCGATCACTCCGTCGATCGCTCGCCGTGCGGCTCTTGCGTTTCCGCGCTGATGGCGCAGCTCCACTCGCTTCATCGCTTGAAGGTCGAGCAGTGGATCGAGTGCGAGAATCTCCTCGGCCTCGCGTTTCGCTCGCGGCTGGTCGAGCGCGATCGCGAGCTGATCCCGCAGCTATCGGGTTCAGCATTCATCACGGGCGAGCACCGTTTTCGATTTGACTCGCGCGACCCGCTTCGCCACGGATTTCAGCTCGTGTGAAGCACTTCTCGCGGGAGGAGATCTTTGCCCTCGATCCGTCTCACGTTGCGGACGCGCTGTCGGTCGCCCTCGGCGTGGTCTCGGGCGGCGCGGCGCTCGCACCCATTCGCTGGCACATCGACCTCGGTGGGGGAGCGGGAACCTTCTTGATCTCCGGGGTGTTGACCGAGCTCGACCTCCTCAGCGTGAAGGTCATCAGCGTGCGCCCTTCCAATCCCGCGCGCGGTCTCGAGAGGCTGCAGGGGGCGCTTACCGTCTTCGAGTCGAGCAGTGGCGTGCCGCTCGCGACGCTTGACGCCCGCGCCGCGACCGAGGTGCGAACCGCCGCATGCAGCGCGGTCTCTTTTCGCCTCATGGCCCGGCGAGACGCCTCCGTGCTGACGATCTTCGGCGCGGGACCGCAGGCATCTGCGCATCTGCGTGCGCTGGCGGCGGAACGGCAGTTCGACGAGGTTCGGATCGTGGGCCGGCACAGGGCGGCGGCGGAGAAGCTCGCCGGACTGCATCCGCGAGCCAGGGCGGTTGATGCTGCACAAGCTCTGCGCGGCGCCCGCGCTGTTGTGACCGCGACCAACTCCGCGTCGCCGCTCTTCTCGGCGGGCTCCGTCGAGCCCGGCACACATCTGATGCTCGTCGGCGGTGGCAGCGCCGCGGAGTCCGAGATCGAGCCCGCCCTGCTGGCGCGGGCCGCCGCGATCCGCGTCGACCACCGCCCGAGCTGCCTGCAGGAATCGGGCGAGATCGTGGCCGCGCTGCGCGAGGGCCTGATCGAGGCATCGGATGTGCTCGAGCTGGGCGACGTCGTGCTCGGCCGGGCCCCCGGCCGGACCGACGACGACGACATCACCGTCTACAAGGCGGTCGGCAACGGAACGCAGGACGCTGCGCTCGCGGCGCTGCTGCTCGGCGTTCGCGCTCCCCGATGACGCTCCGGCTCGGGCTCGGCGTGTTCGGCATGCAGTCGGTGCCGCAGCGACCTGACCATCACGTGAAGCTCTACCGCGACCTCCTCGAGGACGCCGAGCTCGCGGAGGCGCTGGGCTTTGAGGGGATCTGGCTCTCGGAGCACCACTTCTGGTTCGACGGTTACTGTCCCGCGGACATCGCCGCGGCCGGGGCGATCCTCGGCCGCACAAAACGTCTCGGCGTTGGGACCGCGGTCATGCTGCTGCCGATGCATTCGGTGGAGAAGGTGGCGGGCGACGCGACCACGATCGCTCGCCTCGGTGAGGGCAGGCTTACCCTCGGCGTCGCGCTGGGCTACCGCGACGCCGAGTTCGACGGCTTCGGCGTGCGGCGCAAGGATCGCGGCAAGCTGATGGATTCGATGCTTCCCCGGCTGGCGTCTGCGTGCCGGACGGCTGACCCGGCGGTGCCGCTTTACGTGGGGGTCGCCAGTGCGGTCGCGGCACAGCGCGCGGGTCGCCTTGGGCTCCCGCTTTTCGCGGATTCGACGATGAATCCGGCCGAGCTGCGCCAGATGCTCGACGCATACAACGACGCGGCCTCGGCCGCCGGCGTGACGCCGCCCGCATCGCATGCGCTCCAGCGCGACGTATTCGTGACCGACGACCGGGAGCGGGATTGGCCGCGCCTCTTGCCCGAGCTGCGGTACATGCGTCTCCAGTACGGAGGGTGGTCGTTTCCGCCGGAGCCGGCCGAATCGGTGCAGGCATATCTGTCGCGGCTGGAGGCGGACGTCGAGGCCAAGCTAAAGAACCTGATCATGGGCGACGCTGTCGAGGTGGCCGCGCGACTGCGAGAGTTCGCATCGCTGGGTTTCGACCTGATCGTCTGCCGCAGCCAGTTCGGCAACCTCCCACGCGATCTGTTGCACAGCGCGGTCGAGGGCCTTGGGCGGGTGCGCGCGGAGGTGGAGTCTTGAAGCTGGGCCTCGGCCCAATCCCGCTCCAGGGCATGGCCCGCCACGAGCTGGAGCGACTGGCGACAGCCGCGGTGGATGCCTCCTTCGATTCGGTGTGGGTGGCGGAGTCGCGCTCGGAAGGAGTCGGCGGCGGCCTGGCTGCGGCGGCGTTGCTGGCGCAGCTTGTGCCGATTCGCGTCGGGGCACTCGTCGATGCCGGCGTCTACCACCCCCTCCACATGGCCGAGGACATCGCCATCGCGGACCTCACGTCACAGGGGAGGTTGGAGGTGCTTCTCCGCGGCGGCTCGGACGAGCATCTGCAAGTGCTCGTGGCGGCGTTGAGCGGCGCCCACCTTCGGTTCGACGGCCGCGAGCTCCGCGTCCCCGCGCGGCTGGACGTCAATCAGCCGGTCCCCGCGACGCTGTCCCTCAACCCGCGCCCGGCGCAGCCCATGGTCCCGATGTGGGCGCTGCAGCGAGTTGGCACGCTCGCTCATGACCTCGGCCTCGGCCTGGCGTCGGCCTGGAGCGAGGGAATCAAGGTGCCTCCCGCGACGGGCCGCGTGCCTGGCATGCTCCTGTGCCAGTCCGGCGCCGACCCCGCCGATCTGCTTCGCGCGGCCGGCGAGTCAGCCGGTTACTTTCTGATCGCTGCTGGGACGCCCCCGGATGTGACCGCAGCAGGCAGGCGCCTGGCCGGGCCACTGCGCATGCCGGGATTCCCGGAATGGATCAACGCGCAATAAACGAGCGTTCGTTTGCCCAATTAGGCCTGTGCTATCGTGACCCCGATGCGAGCCCCCGCCGAGGTTGTCCTCTACACGCTCAACAGCGGAACGACCGACCCGACTTGACAGGAATGCTGCAGGGTGAGGGAGTTTCTCTCACACAACTCGGTCGATTACGAAGAGCGGAACATCGCGAAGGAACCGCGCTGGCGGGCCTCGCTGCAGGCGCTCACCGGTGAGGCCGTGGTGCCGGTGCTCCTCGTAGGAGGCAAGCAGGTGATCGGCCTCGACGAGCACCGCATGGCCGAGGCTCTTGGTCTTGACCACGTGGAAGGTGAGAGCAACCGCGACGGCCTCGCCGCGCCACCTGAGCTGGCCGCGCTGCCCAACCAGTCGGACGATCCGACGAGTGCGGCTCTGACGCATTTCGTGCGCCGTCTCCAGCGCGAGATGGAGTACAACGCAGCGAAAGACGGGGCGCCGTATCGGGACGGCCAGCACGACGGGATGCGATTTGCGCGCGACACCATACTTCGCATCCTCACCGGCACGTACGAGCCGGAAGAGATGGTTATCGAGCGCGACAAGCCCTGACAGCGCAGAGATGAAAGAAGCGGCCCGCGCCGCACCGGCTAACCTCGATGGCGTGTCGTCCGCATCGATGCCGCCGCTGGTCAGGTATCTCGACCAGGACGGTGAGCTGCTCGAGGACCAGCCGATGAGCGACGAGATGGCGCTCGAGGGCTACCGCGTGATGCTGCGCGGCAGGCGGTTCGACGAGCGGTGCGTGAGCCTGCAGAGGCAGGGCCGGATGGTGACGCTCGCGCCTGGCATTGGTCAGGAGGCGGCGACTGTCGGCGCCGCGATGGCGCTCGACTCGGACACCGACTGGTTCGTGCCGCAATACCGAGAGCTTGCGGGTCAGCTGTGGCATGGCTATCCGCTCAAGCTCGCGTTTCTGTGGCACGTCGGTCACCCGATCGCCTTCCAGGTGCCGGGCGATCTGAAAATGCTCCCGTTCCAGGCCGCGATCGCGGGTCAGCTGCCGCAGGCGGTCGGGCTCGCGTGGGGTCTGAAGCTGAAGCGCGACCCCGGCGTTGTGTTGGCGGTGTTCGGTGACGGCGGCACGTCGCAGGGCGATTTCCATGAAGCGGCCAACCTGGCCGGTGTGATGAAAGCGCCGGTCATCTTTCTGTGTCAGAACAACGGTTGGGCAATCTCGACGACGATCGAGCAGCAGACGGCTTCCGAGACGCTCGCCCAGAAGGCGATCGCGTACGGGTTTCCCGGTATCCAGTGCGACGGCAACGACCTCTTCGCCGTGTACGCGACGGTGCGTGAGGCGGTTGCCCGTGCTCGCGACGGCAAGGGGCCGACGCTTGTCGAGGCGGTCACGTACAGGCTCGGCCTCCATACGACGGCCGACGATCCATCCAGATACGAGCCGCGCGAGATGCATGAGCTCTGGGTCGACCGCGACCCGCTGCGCCGCATGCAGCGGCACCTGGTCTCGCGCGGAATCGTGGACCGCGCCGCGCTCGATCGCATCGAGGATGAGGTCAAAGAAGAGCTCCGGGTGGCGTGGGACGAAGCGCAGAAGGAGCCGGCTCCTGATCCTTCGTTCTATTTCGCTCAAGTGCACGAGGACACATCGCCGCGGCTGCGCCGCGACCTGGAGCGCTTCGACAGGAACAGGCGTGGCTGAGCGAACCGTCGTCGAGGCGGTCAACGATGCGCTGACCCTCGAGATGGCGCGCGATGATCGGGTGCTTGTCTTCGGCGAGGACGTCGGTGTGACCGGTGGAGTCTTTCGCGCGACCGAGGGCCTCTTCACGAAATACGGAAAGGAGCGTGTCATCGACACGCCTCTCTCAGAGGGGGTTATCGCGGGCGCGGCCATAGGCCTGGCAATCGCCGGATGGGTGCCGGTGGCCGAGATCCAGTTCCTCGGTTTCGCGCACAACGGCTTCAACCAGTTCGTCGACCAGCTCGCGCGTGTCCGTTATCGCTCGGCCGGCCGCTTCTCAGCCCAGGTCACCGTGCGCGCGCCCTACGGTGGCGGCGTTCGCGCTCCGGAGCTGCACTCGGATGGATTCGAGGCCCACTTCGCGCACGCGCCCGGCCTCAAGGTGGTCGCGCCGTCGACGCCACACGACGCGAAGGGTCTTCTCCTCGCCTCGATCCGCGACCCGGACCCCGTCCTCTACCTCGAACCGCTGCGCGGCTACCGCCAGGTTAAGGGCGACGTTCCGGATGGTGACTACGTGGTCGAGCTCGGTAAGGCGCGCGTCGCGCGGGAAGGGACCGATGTCACGCTCGTCGCGTGGAGCGCCGCGGTCCAGATTGCCCTGCAGGCGGCCGACGACGCGCAGGCGCAGGGCATCTCCGTCGAGGTGATCGACCTCCGCACCCTCGTCCCCCTCGACGTCGGGACGCTCAGGTCGTCGGTCACGAAGACGGGGCGCGCGGTCGTCGTTCACGAGGCACCGCTTACCGCTGGATTCGGCGCCGAGGTCGTGGCGACTATTCAAGAGGAGGCTTTCTTCTCCCTGCAGGCGCCCGTGCGGCGCGTCGCCTCGCCCGACGTCCCCTATCCGGTCCAGATGCTGGAAGAGCAGTACCTACCTAACGCCGAGCGCGTGCTGCAAGCGATCATCGCCACCACTCGAGACTGATGCCGCACTACGAGTTCCGGCTCCCTGACATCGGCGAAGGCCTGGCCGAGGCCGAGGTCGCGAAGTGGCTGGTCTCCGTCGGCGACCGCGTGGCCGAGGACCAGGCGGTGGTCGAGATGATGACCGACAAGGCGTCGGTGGAGCTGCCCGCTCCAGGCGCCGGTGTCGTCGTCGAGCAGCGCGCCGCCGAAGGCGACGTGGTCAAGACCGGAGCCGTCCTGTACGTGATCGACACCGACGCGCAGGTCGGCGTGGCCCAGGCCGCGTACGAAACCTCTGGCGCGAAGTCACCCGCGACAGTCGGCACCGCGCCGCCCGAATCAGGCGGCGTTCTGGCGCCGCCCGCTGTGCGCAAGCTGGCACGAGAGCTCGGCGTGGACCTGGGCCAGGTCAAAGGAACCGGCCCGGGCGGACGGATCTCGGCCGAGGACGTGCAGGGTCATGTCGCCGGCGCGGCCCGTCCCCGGGCGGTTGCCGTGGAGCCTGGCGGCAACCGCCTCCGCTTGCGTGGCGTGCAGAAGCGAATGGCCGAGACGATGACGTTGTCCGCGCGAACCATCCCCCATGTGACGGGGTTTCACGAGCTGGATGCCGCAGAGTTCTCGCAGCTCGTCACGAAACTTCGCCAGGCCGCCCAGGCAAGAGGGAAGCGGTTCCCATTCGACACCCTTCTCGTTCGTGCCGCGGCTCTGGCGATCCGCCGGCACCCCATCTTCAACGCATCGCTCGACGAAGAACGTGGGGAGATCGTGATGCACGATGACGTCAACGTCGGTGTCGCCACCGCGACCGGCGATGGGTTGATCGTGCCCGTGGTCAAGAAGGCCGACGAGCTCTCGCTCGACGATCTGGCCCTCGAGGTCGAGCGCGTGACCGCCGCGGCCCGCGAGGGTAAGTCGGCGCTGACGGACCTCCAGGGCGGAACTTTCACCATCAGCAACACCGGCGCGTGGCGTGGTGGCCTCGGAACGTCGCTGATCCTTCCGCCCGAGCTTGCGATCGTCGGCTTCGGACAGATCGAGGACCGCGCGGTCGTGCGCGAGGGCAAGGTGGTCGCCCGCCCGGTGATGCCGATGTCGGTCACATTCGACCATCGGCTGATCGACGGCGAGCAGGGACTGAAGTTCGGCCTTACCCTGCGCGGCCTGATCGAAGATCCGTCGCAGCTTGCCAAGTAGGTGGTAGCGGGGGACCAGTCTGACCCGGCCGATGTCCTGATCATCGGCGGTGGACCCGCCGGCTACGTTTGCGCGCTCCGCGCCGCGCAGAACGGCCGCTCGGTAACGCTGATCGAGCGCGACCGTCTCGGCGGCGTGTGTCTCAACGACGGATGCATGCCGAGCAAGCAGCTGGCCGTATTCGCGGCGGCCAAGGCCGGCGCCGAGCGGTTGGCCGCGGCCGGGATGCCTGCGTTCGCCGGGGCGCCGGACATGCGTGCGTTCCAGAAGAGCCGCGCCGCCACCATCGCGACACTCGTCAAAGGCGTGGCTGCGCTGCTCGCCGCGGCCGGCGTGAACACGGTCGCGGGCAATGCATGGTTTGTGGGGCGCACCCGCGTGTGCGTTGAGCTGGGCGAGGAATCCGTTCGTTACTTCGACTTCAAGGACGTGGTGATCGCGACCGGGTCGTCCGCGGTCGAGTTGGAAGGGCTGCCCTTCGACGGCGACCGCGTCGTCGAGCCTTCCCGCGCTCTCGAGTGGCAGTTCGTGCCGGAGAACCTGCTCGTCGCAGGCGATGACTACGTCGCGCTCGAGCTTGCGGTCGCGTACGCGCGGTTGGGCAGCCGGGTCACCCTCGTCACGAAAAGCGAGCGCCTGCTCCCGGACTTCGATCTGGACATCTCCACCGCCGCGCAGCGGGGCGCGAAAGCCACCGGGATCGACGTCGTGCTGTCTGAGAATCCGTCGCTCCGCGCCGAAGGCGCAGAGCGCGTAATCGTGTCAGCGGACCGGCGGCCGAATCTCGAGCAGCTCCAGCTCACCGCGGTTGGGATCGCGCCCTCGACGACTCGGTTGGTGGTCGACGATCACCTTCGGATCGACCGCCATGTCTTCGCAATCGGCGATGTCACGGGCGGTTTGCCGCTGGCGCATCGCGCGATGGCGCAGGGCCGCGTGGCCGGCGAAGTCCTTGGAGGCAAGCCCGCCGCCATGGACGTTCACGCCTTGCCGCGCGCGGTGTTCGCCGAACCCGAGATGGCCGCGGTCGGCTCCACTGAGGCAGCGGCCAGGGAAGTCGGCGTCGAGGTTGACGTCGGACGCTTCCCGCTGGGCGCGCTCGGCCGTGCCGTCGCGGAGTCGGCCGTGTCCGGTTTCGCCAAGCTGGTGTTCGCCAGGCGGAGCGGCATCTTGATCGGCGCGCACCTGGCCGGACCGCGGGCGACGGAGCTTATCGCGGAGATGGCGCTGGCGATCGAGATGGGTGCGACCGCCGAGGACATCGCGCTCACGGTTCACGCGCATCCGACGTTTGCCGAATCGTTGATGGAGGCGGCCGAAGTCGCAGTCGGCCGCCCGGTTCATATTCGCCTCCCGAAGCGATGATCACGCGCGTCTTTTTCGGTGCTCGTCGCCCGGACCTGACCACCGAGGCGTGTCTCGCCCACTGGCGCGGCACGCATGCCGCGATCGGGGCACGGCTGCCCGCCGTGCGCGCGTACGTCCAGAACCACGGGGTGCTCTCGGACGGACGTTTCCTCTTGCCGTATCCCGGCTTCGACATCATGCCCGAGCTCGACTGGGACGACCTCGGCGCGATGGACGTCGCCATCGACTCCCCGATTCACGAACAGGACTCGATCGACGACGAAGCAAACTTCATCGACACCGCCCGCACCGGGTACGCGGTCACGACGCGCCACGTGCTGCGCGACGGCGATCCGCCGAGCGGCGCTGTGAAGCTGATCACCCTCCTGCGGCGGGCCCCGAATGCCTCCTCACGCGCCCTCGACGATGCGCTGACCGGACCGTACGCTGCGGCGGTTGCCCGGATCACGCCACCGCGTCACGAGGTCCTCGTCACGCTCCCTGATCGAGAAGGCCGGCCGGCGTTCTCGGTCCAGGCGGTCGACATCTTGTGGTTCACACAACCCGCGGATGCCCTGCGGTGGACCGGTTCAGATGCCGCCCACGCCGCGGCGTGGCATCTCGCGGGTGTCGCGCTCGGCTCCGAGCGTCTGA
>Ga0209237_1000120_pt1 | contig 37951 bp, 33 predicted proteins | sample GraSoi013_1_40cm_2_FD_185820 | JGI IMG/M metagenome (GOLD analysis project Ga0209237, IMG submission 185820) | Grasslands soil microbial communities from the Angelo Coastal Reserve, California, USA - Sample 10_02_2013_1_40cm (SPAdes) (version 2) | ecosystem: Environmental > Terrestrial > Soil >...
GAGCGCCTCGCTGAAGTGCTTCAGGACCTCGGGCTTCTCGATGATCTCGGTGACTCCGAGACGACGAGCTTCGGCGATTTCGCCGAGCGTCGCGAGACCCGTCATGATGATCACCGGTAGCCCAGGATCGGTCGATCTGATCTTCCTTAGGACGGCGACGCCATTCAAGGCCGGCAGCCGGACGTCGAGCACGACCGCGTCCGGGCGCTCGCGTGTGAGATAGGCCAGGCCCTCTTCCCCGGAATGCATGACGGTGGTCTCGTGGCCGTCAGCCTCGAACGCCTCCGCGAGAACCCGGGCAACGAGCTTGTCGTCCTCGATCAAGAGGAGCTTCATTGGACCCCTCCTATGGCCTCCAAGAACGATCCTATCACTGTCGGGGCCGCGTAAATTTTCTAGTGACAGCGGACCGCGAGAATGGCATACTCGCGCCTCACCGGAACGAAAGGTGCCTGCGTTTTCAAGCTTTTCCGGAAAGAGCTGAGACGTCGGGATCTCCCCGGGGGAGGCGCCAGTGCGGACTGAACAAATCGACTCAGTGGACAGGCTGCTGGCACAGACAGAGGCCCGAGAGCGTTCTCTCACCGACCACGTCGTGCTGCTCGATGGAAGCCCGCAGATGCGGGCGGTTCGGACGATCATCGAGAACATCGCCGACACTGACGCGACGGTCCTGATCCGAGGGGAAAGCGGCGTGGGAAAGGATCTGGTCGCGCGCGCTATCCATTCCGTATCCGGTCGCGGCCACGGTCCCTTCGTCAAGGTGAACTGTGCAGCGATCCCGCATGACCTCCTCGAGTCCGAACTCTTCGGCCACGAGAGGGGCGCCTTCACCGGCGCGCATCGGCGGAAACCAGGGCAGTTCGAGTATGCCAACAAGGGCACGATCTACCTGGACGAGATCGCAGAACTGCCGCTCGCGCTTCAGGCCAAGCTCCTCCATGTGCTCCAGGACTTTCGTTTCTCGCGGGTGGGGGGCCACGGGCTGATCGATGTCGACGCACGCGTGATCGCCGCCACGAATCGAGACCTGGAGCAAGCGATGGCGCGGAGCGAATTCCGAGAGGACCTCTACTACCGCCTCAACGTGGTCGAGATTCGCATTCCCCCCCTCCGGGAGCGCAAAGAGGAGATTCCGCTCCTGGCGTCGTCGTTCCTGTCCAGGTTCAACGCGCAGTACGGTCGCACAAAGCAGCTCTCGTCCGAGACGATGGCTCGCCTCAGCGAGCACTCGTGGTCGGGCAATGTCCGAGAACTGGAGAACGTGATTCGACGCATGGTGGTGCTGACCGACGGTGAGCAGGCATTCGAGGCCCTGCTCGCGCGCTGTCGGAACGGGCACGCTCCAACCCATAAGACCGCTCCCCTTGTCAGCGAGGGCTTGAAGGAGATCGCGCGTCGCGGCGCGCGGGAAGCCGAGCGCAAAGCCCTCGTGGAAGTGCTCGATCGCGTGCAGTGGAATCGCGCCGAGGCCTCTCGCATTCTCAAGGTCAGCTACAAGACGCTGCTCAACAAGATCGCCGAGTGTAAGCTGTCGCCGCCGTCGCAGCGACGGTTCTAGACCTCTCCGACCTCTGACCGCAGCTTTGCACACGGCTGTGCATCGGACGACACAGACTGCGCACGCTGCGTCCTACTCCCCGAAGTTCCGGAAACGCGCTTCCATCGCTTCCAGCGGACCATCGCCGTGCCGCCCCATGTGGCACGAGCGTTGCGTCGTGTCCCTCAGCGTGTCTCTGCTGAAAGCCGACCTCCACCTTCACACCCGCGAGGCGGAGCCCTGGATCGCACACGACGCCCGGGCCCTCATCGCTCGCGCGGCGGATGACGGCTACCAGGTCCTCAGTATCACGAACCACGACACCCTCACCTTCGACGATGGTCTCGCAGACTACGCGAGGGAGCGTGGGATCGTGCTGATCCCCGGCGCCGAGGCGACGATCGAGGGGCGCCACGTCCTCCTCTACAACTTCGACATTCACGTCTCCGCGATCCAAACCTTCGCTCGTCTGAGACGATTCAAGGGACCGGACTGGCTGGTGGTTGCTCCGCACCCGTTCTTTCCCGCCCCGATCTCCCTCGGGAAACGGTTACTCGACGAGATCGACGTCTTCGACGCCATCGAGTGGAGCCACTTTTACACCCCCAAGGTCGACTTCAACAGAAGGGCGGCCGCGCTCGCCCGGGAGGTGGGCCTGGCGCTCCTGGGAACCTCCGACAGCCATCTCGCGCGGCAGTTCGGAACGACCTACTCCCTTGTTCAGAGCGAGCCGACCGTGGCCTGTGTTCTGTCGGCGATTCGGAAGGGCCAGGTGCAGATCGTGAGTCGTCCTCTGAGGCTCAGAGACATGACGCTGATTTCGGCCGAGCTCGGCCTCCGCGATGGATGGCACCGCGCAAAGGCGGCGCTCCCCCAGCGCCTCTCGCCGCCAGAGCGAGTGCACGACGCGCTGCACTTGCACTGACCAGTGACAGGTGAAGACGCGCCGATCCGAGCTGACTGCTTGCAAGCTCGCTAGGCGATCGCCCACCGCAGGTAGACGCTGCCGGCAGTGAACCCGGCCCCGAAGGCCGACAAAACGAGACGGTCGCCGGGCGCGAGGCGGCCTTGCTCGTTCCACTCCGACAGAGCGATCGGGATGGTCGCGCCGACCGTGTTCCCGTAGCGATCGAGGTTGAGGATGACGCGGTCGAGACCAAGACCGAGGCGCTTGGCGACCGCCTCGATGATACGCCGGTTGGCCTGATGCGGGACGAGCCAGGCGAGGTCAGCGGCCGTCACGTCGTTGCGCTTCAGGACTTCCTCGGTCACCTCGGCCATGCCCGTGACGGCAGCCTTGAACACGGCCGGGCCGTCCTGCACGACGAAATGCCGTCGCTTGGCGACCGAATCGACGCTCGCGGGCTCGACGCTTCCTCCGGCCGGGATGTAGAGCGCCGCTTCCCCCTCACCGTTCATGCGACAGACGTGGTCGAGAATCCCGACCGACTCGTCCTCGACGGGTTCGACCAGGACTGTCCCGGCGCCATCACCGAACAGCACGGCCGTTGCGCGATCCTGGGGATCGACGACACTGCTCATCCGATCCGCCCCGGACAGCAGCACCCGGCGTGCCGCGCCCGACTCCACCAGCTTCGTGGCCACGACGAGGCCGTAGACGAAACCCGAGCAGGCCCCGGCGAGATCGAAGCCCCAGGCGTGGACGGCTCCGAGCTTCCGCTGCACCACCGCGGCGGTTGACGGGCACAGCCGGTCCGGCGTCATCGTCGCGACGATGATGCAGTCGACGGCCGTCGGTGAGATGCCACGGGCGTCGAGGCAGCGGCGAGCCGCGGGCACGATCAGGTCGGACGTGCCGCCCACCGACATGAAGCGGCGCTCGGCGATCCCGGTGCGGGAGCGAATCCACGCGTCGGTCGTCTCCAGTCGCCGCTCGAAGTACGTGTTGGGATAGGTCTCTGGCGGCACGTAGTGGCCCGTCGCCGTAATCGCTGCCCGCATCGTGTCCTCTCCAAAGGTGGGACGACGCCCGCGCCGACGGCTCGTCGTCGGAGCGTCGCTCGCTAGAGTTCCCAGGGCGGCTCGACGGCCATCGGCAGCTCGAGCACCGTCGGGAGGTCGGCGGTGAACGCCTCCGCGAGCGCGCGCGGCAGCGTGTCCACGGTCACACGCTCGCCCCGGGCGCCGAACGCTCGGGCGAGCGCGCGGAAGTCGGGATTCGCGAGGTCCGCCTCTCCCCACCGCCCCTCGAACATCCGCTCCTGGAGCCACTTGATCGCGCCGTAGCGCTCGTCGTTCATCACGAGGAAGACGACCGGCAGCCGGTACTTCACCGCCGTCGCCAGCTCGTTCACCGAGTACATGAAACCCCCGTCGCCCGCCACGGCGAGCACCGGACGCTCGGGCCTGGCGATCTTGGCGCCGATCGCCGCCGGCACCGCGTAACCGAGCGTGGCCGAGCCGACCGGATAGAGGAAGGTCCGCGGGGCGAGCACGGGGAAGCGCCACTCCATCCAATAGTTGATCCCCGTCTGGTCGTTCACCACGATCGCGTCGTCCGGGAGCGCCGAGCGAAGCGTCTCGATCAGCCGCGCGGTCTCGACGGTGTACCGCGGGCTCGCCGCCGCGCTGAGCCCGCTGCGCCAACCGTGATCCCAGCTGCCGCCGGCGTTGTCGGCCCCGAGCTCGGAGAGGAGCCGCGCGAGCCCGTCTTTCGCGTCGCCCACGATCGAGAGCTGCGGCTTGAAGAGCGCGCCGATCACGGTCGGATCGAGATCGAGGTGGATCAGCGTCTGCCCGGGACCGAACGCGAGGTTCAGCAAGAGGCCCTGCGTCGACCGGTGAGCGAATCGACAGCCGATCGCGACCACGACGTCGGCCGCCTTCAGCACCGGCTCGCTGGCGCGGCGGTTGGGCAGCACGGCGTGCCAGAGCGCGTCGCGCTCGCTGATGGCGCCCCGTCCCATGACAGTTGTCAGAACTGGGGAATCCAGGCGGCGCGCGAGTGCGCGAAGCTCGGTTTCGGCGCCGGCGGCGATCACTCCCCCGCCCGCGAGGACCAGGGGTCGCTTGGCCGCGCGGAGAAGCCGTGCGGCCTCGGCGATGTCGGCCACGTGGCAGGGGGGCCGCCGGCCGTACCCGCCCGCTGGCCGCTCTCCCTCGACCCGCGCGAAGAGAAAGTCGTTCGGAATCGAGACGGCGATCGGCCCGGGGCGGCCGGTTCTCAGCAGATCGAACCCGCCGCTCAGTGTTCGCGCGATCGCGCCCGCCTCGGTGACCGCCTCGGCCCAGCGCGTGACCGGGCGAAAGCACTCGATCTGATTGGGGACGGCGTGGAGCGCGCCCACGTCACGGCCGACGAGGTCGGAGGCGACGTCCGACATGACGAGCACGACCGGCATCGACCCCGCGTACGACTCCACGAGGGGGGTGAGGGCGTTCGTCGCGCCGGGCCCCGTCGTCGCCACGATCACGCCGACCTCGCCCGACGCGCGCGCGTAGCCGTCCGCCATGAACCCGGCGCCCGCCTCGTGGCGCGCCAGGACGTGGGTGATCGCCGACTGCCGCAGGAGCGCGTCGTAGATCGCCAGATTGTGGACGCCGGGGATGCCGAAGACGTGGCGGACGCCTTCGGCCTGGAGCGCCTCGACCACCCACTCGCCGCCCGTCTTGATCACAGCATCGCCTTGAAGCCGCGGTCGATCGCGACGTCCACGAGCGACGGGCCCGCGGACGCGAGGCACTCGGCGAGCACCTCGCGGAGCTCGCCCGGCTTCTCGACGCGCTCGGCGCGCACGCCGAGCGCCTTCGCCAGGCCCACATAGTCGATCTCGGGATCGATCAGGTCCATCCCGGGGAAGATCCCGCGCTTCGCCGAGGGAAGGTCGAGGCTCAGCATCCCCGACTTCAAGATGGCGTAGGAGGTGTTGTTCGGCACGATGTAGGTGATCGGCAGCCGGTACCGGGCCGCGGTCCAGAGCGCCTGAGGGGCATACATCACGGAGCCGTCGCCAATCGTCGCGACGACTTTGCGACCCGGGAGGGCGAGCTGGACGCCGATCGCCGCCCCCATACCCCAGCCGAGCGTGCCGGTCTTCGAGCCAAAGAACGACGCCGGCGTCGCAAACGGCATGGACCGCAGCACGAAGGGCAGCGACGTCGCCGACTCGTCCACGACGACGGCGTCGCGCGGCAGGAGCGACGCCAGCGCGTGCATGAGATACGCCTGCCCGATCGGCGTCCGTTGAGACTCCGCCTCCGCCGCCGCGCGCATGCGTGCGACGATCTCCGCGCGCCCCCGGCCGATCGTTTCCGCCCGCGCCCGTGCCGCCGTCCGCGCCGCGTCCGTCAGCGTCGTGGCGAGCGCCTTGGTGAGCTCGACGAGCGTCTCGCGCGGATCGGCGACGATGCCGAGCGAGACCGGATAGCTCCGCCCGATCTCCCACGGGTCGTCGTCCACCTGCACGACGCTGAGCTCGCGCCGGAACGGCGCCCCCTCGGTGTGGAGGAACCAGGTGAAGACGTTCGCGCCGACGATCAGGACGCTGTCGCTCTCGCCGAGCGCCTTGCCCACGGCGGCCGGCGACGGGAACAGCCCGCCCCGCCAGAGTGGATGATCACCCGGGAAGTTGGTGCGGCGGTACACGGGCTCGCCGTGGACCCGCGCGCCGAGGAGCTCGGCGAGGGCCACCAGTGGGGCGAGGGCGCCCGAGCGGGCGACTCCGTCCCCCGCGATCACGAGCGGCGCGCGGGCTCGTGCCAGGAGCTCGGCCGCGTGCGCGACCGCGGCCGGCTCGGGGCGTGAGCGTGTCGCGATCTCTGGCGGCCCCCCGCCCGCGTCCTCGACGACGCCGCGGAGCAGGTCCATCGGGAGCGCAAGGAAGACCGGCCCCGTCGGCGGCGTCAGCGCGACCTTGAGCGCGCGGCGGAGTGCCGCGGGCGCCTCGTCCGCGCGCCGCAGCTCGTAGGACCACTTCGTGAAGGGCTCCGCCATCCGGACGAGATCGGCGGCGAGGATCGGCGCGTCCATCAGGAAACGGGTATCTTGTTGGCCCGCGGTGACGACAAGCGGCGTCTTCGCCCGCGCGGCGTTGTGGAGGATCGAGAGGCCGTTGGCGAGGCCCGGCGCCACGTGGACGTTGACGACGCCGACCCTCCCGGCGGCCTGGGCGTAGCCGTCGGCCGCGGCGACCGCTGTGGCTTCCTGGAGCCCCAGCACGTACTCGAGCCCCGAGTCCGGGAGCGCGTCGAGGAACGGCAGCTCCGTCGTCCCCGGGTTGCCGAAGAGATAGCGGACGCCGGCCGCTCGGAGGATCTCCATCAGCACGGCCGCGACGTTCATGCGCCCGAGGATACTACGGACGGCGACGCCGTTGGGCCGGAGCACGTGTCATTTCGGCCGCGGAGTCGGTGTCGGCGACCCGAACCGGAGGTACGCCGCGTCGATGGCGGCGCGGATCTCCGAGAGCGACTTGCCCTCGGCCCGCTGGCGCATCACGTCACGCGTGATGTCCATACAGAGGGTTCACGTCGCGGCGTGACTGGTGAAGGTGATCCGTCCCTCCGACTCCGCCTTGATGTAGCAGGCACGGTTCGAGGTGTGACCCAAACTCGCGCAGCCGCAAGTGCACGGAGCCGTGCGACCTCCTCCGTCGCGCCGAACACCGGCAGCCGGCCGCGCGGGAGCGTCTGAACCTGATCGCCGATCTCGTCCACGGTGGCGGGCTGGGCGCCCGCCGTCAGCCACCACGCGACCCCGCCCGCCCCGAGGAGCAGCGCCACGCCGAGCCCGCCGACCGTGCGCCTCACGCGCTCCTCCTGAGCTCGTAGCTCCGGGCGCCGTCGCGCAGCGCCCCGCGCCCCGTCCGCTCGTCGTAGTCCGCCATCCCGAGGAGCTGGAACGCGGCGGCGCGGCTGAAGCGCGCCTCGAACGTCCCGCCCTTGACGGCGCAGTACGGGACGTCGCCCGGCCCGATCCTGAGCGTTGCCGGCTCCACGTGCTCCTGCGCCCCGTCGTTCAGCGAGGCGATGAACCCGCCCGCGCCGCGCTCGAAGCGAATCACGACGAAGGGCACGTCCGCGACCTCGACAGGGATCCTGACGCGCGTCTGGATGAAGTAGCCCTGCGCGTCGCGCCGGAGGTTCCCGCGGAGGTTCGCGAGAATCCCCGGGTGCGTGACCTCCACGTCGTCATCGAACCAGTCGCCGTTCACGTCGACCCTGAGCTTGGGTAATTCCCACTGGACCGCCATCACACGACCCGGCGTTCACGTCGCGTCGAAGACGACGCTGGCGAAGGTCACGACGCCCTCTGGATCCGGCCACTGCGCGTATCGCCGGAGCGTGCCCCGGGTGCCCCCGAGCGCGCGGAGCAGCGCGTAGATCGGCGAGAGCCCGCAGATCCGGCGGCGGTCGCCGTCGCGGGCGACCCGGTCGAAGAAGGCCTCGGCGTCGCCCGCCTCGACCGCCTCGAGCATCGCCCGGTCCTCCCCGCCGAGCCTGGCCAGCTCGGCCGGCGACACCGGCTCGGGATCGCCGAAGCGCGGGCCGACGTGAGCGAGGTCGGCGCCGGCGATCAGGGCCACCCGGCGCCCGCTCGCCGCGATCGTCTCGCCGAGCGCCTCGAGGAGACGCGGGATCCTCGGGTCATCGTCCACCCGTCGGCCGCCGACGAGCGCCTCGTGGGCGAAGCTCGCGAGGATCGGGACGATCGCGATCTCTCGCCGGCCGGCGAAGAGGTAGCGCAGGAAGACCGCCTGGAACTCGATGGAGTGCTCTTTCCGGTGGGCCCCCTCCGAGCCGAAGCAGTCCTGTCGCGCCCGCTTCGCGAGCGCGTTCGTGAACTCGCGATCGACGGGAACCTGCCCGAGGGGGCTTTCGTAGGCCTTCAGCGTCAACGCGAACGGATGCGCCATCCCGGTATGGCTGGTGCCGAAGATGACGAACAGGTCGGCGTCGCTCCGCTCGGCGAGGTCGCGGTACGCCCAGGCGTAGGCGGACCGCCCGCGGTGGAAGTCGATGTGCGGCGCGATGATCCCGGCCACACGGGGCCGGCCGGGCCCGCTGCCGTCGACGGGTCCGGGACCCTCGGGCGGCGCGAAGAAGCCGTCGAAGAACGCGTGGATCTCGGAGGGATCCAGCGGATAGGCGCCACCGCCGTGGGCGGCCGGGCGCGTCGGGGCCTCGAGGAACGCGTGATCGATCGCGGCCCGGCGCTCCGCGAAGTGCGGACTGTCGAGGAAGCCCTGCTCGTCGAGGGCGTCGGCGATCTCGGTGATCCGCTCGCGCGAGACGAGCTCCCCGTGCTGCCGCATGATCGCAGCCTGAATGTCGGCGATCGAGTGCTCGCCGTCGAAGAGCGACACGATCTCAAGAAGGACTCGCGGCAGTAGCACGATCGCGTCGGTGTATCCGGCGGGATCGCGGAGGGCGAGGACCCGGCGGCCCTCGTGCTGGACGGGAAAGGCCTCGAGCGGACGGAGACGCGGAGCGAAATCGGTCACGGTTGGAGGAAATTGAGAGCCGCGGCGGTGTAAATCCGCGCCGCCTCGGTGAGTTCCGACACCTCGACGTGCTCGTCGACCTGGTGGGGGATCAGCCGGTTGCCGGGACCAAGGGTGACGATCGGAATGCCGAGCGTCGTCCGGAGGATGGTGCCGTCGGTCGAGCCCGGCACTCCGCTGAAGCGTGCCGGCCGGCCCGTGACCCGGCGCACGGCGGACACGACCGCCCGCACGAGCGGCTCGCCCCGCTCGACCCGCGTCGCGAGTCTGAAGCCGTTGACGGGCGCCCACTCGATCGTCACCCCGGGGCGGCGCGCCATCGCGCGCTGGCAGGCGGCGTCGATCTCACGGGCGACGGCGCTCCCGTCGGGCCCGGGCGTCAGGCGCACGTCGAGCGTCAACCGAGCGCTCGACGGGATCACGTTCGACTGCCCGATCCCCTGCGCCGGAGATTGCACGATCGTCGGAGTCACGGTCGGCGGCTTGAGGTACCGGCTCTTCTCCGAGAGGCGCCGGAGGCGCTTCTCGAGCGCCGGAACCTCGGCGAGGAGCGCGCCGATGGCGGAGATCGGGTTCGCCCCCGCCTCGGGCATCGCGCCGTGGGCCATCCGCCCGCGGACCAGGACGCGCGCCCAGACGACACCGCGCTGCTCGAGGCAAACCTCGTTCTGCTCCGGCTCGCAGATGATCGCCGCGGAAAGCTCGCGCCCGAGCGGCGTCGTGCAGAGGTGGCGCGCCCCGAGCATGTCGCCCTCCTCGTCGGCGAGCGCGCCGACGACGAGACGTCCGTGGAGCTCCGCGCCGCTTCGCTTGATCGCCGCCCCGGCGATCATCGCGGCGGCGAGGCCGCTCTTCATGTCGGCGGCCCCGCGCCCGTAGATCCTACCGTCGACCAGCTCGGCGCCGAACGGCGGGTGCGTCCACTCGCGCGGATCGCCCTCGGTGACGACGTCGGTGTGGCCCTCGAGCAGGAGGCTTGGGCCCCCGTCGCGGTCGCCGAGCCAGGCGACCACGTTGGGCCGTCCGGGCGCGACCTCGTGGACCTCGACGCTGAACCCCTGCTTTCCGAGCCAGCGCTCGATGTAGCGCGCCACCTCGGCCTCGGTCGCAGTCGAATCCCCCGGCCGGAACACGCTCGGGATCCGCACGAGGTCGCGCGTGAGGGCGATCAGCTCAGCGTCATCGATCGAGGAGAGCGCGGCATCGATCGCCGCGGCGCGGCGCCGGGCCACGGAGGGCTACTCGTGCGGGTACGAGAGGATGACCGAGTCCAGCCGGATGACGCGGTACTCTTCACCCGCGATGTAGAAGTAGTGGCCCTCGACTTCTTCGGCCGACTCCTCGAAGGCCACGACCGCCTTGAGATCGGGCATTTCCCGGAAGGCATTCGCGCCCTCGTCGAAGCCGTCCCCGCGGGCGACGACCTCTCCGTAGCGAATCGGCGACCCCTTGGGGCAGTGGATGCGGACGTCCGCGGGCCCTTCGGACATGAGCTTCACCAGGAGATTGATGCCGTAGACCTGGATGGGGATGGGCGTCATCGGCTCACTATACCACGCTCGTTTCCGTCCGGACCGCGGGGCGCGTGGCACTGACGAGGTACCACGTGAGGATCGCCGACGCGATGACGGCCATCGCGCCCTTCCCGCGCTGCCCGAGCACGAGGCCGCCGATCCCGAAGAGCGCGAGGTAGACGACGGCACAGCCGAGGAGCCACTGGACGAGCCCGGCGCCGAGCGCGGTCTCGCCGGCGGTGTCGGGGGCGACGGCGCGCCAGCCCGGCCCGCCCGCACGGACGCGTCGGTGGAACGCGCGCAAGTGGTCGGGCCGCTCGGCGGGCGTCAGGTACGTGACCGCCAGCCAGACGATCGTCGTGAGCGCCGTCGTCACGAGGAGCAGCTGCGCGAAGCCGCGCGGGTCGTCGGGGGAGAGGCCGAAGCCCCACTGGGCGACGAGCGAGAAGACGAGCGCCGCCGCCATCGCGCTCACCTCCGACCACGCGTTCACCCGCCACCAATACCAGCGCAAGAGGTAGACGAGCCCCGTGCCGGCGCCGATCGCCAGGAGGAACTTCCACGCCCCCTCCACCGTGCTGATGTTGAGCGTGACGACGCCGGAGATCACCATCATGACGAGTGTCGCCACGCGTCCCGCCGCGGCGTAGTGGCGCTCGCTCCGGCCCACGGCCCAAAAGCGGCGATAGACGTCGTTGACGAGGTACGACGCTCCCCAGTTCAATTGCGTCGAGATCGTGGACATGTACGCGGCGAAGAACGCGGCGATCAGGAAGCCGCGCCAGAACGGCGGGAGCAGGTCCACCATGACCTTCACGTAGCCCGACTCGGGATCGGCGAGCCCCGGATAGAGCACCATCGAGACGAGGGCGACGACGATCCAGGGCCACGGCCGGAGCGCGTAGTGCGCGATGTTGAACCAGAGCGCCGCGAGGAGCGCGTGGCGCTCGTTCTTCGTCGAGAGGATCCGCTGGGCGACATACCCGCCGCCCCCCGGCTCGGCGCCCGGGTACCAGGAGGCCCACCAGTTGACCGCGAGGTAGACGAAGAACGTGAGCGCCGGCATCCACGCCGAGTCGAGCGCCGGGATCACGCGGAGCGGTGCGCCGTCGGGGAAGCGCGTCTGGAGCGCATCGAGGAGCCCCGCCATCCCGCCCACGGCGCCGAGGGCGAAGACGGCGAGCGCGATGCAGCCCAGCATGGCCAGGACGAACTGGAAGAAGTCGGTGACGAGGACACCCCAGAGCCCGGAGAGCGTCGAGTAGAGCGCGGTGAGGACGAAGAGGCCGAGGGTCGCCTGCCACTTCCCGACGCCGAGGGTCATTCCGACGATCTTCGCCATGGCGGCGGTGACCCAGCCGATGATGATCGAGTTGATCGCGAGCGCGAGGTAACAGGCCCGGAAGCCGCGCAGGAACGCCGCGGGTCGGCCCGAGTAGCGGATCTCGGCGAACTCCGCGTCGGTCATCACCCCCGCGCGGCGCCAGAGGCGCGCGTAGAACACGACGGTGAGCATGCCGCTCATCACCATGCACCACCAGAGCCAGTTCCCCGCGATCCCGTACTTGACGGTGAGCCCCGTCACGGCGAGTGGCGTGTCGGCGGCGAACGTAGTCGCGACCATCGAGGTCCCCGCGAGCCACCAGGGGACCGCGCGGCCCGAGAGGAAGTACTCGTCGGCCGAGGCGCCGGCGCGCCGCGAGTAGAGGAGCGCGATCGCGACGGACAGGACGAAGTAGAGCACGATGACCGTCCAGTCGACCGCGGTGAGGGTCATGGCGCGTCGCCTCCCTCGGGGAGCGCCGCCTGCTCCCCCTTCCGCTCGATCGCCTCGAGCTTGGCGCCGAATCGTTCGAGCGCCCGCTCGGCGTCGGTGAACTGACTCTGCGCGTTGCCGAGGTGCTTGCCGAGCGTCCGGATCGGCTCGCGCACCTTGTCCAGATCGCCGGAGAGCCGGGCGAGATCGTTCTGGATCTCCCGCGCGTGCGCCTCGATCCTGAGCCCGCTCAGGCCCAGGATGATCACTTGAAGATAGGCGTAAAAGCTGTTCGGGGACACGGGCACGACGCGGCGGGACAGCGCGTAGGTGGCGATGGCCTCGTCGTCCGCGTCCGCCTCATCCTTGATGATGATCTCGTAATAGACGTTCTCCGCCGGGACGTACATGAGCGCGAAGTCGAAGGTGCCCTCGTCCGGCAGGATGTACTTCTTCGCGATCTCGTCGATCCGTGTCTTCACGTCCCGGGCGAACTGCTTCCGCAGAAGCCGGTGCCGCTCCTCCTCGGGCTCGGCGAGCATCCGGCGGAAGTTCTCGAGCGGGAACTTGGCATCCACGGGCACCAGCCGCCCGGCGAGGCGGATCGCGGCGTCCACCTTCTCGCCGCTCTTGAACAAGCGCTGCAGCTCGTAGTGCTCGCGCGGGAGCATCTGCGCCAGGAGCTCGCCCAGCAGCGTCTCGCCCAGTCCACCCCTGACCTTCGGCGATTTGAGAATCTGCTCGAGGCCCTGGATCTCCTTGCCGACCTCGACGACCCGCTGGGTCGCCTCGCCGAGCTTCCCGAGGCTCCCCTGCACCTCCCCCACGACCCTCGCGGCGCTGTCGAGGCGGTCGCCCATCGTCGCCTGCGCCGACTGGATCAGCCTCATGCCCTCCTGGAGCTGGCGGCTCACTTCCGCGCTGACGCCCTTGAGCTCGGTCGCCACGCGCTGCTGGAGGCCACCCACCTCGTCCTTCACGCGACGCGCGAGGTCGCCGACCTCCTTCCTCACGGACTCCTGTCCTTCGTGCGCCTGGCTTCTCGCGCCCTCGATCTGGCGGAGCAGCATCCACGCGACGAAGACGAGGGCGACGAGAAGCGCCCCGGCGACGGCGGCCAGGGCCTCGGTCACGCCCTCCGGCCTTTCCAGTGGCGGCAGATGGGCTTGAAGCCGCAGGGCGCGCAGACGACCGCGTCGCGACGATCACGGCAGTCGCCCGACATCCGCTTGTGGCAGAGCGCGAAGTCGTACTTCACGGGGTCCTCGGGGTCGATCGCGGCGAGCCGGCGCGTGATCTCCTCGGCCATGCGCCAGGTGCGCGACTTCCGCCGCGTGAGGCCGATGGACCGCGCGATGTTCTCGACGTGGGTGTCCACCGGGATCAAGAGCCGCGCCGGCGCGACCGCCGTCCACAGGCCGAAGTCGGGCGGCTCGCGGCGGACCATCCAGCGCAGGAACAGGTGCAGGCGCTTGCACGGGCCGCCCGCCGAGGGCAGCGGGAACAGGTGCCGGTACCCGCGCGAGCGGCGCCCACGCGGAAAGACCTCGCGCAGATCGGCCTCGAGGAAGCTCCGGGCGAAGCGCTCGAGCGCCGGCCCGATCGGCCCGGCGGGGTCGGGATCTCCCGCGAGGAACAACTTTTCGAGTGTGCCGTAGCGCCCGAGCTGGTCGCGCGCCGCCACGCAGAATGCGACGAGGTCCCGCGGCCGGTTGAAGCGGTACCAGAAGCTCTCGAACGCCCGTGCGTCACGCCGCGGATCGAAGCCCACGACAAACGCGGCGGGCGACGGGCCCATCACCGCGAGGACTCCGTCGAGCTGGCGCCCGAAGAGATCCACGCGGCCGTACGCGAGACACGCGGCGAGGAGCCCGACGAGCTCGCGATCGCGCGGATCGGGGTAGCGGAGAGGAAACCGGATGGCGTCGAATTCGACCCGCGCGGTGTAGTCGAACTCGCGATAGAAGTGCTCGAGCGGCTCCCTGAGCGTGCGCGCTGACGTCATTCCGCCGCCTGCCGGCATGATACCATGCCCTCACCCATGAACGTCGGTGTCGTCGGCCTCGGCGCGATCGGGCGTGCGGTTTGCCGCGCTCTCGACGAGGGCATTCCGGGTCTCAGGCTCTCCGGGGCGACGGCGCGCGACCGGGAGAAGGCCGAGCGGTTCCTCAAGGGGCTCCGCTCCCCCGCCCCGTTCCTCTCGCTCGACGACCTGATCGACGCCTCCGGCCTCGTCGTCGAGGCGTCCACCCAGGCGCACCTCGAGGAGATCGCGCCCAAGACCCTCAAGGCCGGCCGGGACCTGGTCGTCCTCTCGTGCGGGGGGCTGCTCGGCCGTCAGGACTGGGTGAAGCTCGCCCAGGCCAACCGCTGTCGCATCCTCGTTCCCTCCGCGGCGATCGCCGGGCTCGACGGCGTCAAGGGCGCGCAGGTGGGCACGATCTCGTCGGTGACGATGGAGACGCGGAAGCCCCCGCGCGGGCTCAGCGGCGCGCCGTGGATCGAGGCGCAGAGGATCGACCTCGACCGGATCACCGAGGAGACGCTCATCTTCGAGGGCCCGGCGACGGAGGCCTGCCGGGCGTTCCCGGCCAACGTGAACGTGCTCGCCGCGCTCTCGCTCGCTGGCATCGGGCCCGAGAAGACGCGCATCAAGCTCTACGCGGTGCCCGGGCTCACGATGAACCGGCACCGGATCACGGTCGTGGGGGAGTTCGGCCGCCTCGCGATCGAGGTCGAGAACGTCCCGTCGGAGAACCCGCGGACCGGCAAGCTCTCTTACATGTCGACGATCGCGCTCCTCCGCGAGCTGACTGCGTCTCTGCGCGTCGGTACCTAGGCTGCAGTATCAGTCCCTAGTGCGGCTGGGTCGCTTCGAGGTACCGCTCGGCCTCGAGCGCAGCCATGCAGCCCGTCCCCGCGGCCGTCACCGCCTGGCGGTAGACGTGGTCCTGGACGTCGCCCGCCGCGAAGACGCCCGGCACGCTCGTCCCGGTCGTCCCGGGCTTCACCTTGATGTAACCGTTCGGCAGGAGCTCGATCTGGCCGCGGAAGATCTGGGTGTTCGGCTCGTGGCCGATCGCGACGAAGAGACCATCGACCTGACGGTCCGAGAGCGCCCCGGTCTTGACGTTCCTGAGGCGCACGGACGTGACCTTGCCACGGTCGACGTCCATGACGTCGTCCACGGCGCTGTCCCAGACGAACTCGATCTTCGGGTTCTTGAACGCCCGCTCCTGCATGATCTTGGAGGCGCGCAGCGTGTCGCGGCGGTGGACCACGTCGACCTTCTTGCCGAGCCGCGAGAGGTAGAGCGCCTCCTCCATGGCCGAGTCGCCGCCGCCGACCACCATGATGTTCTGGTCCTTGAAGAAGAACCCGTCGCACGTGGCGCACGTCGAGACGCCGCGCCCCATGAGCTTCGTCTCGGCGGGGAGCCCCAGGAGCTTCGCCGTCGCGCCGGTGGCGATGATGATCGTGTGGCCCTCCCAGGTGGCGTCGCCGGCCTGCACGACGAAGGGCCGGCGGGAGAAGTCGACGGCGGTGACATCCTCGGCGATCATCTCGGTCCCGAAGTGCTCCGCCTGCCGCTTCATCGTCTCCATCAGCTCGGGTCCCTGGATCCCCTCCACGAATCCCGGGTAGTTCTCGACCAGCGTCGTGAGCATGAGCTGGCCGCCCGGCTGCACCCCCGTGAGCATGAGCGGCGCGAGGTTCGCGCGGGCCGCGTAGATGGCCGCCGTATAGCCCGCCGGCCCGGAGCCGATGACGATGACCTTGCGCGTCGTCCCCATAACTCTCCTCCGTCTTTAGATGCGCTCCCGGTTCCGGGCGATGCTCGTCACACGCCGAGGATCGCGCCGAGGTCCGCGAGGTCTCGGAGCTCGTAGCGGGGCGGCGTGATCCCGGGCGGAAGCGGGGCGCCCTCCGGATTGATCCATGCGGCGTCCATCCCGATCTGCTGGGCCCCGAGCACGTCGATGTCGGCGCGGTCGCCGACGAAGAGCGCCTCGTCGACCCCGACGTCCAGGCGGCGCAGCGCCTCGTCGAAGATCTCGCGCTTGGGCTTCCGCCAGCCGACGGCGTCGGAGACGACGATCGCGCTGAAGCGGCGGGCGACGCCCTCGCGCTCGAGGATGTCCACGGCGGTCGGCGTGTAGTCGAAGTTCGAGACGACCGCCAACCGGTACCGCCGCGCGAGACGCTCGAGCAGCGGCCCGTGATGGAGGGGAAACTCGGCGGCCTTCCCGAGCTGGGCCCGGTGGGTATCGATCAGCGTCTGGCCGAGCCCGGGTGGCAGCCTCGCCGGGTCGAGCGCGAGGCGACGGAAGAAGTGGTCGAACCGCTCGGGGGCCGGGACCTCACGGTAGTCGATCGCGCGCAGCCGCTCGGCCTCGCGCCAGCTCTCGACGAGCGCCTCGTAGCACGCCTCGAGGGAGATCTCGGGGGCGTGCGATCTCAGGACCTGGTGGAGGTGGCCCGCCGTGGAGCGCACCGTCCGCCCGTTCACCCGGATCTGGGGCATGCGATCCCGGTCGAAGCGGACCAGCGTGTCGAAGAGGTCGAAGAGGACAGCGGCGTAGGTCATCAGAGCGGCTTCCGCCCCGCGTACCCCTCGTCGAGGCCGTGCCAGTGACGGATCTCGCGCTCACCGTACTTCCAACAGAGGTTGACCTCGCGACCGTCGCGCAGGTGCGGGAAGTCCACCAGGCCGAGCCCGAGGTCCTTCGGCCGGCCGCCGAGCTCCACGACCTTCTCGAGCGTCTTGCGCACCCGTTCGGTCAGCTGCTCGATCCGCCCGGTGTCCGCGCGCCACTGCGCCCGGTCCACGACGCCACCGCCGGCCAGCGCGATCCGCGCCTGCTCGGCCCCAAGGCGCTCGCGCAGCGCGGCGGCCTTCGTATGAGCGGCCATCGCCTCGCGCATGAGCGGCGCGAGCGCGGGGATCAGCGCCTCCACCTCGCGCGGCGTGAAGTGGCGATCAGCCACGGATCGACGCCTCGACGAAGATCGCGTGCACCTCCTTCGGCCCGTGCACGCCGCGCGTGAGCGTCAGCTCGATATCCGCCGTCCGGCTCGGGCCGGTGATGAAGCTGATGACGGCTCCGCGGGGCCCCGGCTCACCGTCGGCGTGCCAGAGCTCGAGGAACACGCCGGCCTGCGCGAGCGACTCGACGAGCGCCGTCCGGTCGAAGAGCGCGATGTGGTAGGGCGGCAAGAGCGACGTCGAGCGCGGGCGCCCGGCGCCGCTCGAGAGGACGAGGGTCCCCGTCTCGGCGATCGCGAGATCCGCGCCCGTCAGGCCGAGCTCGGCCGCCGCGACGAGCTCGCGCAGTCGCTGACGCTCGGCCGCGCTCGGAACCTCCCCCGGCGGCATCGCGACCGGCTCGAGCCCCTGGGCGGTGAGTGCGGGCCCGAGATCGCCGCCGAGCTCGGCGGCGTGCCAGCTCACGAGCCGGCGCGCCGCGCGGTCGCGAGCGATTCCCGCGACGACCGGCACCACCTCCGCGAGGGTCGCGACGCGGTAGAAGACGCCGCCGACCTTCTCGAGCTCGCGGCGGAAGCGCTCGAGCGCCTCGGGCCAGCGCTCGGCGAGCTCAGCCCGGATGGCCTCGGCCTCCACGCGCGGGCGCTCGGGCCGCCGGGTAGGCTCCGCGGGAGGGAGGCCACGCGTCTTGCCCAGCTCGGCGCGGATCCGCGCCATGAACTCCGCGCGCGTGGTCACCGTAGGGTTTCCCTCTCCAACTCGTTCCAGCGCTCCCGGAAGGTGCGGCTCGCCACCGCGGGGAGATCGCGCGTCCGCGTCCAGTCGCCGAAGAGGGGAAGGCTCCGGATCGCGCCGTCACTGACGAAGGGCCGCTGCAGGACGCGGGCGACGCGGCCCGCCAGCCCGTAGAGGAGGGGGCGCGTCAGGAGCCACCCGACCGACGTGAACACGACCCGCTCGATCCAGGGCGCGATCCGCTTCTCGTCCACCTCACGCCGGAGCTCGATGAGCATGCGCGGGATGTCGATCCGCACCGGGCATGCGTCGACACACGCCCCGCAGAGCGAGGAGGCGTGCGCCAGCTCCTTCACCGAGCCGGGGCCGTTCAGCATCGCCGTCAACAATATTCCGATCGGCCCTGGGTACGTGTGGCCGTAGGCGTGGCCGCCGATCTGGCGGTAGACGGGGCAGACGTTGAGGCACGCGCCGCAGCGCAGACAGTAGAGCGCCTCGCGGAGCGGCCCCGCGAGCTGATCGACCCGGCCGTTGTCCAGGAGGACCAGATGGAACTCCTCCGGCCCCTCGAGCTCCCCCGCGCGCCGCGGTCCCTGGACGAGCGTCGTGTAGACGGAGAGCTTCTGGCCGGTCGCGCTCTTCGCGAGGATCGCCAGGAACACCATGAGGTCGCTCATCGAGGGCACGACCTTCTCGACGCCCATCACCGCGACGTGGACACGGGGAAGCGAGGTCACCATGCGGCCGTTGCCCTCGTTGGTGACCAGGACGACGGTGCCCGTGTCCGCGACCGCGAAGTTCGCCCCCGTGATCCCGAGGTCCGCCTGGAGGAACTTCTCCCGCAGCTCGCCCCGCGCGAGCTGCGTGAGCGCCTCGGGATCCGCGGGAACCGTGCGCTTGAGCTCCTTCCCGAAGAGGTCGGCGATCTGGCCCTTCGTCTTGTGGATCGCGGGCGCGATGATGTGCGACGGCCGCTCGTGGGCGAGCTGGATGATGTACTCGCCGAGATCCGTCTCCACCGGGACGATCCCGGCCTCCTCGAGCGCCTCGTTGAGATGGATCTCCTCGGTGGCCATGGACTTCGACTTCACCGCCATCCGGGCGCCCGCCCGGCGGCCGATCTCGAGGATGACGGCGCGCGCCTCCGCCGCCGTCGTCGCGAAGTGCACTCGCCCCCCGAAGCGCTCGACGTTCCCGATCAGCTGCTCGAGGTAGCGATCGAGGTGTTGCAGCGTCGCTTCCTTGATCTCCCGCGCCCGGTCACGGAGGCCCTCACCCTCGGGGAAGGCGTCGAACGCCTCGCGGCGGAGCCCGATGAACTTCGTCGTCGCGATGGTCAGCGCCTCCTGGAGGAAGGCGTCTTCCATCGCGCGGCCGGCGCGCCGGCGGAACGGGATCGAGAGGTCGGCCTGGCTCACGCCCGGCCCCCGTCGAGGAGCTCCGCGAGGTGCAGGGCGCGCACGCGCGAGCCCCGGCGCCGGAGACCGCCCCCCATCTGCATCAAGCACCCCGCGTCGCACGCGACCAGGCACGCGGCGCCGGTCGCCTCGACGTGCCTGAGCTTCTTCTCGAGGATCTGGGAGGACACCTCCGGCAGGCGCACGGCGAACGACCCGCCGAAGCCGCAGCACTCGTCGGCGCCCGGCAGCTCGACGAACTCGACGCCCGCGAGGTGACGGAGGACCTCACGCGGGCTCTCGGCTTCGTGGAGTCCTCGGAGGAGGTGGCACGAGTCGTGGTAGGTGACGCGTCCGCGCACGGTCGAGTCAAACTCGGACCGGCCCAGCACACGGACGAGGAACTGCGAGAGCTCGTAGACCCGCGCCGCGAGACGGAGCGCGTCCCTGGCGAGCTCCGGCTCCCCCACGAGCCCCGGGTACTCGTGCCTGACCATCCACGCGCACGAGCCCGAGGGCACGACGACGTGATCGGCGTCGCGAAAGAGCGCGACGGTGCGTGCCGCCACACGGCGCGCCTCGGCGTGGTAGCCGGAGTTGAAGAGGGGCAGCCCACAACACGTTTGGCCCTGCGGGAACTCGACGGTCACGCCGAGGCGCCGGAGGAGCCGAACGATGCTCACGCCCACCTCGGGGAAGAACATGTCGCCGAGGCACGTGATCATCAGCGAGGCGCGCATCGCCGTCATGTATCAGGGGCCGCGCGGCCGGCGCCACCGTGGGTGGCCGGAGGCAGGTGCGCTGGTGGAGGCGTGACGACGACGAGCGCGACAAGCGGGACCTGGCCGTCGTTGACGAGGCCGTGCTCGACTCCCGCCCGGGCGACCACCGCCTCGCCCGCCTCGACGGTCTCCTCGTCGGCGCCCACGCGGAAGCGGCCGCGCCCCTCGAGCACGTAGTAGATCTTGTCTTGATCCATGTGGCGGTGCGGCGTCTGGGCTTGGCCCGGCGCGACGCAGTAGAGGTCGAGCTGGGCGCGCGCCGTCGTGGCGAGCGCGATCTTCGCCATCTTGTCGGCCTGGAACTTCACGTGGTCCTTCACGCGAATCTTCATGGTCCCGGGGGCCTCGAGCCCTCGACACTCGATGGGTGGCCTGAGACGAGGCGCGGCGTGGCCCCGCTCCTCATATCGCCTCCCCTTCGATGGATCTGACCAGCAACTCTACGGGATGGACGACCGTGACGTCCAGGCCGCGCGCACGAGCGCCCTGAGCGATCTGCATGAGACAGCCGGGATTCCCCGTCGCCACGACCGTGGCCCCCGTCTCCGCGATCCGCGTGATCTTGAGCTCCAGGAGCTCGCGCGCGATCCCGGGCTCGAGGATGCTGTACACCCCCGCGCTTCCGCAGCAGAGGTCGCTCTCCGCGAGCTCCACGAGCCTGAGGCCGGGGATCCGCCGGAGGAGCTGCCGCGGCTCCTGACGCACGCGCTGGCCGTGGGCGAGGTGGCAGGCGTCGTGATAGGTCACGGTCAGCTCGAGCCTGCCGAGCGGCAGCTCGGCGTCCGCGAGCATCTCCGTCACGTCGCGCGTCCGCACCGCGAGTCCGCTCGCCTCCCGCACCCAGTGGCCGTATTCCTTCATCGCCGACCCGCACCCCGCCGCGTTGGTCACGACCCAGTCGACGTCGTCGGGGAACGTCGCCACGAGCCGTCGCGCGCGCGCACGGAAGTCGTCGGTCCGTCCCGCGTGGAGCTCGAGGGCGCCGCAGCACCCCTGGCCGCGCGGGACCACGACCTCCCACCCCGCGAGCGCCAGCAGGCGTGCCGTGTCGCGGTTGACGTGGGGGAACAGGTGGCGCTGCACGCACCCGGTCAGGAGCCCGACGCGGCCGCGCCGCCGCCCGCGCGCGGGGTAGAGCTCCGGGAGCGGCTCGGCGCGCGGCACGTCGCCGAGCAGTCCCTCCATCGCGGCGAGCCGCGGGAAGAACCTCAGCGCCCCCGTCGACCGCACGAGGCGCTGGAGCCCCGACCGCCGATAGAGACGCAAGAGCCCGAGCGCCGCGCCCAGGCGGTCCGGCTCCGGGAACACCGCATAGATGAATCGGTCCAGGAAGCGCCGTCTCGGCGGCGGACCGTGGCGTCGGAGCTGGGCGCGCGTCGCCTCGAGGAGTGAGCCGAAGCGGACGCCCGAGGGACACGCAGTCTCGCACGCCCGGCAGCCAAGACAGAGGTCGATGTGGCGGGTGAAGGTCTCGGTCAGGGTGAGACGTCCCTCCGCCGCGGCCCGCATCAGATAGATCCGGCCGCGCGGCGAGTCCATCTCCTCGCCCAGCACCCGGTACGTTGGACACTGGGGCAGGCAGATGCCGCAGTGGACGCACTTCCGGATCTCCTCGAGGTCGGGAGCGTCGGGCGGGGCGAACGCCGACAACGCCATCAGAGTCCGCCGACGAAGCGTCCGGGGTTGAGCACTCGCTTGGCGTCGAACTCGTCCTTGAGCCCGCGCATCAGCGAGAGGGCGCCGGGCTCGACCGGCCCCCACGGATCGACGGCGGCGCGCACCGCCGCCGGCGCTCGCTGGATGATCACGCCGCCGCCGACGGGCGCGAGGAACGCACGCAGGCGCTCGACGAGCGTCCTGACGGCTCGAGGCTCCACCGCGGGGAACGCGGCACGGAGGCTTCCGAGCGTGGCCGCGCCCGTGAGCGTCGCCGCGACCCCGGCCGCCGCGACGGCGCGCTCGGTCTCGGCGGCCGTCTCGCCGACCAGGGTCACGAGGGTTCCCACGGAGAGCACGATCGCCCCGTCCAGCGCCGTGGCCTCCGCATGCGCCGCCCAGAAGCTTGCGCCGAGCGGCCGGAGCCACGCGCCCGCTTCCCGGGCGAAGCGCGCGACCGTCTCGCCCTGGGCACGAACCGCCTCCTCCGCCGTGCCGATCGAGACCGCCACGGCCGCTGGCCCGTCGCCGGCGCCGCAGGCGGCGAGGCCCGCGCGGTTCAGGAACTCGACCCGGCTCGGCTGCACCGTCGAGTCCACGAGGCGCGCGACGAAGGCCTGCGCCGCGGCCACGTCCGTGAAGACCGCGAGCCAGGTCGCCTCGAACTCGGGCTCGGGGTGGAGCCGGAGGGTCAGCTCGCCGAGGACACCGAGGGTCCCGAGGGCGCCCACCATGAGCTTGGGGACGTCGTAGCCGCTGACGGACTTCACGACCTTGGCCCCTCCCCAGGTCATCACTCCGTCCGCCTGGACGAAACGCACTCCGAGCAGCAGGTCGCGCATGGTGCCATAGCGGGCTCGCAGCGGGCCGCTCGCGTCGGTCGCCGCGAGCCCGCCCAGCGTCCGGCGCTCCACCCCGGCCGGATCGAGCGGAAGGAGCTGCCGTCGCGCCCCGACGCGCGCCGCGAGCGCGCCCATCGTGGTCCCCGCCTCCACGGTGACCGTGAGGTCGTCGGGGTTGTACTCGACGACGCGATCGAGCCGTCGGAGGTCGAGGACCAGGTCCAGGCGAGACGGCGGGTGACCGAGCGCGAGGGCGTTGCCGCCGCCCCGGGGCACGACGGCCAGCTCCGCGTCCCAGGCGAGGGCGAGCACGCGGCTCACGTGCTCGAGTGACCGCGGCCGGACGATCCAGCGCGGCACGAGGCCGTCGACGGCGGCGCTCACGCAGGCCGCCGTGTCGTCCACCAAGGCCTCGCGACCCACGATCGCCGCGAGCGCGCCCTGGATCGGGCCTGCGAGGATGCTCACGTTAGTGCGCCTCCAACGAGCTTCGGCGACTCCGCACGGGCGACCGCAGCGTGCCCGGCACTAGATCCACGCGCCCTCCGGCACACGGGGCCGCGCCGGGCGGAACCCCTCGCCGCAGGCCGGATGCGAGGGGAGCAGCTTACCGGGATTCATGATCCGGTCGGGGTCGAAGATGCGGCGCAGCCGGGCCATGAAGTTCAGATCGGCCTCGCCGTACTGGAGCGGGAGATTCTTGGCCTTGTCGAGACCCACGCCGTGCTCGCCCGTGATCGTGCCGCCCATCGCGATACAGGCGTGGAGCAGCGCCTCGTTCGCCGCCTTCGCGCGCTCGAGCTCCTCGGGGTTCCGGTCGTCGTAGAGGATGAGCGGGTGGAGGTTGCCGTCGCCCGCGTGAAAGACGTTGGCGATCTGCACGCGGTGGCGCTCGGCGATCGCGCGGAGCGCGCGCATGATCTCGGGGAGCCTGGAGCGCGGCACCACGCAATCCTGAAGCAGGTACGTCGGCGCGAGGCGCCCCACCGCGCCCGCCGCCTCCTTGCGTCCTTTCCACAGGAGCGCGCGCTCGCTCTCGTCGCGCGCGACTCTGACGTCGAGAGCGCCGCGCTCGCGGCAGATCGTCGCCACGCGCTCCGCCTGCGCCAGGACCTCGGCGCGCGGGCCGTCCAGCTCGATGAGGAGCACCGCGCCCGCGTCCTTCGGATATCCGGCACCCGTCCCCTCGTTGATCGCCCGGATCATCAGCTCGTCGAGCATCTCCAGGGCCGCCGGGATGATGCCGGCGGCGATGATCGCCGAGACCGCCTCGGACGCCTCCTCGATGGACCCAAAGGAGGCGAGGATCGTCTGGACCGCCTCGGCCGTGTGGAGGAGCCGGACCGTCACCGCCGTCACGAGGCCGAACGTCCCCTCCGAGCCGACGGCGACGCCCGTCAGGTCGTAGCCCGCGCGGTCGGCGACCTTCCCGCCGAGCCGCACGACCTCGCCCGCGCCCGTGACCAGCTCGAGCCCCAGGACGTGGTTGGCGGTGATGCCGTACTTGAGACAGTGCGGCCCGCCGGCGTTGGTCGACACGTTGCCGCCGATGGACGAGACCATCTGGCTCGAGGGATCGGGCGCGAAGAACCATCCCCGCTCCTGCACCGCGCGCGTGAGCCAGAGGTTGATCAGCCCCGGCTGGACCGTCGCCGCGCGGTTCGCGAGGTCGATCTCGACGATCCGGGTCATCCGGTTCAGTCCGATCATCACCCCGCCGAGGGGCGCCATGGCGCCGCCGATCAGGCCCGTGCCCGAGCCGCGCGGGACGATGGGCACGCGCTCGCCGCGACAGAGGCGCACGATCGCCACGACCTCGGCGGTGCTCTCGGGCAGGGCGACGACGTCGGGCGCGCCCTTGTAGAAGGTGTGCATGTCGCATTCGTAGACGAGTCGCCCTTCCGCGGAGGCGACGAGGCCGTCCGGGCCGAGGATCCGCCGGAGCTCGTCGAGGAGACCGGGACCTAGCGGCATGGCATCACCTTACCCGAAAACGACCTTGCCGGCTCCCCGAGGGACGCCGGCAAGTGTGGTCACACGGTCGGAGGCGGCGCTCAGGAGATGCGCCAGGTGTCCCCCGAGGTCAGGAGCTTCGCAATGTCGCCCGGCCCGCGCTCCGAGATCGCCTTCTGCTCCTGGTCGAGCATGATCTCCTCGTACACGGGCCCCGTGACCGCCGCCAGCACGCCGATCGGGACCGGGAAGTCGGGAGCGAAGAGGTCCGCGAGGAGCTTCGCCGCGTTCACGTTGGTCTCGTCGTGGACCCAGAGCGCGCTCGCCGCGACGTCCTTCGCCTTGACGACCTTCGGCCGGACGCCGTCCATGATGACGGCCCGTCGGTCGTCTTGCGGCCCGAAGAGCAGGGGTTTGCCGGGCTCGAGCCGGAGCTCGTACTGGAGCTTCTGCTCCTTGTCGTACATCACGTTCCACGCGAGGTCGTTGTACACGTTGCAGTTCTGGAGGATCTCCACGAACGCGGCGCCCTTGTGGTGGGCGGCGCGCCTCAACATCTCCTCCATGTGCGCGATGTTGCGGTCCACCGTGCGCGCGACGAAGGTGGCGCCGCAGCCGAGCGCGAACGCGAGGGGGTTCACCGGGCGATCGGCGGAGCCGAGCGGCGTGGATTTCGTGACCTTGCCGAGCTCGCTCGTGGGCGAGTACTGACCCTTCGTGAGGCCGTAGATCCGGTTGTTGAACAGCAGGATCGTCACGTTCACGTTTCGGCGGAGCACGTGGAGCATGTGGTTGCCGCCGATCGACAGCCCGTCGCCGTCCCCCGTCACGATGAACACCTTGAGATCCGGGCGTGCCAGCCGGAGCCCGGTGGCGACGGCCGGGGCGCGGCCGTGGATGGTGTGGAACCCGTAGGTGTTCATGTAGTACGGAAACCGGCTCGAGCAGCCGATCCCCGAGATGAAGACGATGTCCTCCTTCGGGATGCCGAGGTCCGGCATCGTCTTCTGCACCGCGGAGAGGATCGCGTAGTCCCCGCAGCCCGGGCACCACCGGACGTCCTGGTCGGACTCGAAGTCCTTCTTCGTGTACTTGGGTGCTTCCTTCGCCTCGGCGCCGCCCGCGCTCATGTTGGGCTCCCCACCAGCTGGTTGATGGCTTCCAGGATCTCCTCGCTCGCGAGCGGCAGGCCGCGCATGCGGTTGAAGCCGACGGCGTCCACCAGGTATTCGGCGCGGAGCACCCGGACGAGCTGGCCGCTGTTGATTTCCGGCACGAGCACCCTCCGGTACTCGCGCAGGATCTGGCCGAGGTCGGGCGGCAGCGGGTTCATGTAGCGGAGGTGGATCGAGGCGACCGTCCTGCCCTCCGTCTGCGCGCGCTCGACCGCCGCCGTGATCGCGCCATACGTCCCGCCCCAGCCGACGACGAGGAGGTCGCCGGTCGCAGGGCCGTTGATCGTCGTGGGGGGAATCTCCTGGGCCACGCGCCGCACCTTCTCCGCGCGCGTCCGGACCATGTGGTCGTGGTTCTCGGGGTCGTAGGAGATGTTGCCCGTGACGTCCTGCTTTTCGATCCCGCCGATGCGGTGCTCGAGCCCTGGCGTCCCGGGGCGCACCCACGGACGCGCGAGCGTCGCGGGGTCGCGCAGGTACGGGAAGAACCCGGCGCTCTCCGTCCGAAAGCCGATCTCGATCGGCGGCAGCGTCTCGGGATCCGGGATGAGCCACGGCTCCGAGCCGTTCGCCAGGAACCCGTCGCTCAGCACCATCACCGGGACCATGTACTTCGTCGCGACGCGCACGGCCTCGTAGGCGATGTAGAAGCAGTCCCCCGGTGTCGCGGGCGCCAGGACGACGACGGGCGACTCGCTGTTGCGGCCGTACAGCGCCTGCATCAGATCCGCCTGCTCGGTCTTCGTGGGCAGTCCCGTCGACGGGCCGCCCCGCTGGATGTCGAAGATCACGAGCGGCAGCTCGGCCGTGACCGCGAGGCCGATCGCCTCGCCCTTGAGCGCGATGCCCGGGCCGCTCGACCCGGTGACGCCGATGGCCCCCCCGAAGGCCGCGCCGATCGCCGCCGTGACCGCGGCGATCTCGTCCTCGGCCTGGATCGTGCGCACGCGGAACCGTTTGTGGAGCGCGAGCTCATGCAGAATGTCGCTCGCCGGCGTGATCGGGTAGGCGCCGTACACCACGGGGATCTTCGAGCGCTGGGCGGCCGCCAGGATCCCCCACGCGAGAGCCCGGTTGCCGGTCATCGCCCGGTAGAGCCCCGGCGCCATCTCCGCCGGCTCGATCGTGTAGTGCTCGGCGAAGATCTCGGCGGTCTCGCCGTAGGCGTGGCCCGCCTTCAGCACGCGCGTGTTGGCCTCGGCGATGGACGCGTTCTTCGCGAACTTTTTCGTGATCCACTCGAGCGTGGGCTCGAGCGGCCGGGTGTAGATCCACGAGACCAGGCCGAGCGCAAAGAAGTTCTTGGTTCGGTCCTTCTCCTTCGCGCCGAGCGGCAGGTCCTTGATCGCCTCGTAGGTCAGCGCCGTCATGTCCACCTTGTGGAGCCGGTAGCGCTCGGCCAGCGTCGACTCCTCGAGGGGGTTCGCGGCGTAGCCCGCCTTGTCGAGGTTGCGCTTGTCGAAGGCCGCGGTGTTGACGACGAGCAGCCCGCCGGGCTTGAGGTCGCGCAGGTGCACCTTGAGCGCGGCCGGATTCATCGCCACCAGGCAGTCGAGCCGGTCGCCGGGCGTGTAGACGCGCTGACTCCCGAACTGGAGCTGGAAGCTGGAGACGCCGAACAACGTGCCCGCGGGGGCGCGGATCTCGGCGGGGAAGTTTGGCAAGGTCGCGATGTCGTTGCCGGCCCACGCGGATTCGGTCGTGAACTGCTCGCCGGTCAGCTGCATGCCGTCGCCGGAGTCGCCGGCGAAGCGGACGACGGCACGATCCAGCTCCTTCAGCGACTTGCCCTTGGCGGGGGCCGCGGTTTCACTCATCGACGCTCGTCTCCTCGCTCGGTTTCAGGCGCACGCGCAGACCGCGGACATCGGGGCCTCGGGTTTCGTTTCAGAGGCTGCCCGACTGCGGTCAGTGCGCTCCAAGTCGGGCAGACCATCATGATTTTATCGGACGCTCTCCCTACGGGCAAGGTTTGTACCCTACCCCGCGTCGATCTCGCTGGGCCTCTTGAGCGTGTCGCCGGGCGGCAGGTTCAGGACGGCTTCCGGAAACAGGTTGGCCAGCCAGCGGATCACGTCGTTCACGGTGACCACGCCGATCGGCCGCCGCTCGGCGTCGACGAGCGGCACCGTGCGGTACCCGGCGACGCTCATCGAGTGGACGGCGTAGGCCACGCGGTCCCGCGCCGTGAGCGCCTCGGGATTACGGGTCATCACCTTGTCGAGCACCGTTTGGCGCGCGTCGAGGCCCTTGCCGACCACGCGCGTGAGCACGTCGCGCTCCGTGAAGATGCCCGTCAGCCGTCCCGCGGCGTCCGTGATCAGCACCCCTGCCTGACGGCGGGCGAGCATCGTTTCGACCGCCTCGTGGACCGTCGCGGTCCCGGGCAGGCAGATCGGATCGGCCGGACCGAGCACGCTGATCGTGTCGTTCAGGAGCGCCCCCCTGGTCTCGCGGACTTCGCCTTCGAGCGCTGCCGAGTATTCGTCCTCGAACTCACCCATGGCTCTCCCCCTCTTTCCCGAACGAGCCTCGCTCCAATCCTACTCCCCTTCGCGCGGCGAGTCCCGCCCTAGCGCGCGCGGGCTCTTCGTTCGCCTCGCGCAGGAGCTCGATGAATCGGCTCACGGTCGGCGTCAGCGGCTTCTGCCGGCGGTGGATGATCCCCACGGGCCGGACCAGGTCGGGAATCGCGAGCGGGACGACGCTGAGCGTCCGGATCCCGACTTCTTTCTGGACGGTGTGCCGGGGCAGGATCGACACTCCCGCCGCGATCGTGATCGCCTGCTTGATCGTCTCGATATTGTCGAACTCCATGACCGTGGTGACCTTGACGTTGTGCGCACGGAGCGCGCGGTCGATCGCCTTGCGGATCGTCAGCCCAGAGTCGAACGCGACAAACGTCTCGCCGTTGAGGTCCGTGGGCCGCACGAGACGATGGCGCGCCAGCCGGTGGTTCGGGTGGCACACGAACGCCATGGGCTCGGCCCGGAGCGGGACGATCGAGAGGGCGCGATTCGTCGGCGGGTAGGACATGATCCCGACGTCCGCCTCGCCGCCGAGGACCGCCTCGACGACCTTGTGGGGGTGCAGGCACTCGAGCTGCACCCGCGCCTCCGGGTACAGGGACATGAAGCGCTGCACGTGCCGGCTCACGTCGTGGAGCCCGACGGAGTAGATCGCGGCGACCCGCACCGTGCCGTCGACGCGCGCCTTCACGGCCGCCACCTCCCCCTTGGCCTTCTCCCACGACTCGAGGATGGCGCGGGACGCCGCGTAGAAGGCCTCGCCCTCGGGCGTGACGACGAAGGGCCGCTTGGTCCGATCGATCAGCGCCACCCCGAGCTCGGTCTCGAGCTGCTGGACCGCCTGGCTCGCGGCCGACTGCGACACGAAGTTTTGCTCGGCCCCTCGCGAGAACGAGCGGAGCCGGACCACGTCGCAGTAGAGGCGGAGCGTCTCCAGATGCACGCGGGGATTTTACTATAAGACTAGCTGATACCCACCATCTAACTTTTTGGGATGACTAATAGTGGGAGCACGCGTACTATCGTGCAACTGTTCACAAAGGGGTGCAGGATGAGGGGAGTAGAGCGCCGCACGCCTCCGGCAACGGTGCCCGGCCAGCCGCCCGCCCAGGGCTTGTACGATCCGCGTGACGAGCACGACGCCTGTGGCGTCGGATTCGTCGTCAACATCAAGGGCAAGAAGTCGCACACGATCGTCCGCCAGGCGCTCGGGGTCCTCATCAACCTGCTCCACCGGGGCGCGTGCGGGTGCGAGCCGAATACGGGCGACGGCGCCGGCATCCTGCTCCAGACCCCGGACAAGTTCCTTCGCCGGGAGTGCGACCGGCTCGGGATCCCCCTGCCCCAACCCAAGGAATACGGCTGCGGCCTCGTGTTCCTCCCGCGCGATCCGGAGCCGCGCGACAAGGTACGGGCGCTGCTGCACTCGATCGTCGAGGAGGAAGGGCAGCGGCTCTGCGGCTGGCGCGACGTTCCGACCGACGACCGGCTGCTCGGCGCCACGGCGCGCTCGGTCGAGCCCTGCATCACGCAGGTGTTCATCGGCCGCGGCGCCGGAGTCCGCGACCACGCCGGCTTCGAGCGCAAACTCTACGTGATCCGCAAGCTCTTCGAGAAGGCCGTGGCGGCGCTCGACATCCCCGAGAACAAGTTCGCCTACATCCCGAGCCTCAGCTCGAACACGCTCATCTACAAGGGGATGCTCAGCGCGGACCAGATCGTGACGATGTACCCGGACCTCGCCGACCCGGACGTCGAGTCGGCGCTCGCGCTCGTGCACCAGCGATTCAGCACCAACACGTTCCCCTCCTGGCCGCTCGCGCACCCCTACCGCTACATCGCCCACAACGGCGAGATCAACACGCTCCGCGGCAACATCAACTGGATGCGCGCCCGCGAGGCGCTCTGCCGCTCGGACCTCCTCGGCAACGACCTCAGGAAGGTGCTGCCCGTGACCCGCGAGGGGCTGTCGGACTCGGCCACGTTCGACAACGTCCTCGAGTTCCTCGTGATGAACGGCCGGTCGCTGCCGCACGCGATTCTCATGATGATTCCGGAGCCGTGGCAGAACCACGAGGCGATGAGCCCCGAGCGGCGGGCGTTCTACGAGTACCACGCCTCGCTGATGGAGCCGTGGGACGGCCCCGCGTCGATCGCCTTCACCGACGGCACCGTGATCGGCGCCGTGCTGGACAGGAACGGGCTCCGCCCGTCGCGCTACTACGTCACCAAGGACGACCTGGTCATCATGGCCTCCGAGGTCGGCGTCCTCGACGTGCCGCCGGAGAGCATCCTCGTCAAGGAGCGGCTGCACCCCGGGCGCATCTTCCTCGTGGACACCGGGAAGGGGCGGATCGTCGACGACGAGGAGATCAAGGGAGAGCTCGCGGGGGAGTTGCCCTATGGAACCTGGCTGCGGGAGAACTCGGTGAGTCTGGACGAGCTGCCCGAGCACCCGGCTCCCGCGCCGGACCACGAGACGGTGCTCCAGCGTCAGATCGCCTTCGGCTACACCCACGAGGACCTCCGCATTCTCCTCTTGCCGATGGCCAAGAACGCCGAGGAGCCGGTGGGCTCGATGGGGACCGACACCGCGCTGGCGGTCCTGTCGGACCGACCCCGGCCGCTCTACGACTACTTCAAGCAGCTCTTCGCTCAGGTCACCAACCCGCCGCTCGACCAGATCCGCGAGGAGCTGGTCACCGCAATGGAGTCCACGGTCGGGCCGGAGGCGAACCTCCTCGACCCGGAGCCGGCGTCCTGTCGGCAAATCGTGCTCAAGGATCCGGTGCTCTCGAACGCCGAGCTCGCCAAGCTCACTCACGTCGGCGCGCGCGGCTTCAAATCGTTCACGCTGCCGATGCTCTGGCCGGTCACCGAGGGCGCCGCCGGGCTCGAGCGCGCGCTCGAGAGCCTCCAGAGGCAGGCGAGCCAGGCGATCGCCGACGGGGCCAACATCCTCATCCTGTCCGATCGGGGGCAGAGCCGTGAGCGGGCGGCGGTCCCGAGCCTTCTGGCCACGGCCGCCGTGCACCATCACCTGGTGCGGCGCGGCGAGCGCACGCGCTGCGGCCTCGTCGTGGAGACGGGTGACGCGCGCGAGGTCCACCACATGTGTCTGCTCATCGGGTACGGCGCGGGCGCCGTGAACCCGTGGGTGGCCTTCGAGACCCTGGACGACATGATCCGCCAGGGGATCCTCACCGGAGTCGACCACACCAAGGCCGTCAAGAGCTACATCAAGGCGCTCAACAAGGGGATCCTGAAGGTCATGGCCAAGATGGGGATCTCGACCCTGCAGAGCTACTGCGGCGCCCAGATCTTCGAGGCCGTCGGTCTCTGCCGGGACCTCGTGGATCGCTACTTCACCGGGACCGCGTCCCGGGTGTCGGGCATCGGCATCGACGTCATCGCCGAGGAGGCCAGCCGCCGGCACGCGCACGCCTTCCCCGAGCGGCCCGTCGGCGCGGCGGACCTCCCCTGGGGAGGCGAGTACCAGTGGCGGCGCGACGGCGAGCACCACATGGTCAATCCCGACATGATCGCGCGGCTCCAGCACTCGACCCGCTCGGGGAGCTACACGCTCTTCAAGGAGTACTCTCGGCTCTGCGACGACCAGAACCGCCGGCTGGCGACCCTGCGCGGGCTCATGGAGCTCGTGGAGGCTCGGACGCCGATCCCGATCGAGGAGGTCGAGCCGGTCGAGTCGATCCTCAAGCGCTTCGCGACCGGCGCCATGTCCTACGGCTCGATCAGCCAGGAGGCCCACGAGACGCTCGCGATCGCGATGAACCGGATCGGCGGCAGGTCCAATACCGGTGAGGGCGGCGAGGACTCGGCCCGGTACCGACGGGATCCCAACGGGGACTGGCGCCGCAGCGCCGTCAAGCAGGTCGCCTCCGGCCGGTTCGGGGTGACCAGCGAGTATCTCGTCAACGCGACCGATCTGCAGATCAAGATGGCCCAGGGCGCCAAGCCCGGCGAGGGCGGCCAGCTCCCGGGCACCAAGGTCTACCCGTGGATCGCGAAGGTTCGCTTCGCGACGCCGGGCGTGCAGCTCATCTCGCCGCCTCCGCATCACGACATCTACTCGATCGAGGACATCAAGCAGCTGATTCACGATCTGAAGAACGCCAACCCCGAGGCGCGGGTGCACGTGAAGCTCGTGGCCGAGATCGGTGTCGGCACCGTGGCGGCCGGCGTGGCCAAGGCCTTCTCCGACGTCGTGTTGATCTCCGGCCACGACGGTGGCACGGGCGCGTCGCCGCTCACCTCGATCAAGCACGGCGGCATCCCGTGGGAGCTCGGCGTGGCCGAGACCCAGCAGGTGCTCGTGTTGAACAAGCTGCGCGACCGGATCGTGGTCCAGGTGGACGGCCAGCTGAAGACCGGGCGAGACGTCGTCATCGCGGCGCTGCTCGGCGCCGAGGAGTACGGCTTCTCAACGGCGCCGCTCGTCGTGCTGGGCTGCATCATGATGCGCGTCTGTCACCTCAACACCTGCCCCGTGGGCGTCGCCACCCAGGACCCCGAGCTCAGGAAGCGATTCAGCGGCAAGCCCGAGTACGTCGTGAACTTCTTCAGATTCGTGGCCCAGGAGGTGCGGGAGACCATGGCGCGGCTCGGCTTCAGGACCATGGACGAGATGATCGGCCGGGTCGACAAGCTCAACGTCAAGCCGGCGCTCGAGCACTGGAAGGCGCGGGGTCTCGACCTCGCGACGATCCTCTACCAGCCGGACATGCCGCCCGAGGTCGCGCGGCACCGTGTGGTCCCTCAGGATCACGCCCTGGAGAAGTCCCTCGACTCCACGACGATCATCCCGGCCTGCCGGGAGGCCGTCGAGCACGCGAAGCCGGTGGCGCTCGCCCTGCCCATCCATAACGTCCACCGCACCGTGGGCACGATGCTCGGCTACCACGTCACCAAGCGCTGGGGCGGCGCGGGGCTGCCCGACGACACGATCCGGATCCACTTCACGGGCTCCGCCGGTCAGAGCTTCGGCGCCTTCGTGCCACGGGGGATCACCTTCACGCTCGAGGGCGACGCCAACGACTACTGGGGCAAGGGGCTGTCGGGCGGCAGGCTGATCGTCTTCCCGTCTCGCCGCGCCACGTTCGTGGCCGAGGAGAACATCGTCATCGGCAACGTCGCCCTCTACGGGGCCACCAGCGGCGAGGCGTACGTCCGGGGAGTCGCCGGTGAACGGTTCTGCGTGAGGAACAGCGGCGTCCACGCGGTCGTGGAAGGCATCGGCGACCACGGCTGCGAGTACATGACGGGCGGGCGCGTCGTCGTGCTCGGGCGCACCGGCCGGAACTTCGCCGCGGGCATGTCGGGTGGTATCGCGTACGTGCTCGACGTGGACGGCGACTTCAAGCGGCGCTCGAACCTCGGCATGGTGGACCTCGAGCCGCTCGACCGAGCCGAGGACATCGAGCTCGTGCGCGACCTGATCCGACGCCACATCGCCGCGACGGGCTCGACCTACGCCACGCGCATCCTCGACGACTGGATCGGGCAGGAGCCCCGGTTCGTCAAGGTGATGCCGAAGGACTACCGGCGCATCCTCCTCGCCGAGGCGCGGGCGCGGGCCGAGGGGCGCGAGCCGACGTTCGCCGAGCTCGTCGGGGCCACGAGTGGGTAAGGTCACCGGCTTTCTCGAGATCAAGCGCAAGAAGTGGCCGACGCGCCCGGTCGAGGAGCGGGTCCGCGACTGGAAGGAGGTCTATCTCCCCTTCCCCCAGGACGAGCTCAAGAAGCAGGCGGCGCGGTGTATGGACTGCGGCATCCCGTTCTGCCACCAGGGCTGCCCGCTCGGGAACATCATTCCCGACTGGAACGACCTCGTGTACAAGGACCACTGGCGCGAGGCGATCGACCGCCTGCACGCGACGAACAACTTCCCCGAGTGGACGGGCCGGCTCTGCCCCGCGCCGTGCGAGGGCTCGTGCGTGCTCGAGATCAACGACGACCCCGTCACGATCAAGGCGATCGAGCTCTCGATCATCGAACACGCCTTCGAGGAGGGCTGGGTCGGCCGGGAGCCGCCGGTGCTCCGCACCGGCAAGCGGGTCGCCGTCGTCGGCTCTGGGCCGGCCGGGCTCGCGTGCGCGCAGCAGTGTAACCGCGCCGGCCATGCCGTGACGGTCTTCGAGCGGGCCGACCGGATCGGGGGACTCCTGCGTTACGGCATCCCCGAGTTCAAGATGGAGAAGCGCTTCCTCGACCGGCGCCTCACGCTCATGGAGAAGGAGGGCGTGAGCTTTGCGACCAACGCCAATGTCGGCGTCAACGTCCCCGTCGCGGAGCTCCGGGACGTCTTCGACGCGCTCGTCCTGGCCGGCGGTGCCTGCCACCCGCGGGATCTCCCGGTGCCGGGGCGCGAGCTCGTGGGCATCCACTTCGCGATGGAGTACCTGACCCTCCAGAACAAGCGGTGCGAGGGCGACGCGATCCTCGACGCCGACTTCATCACCGCCGAAGGCAAGCGCGTCGTCATCATCGGCGGCGGCGATACCGGAGCCGACTGCCTCGGCACCGTCCACCGCCAGGGCGCGCGCTCGGTCCACCAGTTCGAGCTCCTCCCGCGGCCGCCCGACCGGCGGGCCCCCGACAACCCGTGGCCGCAGTGGCCCAACGTCTTTCGTGTCTCCGGGGCTCACGAGGAGGGCGGCGAGCGCGTCTATGCGGTGTCCACCCAGCGCTTCCTGGGGAACGAGCGCGGGCACGTGCAGGCCCTCCAAGCCGTCGAGGTCCGGATGGTCCGCGAGGGCGGGCGCGTGGATTTCACGCCGGTCCCCGGCACCGAGTTCACGCTGCCCTGCGACCTCGTCCTGCTCGCGATGGGCTTCCTCGGCGCCGAGCGGCCGGGGATGCTCGCCGAGCTCGGCGTGAAGCTCACCGAGCGCGGCAATGTCTGGCGTGACGCCCACTGGATGACGAGCGTCCCCGGCGTCTTCACCTGCGGCGATATGCAGCGGGGCCAGTCGCTGATCGTCTGGGCCATTGCCGAGGGCCGCTCCGCCGCGCGCGGGGTCGATCGCTACCTGATGGGCAAGTCGGACCTCCCGGCACCGCTTCCCTGACGACGTCCTCGCGGGACCGTCCTCCTCTCCTCCTCGTTCACGGCTCGGCGAACTCCGCGCGCGTCTGGACCTTCTGGCGCGAGGCGCTCGAGCGGCGCGGCTGGCCCACGCTCGCCCTCGACCTTCGCGGTCACGGGGAGCGTGCGGGGCCGGACCTCGGCACGACGCGGATGGCGGATTACGCCGAGGACGTCGTCGCGGCGACGCGGGCTCTTCCGCGGCCACCCGTGCTGCTCGGATGGTCCATGGGAGGGCTCGTGGCGATGATGGCCGCGGGTGTGTGCGGGGCCGTCGCCTGCGTCGGACTTGCGCCGAGCGCGCCGGCCCGCGCGACCGATCGCGCCGTCCCGCTGCGCACCGGCACGTTCGGCCCCGACGCGTACGGGATCACGTCGTCCGATCTGGAATATCAGCCGACGATGCCCGACCTCGATCGGGAGGAGCGGCGAATCGCGCTCGCGTCGCTCGGCTCGGAGTCCCAGCTCGCGCGCGACGAGCGCGCGGCCGGAATCGTGGTCGAACCGCTTCCCTGTCCGCTCCTGGTCGTTACGGGGACCGCGGACACGTTCTGGCCACGCGAGCGTTACCAGAACCTCCCCCTCGTCGCCAAGCATCTCGTCGCCGACGGCGCCTCCCACTGGGGGCTCGTGCTCAACCGCCGGGTCCTGGCGACGCTGGTTCCCGCCGTCCTGGAGTGGCTCGAGGAGCCCGCGGGGGTGACGGAACGATAGGTCTCAGGCATCGACTAGAATCGTACGGCCGACACATCCTCACCCGAGAAAACTTCTCAGCTTGTTCACCGCCATGCCGGCAATGAGAGCGAGGCCGACGCTCGTCAACGTCCCGACGAGGAAGTACTCGGCGAAGTGCCCCCGGGTGTCTTCCTGGATCTCGGGGTATCGCACGAGCGCCTTTGCCGCGAGCAGGAATCCCACGGCAGTCTCGTAGCCGCCGACGATGAACGTCAGAATCAGAATGCGCTCCACCCATCCGATGTATTTTCCTGCGCTCGGGAGACCGGGCTTCAACTGAGCCAAGCTGCTCTGCATCGTGGCGAGAAAGGATTGAGTGACCTTCTGCACCAGATACCCCCCTCCGAACACCACGGCGACATAGGCACAGGCGTACAGATAGACAAGCGGGTTGGTGACGATGGAGCGGACGACGTCGATCATCCGGGGCCACGAGGCCGTGAGCCAGATCGAGGCCAGAGCGACGACCACGTGAACGCGATCCAGCCGTCACCGGAGAGCCTGGCCTTCGCATAGTCGAGCAGGGTGTGGATGAGGGCGACGGCGACGATCGCCCCAGCGACGCGACGGTCGAGCCCGAGATTCACGGCGGCGGCCGCGCACAGGAGATGGGTCGCAGCGTGGGCGGAGAGAGGCCGAACCTCCGTCTTCCTCCTGGCGACCCAGTCGGGCTGCAGCAGGAAGTCGGCGACAAGATGCGCGAGATAGAGCTGAAAGAAGAGGAGCATTGTTACACCCTCATCGGGGTGCAGAGGCCTTCTGCACCCTACGTGGGGTGCGGGCGGTCCTTTCGATCAGCTCGTGGAGGAAAGCCGCCGCTACCTCGAAGTGAGGCCAGCCAGCGGCAAGAAGGCGCTTCGTCACGTTCTGATGGGCGACCTTGAGCTTGCTCGCGATCGCCTCCCGAGTCAGTCCGAGCAGGCTCCATCGAATGGCTTCCCATTGTGCGACCGTCCACGATTGCTGGATGAAATCCGTCAGGCAGAGGACGGCATCAGCCGCTGCGTCGGCTTCCGGGACCCCCGTCATGAGTTTCGTGGCCCGGAGCGGGCTACGGGTCTTCGTGATCTCCTCGAGGCCGTTCCGCGCATAGACGAATGCGGGACCGTCTTCCTCGTAGGGATTCTGGCGCCTCGGTGTTGTGAGCTCCCCGATCCCCACAGACGCCCGCAGGCGCACCGTCGGGCTCAAGCCGCTGGCGGCCACCACGGCACGGAAGTACGTGAGGATATCCAGCACCCGCGGCGTATCCGATATGACACACTGAAACTCGTCCCCGGCGGTGATCCGGAACGCCAGCCTGGTGTGGATGGCGTCAGGAAATCGGTGCTCGACCTCGGCGAACGCCTTACGAATGACTTCGTCGAGCTTCCGGCGATCGGTCGAGCTGTAGCGCGACGAACCGACAACATCCGCGGTGAGAACCGCGATTGGGGCACGTGCGCGTTTCATGCCCTCTGCACCCGTTTAGCGGTGCATCGATCGTGTGCACCCATATCAGGGTGCAAGATACGTCGCGGGCAAAAGGCCCGTCAAGCAAGTTTTCTGCGGGCTTCTGAGGCGCCGTGCGGCCGGCGAAGCGCAGTCTATGCCAACGCGAACACGAGTCCCTGGTTCTCCTTCCCTCTACTGCTGGGCCCGGGCGCCGGGTCCGCCGAGCGGGCTCTGCCAGAGGGCGTGGCCGACGAAGAACGGGCCGAGCGTCTGGATGTACTGCGAGGTCTGCAGAGTCTTGCGCATCGCCTGGACCAGGTGGGAGAGCGGATGGAGGTCGCGGCCGACC
>Ga0209237_1000121_pt1 | contig 37915 bp, 33 predicted proteins | sample GraSoi013_1_40cm_2_FD_185820 | JGI IMG/M metagenome (GOLD analysis project Ga0209237, IMG submission 185820) | Grasslands soil microbial communities from the Angelo Coastal Reserve, California, USA - Sample 10_02_2013_1_40cm (SPAdes) (version 2) | ecosystem: Environmental > Terrestrial > Soil >...
TCCTCAGCCGACCGGAGTCAGCCTTAAGGCAACCGCGTCTTTGGTACCTCGGAAACGTGCCGTCGACGAAAGTGACGGAGGCGAAAGCGGCCCTGGAGCGGGGCGAGTTCGATGCCGCCTTCCGTCTTTCCGCAGAAGCGCAGGCCGAGCTGCCCGAGGATCCGGAGGCCCGCGAATTGTATGCGGTCATCCATCTTGCGAAGGCGATTCGCCTCTCGGACCACGCCCGCGAAGCGCGTCGGCTGGACTTGCTCCACCGCGAGATCGATTACGACGTCGAGTTCCAGGACAGTCCGGAAGTCGCGCGCGCGTACGATGAGGCCACGGCCGCAATCGACGATGTCCTGCGGGTCGCGCCGGATCATTGGAAGGCCCGCATGCTGAAGGCCACCCTCGTCTTTCGCCGCGATCGCGAGTCGGGACGGCCGCAGGCGCTCGAGATCCTACACGCCCTGGCCGAGGCGGATCCGACGAACAAGCAGATTCCCTTCACCATTCGGAAAATCGAGCGCCCCTGCGTCCGCTGCGGCGACACGGGATTCTGTCCGCACTGCAAGGGTCGCGGGCAGCGACGGGTCCTGCGCATGGAACGAAAATGCGAACGATGCTACGGCCGCGGCATCTGCCCGGCGTGTGGCGTGCTGTGATCATTCCTCTTCTTCGTTCAGGTCCGCGAGGGCCGGGTCGCGCCCCTCGATCCACTCGACCCGGTCCGCTCGGCCGATCTCGCCGCACTGGAGGCATTCCCAGCCGAGGGCATAGTCTTCGAACATCACGAGGCCCCGCTCCTCCTTGGCGCATTTCGGGCACGGTCCCGGCACATAGCCGCTGACCCGGAACGCCCGGATGACGACCTCGGTCATGGACGGATCCGGCGAGGCTCAGTCCTCGGGGGCGTCGTCTTTGCCGGTCGGGTTCATGTACCACTCGGGCACACCCTGGTCCCCGCCGAGGTCGCACTTCGGACAGACGTAATCGAGGATCGGATAGTTTCCGTGGGAGTGCTGAACGAAGAAGACCTTGTCGGAGCCGCACTTCTCGCACTTCTGAGGCTCCGCCCCGATGTTCTTCCGGCTGAACATTGTGCGCGCCACGCCGGCGGGCGGGCATAAACTTGCCGGTCTCCGGAAGGTCTTTGGGAAAGAGGAGCCCTCGACCGGACGTGTTCCTCCGGTTCTCTCGCTTCCGGTTCAAGGAGGGCAAGGAGGTCGAAGGACTCGAGATCCTCCGCCGACACACGGCCGCAATTCGAGCTGCACCGGGTTGCCAGGACGCGTGGCTCGCACAAGGCCAGCATCCGGCGACGGAATGCGTCGTGATCGCATTGTTCGTTGACGAGGACTCGTTGCGGCGACTCGAAGGGAGTCTCCGTTCGGATCCCCTCCGCGGTGGCGACTTCTTCGCGCTTTTGTCGCTCACGACTCAACCGCCCGACGTCACCCAGTACGAAATCCGATCGTGATCCCCCGCGCGTCTGCGACACGCTTATCCGCGATGGACCGCATTTCCCGGAGGGAGATCATGGCGGTCGGTTTCGCAGCACTGGACAAACGGATCATTCGGGATACCGAAACGCTCCACGACTTCCTCTGGCATGGCGAGAAGAAAGACGAAACCTCCCTGAGCGCCAAGCTCCGTAAGGACGGGCGGGACGCCGACGCATTCCTGCATCTGGGCGGTCGTCTTCGCAAGAACGCGGATTCGCTGGCGCAGGACCTGTCCTCCTCGGGCAAAGGCGAGTCCCTGTTCGAATTGCTCGAGCACTCGTGGGGCCTCGCCGCCGCCACGGTCCTCCGGTCGAAGGGAAATTACCGAGGCGCCGCAGAACGCGCCAAGGCCGTGATCTCGAGCGCCAGTATCGGCGTCTGCGCCAACGCGGGCTGTTTCGAATTCGTCCAGGAGTGGGAGACGGGCAAGATCGACTTTGAAACGTACACGAGCAAGCTCGCGGACTTTCTCGAACCGAAAGGATACATGGACTCGGGTCAGTTCAAGCGGCTCCTGAATGCAGTCTACGAATTCGGGATGAACTGGAACGCCGTGGCAAGCCAACCGGAGCAGTCGCAGGCGGCACGGACATCGATCGAAGGCGCAGGATGGTGTCTTCTGACCAGTGTTTCGATTCGCGAGCTCCTCGGTGTGCCTCCGAAGTTCTCCACGCACGATTTCGCAGACATCATCGAACGCATTGTCAATCGGATTTAGTCGCCCCCGAAGGAACCGCGGTAACCGCTCACACCTTGGAGCGCAGTTTGGGCTTGTAGGACTTGGTCCCATCGGGAAGGTCGGTCGCCACGAAGTCGCTGTACAGGTACGGATAGTCTCGGATGCAAATTTCCGCAATCTGATTGAAGACCATTCGGATCTCCACCTCGGCGGACGGATCCGTGCGCATCTCGATGACCCATCGGAGGGTACGGTGGTTCGCCGTCCAGATGAGACTCGTGGCCAGACCGTCAGGGAGGACCCGCCGCAGGGCGGATGTCAGGCGCTTCTTCTGGTCCATCGTCATCTGGTCCCACGGAACTTGGCTCTCGAGGTCGCGGTAAGCTCGCTCGGACCCCTCAACGGCCTTTTCCATCGCTTCGCGCTGGTCATCGTGAAGTTCGTCCGGAATCCAGAACTTGATTTCCGGAGGCCGGACGTACCGCAACGACTCCTGACTCACCGCCGTTCCCACTCTGTGACGAACAATCTCGTGACTGCACACGCGGCTTATGTTGACGAGCGCGAATGAAACATATGAGTGTTCGAGGATCGATCCATCTCCGCGGATCAGAATATTCTTGAAATAGTCCGACGGATCCTCGCGGATCCGGGTCACGTTCGGGTTCAGCCGCGGTTCATAGGACTCATAACAAATTCGCCCCGCGAACTCGACCAATGTTTGGCCGTCCGTTCCGTGAGTCGTCATAAACCGTTCGCGACCTGCGTCACTGACGCCGAGGGCCTTCAGGACTTCGCGAAGCGCTTCGGGGTCGACAACGGTCTCCCCGATCTTGATCACGAGAGGCTTGACTGCTTTCACTGACCCATCGGCTCCTTCGCGCTCGCGGCGCACTCAGGGTGGCGGAGCAATGTCCCGGAACAGATAAGGACTCCCTTGGGGTGGCCGATCTTTGCGTCACAGCCATCGGAAAAGGACTTTCCAGAACTCGACCTTCTCCGGCTTCCGGACGCCCGCCAGGACGGTCTGCTCGACATGCTTCCGTTGGACCTCCGCGGTTTCGTATCCGGCAGACATCGCGTCGTAGTGGGAGAGACGGTCCAGAGTCGTCCTCTCGACGAGGATCGCCTGGCCTTCTCCGACGACCTCGTCCTTGAATTTCACGACGAGCCGATTGCCCGGGACCAGGGCGATCCGATCGTGTTCCTGAGACGACAAGTAGGTTTGGTAGACGTACTGTTTCCGAATCTTTTCCTCCGCGCCAGGATACGCAATGACGATGGTCTTCGGGGGCGCGGCGTTCGGCGGGATCATCGGCGTCTCGGCGTCGGAATCGTCGAACGAAGATGAAGCTTTCTCCGATCAGAGGGCGGCGAGGACCTCGTCCGTGTGGCCCTCGACCTTGACCTTGTGCCAGATTTTCGCGATCGAGCCGGCCTCGTCGATGAGGAAGGTCGTGCGCTCGATCCCGAAATACTCCCGGCCGTACAGGTTCTTCAATTTCCACACGTCGTATGCGGTCGTCACCTTTCCCTCGTCGTCGCTCAGGAGCGGGAAGTTGAGGTGGTACTTGTCCTTGAACTTCACATGGCTCCTTGTGTCGTCGCGGCTCACGCCCAGGACGACCGCGCCCTTGGACGTCACGCGGCCGAGGTTATCGCGGAAACTGCACGCTTCCTTCGTACACCCGGTCGTGTCGTCTTTCGGATAGAAGTAGAGGACGACCTTCTTGCCGCGGAGGTCTTTGAGAGACACCTTGCGTCCGTCGTCCGCGGGCAACGTGAAGTCCGGAGCCCGGTCTCCTTCCGTCAACATCGTCGCACCAGGGCCACCCACGCCTCCGCGCGATTTAACGTCACCGATTCGCCAAATCGGCCGTGCGGAGACCGCAACGCCCCTCTCCGTCCAATATAGTATCAAGTCTGGTATTTCTCAACGTATCCTTTATGTAAACGGAGCCGGTTCGTTTTGATTAGCCCTCCTAGCCGCAGGTGCGAACAGGCATATCATGGCCCGCAAGGCGTCTTCTCGAAAGCCGGCGCTGACGCTGCCGAAGCTGCCGGCCCGGTCGCCCAATGGGAGGGCGAAGTCCAGTCGCCCGGTGTCGGCTTCCGAAGCGGCGGGAGCGGCCCAGCAAGGTCTCTTGCAGCTCACCTTCGCCCGCCATGCCCACGGCTATGGCTTCGTCGGCGCCGCTGCGTTCCTCCTCGATGCGATCCTGATCCTGTACATCGGGATCCGGTCTCCCTACCTCCCGACGGGAGTCCGGCTGGACTTCCTCGTATGGCTCCTACCGTCCGTGGCGGGCGCGGTCGCTTCCTGGGACGCGGTCCGGCTGAAACGGGAACCGTACCGACGTCACTACGAGTCCAGTCATTTTGCTATGTCGACGGCCGGAATGGTCCTGTTCTTCGTGACCGCGCTGGCGATCGTCCTCATGATCTGGCAGCAATTCCCGAGCTGGCTCGACCCCGGTTGGATCTACCCGATCGCGGTCGCCGGGGTCCCGCTGACGATCATCTCGATGGGGATGACCTGGCAAGGCCTCGGCCTGCGGAAGGCCGGCAGTTTCGTCCTCGCCGCAATCACGCCGATCCTCGCGCTCTTCCTCCCGCTCGGCCACATCTCCCTGTCTGATTCCACGGGCCCGTCACTGTATGTCGTCACGCTCCTGATCGGCGCCCTCGCGACGGAATTCGCGGGATCCCTCCTGCACATCATCGCCTCGTCGACGTCGGTCTATCAGCGGGAGATCCTGAAGGCGGACAACTCGAAGGTCGCGCTGATCCAACAGGACTACCAGAAGAAGCGGGAGGCGCTCGACTACAAGGAACGGGCGCTCCGCGGCCGCGAGGCCCACCTGGAAGCGTTGCAGCAGGAGCTGGAGGACCAGGCCAAGGAACTGAAGGCAAAGTTCTCGGACGTCACCGCGCGCGAGAATGCGATCGAGAAAGGCACAAAGGACCTACGGGACATCGACCGGAAGGTCGCCTCCGCCCGCGCGGAGATCGAGGCGAAGGCCGAGGAGATCCGCCTCCGCGACGCCGACATCTCGACGCTGAAGACGGAACACGAGAAGATGCGTCAGACGCTGAACGCCCGGGAGGCTTCGCTCGCGGAACGCGAGAAAGAGGTCAAGCGGACATCGATCGAGCTCACATCCCAACTCCGTTCGTCCGAGACGAAGGTCAAGTCGGTCGAGGAGCGCGAGGCCCGCCTCCAAGAACTCGAGAAGTCGTTCGACTCGAAGCGCACGTCGCTGCTGAAGAAGGAAAAGGACCTCGAGCTCAAGGATTCGGAACTGCGGCTGAAAGGGGAGCAGGTCGAGGCCACGCACCCTGGAGCCGATGCGACCCGGATTCGCGAGCTGAAAGAATGGGAAAAGAAGATCCTCGCGAAGGAGAAGGAACTCGGCAAGCAGGAGGTCGAGCTCCGGACGATGGAGACCCGTCTCAAGGAACGGTACGAGAACGCGACCCGGATCGAGAAGCAGTTCCAGGGCCAGCGGAGGATGTTCGACGACCGCGAATCGGAATACGTCTCCCGGGAGAAGAAGATCTCCGACCAGGAGGCCGCTTTGCGGGAGCGCTCCGCGGAGGTCGAGCGCCAAGCCTCGGCGGTCGAGGAGGCCCAGCATCAGCTCGACGACAAGACGAAGAAGTACGCGGAGCTGTTCAAGGACACCAAGATGAAGGAAGCGGCCGCGGGATCGAACGAGGCGGACACCCGCCGGCAGAAAGAGAATCTCGATTCCCGGGAACGGAAGCTCCACGAGATGCAGACGAACCTCCAGGCCGAGATCAAACGTCTGAACGAGGAGAACCGCAACCTCCTCGAGAAGGCCAAAGAGATCGAGGAGCGCGAGTCGGACCTGCAGTTGAAGTCCCTCGAATTGGAGAACAAGACGCGGGAGGGACGCGCGCCCGGCATGCGGGACATGGGTCGCGAGGGGCAACTCGAGGAGTGGGAACGCCGGCTACGGGAACGAGAGGAGGATCTCAAGCGGCGGACCTATCAGAAGGAGAAGGAGATGGAGATGCGGGAAGGCGCCGTGAAGGCCCGCATCACAACGCCCGCCGGCGAGGCCGAGGCCGAAGAGGCCATCGCGGTCGAGAAGAAGGCGGACCGCGTGAAGACCGGCACTCCGCGTCTCGACGACCTCCTGTACGGAGGGATTCCATTCAACTCGAACGTCCTGTTCGTCGGCCCTGCCTTCGTCGGGAAGGAGGTCGCCCTCTTGAACTTCATCGCGGAGGGCCTGAAGAAGGGCATCCCCGTCATCATCATCACGACGGCCAAACTGCCCATCGACATCGCCAGGGACATCGCCCCGATCCTGCCGACGTTCGTCGAATACGACCAGCTCGGCCTCGTGCGCTGGATCGACTGCACCTCGCCGATGGCGTCCGGTAAGCCGGTGAAGGAGAAGAACGTCTGGCGGGTCAATGGACCGACGGACTTCGACAACATCTACCAGCTCGTCGGCCAGCTCGACGAGGAGTTCAAGAAGAAGCATCCATACTTCCGACTGGCCTACCTGACGCTGAGCTCGTCGATCACGCAGGCCGATGAACGCGAGGCCATGAGCTTCGTCCAGCGTCTCGTGAACCGCTTGCGGCAGACGAAGGCGGTGTCCGCCATCGCACTCGAGCGCGGCATGCACACGGACCAGACCCTCGAGGCCCTCGAGCACATGGTCGACGGCGCGATCCACTTCAAGTCGGACAAGCAGAAGACGGCGCTCCAGGTCGTCGGCCTCGGTGAGGTCCAGACGCATGACTGGGTCCCGTACAAGTTCACGAACAAGGCGCTGATGATCGGGTCGTTCCAGCTCGAACGAATCCGCTGACCGGCGTTCCGGTCAAGCGGGACGCTTTCGGAACTGCTGCGCGAGCACGACGCCGGCGATGACCATCGCGCCTCCCGCGATCGCGCCCCATGTCAGGGACTCTCCCAGGATCACGATTCCGCCGATGACGGCGACGAGCGTGCTCGCGTAAATGTACGCACCGGCCGACGCCGCGGGGATCCGTTCCAACGCGCGGAACCAGATTCCGTACCCGACGAACGTCGGGAAGATCCCGAGATACAACACGGGAATCCAACCGGCGAGACCCATCGTCTGAAGGTCGGCGACGAGGCTGCGTCCCGTCGCGAGCAGAAGCGGAACGAGGAGGACCGTCCCTATCAGAAGGGTCCACGCGACGAACGTGAAGGGAGGATAGCGGCGAAGGTATCCCTTGCCCAGGACGGCGTACAGCGCGGAAAAGATCGCGGGTGGGACGACGGTCAGGGCGCCTTCTGAGGCGCGGAACGTGAACTGGCTCTCCGGGCGAACGAAGACGATCATGACCGCGAGGCCGGCGAACGCGATGGCGATCCCCGCGGATGGCAACCGCCCGATGCGCTCCTTCAGGAGGGGGATGGCGAAGATCGCGATGAACGCCGGAGCGGAGGCGATGATGAGGGCCGCCGTGCCCGCGCTGACGCTCGGATCCGCCTCCCCGAGGTTCAGGAAGAGATGATAGCCGGTGAATCCCAGGAAGGCGAGGATGACGAGCATCGGAAGGTCGTTCCTCGTCGGCGGGTGTCGGACCTGACGCGTCGCGACCAGATAGCCGACGAAGAGCACGTCCGCGACCGCGAACCGGAGGAACGTGAGGGTGATCCACGACATGTACGCGAGGGCCTGCTTGATCGCAACGAATGCGAGACCCCAGAACAGGATGAGCACAGTCAGGGAGGCGTGCAGGGTCCAGCCTCGTTCAGGTCGGCCCAGGAGCGCCATATCCGCGGAAGTGGCGGGCGCGATAAAAAGATGAGCCCGGCGTCTGAGGCCAGCGGCCGCCTCACAACAAATACACGTTCGGGAAGTCCGGCGCCTCGGCCTTGAACAGGTTCGGGGTATCCGCGGATCCGCCCGAGAGACGTTGGCTCAACTCGACCTGCCCGCGCTCCCGCATCTCCGGGTTGTACGAGTATTGGATGCGCACGTAGTTCGTCGCCCCGACCGACGTCTTGCGGTTCAGGAATTTCCCGAAGTCCTTCCATCCCGATGGCTGCCGCGAGAGGACGTTCGCCATTTCGACGGCGAACCGGCCACCGATGAAGAACGCCTTCCATTCGTTCACGTTCCGCTCGTCGAGACGGCCTTCCACGAGTTTCGCTACGCCGTCCGCATAGGTCGGATTGATGTACTGTCGGAACGCCTCGAGGTTCGCCAACGCCTCCTCCAGGTTCCCGACATCTTCCGGATTAAGGACCGGCTTCGGCGGGGGATTGTACCATTTCGCCTGGTACGGCGCGTACTTCGCGACCCCCCCTTGAATCTCCCATTCCGCGGCGGCGCGGTCGACGAGGAAATGAATCCGGTTGTGCGCGAGGAGATAATCGAAGACGAGCGTGGTCTCGACCTTCTCCGCGACATCGTCCACGTTCCGATCCGCGTATTTGCCGAGGTCCCGCCAGATGATCCGGTGATATTCCTCCTTCAAAGCCCGGAGCGCCCCTTCGCGGACGTAGATGCCCCATCGATCGGGAACGAGGCGGAAGCTCACGTAGAACGCGACCGCTTCCGGGCCCATCTTGAGCATGCTCGGAAGTGTCGTCGGATCCTTCGGTGCCGCGACCCGGTAGGTTGACAGATTGTCGGCGCTTAGTTCGAACGGGCGAGCCCCTTCGAGCGGAGGCACACGGTCATGACCGGGGACGCGTACCGCTTTTGGGTCGCAGAATGCCGGATGGGCGGCTGCGAAGCCTGCGAGATCCTCCATCGCGCCCCGATTACGCGGGGCCGACTTAAGGACTTGGCCTCAGTACAGGAGACACTCGACAACGCGGCCTTCCACTTCTTTTGGCGCGAGTGGATCGGGCGGCCGGAACTCGACCACGACAGTCCGCTCTTCCACGCTGACATCGCGAATCGCGTCGGCCATTGGACCGCCGCCCCCGTTGAGAATTCCGCGGATGAGCGTCTGGACCGCCGCGGGGTCCCCTTCCTTGACATCGCGGCGGGCGATCAGCCCGTTCGCCTCCCACGCGTCGACCGGACCCGCCTCGGCCTCGCGAGCAGCGAGTTCTAGGTCCAGCCACCTTTCCTCGAGCAGGGCGATTACGTCTCGGCCTTCCCATCCACACGTTGGCAACACGGCCGGACATCGGGGATGGAATCGGCACCCTGCGGGCGGCCAGACGGCATTGGGCACCTCTCCCTTAGGGAGGACTTTTGTGCTTCGCCGCTCGGGGTCTGGGCTCGGGATTGCCTGGAGCAACGCGCGGGTGTACGGATGCTTCGGATCCGCATATGTCGTTCGGGCGGGTCCCATCTCCACAATCCGTCCTAAGTACATGATCGCAATCCGGTCACACATGAACTTCGCGGTCGCCAAGTCATGGGTGATGAAGAGGTACGTGAGGTTGTGCTTCGCTTTCAGTTCGAGGAGGAACTCGAGCATGCGCGCTCGAATCGACATGTCCAGCATCGCCACGGGTTCATCGGCGACAATCAACTTCGGCCGCAACGCGAGCACGCGACCTGCCACCACGCGTTGCTTCTGACCGCCGCTGAGCTCGTCCGGGTACTTGTCGTAGAAGAACGAAGGCGGCCGAAGCCCGACGTCCTCGAAGACCTGATACACCGCTGCGCGGAGCTCGTCCTCCGACTTCGGCAGAACCCGCACTCCGCTTTCTGACGGAAGACCGTGAGTCCGAAGGACGTCCGCGACCGCCGCGCCAACCGTCATCGCGGGGCTCAGGGCCGCATGCGGGTCTTGGTAGATGAGCTGGATTTGCTCGCGGAGGTGAAAGAGACCCTTTCGGTCCGGGTGCGTGACATCTTTGCCGCGGAAGACGATCTGTCCGGAGGTTGGCCTTACGAGCCCGACGAGGGTCTTCGCAATCGTGGTTTTTCCACACCCGCTCTCCCCCACCAAGCCGAAGACCTGCCCCTCGGGGATCGAGAAGGTCACGCCATCCACCGCGTGAACCTTCGCGTCGCCGCCGCCGATGAGCCGCTGAACGAAGCCGTGGAAGACAGGGAAGTACACCTTCAGGTCGCGGACCTCAAGGAGAGGTGCCGTCATCGGAATCGACCTAGTAAAGATGGCATGCGACCTTTCTCCGATCCTCTCCCACAAGTCGAACCTCGGGGAACACGGTTTCGCAGACGGCCATCCGTTTCTCGCAACGGGGATAGAACGGACATCCGACGGACTCACCGAGAAGACTCGGCGGTTCGCCGGGGACGGAATATAGCTTCGTCGTTTGCAAATCGATGACGGACCGGAGAAGGCCATGCGTGTATGGATGACGCGGCTCCCGGAACAAAGGTACGGTCGCCCCTGCCTCTGCGATTCTCCCCGCGTACATGACCGCGACTCGGTCCGCGAACTCAGCCACCAGTCCCAGATTGTGCGTAATCAAGAGGACGGACATGTTGTATTGGTGCATGATCGACTGGAGCAACTGAAGGATCTGGGCCTCCAGAATTACATCGAGGGCGGTGGTCGGCTCGTCCGCGATTAAGAGGGCTGGTTTGAACAAAAGGCACAGCGCGATCATGACCCGTTGTCGCATGCCCCCGCTCAGCTCGTGCGGATACATCCCGAGCCGGTCCGACGGAACTCGGACATCCGCGAGGACTTTCTTGGCCCGCTCGAGCGCTTCCTTAACTCTGACGAAGGGGTCGTGGGCGCGAATCGTCTCGATGAAATGGTCCCGGATCCGCATGAGTGGATTCAAGCGCGTCATCGGGTCCTGGAAAATCATCGCGAGGTTCCGTCCGCGAAGATCGCGCATCTGTCTTGGGGACAGCGTGAGGAGATCGTGCTCGGCGAACCGAATCGATCCCCGCACCGTCGCGTTCTCCGGCAAGAGCCGAAGAATCGACCGGCCGAGCGTGCTCTTTCCGCAGCCGCTTTCCCCGACGAGGCCAACAATCGTCCCGCCGTCGATCGTCAGGTCAACGTCTTGGACCGCACGGACGGCTCCCTGTGGCGTTTCGAATGTCACGGATAGGTGTTCCAGAGAGAGCAGTGCGTTCAGGCTTGGGCCCCCGCCTTGTATTCCTTCTTGCGCAGGAGCGGGTTGAGGATGTCGTTAAGTCCTTCGCCGACGAACGTGAGGGCCGTTGTCAAGATCATAATGAACAGGCCCGGAAAAAACGTCGCCCACCACGATGAGTCGAATCGTTGCCAGTTCAGGCTGATGTCGAATCCCCAGTCGGGGATGCCCGGTGGGAGACCGAGTCCCAAAACCGCCAAGCCGGCTTCTGTCAGGACGGCGTCGGCCGCGTTGACGCTGAAGATGACCGGGATACTTTGGGCGACGTTGGGCAAGATGTATCGACCGATGACTCGTCGCCGTGGCATGCCGAGCGCGATCGCCGCCTCGACATAGGGCTCCTGCTTGACCGATGCGACATGGTTGCGAATGACCCGGAAGTACGTCGGGACGTAGACCACCGCGATGGCGAACGAAATATTCAGGATCCCCCTTCCGATGATCGCGGCGATGGCGATGGCAAGGAGGAGGCCGGGGAACGCGTAAATCGAGTCCATGACCAAGAGGATGCCCCGATCCAATCGACCTCCCGCGAAGCCGGAGAGGAGCCCGAGTGGAAGGCCCAAGACAAGGGAGATCGTGGTCGACACGGCAATGATCGCGAGCGGCACGCGGCTTCCCCAAATGATGCGGCTCAGGACGTCCTGTCCCGCCCGGTCGGTCCCCATCAAGAAAGGGCCGCCCGGTGCCAGTTCGGGACTTGCGACCTTCGTATTCGGGTCGAACGGGGCGATGAATGGCGCGAGGACAGCCAGCACGAGGATCGCGAGGACGACTGCGATTCCGATCCAAACCAGGACGCCCGCGACGGTCCGGGACTGGCCGATGAACGTTCCGATGAGTCGGCCAACGAGCGAGGTTCGGCCCCGCGCGAACAAGCCCGCCATAGGTCCTCCTAGTACCGAATGCGCGGGTCGACGAATGCGTTGACGATGTCAATGCCGAGACTGATGATGACCATGAGGATTCCGTAGTAAACGACGGCTCCCTGAATCGCGGGGTAATCGCGATAGCTAATCGCCAGGTACACAAAGCGGCCCATGCCTTCGAACGAGAACACGGTCTCCGTGAGGATCGCGCCGCTAAACAGGAGGGCGAACGTGAGTCCCATCGTCGTGACGACGGGCACAAGGGCGTTCTTGAGACCGTGTCGGAAGAACACACTCCGGTCCGGAATCCCGCGGGCCCGGGCAGCCTCGACATAGTCAGACCCCATGGCGTGGATCACATTGACCCGGGTGATCCGGACGAAGAACCCAGAGAGGACGATTCCGAGCGTGAGCGAGGGGAGGATCAGGTGCGCGACAGCGTCCACGAAAGCCGGGAGGTTCCCTGCCAGCAGGCTGTCGATCGTGTACAGCCCCGTGACGGTCGGCGGTGGTGAGAGGCGGGGGGAAAACCGCCCCGAGACCGGGAGCCAGCCGAGCCAGACCGCGAAGACGAGTTTGAGTATGAGTCCAAACCAGAAGATCGGGATGTTATAAGCAACCGCACCGTAGAGGCGCGTGGCGAAATCCGGGAGTCGATCCCGACGCGTTCCGGCGAACGTGCCGAGCCCAATGCCGAGGACGCTCGCAACGAACATGGAAGAAAAAGTCAGTTCGATCGTCGCGGGCATCCGGCTTGAGATTTCATCGATGACCGGTCGATTGGTGAGGATCGATGTCCCCATGTTTCCCGTGAAGACGTCGCGGAGATACCGGAAATACTGAATGTAGAGCGGATCATAGAGGCCCAACTCAGTCTTGATCCGATCGATCACCACGGGATTTCCCCGCTCGCCAAAGATGGTGCTCACGGGGTCGCCCGGAGCGACCCGCAAGATGATAAACGTAAACGTCAGGAGGAGCACGAGCATGGGCACCATCAGGATCACGCGGGTGATCACATAGGCCCGAAGCGATGCGGTTGATCGGGGCACCTACGCACGCTCCGCTACCTTCCCAGGTAGAAATGGGAAAAAAGGTTTCCGGATTCTATCGTCACGAGACACTGATCGTGAAGTAACGGAAGAACTGGATCGGATCGAGGACGATCCCGGAAACGGTGGGCTTGAATACGACCGCCTGGTTCGTTTGCCACAGCGGAACGTACGGTACATCGGCCGCCAGTCCCTGCTGGATTTGACCCAGGAGTTGAGCTCGTTGGACCGGGTCCGCCGCGGCCGCCTGTGCCTCGATGATCGTGTCCATCGAGTCGTTGTGGTACCAGTCCCCGAACTGCGCACTACCCCCGGACGCCCAGTGCAGGAACGGGAAGACGTAGTCGTCCGAGTCAAAGTAGTCTGGGAACCAGCCGAGCAGGAACACCTCGAATTGGCCGGCGGTCCGGGCCACCTTGTAATCGGCCCACTCCTTCTCGTTAAGAGTCACCGCAACCATATTCGTCGCCTCCCAAGCACGCTTGAGTGCCTGCGCGACGAAGATTTCCGGATCCCCGTAGTGTGAAGGGGTGTACCACAGCGTGAGACTCAACTTATTCGTGGTGCTATAGCCGGCTTGGGTCAGAAGGGATTGCGCGGCAGCGATGTTCGGCGAGGCACCGTACGTGGTCTTGAAAACGTCCTCGTGGCCGAACATCCCTTCTGGGATGAGACTGTAGAGCGGCGACACGGTATTGGAGTATGCGCTCGTGGCAATGTCGGTCCGGTTCGATGCGTACGCCAACGCCTTCCGCAGTAGGGTGCCGCTCGCATCCGAAAAGATCGTTGCCCTCGGACACTTGCCCGCGGCCGCGTCGGCCGAGCTGCACATGTTGAACACGAGGTACCGAATCACGGGACTCGCGCCTTGAAGGGTCTTCACGTTCGGGTTCGATGCGAACGACGAGAAGTCCGGAGGCAATAAACTGCGGTAGGCCACGTCAATCACGCCGGTTGACATGGCGAGCTTGAGGTCCACAGACGTCGTGTAGCGCACGATCGTCACGCGGTTCATCTTTGGGGCCGTCCCGTAGTAATTGGGATTCGCGGTCAACTCGTACCGCTGGTGCGGGAGATACGTCGAAAGTCGATAGGGACCGCTAGACACCACGACGTTCGGATAGAACCGGTCGTTTGTGAAGGATTTCGGGTTCACGATCGTTGTGACCGTGAAGGCCAACAACGAGACGAAAGGAGACCACTTCTGGCGCAATGCCACTTTCACCGTCGTGCCGTCAACGATCTTGACCCCCTGGGCGGTGTAATTCGCGTAAGCGTTCGCGATCACCGTGGCATCTTTCGTCTGGAGGGCCCCGAAGTACTCGTGCGCGCCACTGATGTAATCGAGGAGGAACGCCGGCAGGCCGTTCAATTTGACCACCCGGTCCCACGAATATTTTAGCGTGGTGCTGTTGATCGCCCTCCCGTCTTCGAACTTCAGGTTCGCACGCAGGTGCAAGGTATAGTTGAGGCCGTCGGCGCTGATGCCGCCGTTCGCGAGCGTCGGGATCTCACCCAATAAGTCGGGCGTTAGGTTCGTCGTCCCCGGAACGTACGTGAGGAGCATCGCCATCGTGTTCTGGATGATATTGCCCGAGAAATAGTCGTACGCGTCCGCCGGATCGAAGCTGATCTCGTCGTCCGTAGTGCCGATAACCAGGACCTTCGCGGGAGCGGGGGCGGTCAAGAGAATGTATGCCGCCCCGCCTCCCAGGAGAAGGATGACCACCACGACCACAACGATTGCGAGTAGTCGTCGGCTCCCGGTACGCACTGGAGTTGGTTGCTCAGGTGTTGCCAATTTCGTCCGCCCCCGTCCAATTAAACCCGATTCGGACAGCTGTGCGGACGGTATCGGGCTTCTCTCTTAAGTGTTTTCCAGCGGGCCAACCGGAGTTCGTCAGATGTCCAATGTGGTTTGCCTGCCCGTGGCCCGATGGAGGCGTTCGATGGCCCTCTCAACCCGGTCGCGCGCGAATCCGCGATCCTCGCAGAGGAAGCGATACAGGGCCGACGGCTCGGCCGGTTTCGGGGCGGGGATCGGTTCGGTCGACACCGGAGGGTTCGAAAAGAACTGTCGAATGGCATCAACGGTCGAGGGCAGCCTCGCGGTCACCTCGGCGGGCGCGTGATCGAGCGACTTCCATTCTCGGATCCGCCTTACCGCCGTCCTCGGCCCGATGCCTTTCACCCCTTGATTGAAGTCGGTACCCACGAGGATCGCAACATCGATCAGCTGTTCGCGAGTCAGACCGAGATGTTCGAGGTTCTCCCCGAGGTCGAGGACCTCCGGTGGGGCAGCTCGGGTTCGGCCCACACTCGGGAGGAATTCGGTCGAGCCGATCGCGAGGAACCGCACCATTCGCGGCGCACCGAACAGAAGGGAATCGTAGTCTTTCGAACCGGTTGCCCAGACGTCTCCGCGGTGCGTAAGGAACGCAGCCTGGGCTTCCCCTTCGCTCGGCGCCTGGATACAGGGAATCCCGAGCAGCCCCAGGAGGGTCTTCGCCTCCTCCACCATCGGCCGCGTAAGCCGCGATGTCATGACCGCTTTGGACCACGCCGTGGCCCTATCACCGGAGACAACGGCGGCCTGATACTCCCGCTGCGACTTCTCGCGGGCCGCTCGTCGTCTACGGATTTCCTCGTATTTCAGCTCCGGCGGCGGTCCGTCGAACACAAACACGGGACGAATATCGTAGTCGGCGATGAGGCGAGTCGTGCGGAAGACGAGCCCGTTGAGATGCGAGGTAATCCGCCCCTGCGAATCCTGTAATGGAGTCCCGTCGCGGGTCCGCATGATCGACAGGAACTGGTACAACTCGAGATTGCCATCGATCGCGATTCGTCGGCCTCGAAGGGCCCTGAGGGTCGTCGGGTGTCGAACGACGACTGGGGTGAGGAAGACGCCCAACGCCTGTCCAGCTCCTTACGTGTGGTTAAATTTTCGGGGCCTCGGGTGCAGCCCAACCGAATGGCGCCGCTACGCCGCCGGCATCGAGAACGTCCATGCGTCCCGATTCACCGCAATCGCCTCCAGCAGCGCGAGCGCCTCCGCCTTCGGAAGACTCAGGAAGAATTTCCCAACGTGCTTGCAGAAATCCTTGCGGTGAACGAGCTTGCCCCAATCCTCGCAATCGTGGACAATCGCGCGCGCACCGGGGTCGACTTCCACATGATAATCCTTGACGTGCCCCAAGATCGCATTCCCATCCCTCGAGATCTCGACATCCCGCGAATCGATGCGCTTCGCCCGGTCAAGGCGGTTCGCATCGAGGAACCGTCCGAGCGCCGCCTCGACGAGCGCGTCCTTTGGGACGTCGGCGCCGAAGTCCTCCAGCGTCAGGGATCGGAGGCGAACGTCCGCGGGACTCGTCTGTTTCCGGAACGCCTCGATCCGATGCATCGCCCGCGCCTGCTCTTGCGTCTGGACCCCGAGCATTCGGAGGATCTGGAGACAGTTCTCCGGTGCATATCCGTGAAAGTGATTGTTGAAGAAACCGTAGACGGTCTCCGCCTGGGAGGCGACCTGTTGCACCCGGGGCACCCAGGACTGAATCTCTTCCTCGCTGTAGCGGTAGTTGTACCACGGGTCCGTCCCGTGGCCGTGCCACCGCAGGTACGCCATCGCCGACGTCACGTGCAAGTCCGGCGGGAGGAGCGGCTCGTCGACGATCGTGTACGCCACGCCGGTCGCGCGCAGGAGATCGAAGGCCTCCATCGTCATCCACGTCTTGTTACGCGGCTCGAGCGCGAACGTGAAGTCTCGCGGCAAGACGTCCAGGAAGCGGTGGATCGCCGCCTCCTGGAACCGCAGGCGCGGCGGCAGCTGGAGGAGGAGCGGGCCCAGCTTCCCCGCGTCGAGGAGGGGCCGCATCAGTTCGCAGTACGCGCGGAGATCCTTGTCGGCGCCTTTCGCGAGGTCGAGGAGCCGATCGTGGGTGACGGTCTGCGGGACCTTGGCGGCAAAGACGAATTCGTCCGGCGTGTAGCGCGCCCAGCCGATGACCATGCCGGGGGACGGGGCCCGGTAGAACGTCGAGTTGATCTCCGCCGTGTCAAAGATCCGGGAGTAGGCGCGGAGCTTCGACTCGCTCGCGTTCCGGTAGACGGGGCCGATCCATTCCTGGTAGTCCCAGCCGCTGCACCCGAACCGGAGGCGGACCATCGGTGCAACCCAAATGCGCCCGCGATAGATTATCGTATAGCCGGACGCGGCAGGCTGGACCGTGTTTCGCGGGCCTCCGGCCTCGAGGTTTAAGCCCGCGACGCCGATGCGCTCGACGATGGTGGAGTCGCTTGTTGGCGCGGGGGGTTGGGGGTACTTCTCGGGCGGCTTGGAGGCTTACGCGAAGGCGTTTCGATTCGTCGAAGTGAACGCCACGTTCTACCGCCAAATCGCCGATTCGACGGCGAGGCGCTGGCGGGCCCAGGTTCCATCGGACTTCGTCTTCTCCGTCAAAGCCCACCGCGACGTCTCCCATGGCGACCACCTGCGGGCGTCCGCCCAGGCTCGGGCGGCGTTCGCCCAGTCGCTTCGGACCGCGCGACTCCTCCGCGCCCCCTTCGTGATCCTCGAGACCCCGGCCTCGCTTCGGTTCGACTCGGATCAGGTGAAGGGTCTTCGGAATCTCGCGGCGATGGCTTCCCGCGGGACCCGCGTTGGCTTGGAGGCGCGTACCTATGCGGGGAGAGACCTGCCTGCTTCCCTTCGACGCGCGATGGGGGCGAGCGGAGTCTTGGATGTCGTCGACCTGTCTCAGTCAAGACCGCGGGTTGCGGATGACACCCAGTACACCCGTCTCTTCGGACCGGGGCCCCACAACGTCTACGAGTTCGACGACGAGGAGCTGCGGGAGATCGATCGCCGCGGACGCGACGCGGTGCGGGTGGCCTTCACCTTCCACGGCGTCCGCATGTACTCGGACGCGGCTCGGTTCTTGACGTTCAGGAGGACCGGCGTCTTCCCGCATGCCACCACATCGCGCGGTCTGTCGTCCCTCGAGGCGGTCCTGAGTCCCGATGCACACTTCCCGTCATCGAAGGACGATCTCGTCCGGCAGCACGGCTGGAAGGTGATCGACCTGGACGACCACACGCGGGCGCACGCGGTTCGCCTCCTTTCCGCGCTTCCGCATCAGACGTTCCAGAACGTCGGCGAGGTCGTTCTGGCGCTCGCGGCGGGCGGGCCGGACCCGAAAACAGGCTGATTCTCAATATCAGTAGGTCCGGTTTCTCCATAGGAAACGCCTGAGAATCTTGTAGTAGCACAGACTACAAAAGGGTTATCATGACCTCAGAAATTAGGCGGAGGAAAGGAGTGAATGACAAATGTCTCTCTGCGGCACCGATTACGCCATCGGCGCAGTCCGCAACATGTACAAGGAATCGCGGCAGGACAACGCAATGGTCGTCATGCCGTCGAAGCTCCAGAAGGGACTGCCCCGGCGAACCGGATCGCTCTGTCCCGAATGTCTCAAGGTCATCCCGGCGACGCTGTACATCGGCGACGGCGCGCTGAAGATGAAGAAGACGTGCAAGGAGCACGGCGAGTTCGACGAGGTGTGCTGGTCCGACGCGGAGATGTACCTCCGTGCCGAGAACTGGGCCTTCGACGGCGTCGGGCTCGAGAACCCGCAGATCGTGGACGCCAAGGTGTGTCCGTACGAATGCGGCCTGTGCAACCTCCACTACTCCGCCACCTCGCTGTGCAACATCGACCTGACGAACCGCTGCAACCTGAAGTGCCCGATCTGCTTCGCCAACGCGAACGCGGCCGGGTACGTCTTCGAGCCGACGTTCGAGCAGATCGTGTACGAGTTCGCGGTCTTGCGGGCCCAGCGCCCGATCCCCGTAGCGGCGATCCAGTTCGCCGGCGGCGAGCCGACGATCTACCCGCAATTCCCGGAGATCGTGAAGGCGGCCAAGGACATGGGCTTCCCCCAGGTCCAGGTCGCGACGAACGGAATTCGGCTCGCGACCGAGGACGGCTTCCTCGACAAGGTCGCCGAGGCCGGCCTGAACACGATCTACCTGCAGTTCGACGGTCTGCGTGAGGAGAACTACATCAAGGCGCGCGGCCGACCGCTGCTCGACATCAAACTCAAGGTGATCGAGCGCGTCCGCGAGCGGAAGGGCAAGAGCCTCCCGACCCCGACGATCTGCTTCGTGCCGACGATGGTCAACTCCTTCAACGACGACCAGGCCGGCGAGATCCTGAACTACGCGATCAAGAACCGTGACGTCGTGAAGGGCGTGAACTTCCAGCCGGTCTCCCTGACGGGCCGAATCCCCGAAGAGGACCGCCGGAAGCTGCGGTACACGCTGTCCGACCTCGCGTACGACCTCGAGGAGCAGACCGGCTACCTGACGCGCGACGACTGGTACCCGGTGCCCTTCGTCTCGCCGATCTCGGAGCTCGTGAGCGTCCTGACGGACACCGCGAAGCCCTCGTTCACGTCGCACCCGGCGTGCGGCCTTGCGTCCTACCTGTTCCTGGAGAGCGGCAAGGACCCGGTGCCCATCACGCGGTTCATCGACGTCGAGGGCCTCATGGAAGACCTCTGGCTCCTGGCGCAGGACACGAAGGACAAGAAGATCAAGTTCACCTCGAAGCTGAAGGCGCTGCAGCTCCTGAAGCGGCACTTCAAGCCCGAGGAGGCGCCCGAGGGCATGGGCCTCGCCAAGATGCTGAAGATCCTGAACCGGATGTTCACGAAGGGCGACAAGGCCGGTGCCGCGGAGTTCTCCTGGTCCACGATGTACGTCGGCGGCATGCACTTCCAGGACAACTACAACTACGACATCGAGCGCGTCAAGCGGTGCGTGATCCACTACGCCACCCCGGACGGCAAGGTCATCCCGTTCTGCGCGTACAACACGGGGCCGAACTTCCGCGAGGAAATCGAGAAGAAGTTCGCGGTGCCGATCGAGGAGTGGCGTGGCCGCCATGCCTGAGCAGGTCGTTTCGATCCGTCCCTCGGTCCGCGACAACGGCATCATGGCGATCGACGACATGCTCTGCATGCACTGCGGGGCCTGCGTCGGCACCTGCCCGACGAACGCGATCTTCCTGAACGAGGTCTACCTCACGTTCAACGAGGACTGCACGCAGTGCGGCATGTGCGTGAAGGTCTGCCCGGTCGGCGCGATCGACTACCCGCGCGGACACAAGCTCCACACGATGAAGTAGGCACGAGAGAAGACCTCCGGTCACATCCGCAGGTTGAATCGGAACGCTGATGTATCGTTTCCGCGTCCTCGGATTTCCGTGCGATTCGAGGCTTTGGGCTGGTTCCTCGCCGCGATCTCCGTCTACGCGTTTGTCGTCTTGTTCAGCCTCCTGAAGGCCCGGGTGATCGATTACTCCCCCTTCGACATCGCCCTCGGAGTGGCGCTGGGTCTCCTTGTCTTTGGCCTGATTGTGATGTTCCTTGCGGGCGCCGTCCTCATCATACATGAGGCGGCTGATCGGCAGAACCAGCCCTGGCTCTAGTCCCTCCGCCGTAGGACCCTGGTCGCCGGTTGAGTTAATCTGATATATCCCTTGACGATGAATGGTCCCGCGAATGCCCTCCTACCAGTACGATGTCGTCGTGGTCGGTGCAGGTCCGTCCGGCTCCATGACCGCGCGGTATGCGGCGGCCGGCGGCTGCCGTACCCTGTTGATCGAGAAAAGGCAGGAGATCGGTTCGCCGGTCCGCTGTGGCGAGGGCCTCGCCCGGCACTTCGTCGAGGACACGAAGATGCCCTTCGACCGCAAGTGGGTCGGCCGCGAAGTCAAAGGCGCGAAGATCTTTTCGCCAAACGGTACCGAGCTGACGATCGAGGAAGCCCACGCGGGCAACGAGGTCGGGATCGTGCTCGAGCGGGACGCATTCGACAAGGCTGTGGCGAAGGAGGCCGCGAAGGCGGGCGCGGATATCTGGCTCAAGACCACCGCGACGGCGGTCATCAAGGACGACGGATGGGTTCGCGGCATTCGCGCCAAACGCCTCGAGGAGGAGATGAACATCGAGGCGAAGTGCATCGTCGCCGCCGACGGCTACGAGAGCCAGGTCGGCCGATGGGCCGGATTCAAGACACTCCTGAAGGCGGGAGACATCACAGGAACTCTACAGTATCGACTCACGAACATCTCCGAAGGGCACGATTTCCCCGATTATTGCGAATTCTGGCTCGGCACGTGCGCCCCGGCGGGCTATATCTGGGTCTTCCCGAAGGATGAATCTACCGCGAACGTCGGCATCGGTATCTCCTTGGATCGCCTCAAGAATCGCGTCGACATCAAAGGCTACCTGGACCGCTGGATCGAACAGGATCCGCGGATGGCTCACGCGCAGCCGCTCGACATGGTCACCGGAGGCGTTTCGACCGCGCCGCCAATCAAGAAGTCCGTGGGCAACGGCATGGCCCTGGTCGGCGACGCCGCAAGGATGATCGACCCGATCACGGGTGGCGGAATCGGCAACGGCATGTTGGCCGGCATGCTCCTCGGGAAGGTCCTGGCCAAGTGCAACCAGACCGGGGACTTCGGCGAGGCCGCTTTGATGGAGTACGAGCGCGGCTGGCGCGCGAAGCTCGAGGAGAACCTCTACCGCAACTGGCTCGCAAAGAACAAACTCGTGACCCTCTCCGACCGGGAGTTCGACGACATCATTCAGGTTCTCGCCGAGGTCGGCGTCACGAAGCTGAGCGTCCGCGCAATCCTGAAGGTCCTCAAGGAAACGCGTCCGGAGCTCGTCGCGAAGTTTGCAGAGTTCATCTGAAGCGTCTGGAGCCACAGAGGAAGTCACTTCGACTTCCATGAGAGGCCGCGTGCCCCGATGACGAAGAATACGACCGCGAATCCGAGCGTGATGAGAAGATACGTCACCGCCGTCCCGTCGTTCGCCAAGACCATCGTGGCCCGCAATCCTTCGTTAATGTACGTCAACGGCAGGGCCCGCGCGATCGTCTGCAGGAAGGACGGCATCGAATCGATCGGGAAGAACGAGCCCGCAAGGAACATCATCGGGAATCCGATCGCGTTCGCGAGCGCTTCGCCGGTTCCGGGGTCGCGCACGAAGATGCCGAGGACCATCCCGAGCGACGTGAACTCGAAGGCGCCCGCGATGATCAACAGAACCGCGACGGGAGTCAGCCGGGCCTTCATCCCGAACACGCCGATTCCGACGAGCATCATGATCGCCACGGAGAGGAAGAGCAGCAACACGTAGAAGACGACCTTGGCCGCGAGCCACTCCGCCTTGCTCAGTTTCGTCGTCGCGAGGAGTTTGAAGAATCGCCGCGTCCGGTATTCCGCACAGATCGACGTCATCCCGAACATCGGAGTCGTCAGGATCGTGAAGCCGATGATCCCGGGCAGGAAGAAGTCGATGTAGCCGAACTGCTGGACCGTGAAAGGCGTTTCGCCGACCGAGACGACCTCCGTGGCGTTCGCGATTTGCAGGTTGAAGCCGTTCGCGACCGCGGCCACGGCCGAGTACGCGATGCCGAACGAAGATTGGGTCGGGTCCCCCGCGAGCGTGACGTTGACTCGGGCGCTGGTGCTTCCGTTTTTGGCCTGAGCGAGCGTCGCCTGGAAGCCGTTCGGGATTTGGAGGGCGACGTTGATCGAATGCGCCCGCATGTAATCCTGGAAGTTCGCCGTTGGCGGGATCGCCTGATAGCTTATCAGCGTCGTATTGTTCAACGCCTGAACGAATCCCCGCGAGGCGTCGGTGCGATCCATGTCTTGGACGGCGAGCGACACCCGGGGCGATCCGGAAGAGCTGAAGATCGCACCGAACAGCAGGATCAGGATGACCGGGAAGGCAAGCGCAAAGAACGTCCCGACGCGGGAGCGAAGGTACTGTCGACCGAACGCCGTGACGTCCGCCAGGATTCGCTTCATGCGGCGAGCACCCCCTCTTCCATCCGCGCGCCAACGAGTTTGAGAAACACGTCTTCCAAGGTCGAGCGCTTCGTGTAAATCTCCGTCAAGGGGATCTCGATCGAGGCCAGTTTCGCGAGCATCGGGCGGACCTGGCCTGCCATCGGGACGTGCACGAAGACGTCGTCGCCATGGAGTTCCGCCGCAATTCCCCGGGCCGTTAGGGCCTGCGATCCACCGCGGCCCGCGCCCGCAAGCACGATCGTCGTGCCGCCGCCAAACTGCGAGATGAGCGCGGAGGGACTCCCGTGCGCCACGATCTTGCCGTGGTTCATGATCGCCACGTCGTCGGCGAGCTGTTCCGCTTCATCGAGGTAGTGCGTCGTGAGCAGGATCGTCCGTCCTTTCTTCTTGAGGTCGCCGATCAGCGTCCAGAGTTCCCGCCGGGCGCCGGGGTCGAGGCCCGTCGTCGGCTCGTCGAGAAACAAGAGGTCCGGCTGGCCGACGAGGGCCATCGCGATCCCGAGGCGACGTTTCTCCCCGCCGGAAAGGTTTAGGGCAAACGTGTCCGCGCGGTTCGAGAGCCCGACCGTCTCGATGATGCTCGCGACCGCCTCCTCGGACACGTCGTGGTCGAAGAGGCGCGCCCAGTAGGTGACGGCTTCCCGCGGTCGCAAGCGGTCGAACGGCTCGAAGTCCTGGGGCAGGACGCCCACGCGTTCCCGGATGCGGCGATATCCGGAGCGGACGTCCTGTCCGAGCACGCGAGCCTCCCCGGCGGTCGGGTCGCGCAATCCCTCGAGGATCTCGACGGTGGTCGTCTTGCCGGCGCCGTTGGGACCGAGGAGGGAGAACACCTGGCCGCGGCTCACATCAAAGTCGATCCCGTCGACGGCCGTGATGTCCGGATACCGCTTGACGAGTCCGCGGACCTCGATCACGTGCTCGCCCACGGCAACCACCCGCAGCGGAGCGACATCGCGCGGTCCCATGGAGTTTTCGGTCGCGGCCCTTTGGGAATCCATCGCGGTCGGCTGTGTGCGGTCCGAGACGCGTGGCCCCTTTCAGCCGTGATAACCTCGGCACCGTCATTAAATAACGCGGCCCGCGCTCGCTCCATCTGTGAAGGTCGCGGCCTGGCGGAAAGCGCGAGCCCTCCTCTGGGTCGGAATCACGCTCGTCATCCTCCTCGTCATTTTCATCCTCGGCGGGGTCGTCGCGCTCCCGTGGCTTCCGTCCCCGACCCTGGACCTCAGGTCCCTGGCGCCTTGGATCTACATCGTCCCGATCCTGGTGGCGACGAAAGCCCTCCTCGAGGTCCTCCGCCCGGTGTTCCGGGCGGCGCTCCGCAGCCATGTGCGATACGAGGCGGACATCTTCGCCCACTTCCAACTCGTGTCGTATGTCGTCTGGGGCACGGCGATCGCACTGGTCCTCTTCGTCCTCCTCGGCGGCGGCACGCAAGGGTACAGCCTGCTCGGGACCGGACTGGTCACCGCCGCGCTGATCTACGTCATGCAAGAACCGCTCCTCAACATCGTCGGCTGGGTCGTCCTCGTGACGATGGGCCTGTACAAGCTCGGCGACCGGATCGAAATGAACCAGACGAAAGGGTACGTCGTCGAGATCACGCCGATGAACACAACGCTCCGTGAGTTTGGCGGCTTGCTGTACGGCGACGCCTTCACCGGGCGCTACGTCACGATCCCGAACAGCCAGATCCTGAAAGGGAACGTCTTCAACTACACGAAAGACACCCCGTTCGTCTGGGACCAGCTCACGGTCAGCGTGACGTACGAGAGCGACCACAAGCTCGCGGAGAAGTTGATCCTGGAGGCCGCGGAAGACGTCGTCGGCCCGATGATGCGAGAGAACCGCAACCACCTCCGGTCCAAGTACGAGTTCGCCGACTTGGCGGACTACATGGCCGAGGAACCTCGCGTGGGTTGGGGGATGAAAGACTCGTCTGTGGACCTCACGCTCGTCTACTTCTGCCCCGTGTTCGCGAAGGGCGGGTACCGGACCCGCCTCGTGAAGCGCGTCCTCGAGAAGTTCGCGAACGAGTCGCGTGTTCAATTCGCGTATCCCCACATGCAGATGGTGCCGTCCGAGGAGAAGAAGGTCAGCGTCCTCCGATAGGCCTCGGGATTCCCCGCTTGTGCGGGCCATCCGTGCAATCTTTATTACCGCGCTTCATTGTCCGCGCGGATGGCCGCCTTCCGATCGTTCTCGACCCTGACGCCGGCGGACCATCGAAAGGAGGCGGTGCTGGCGGGCTGGGTCGAAGATGTCCGGAATCTCGGAGGCATCGCGTTCCTCATCGTGCGGCAGCGGGACGGGACGTTCCAGGCGACGATCAAGAAGAAGTCTGATCCGGACTTGTTCGCTCGAGCCTCGAAGGTGGTCCGGGAGAGCGTCGTCGCGGTCCGGGGTCGGATTGAGCCGAACCCGCAAGTGCGGAACGGATGGGAGCTCGTCGCCACTTCGCTCGACGTCCTCAGCCCGGCGGCGGCGCCGTTGCCTCTGCCGATTGCGGACAAGGTCGGCGCCGACATGGATACGCGGTTCGACAACCGCGCGCTCGACCTGCGGAAGCCGGAGCGCCGCGCGATCTTCCGGATCCGATCCGCCGTCGCGGCGGCGTTCCGATCTTATCTGGAGGGCCAAAGGTTCGTCGAGGTCCAGACGCCGAAACTCGCGGGCGCCGGCGCCGAGGGAGGCGCGACGTTGTTCGAGACGACGTACTTTGGACGGCGCGCGTTTCTCAGCCAGAGCCCGCAGCTTTACAAACAGATGCTCATGTCGACCGGGCTCGACCGGGTGTACGAGATCGCCCCGGCGTTCCGCGCCGAGCCATCCGACACCGTGCGGCACGTGACCGAATTCACCTCCTTCGACGGCGAGGTGTCTTGGATCGAACGCCAGGAAGATTTCTTTCCGTTCCTCGAGGGTGCCGTCGATTCCGCGATCGAGCACGTGCAGTCCGAATGCAAGGCGGAGCTGGCGCTCCTCCAGGTGGAGCCGAAACGGCCGTCGCTGCCGTTGAGACGGATCCCGTACCCGGAAGCGCTCGAGATCCTCCGAGCGCGGGGGAAGCGAATCCGGGATGGGGACGACATCGACACGGAGGGGGAGAAAGCCCTCGGGCAAGAGATGGGCCGGGAGGGCCACGAGCTCTACTTCATCACGGAATACCCGACGGCCATCAAACCATTCTATGTGATGGCCCAGCCGGACGAACCCGAGTACTCGCTGTCCTTCGACCTCGAATACAAGGGAGACGAGATGGCCTCCGGCGGACAGCGGGAACATCGGTACGACGTCCTCGTCGCCCGGATGAAGGAAAAGGGCCTCAACCCGGAGAACTTCGAGTTCTACCTGAAGGCGTTCCGCTACGGCATGCCGCCCCACGGGGGCTGGGGCTTCGGGCTCGACCGGTTCGTCCAGAAGCTCCTGGACCTCCCGAACATTCGGGAGGCGATCCTGTTCCCGCGGGACCGCGCCCGCCTCGTGCCTTGACGTTCGCGCAGGGGTGAGGAAGCCTTTTGTAGCGGCCCCGCCGATTCACTCGGCCGAGGAAGAGGGGGGAGGGCAACGAAAGAGTTCAAGGTGTTCGTAGCCGACAAACCCGGGGAGCTGGCGCGCGTGACCGAGGCCCTTTCAAACGGGGCCGTGAACATCCGGGCGATCGCGAGCGAATCGAAACACGATATCTCATTCCTCCGCGTCGTGACATCGGACGTGCAGACGACGCAGAAGGCGCTGACGAATGCCGGCCTGAAGTACGAGCTCAACGACATCCTAAACCTCGAGCTTTTGGACCGGCCCGGAGAACTCGCAAAGGTCGCGAAGCGTCTCGCCCGCGCCGGGATCAACGTGCACTCGATCTACATCCTCGGATCGAAGAACGGCCGAACCGACATTGCGCTCGTCGTGGACGACATCGAGCGCGCGAAGATAGCAATCAAGTAGTTTCTCTGCCCTCGCGGAGATTCTAAATAGAGGTCTCTCCTAGTCAGACACCCGAAGCCCGGGGACAAATGTTAATAGAAGCCGCAACCTTGTCGGCTCGGCGTCAGACACCTCTTCAATTGGGAGCGGTCAGGATCGGAACGTGACGATGCAGCGCGTGCGGAAGCAGTCAGAGGACCGAGTCCGCCGACCGGCGGCGAAGCGAGAGGAAGAGGGTGTCCTGTCGGAACATCGCGCGACCGACAGCCCGTCGGTGATCCGGTTCCAGGTCCACGGTCTACCAATCGCTCAGGGATCTCAACGGTCTTGGTTGGTGAATGGCAAACCGGTTATCACCTCGGCTGCAAAGGGGTTGGCCTCTTGGCGCCGCCTCGTGGCGGATGTCGCCCAGCGATTTGCGCCCGAGCAGCCATGGGAAGGGCCGGTCGAGGTCTCACTCGACTTCGGGATTCCCAAGCCCAAGTCGGCTCCGAAAACGAGGCGCGTTTGGCCGGACAAGAGGCCGGATGTCGACAAACTTTGCCGCGCAGTTTTCGACGCACTCACGTATGTTATCTTTGCCGACGATAGCCAGGTGGTCAAGCTACAAGCAACGAAAGATTACGGGGCTCCCGGCGTCGCGGTCGAGATTCATCGCGTGTCCAACGATGATGCCGTGGACATCTAGCATCCTACGAGGCGCGCAGTAAACGCGCCCTCCGGGCTTCTCAATTGACTGCTCTTCAATCATTGTTATCCCAAAACGAAATAACAGATTCCTTCAATCGCACTTGGCGCAACGCTTTTGCGTCCGACTTCCATACTAGTTTCGGCGAGTTCCTGGAGCTCGCCTATTCGAGGGGGCGAGGTTTTGTCCGCGCATCGAGCTAGTGCAAGTGCCATCACAATTGGAATGATGTTCGTCCTGGGAGCGCTGCTCACCGGAATCGCGAGCGCGAGCCCAGCCACTGGGAGCGGGAATACGACCGCCCCGGAGCAATATGCAATCGTCGAGTTCACGGATAGCCCGGTGGCGACGTATGCCGGCGGCATCGCGGGATATCCGGCCACGGAGCCGCTCCATGGACATAAGCTGGATCTCGCGTCCGCGAACGTCGCCCTCTATGCATCCTATCTGCACCTCCGTCACGCAAGCTTCCAAGCGTGGCTCCGCTCGAACGCGCCCTGGGCGCAGGTCGTCCGGGAGTACGGCCTCGCCTTCAACGGCATCGCCATCCAGACGAACGGCAACTCGTTGAATGCCCTCGCGAACGCGCCGGGTGTGGCGTCCGTGACTCCGGACTGGATTTACTATCCGACGATGGACGTCTCCGTGCCGCTGATCAAGGCGGACGCCGTGTGGCCTTCCCTCGGCATCAATCCGTCCACGGGCGCGATCGGCGATCTGACGGGTGTGAAGGTCGGCGTCATCGACACGGGGATCGACGATTCCCATCCGTTCATCGCGTCGTGTCGCGCGGCCGGGAGCATCACCCATGATGTGTTCTTCAGCGGGGCCGGCCTGTTCGATCCGAGCCGGACTCTGTTCTTCGACCACGGCACGCACGTATCCGGGACGATCGGTGGCTGCTACACGACCGGGACCGTCAGCGTCGACGGCCAGCCGATGGGTCTCGCGTCGCCGATGAGCGGCGTCGCGCCGGGCGTCGAACTGCATGATTACAACGTGTTCCCGGGATACGGCTCCGCGTTCATCCACCACGGCGGCGGCGCGTTCAGCCACGACATCATCGCGGCGGTCGAGAAGGCCGTCGCCGACGGCATGGACGTGATCAACCTGAGCATCGGCGGACGAGTCCAGGGCCCCCATGACACGCTCTCGGAGGCGATCAACGCGGCCGTGGACGCCGGGACGATTGCCGTGATCGCCGCGGGAAATGCCGGTCCCGGCATCCTCACGGTTGAGTCGCCGGGCAATGCCGCGAACGCGATCACCGCGGCCGCGGCGTCGGATCCGCACTTCGAAGGAATCAAGGTCACGTTCGGCACGACGACCATCGGGGCCGCGATCGGCCAATTCGCGAACTTCAAGCCCGCGATCACCGCAGCGACGACCACGACGACGCCCGCGAACGGGTGCACCGCGATTTCCGAAGACCTCACGGGAAAGATCGCCCTCATCGACCGGGGCGTCTGCACGTTCGGGACGAAGATTCAGGACGCCCAGGACCGCGGCGCGGCCGGCGTGATCATCCTCAACAACCAGCCAACGGACCCGTTCCCGATGGCCCAGGACGGCGTGCACACACCGACGATTCCGGCGGTGATCGTGTCCCGTGCGGATGGCGTGACGCTCAAGGCTCACGCTCCTGGAACCGTCACGGCCGACGGGTCGGCGTTCTTCGACTTCGTCACCACGAACGCGGACATCCTCGCGGCGTTCTCCAGCCGCGGGCCGACGCCGTACGATTTCCGGCTCAAGCCCGATGTGACCGCGCCCGGTGTCAACGTCCTGTCGAGCATCCTCGGAGGCCAGTTCTCGTTCTTCCAAGGCACCTCGATGGCCACGCCCCACACGACGGGCTCGGTCGCTCTCCTCTTGGCGGCCCATCCGACGTGGTCACCGGATGAAGTCAAGTCGGCCCTGGTCGACTACGCGGATCGCACGGTCACCGGCACGGGAGGTCTCGGCCCGATCGCGCGCGGTGGAGGCCGGATCAACGTCCAGTCGTCCGTCGGCGCCGCGATCCTCCTGAGTCCCGCATCGATCAGCTTCGGGGGATTCACCGGAGGAAAGCCGCTCGGCGCCTCGGTGCATGTGACGTTCGAGAACCTCGGTCCGGCGGTCACGTGCGCCCTGAGCCTGACGATCAACGACCCGACCGCGGCGGGATTCTTCTCCTTGAGCGCGGCGAGCCTCAGCCTGGGCGCCGGCGGCTCCGGGACCGTCACGGCGACCTTCAACGGCGGTCAATCGGTCGGGACCGGGCTCTTCTGGGGAGACGCCGTCGCGACGTGCGGTTCGGCCACGATCCGGGCGCCCTGGTTCGCGGCGGTGCAGCGCGGCAATGGGGCTTTGAACGGAAACCAGAACTCGCCCGCGGCCTTCGGACTCGATCCCGCGGTGTATATGGACACCCAGCTCATGTCCGGCGGGCCGTTTGCGTCGTAAACATCGTGGGTGAGAACGTGCGGCCCCGGCGCACCCGGGACCGCACCCTTTCCCGTTTCCAAGTTCCGGTCTAGGGACCTCTCCGTGCGCCGGCGTTTCAGCACTCATGGGGGTCGTCACGCTTCGTCGGCTGACCCTCTTCTCATCACGAACGCGGGGATGCGATGGCGGCGGCCATAGAAAACCATTTTCGGGCCTTCGGAAGTGTCAAGGGTCAGATTTTCGTGGGAACCTTCTTAACGTGACAATAATCTTTAACACGCGATGGAAGTCCCTCCCGGTCGAGTCGAACGGATCGCCGACGGAGGGCCCGAAGTGATCCGGTCCATCCTCGCCGAGCTTCGGGCGATGAAGTTCAACGGGGTCCTGAAGACCTCGGTCTTTCGAGGCGACACCCCATCGCAAGGGGTCCTCGTCCTGCGACGGGGCGATGGGGTCCTTGCCGAGCACCGATCGGAGGTCGACGTGGCCGGCCACGACGCCCTTCCCGAGATCCTGAAGGACGCGGCGAGCGCCCGGGCCCAGCTCGAGGTCCGCACGTACGACTACGGCCATTCCTCGATCAGCATCGACCACCTCCAGCGGAGTTACCCGGAGGCCGCGGTGGAGGGCATCGGAGACCCGGACGCGGTGCTCGAGCAGGCGATCGCCCAGGAGGCCCGCGAGCGCGAGGCGTACGAGAAGGAACTCGATGCCCGCCGGGACCAGGAACGGACACTCGTCGACCGCGAAGAAGAGCTCTACCGCCGGAAATGGGAACTCGAGCAGGAGTACCAGCGGAGCGGAACGCGACAGCGCGAACTCGACTCTCTCCGGGCCGAACTCCAGACGGTGAAGGAGGCGAGCGGCCTGATCCTCAGCCGGCTCGAGGAACGTCGGGCCTCCCAGGACGTCGAGGTCGAGTCCCGGAAAAAGGTCCTCGCGATGGAGGCCGAGAAGGCCAAATCGGAGCTCGAGGCCCAGCGACGCAGCCTGTCGGAGCGGCAGGCGAAACTCGGAGGACTGGAGCGAGAATTCGCGTCGAAGGAAGCCACGTACCGGGACCGCGAAACGTCGCTCGATTCACGAGCCGCATCCCTCGAACGGGAGCGGAAGCAGATGAACGACCTCTACGCGAACCTTCAGGCCGAGGCCGAGAAGATCTCCGAGGCCCGGAAGGTGTTCGAGGACCGGCTCCAGGAGGCGGAACGACGCGAACGGCTCCTCACCGCCCAAGAGACGGCCATCCGGGACCGCGAGACGAAGCTCCGCGACCATGTGGCCTCCGTCGCGAAGCGAGAACAGGCCATGGAGGAACGCGAAAAATCGCTCCCGCGACGGGTGGCAGAGCTCGAGTCGCGCGAGACGGAGCTCGCCGAGAAGACCACGAAGGTCGGCAAACAGGCCGAAGCCTTCGAAACTCAAGATATAAGCCTCGACGACCGACGTGAGGAACTCGAGCGGGCGACCAAACGCATGGAGAAGCTCGCGAAGGACCTGGCGGCTAAGGATCGGAAGGTCTCGGAGGAGGAACGCGAAGCACGTGAGCGACAGATCGACGTGCGCCGACGACAGCGAGATCTCGCAACCCGCGGGAAGACGCTCGATCAGTTGAAGCGTCGGCTCGACCGGATGGACGAGGAGCTCTCCACGAATCGCTCGAAGATGAAAGCGCAAGCCGTCAAGTTGCTTCGATCGGAGCGGGCCGCCCAGCAGCGGCTCCGGACGATCGAGACGGCCGAACGTGACCTCGACAAACGGGAGGCGACGGCCAAACGCCGGGAGGCCGCGATCGAGAAACGCGAGAAGTCGGCAGCGGCCGTCGAAGAGCGAACCGAGGAACGGTCCGACGCGGCCGAGGTCGTCGAAGGGGATTTGCGATCCCGACGGGCCGGGCTCGAAGAGGAATACGCCGCCAAGCAAGCCGAACTCGAGAAGCGCGAGGGCGAGGTCGCCGCGGCAGAGCGGGCCCTCGAGAAGGAATCGGAGTCGGTCGAGTCGTTGAAGGCCACGCTGGAGGAACAGGAGACCGCGTTCCTCGCGGACCTGCAGGACATCGAGACGCGAAAGGCGGCTCTGGTCAAGTCCGAGGCCTCGCATACCCAGGATACAAAGAAGCTCGAAAAGCGGTCTGACGCCGTCGTGAGTCGCGAGTCCCGGTCCAAACAAGAGATCCAACGCCGCGAAGCCGCGGTCGAAGCGCGCGAAGGCGAGCTCGAGGAACAAGAGGCCGCGCTCCGCGAGCGCGAAGAGGGCCTGGCGCATCGGATCGACGAGGTCGAAGACCGCGAATCCGCGGCCGAGAAGCGCGTGACGCGTGCCGAGGCGGACGGGAAGCGACGGCAGGAGTCCATCGCCGCGCAGCGCAAGGGCCTCGAGGAACGCTTTGCGAAACTCGCGGGGGAGCGCGATCGAATCGGGGCCGAACGGATTGCATTGCAGACGGCCCAGACCGCACTGAAGTCGCGGGAAACGAAACTGAAGGACCGCGAGGCCCGCGCGACGAAGGCGGATGCCGAGCTCGCCCGTCGAAAGAAGGAACTCGCTCGAATCAAAGAGGGCCTGCGACGCCTGAGCTGACGGAGTCGAACGAATGAGCGCGATCGTCACGCTGACCACCGACTTCGGGGCGGGCGAGTACATCGGGGCGATGAAGGGCGCGATCCTCACGGTCGATCCGGAAGCCACGATCGTGGACATCGACCATTCGATCCGGCCCCATGACATCCGCCACGGGGCCTATGTCCTCTACGCCGCGGTGCCGTACTATCCGTTCGCGGCTCACGTGGGCGTCGTCGATCCGGGCGTCGGCACGAAGCGCCGCGCGATCGTGTGCGTCTGCGAAGGAGCGTTCTTGGTCGGGCCCGACAACGGCCTCCTGACTCCGGCCGCGCGGCGACTCGGCCTGAAGGAGGTCCGGGAGATCACGAACCGGAAGCTGGGCCGACCCGAACTCTCCGACACATTCCACGGGCGGGACCTGTTCGCCCCGGTCGCCGCGCACCTGATGTCCGGGACCAAAGTGAAGGATGTCGGGCCTCCGATCAAGGATTTTGTCGATCTCGATTTCGGCGAACCGAAGAAGCGGAAAGGCGGATTCGATGCTGTCGTCATCACATACGACCGCTTCGGCAACGTCGTCACGAACATCCCGCGACCGCTCGCCGAGAAGGCGTGGTCGTTCGGCGACCGCCTCGCGGTGACGGTCGGTGGCTATGAAATGACTGTGCCATTCGTGAGGACGTACGGGCTCGTAGCTCCCGGAGACCTGCTCGCCACGTTGTCCTCGAGCGGATTCCTCGAGATTTCGCGGCGCGAGGCGAACGCCGCGGCCCAGCTCGAGGCGACGCCGGGCATGCCCGTGTCAGTGGCGAAGGCGGAGTCCCGCACCTAGACCGTGCGGTTCATTGCAAGGTGCCGAAAGCGAAAACCGTCGTACGGTCCGAGATCCGGTACCTGTCGCCGGTCGGATAGCGGTCGTGCTAAGCAGAAGCCGATCGCCTACAGCGACCGACCCGCCCGATTGGCCTTGAACATAGGCGGCCCCGCCCGACGCGTTGAGGTACGCGAGGGGGGTCGCGGGAAGGGACGTCGCGCCGCTGATGTTCAGAATCGTCAGCATCGTGTTGTACGGAGACAGTCCCGTCGGGACTGGGACAAACGTGAGGATCCAGTTCGCCCCATCGCCGGACGTGCCCAGATTGACCGCGATGACTCGGGGCGCGCTCCCAGGCGGAGGGCTGGGCGGCGACCTCCCGAAGACGATGGCGGCCGCGACGCCCGCCAAGACAACCACGATTCCGACCACGAGGACCACGACGAGGAGGGTCAAGTTCTCCGACGCAGGCGGCGGTGACGGAAGCGACATCATCGCAAGAGGCGCCGGAGTCGTTCCCGGCGAGAGACCCTGGTAGCGCAGTCCCGCACCGCGAACAGAACCGGTTCGCCGACGAATTCGGCGTGCCACAGCGGGGACACACGGCGGTCGCGGACGTGCAAGCCCTCCAACCGGTGGAATAGGTCCGCCGGCGGGAGATATCTTCGCGCAAATGCTCATGCCGCAGACCCGTCGCCTCCGGCCCAGCAAAGACATATCTAGGGACCGGACCTTCGGCGGCCGAAATGGATGCGCGGAAGATCCTGCTCGTCATTTTCGACGGCCTAGGGGATCGACCGCTCACCGAACTCGGGCACAAGACACCTCTCGAGGCGACCCCGAAGCCGAACCTCGATTGGTTCGCGTCGAATGGCGTGAATGGACTCGTCGATCCGATCGCACCCGGGGTCGCGGCGGGCAGCGACACGAGCCACCTCGCGCTCTTCGGATACGATCCGCACGAGGTCTACACGGGCCGCGGACCGTTCGAGGCCGCCGGCGTCGGCATCGACCTCCAACCGGGGGACATCGCGTTCCGAGGCAATTTCGCGTCGGTCGACGAGGACATGAACCTCACGGACCGCCGCGCCGGTCGGATCCGCGAAGGGACGGACGAACTGGCGAAGGCCATCGACGGCATCAAGCTCGGCCGGATCAAGGCGACGGTGCGGGCCGGGACCGAACACCGCGTGGCGGTCGTCTTGCGGGGCCGCGGCCTCTCCCCGCGGGTCACGGACACGGATCCCCATGAGATCGGCGAGGCGATCGAGGAATCGAAACCCCTCGAATCCGCGGCGAAGGTCACCGCGAAGGCCGTCAACGCATTCACGAAACAGGCCTACAAGATCCTCAAGTCCCATCCGGTGAACCGCGCCCGAGTCGCGAAAGGCGAACCGCCCGCCAACGCGATCGTGTTGCGCGGTGCTGGCGTCTTCCCCGATCTCGTTCCGATCACGGAGCGGTTCCACTTAACCGCGGCCGGAATCGCGGGCGTCGCGCTCATCCGTGGGATGTTCCGGACGATCGGCATGGATGTGATCGACGTGGCGGGCGCGACGGGCGGCCTGGACACGGACATGATCGCCAAAGCGGATGGAGCCCTGGACGCGTTGCGGAGTCACGATCTCGTCGTCCTCCACGTGAAGGCGCCGGACCTGTGCGGTCACGACGGGAATGCCTCGGAGAAGATCCGGGTGATCGAGCGGATGGACGCGATGATGGGCCACCTGAAGACGATGCTGTCCACGGACGTCGTCGTGGCCTTGACGGCCGACCACTCGACCCCCGTCGCATTGAAGGACCATTCCGGAGATCCGGTGCCCCTCACGATCTTCGGCGAAGGGGTCCGCGTGGACGAGGTCCTCAACTTTGACGAGCGAAGCATGGCCCACGGCGCCCTCGGTCGACTCCGGGGAACGGACGTGATGAACGTCCTCCTGAATGCCTCGAACCGCGTGGAGAAGTACGGCGCCTGAGCGACCCGTCAAAGCCTAAATACGTGGAGGAACTTGCGGCCGCGCTTACGGCGGAGGAGTGGACGCCACGGCCCAAATCGATCTGAGCTTCATCATCCCGATCGCGATCCTCGCGGGGCTCGGTTTCGCGGGAATCTTGACCCGGGACATCCTTCGACAGGATACGGGCTCGGCGCGGATGCGCGAAATCGCAGCCGCCATTCAGCAAGGGGCCCGGGCGTTCTTGCGGCGGCAGTACAAATCGATCGCGATTATTGCCGCCATCCTTGCGGTGGTCTTCGCCGCGGCCATCTTCGGGCAGAGCGCCGTAACCGGAAAGCCGGACGCCGTGGAACTCGGTTTGAAAACGGCCGGGGCGTTTGCGCTCGGTGCCACCTTCTCGGCGTTGTCCGGCTTCATCGGGATGCAAGTCGCGATTCGGACGAACGTTCGCTCCGCGGCGGGTTCCCTCCGGTCGTTCAACGACGCCCTCGTGGTGGCGCTCCGAGGCGGCGCGGTCTCGGGCCTCTCGATCGTCGGCCTTTCCCTTGCGGGGGTTTCGATCCTCTACTATGGATACGGATACGGCGTCCCTGCGAATCAGACCAGTCAATACAACCTCATCGTGTCAATCGTCGGGTTCGGCTTCGGGGCGAGCCTCGTCGCCTTGTTCGCCCAACTGGGCGGCGGGATCTTTACCAAGGCCGCGGACGTGGGGGCGGACCTCGTCGGCAAGGTGGAGGCGGGCATCCCAGAGGATGATCCGCGGAATCCCGCGGTCATCGCCGACCTCGTCGGGGACAACGTCGGGGACTGCGCGGGACGCGGTGCGGACCTCTTCGAGTCGACGGCCGCGGAGAACATCGGCGCGATGATCCTCGGTGTCCTCTTGTTCCCGTGGTTCGGCGTCCTCGGCGTCCTCTTCCCGCTGGTCGCGCGAAGTTTCGGCGTGCTCGCGTCAATCGTCGGAGTCTATGTCGTGCGGGCGAGGGAAAACGAGGCTCCGATGGGCGCATTGAATCGCGGCTATTTGGTGACCACCCTGCTCGCCGCGGTCCTGTTTGGATTCGCCGCTTGGGCGATGCTCGAACCCGCCGGCGTCGACGTGAATCCACTCGCGCCGGGGGTCCAGTTGGCATCCTCGGAGACGTGGCTCTTCTACTGGCTCTGCGGCATCGCGGGAATGGTGACGGCGTTCCTCTACGTGTGGATCACCCAGTACTACACCGAGGCTCGGTACCGGCCCGTGCGGGAGATTGCTCGCGCGTCCGAAACGGGTCCCGCAACGAACATAATCGCCGGCTTCTCCGTCGGCCTCGAGGCGACGTGGCTTCCCGTTCTCGTCGTCGTCTCAGCGCTCCTCATCTCGTACTGGCTTGGACAGTTGACCGGGATCCCGGGCGGCGGTCTGTTCGGGACCGCGATCGCCACGATGGGGATGCTCTCCACCGCGGCGTACATCCTGGCGATGGACACGTTCGGACCGATCGTCGACAACGGCGCGGGGATCATCGAGATGTCGGGGATGTCCGAAGAGGCCCGCCGAAACATGGACAAGCTCGACGCCGCCGGGAATACGACGAAGGCCCTGACGAAAGGGTACGCGGTCGGGAGTGCGGGCCTTGCGGCGTTTCTCCTCTTCAACGCATTTCTCAAAGAGGCCAACGTGACGAGCGTGGACCTTGCCCATCCGGAGACGTTCGTGGGCGGCTTCATCGGCGCAGCGCTCGTCTTCCTCTTTACCGCCTATGCAATTCGCGCCGTCGGCCGCGCAGCGTGGGCGATCATCAAGGACGTCCGCGACCAATTCCACGAGGACCCGGGCATCATGGCCGGCACCTCGAAGCCCGACTACGCACGTTCAGTCGACATCGTGACGCGAAGCGCGCTCAAGGAGATGATTGTCCCCGGTTTGCTCGCGGTTGCGACGCCGGTCGCCGTCGGAGTGTTCTTCCGATTCGTGCGGGTCACGCCCGGCTTGCTCGCGGGTGAGCCGCTTGGAGGCACCCTCATGGTCGGGACGATCGCAGGCGTCCTGATGGCCCTCGTCCTGAATACCGGCGGCGGTGCTTGGGACAACGCGAAGAAGTTCATCGAGGCCGGCAACCTGGGCGGCAAAGGAAGCCCGACGCACAAGGCCGCAGTCGTTGGCGACACGGTCGGCGATCCATTCAAAGATACCGCAGGCCCGTCGCTGCACATCCTCGTCAAACTCCTGTCGACAATCACGCTCGTGATCGCGCCCCTCCTGATTTGAGACACGCATCCCGGATCGCTGCGCATCCCACCGCGAAACGGCGCCGCGCATAGCGTTATATGCCTCGGCACGTTCCCGAAAACCGGAGGAGAACGCGTGGCCGCTAGCGAGGAGTCGGGCGGTGCGCCCCCGGGGATGGAGCCCCTGGGTGGGAAGAGGAATCCGCGGACGGTCCGGATCGTCGTCGCGGTGATTGCGATCGTCGTGATCGTTGCCGGGATCGCGTCGTATATCGTCCTGAC
>Ga0209237_1000122_pt1 | contig 37896 bp, 40 predicted proteins | sample GraSoi013_1_40cm_2_FD_185820 | JGI IMG/M metagenome (GOLD analysis project Ga0209237, IMG submission 185820) | Grasslands soil microbial communities from the Angelo Coastal Reserve, California, USA - Sample 10_02_2013_1_40cm (SPAdes) (version 2) | ecosystem: Environmental > Terrestrial > Soil >...
CCCCAACACGAGCTCGATCCGTTTGGTGCGCGCGATCCGCGCCACGAGCACCTCGAGCGCCCCGTCGTACAACAGGCGGCCGCGGTTGATCATCAGGACCCGCGACGCGAGCGCGGTCACGTCCTGCATGTAGTGCGACGTGAGCAGCACCGTCGCGCCGTGCCGCTCGCGGTACTCGATGAGGAACCGGCGGATCGCCTCCTGGGCGGTCACGTCGAGCCCCAGCGTCGGCTCGTCGAGAAACAGCAGCGGCGGGCGATGCAGCAGCGACGCCACGAGCTCGCACTTCATCCGCTCACCGAGCGAGAGCTGGCGCACCGGCTTCTGGAGCACGTCGCCCAGCTCGAGCAGGGTGACGAGCTGGGCCAGGCGCTCCCGGTATTCGGCCGCGGGGATGTCGTAGATCGCGCGGTTCAGCAGGAACGTCTCCTCGGGCGGGAGGTCCCACACGAGTTGCTGCCGGTTACCGAGCACCAGCGCGATGCGCCGCTTGAAGGAGGGCCCGCCGCTCCACGGTACGAACCCCGCCGCCTCCACCCGCCCGCTGGTCGGGTACAGCAGGCCCGCGAGCATCTTGAGCGTCGTGGTCTTGCCGGCGCCGTTCGGGCCGAGGAACGCGACGATCTCGCCCGGATCGATGCTGAACGTCACGTCGCGCACCGCGTGCACGTCGCGATAGCGCGGCCGGAAGAGCGCCCGCAGGGCGCCGCGCAGTCCGGGATCGCGCACCTTCACCTGGAACGTCTTGCTCACCCGCTCGGCGGTGACGATGGATGACATGGGTGTGGAAAATCTACGCAGGCAGGATAGATTCTCGGGCGTCTTGACGACCACACGTCTGACTGCCGACCGCCGCCACGGCGTCGACCGGCGTGCCGTGCCGCGGCGCCTGGCCGTGGCGGGGGTGTCGCGTGAGCGTCGCTCGGTGGTGGACCGTCGGCACGGCGCGGAGCGGCGGAGCACCCTGGAGCGCCGCGGCCGCCCCCCGCGCGATCCCGCCCTCGAGGGGCCCGGCGAGCACGTGCGGAACGCCTTGCAGCTGCTCGGCCAGCTGCAGGTCGTCGGCGAGCCGGTGTTCGACGCCGCCGTGGCCCGGCTGCGGCGCGCGCTGGAGCGCCTCGAGAAACGCCACTAGCGGTGTACCGGATCCGTCGAGCCACCGCCGCCGACGCGGGCGTGCTCGCGCGCCATCGGGCGGAGATGTTCCGCGACATGGGCCAGCTGCCGGACGGCCTGTCCGACACCCTGATCGACGCCGCGCGGGCGTACTTCACGCAGGCCATCGCGGACGGCCGCTACGTCGGTTGGGTCGCGGAGCTGGACGATCGCTCGGGAGAAACCATCGCAGGCGCGGGCCTCCAGCTGCGGGAGCTCTTGCCCCGACCCGACGTCGCCCGCGAGCGGCTGGTTCGCGGGCCGCAAGCGTTGGTCCTCAACGTCTACACCGAGCGGGCGTGGCGACGCCGGGGAGTCGCCGACGCGCTCATGCGGGAGCTCTTGCGGTGGTGCCGCGGCAACGGGATCGAGAGCGTCGTCTTGCACGCGTCCGGCGAGGGGCGATCGCTCTACGAGAAGCTCGGCTTCACTCCGACGAACGAGATGCGGTACGACGGAGGCCTATGAGGCTGGCGGGCGGCGCGTGTAGGAGCCGTCCGACTCGAGGGTCCAGGCGCCGGGCTCGGCGAGCTCGAGCTCGAGGATACGGGCGAGCCGGGCCCGCGCCGCCGGGTCGTCCACCGGCGTGATGACTTCCACGCGCCGCCGCAGGTTGCGGGGCCGCCAATCGGCCGAGCCGACGTAGTACTCCGGCGCTCCGGCATTGGCGAAGTGATAAATGCGCGCGTGCTCGAGGAAGCGGCCCAGCACGCTGACCACGCGGATCCGCGCCGAGAGCCCGGGAATTCCCGGGCGCAGCATGCAGATGCCCCGGACCACGAGATCGACGTCCACGCCGGCCTGCGAGGCGCGATAGAGCGCGCCGATCACCGTGCAGTCGGCGAGACCGTTGAGCTTCGCGCGGATGCGCCCACCGCGGCCGGCCCGCGCGTGCTCCGTCTCGCGGGCGATGAGGGCGAGGAACCGGTCCAGCATGTCGGTCGGCGCGACGAGCAGCCGGCGAAACGCCGCCTGCGGCGGGCGCGACGAGCCGGTCAGCTCGTTGAACAGCGCGTGCAGCTCTTCGGTGATCCCTTCGTCCGCCGTAAACAGGCCGACGTCGGTGTACAGCCTCGCGGTGTCGGGATTGTAGTTGCCGCTCCCCACGTGCGCGTAGCGTCGCGTGCGCCCCGCCGTCCTGCGCACGACGAGCGCGACCTTCGCGTGGATCTTCAGGGTGGCGAGGCCGGTGATCACGTGGATCCCCGCCGCCTCCAGGCTCTGCGCCCAGCCGATGTTCAGCTCCTCGTCGAACCGGGCCTTGAGCTCCACGAATACCGAGACATCCTTGCCGCGGGCGGCCGCGCGGCGCAGCGCCTCGGCGATGCGCGACGGCCCACCGGGACGGTACAGGGTGAGCTTGATCGCGGCGACGTCGGGATCGTCGGCCGCCTCGGCGATGAAGCGCTCGACGCTGGCGTTGAAGGAATCGTGGGGATGGTGCACGAGCACGGCGCCGCGGTCGAGCACGTCGAACACACAACGCTCGCCGGCGAAGGGATCGCGCGGTGTGAAGGGAGGATAGTCGAGGTCGGGGCGGGCCGCGTCGCCCGCCAACTCGCCGAGGCCGCCAAGGTCGAGCGGGCCGTCCGCCTCGTACACGTCCGAGGGTCCTAGCGTGCTCTGCAGCGCGCTCTCTTCGAAACGCAGCTCGCGTTGCAGCAGCTCGCGCAACAGCGGCGGCATCGTCCGCTCCACCTCGATCCGCACCACGGGCCCCCAGGGCCGCCGCCGCAGCTCGTCGGCGATGGCTTGCACGAAGCTCGCCGTGCCGAGCTCGTCGAGCTGGATGTCCCCGCTACGGGTGACCCGGAAGGCATGCGCCTCGACCACTTCCCGGCCGGGGAAGAGCGCGCTGAGATGGGCGCGCACCATCGACTCGAGCGGGACCGCTCCGCCGGCGACCGCGGCAACGAGCCGGGGCAGGGAAGGCGGGCACTCGACCGAGGCGAAATGGACCGGGCCATCCGGCCCGTCGCGCAGCATGACCGCGAGGCTCAGTCGCCGGTCGCCCAGGTGCGGGAACGGGTGGCCGGGCGCGCGCGTGAGCGCTTTGGGGGTGAGGACCGGAGCGACGTCCGCGGCGAACCACCGCTCGAGCGGCTCGCGCTCCCCCGGCGTGAGCTCGCCCCAGTCGCGGATCCGGGCCCCCTTCGCAGCCAACGCCTGCGTCACCGCTCGGAAGCAGCGGTATTGGCGCGCCACGAGCGGCCGCAGCCGGATCGCAATCGCGTCGAGCTGCTCCGCCGCGGTGAGACCGTCCGGTGAGCGCTCGACGATTCCCGTCGCCACCTGGTGCTTCATCGCGCCGACGTCGACCATGAAGAATTGATCGAGGTTGGTGCTGAATATCGCGAGGAAGCGGAGGCGGGCGAGGAGCGGCGTCCCCGGATCCTCCGCGAGGGCGAGCACTCGCGCGTTGAACTCGAGCGCGGACAAGAGGCCGTTGATGAACTGGTCCGCCGCGGGCCGGGCGGCGTCGAGGGTCTTCGCCGGAAGCGTCGGCACCCGCAGCTCGCTCAGGGTGAGCCGGCTGGTCTCGTCGGTAGTGCCGCGGTCGGCCGCGGCATCACCGACCAGCGGCGCCGCCGACCACTCCGGCACGAGCTCCGAGCGGGCGGCCACCGCCAGCGCCGAGAGCGTCGTGGCATCCCGGAGCACCGGAGAGCCCACCCGCGCGACGATGTCCTGAGGGGCGAACCACTGGAGGGCGCCCGGGGGCACGGCCGTGAGGTCGCGCCGCAGCCGCCGCACCAGCCAGACTTCGATGGCCACGCGGCGGTCGGCCGCCGGCACGACGCCGAGCAACCGCACCTCCCCTTCCACGTTCCCGAACACGCGCCGCATGGCCCGGCGGCACGCGTCCTCGCCGCCTCCCTCTTCGAGGGGCAGGCGCAGCGCGGCACCGCTGCGGCACAGCGCCAGGCGCCCGTGCGCGACCGCGAGCACGGCGGTCTGCCTGGTGAGGGAGGGGGGCGCCGCACGGAGCTCGGTGGTGCGCGCCACCCGGTCGGCCGCAGCCCGGGCCACACCGTACCGTCGCTCGATCGCCCGTGCGAATCGTGCCGTCGAGATCACGCTCCACGGCCGGCGCGATACTGCGAGCTCGTGGAACTCACACGGGCCTTCCCCCCCGCCGACCCGCGCGGTGATGCTATCGTATGCGAGCACGAACTGCGGCACCGGAACGACGGGGAGATGCGCCGGGCGCATCCGCCGCTCGATCTCGAGCTCGACCTGCAGCACGAGACGGCCGGGATCGACGATCGCGCGGAGCCGGCGCGCCGGCTCCGCATCGCCGCCGAAGATGTGACGCGGCTCGAGCGCTACCACCCGCGACTCACACTGCGCAACGCCCGCGACGTCGAGCGCGAGCGCACGACGATCGTCCACCCCGAAGCGCAGCCGGCAGGTCGCGCCCCGTCGATGCAGGTCGCCGTCGGGCGTGTCGAAATACAGATCACGGTGGAACGTTCGCTGAGTCGGCCCGGCGCGGAGCCCGAGCGGCGGGGGCGCCGCGAGCAGCTCATTCAGGCGTTCGGCGCTCGGCACGCTCCAGCGCAGCTCGGTCATGGGCCTTGGGCCGTCACCTCTCCTTGCAGGTCCGGGTGAATTCCCGACGCGTGTCGCCTGGATTGCTGATCGTCTTGTAGAACTCGTCGTAGTAGTCGAGCGCCTGCTTCACGCGCTTGGGTTCCAGTCCTTCTGACTCGAGGCCACGGTACAGCGCGTAGATCGAATCCTTCTGCGCGGTGAACTGCGCGAACAGGAGGGCCAGCTCCTCGGGCACGCGGCACGTCCCGCGAAAGGTGCGCTGCCGCACGGTTTGGATGGGGAGGCGAACGTCGGGTTGGGCGTAAGGAGTCCAGATGACCCCGGACCAGTCGAAGTCGTAGGGGACCGGGTACACGATGCCGGACGAGTCGCGGATGAGCACGATGTTGTGCAGCGCCGTCACGGCGAAGTCCGTGTTGCCGATCATGTACTGGAACACCATCGCCAGGCCCGTCTGCTCGAAGTTCAGCTCGTCTTGGGTCACGCCCTTCTGCTCGAACACCTGCGCGTGGTTGCGCCGCGCCATGCGGTCGTCGTCCTCGACGAAGAACGCGTGGCGTGTCTCGGGCGCGTGTTTGCCCGTGGCGTCCACGTACGTCACACGCGCGAGTCGCGCCCGGAAGCTCCGGTCGGTCAGCAAGTTGTAGGCGCGGTAGATGAGGTACTCTTCCAGCAGGTAGTTCGCGAACGACTGGCCACTGCGACATTGCACAGTGAGCTTGAGGCTCGACCCCTCGTGCGCGAAGATGGTCTGCGCCTTCTGGGCCTTGTCGAACGTGATCTTGAGCGGCGGATACTGACACCTGGCCAGCCGGAAGTGCCCGCGGGTAGAGAGTTGCACGTCGAGCTTCACGGAGTCGCCCGCCGGGGTGACGTAGGACAGCACGCCCGGCTGGGCCTTCTTCTCGGTCCCTCGCTGCTTGGCGATTGCTCCAAAGTCGGCGGTGAGCCTGAGGTCCAGCGGCTCCGCGGCGTCGAACAGCCGGGAGCGGGCAGGCGGCTCCGCTGAGTCGGGCGGCGCCTGCCGGACGACCGACGCCGCCACGCGGGCGGGGGCCGCACGGGGTGCGAGGCACATCGCCACCAGGGCGGTCAGTGCCACCCCGCCCCCCCACGTGCGCCTCACCCGGTCAAAGCTCACGCAGCAAGTCTACCGGCGTACATATTCCCTTCAAGGGGAGGGGGAGGTGTGCATGACGCGAATGGCGGTCTTGACTCTGCTCGCGGTCCTGCCGGCAGGCGGCGCCGCGCAGCGCGGCGAGTGGCCCATGCCGGCCAAGGACTACGCGGCCACTCGCTACAGCGACCTGAGCGAGATCACGGGCGCCAACGCCGGCCGCCTGCGCCCGGTGTGGAGCTTCTCCACCGGCGTGTTGGGCGGGCACGAGGGACAACCGCTCGTGGTGGAGAACACGATGTACGTCGTCACCCCCTACCCGAATGTCCTCTACGCCTTCGACCTCACCCGGGAGGGCTATCCCCTGAAGTGGAAGTACCGTCCGTCCGTGGACGCCAACGCCCTTGGCATCGCCTGCTGCGACGCGATCAATCGCGGCGCCTTTTACGCCGAGGGAAAGATCGTGTACAACCTGCTGGATGGGCACACCGTTGCGGTCGCGGCGGCGACGGGTCAGGAGCTGTGGAAGACCAGGATCGCGGACCTGTCCCAGGGCGAGACCACGCCCGTCGCACCCCTCGTGGTAAAGCACCGCGTTATCGTCGGCGCGTCCGGCGGCGAGTTCGGCATCCACGGCTGGCTGAAGGGGCTCGATCTCGAGACGGGCCGGATCGTATGGACCGCTTACAACGTCGGCCCGGACAGCGAGGTGCTGGCGAAGCCGCGGATCTTCAAGCCGTTCTACGATCGGGGCGCCGAGCTGGGGCTCACGAGCTGGCCTGCCGACGTGTGGAAGAACGGTGGCGCGCCGGTGTGGGGATGGATGTCCTACGATCCCGACCTCGACCTGCTCTACTACGGTACCGGCAATCCGGCGCCGTATAACCCCGAGCAGCGCGCCGGCGACAACAAGTGGACCGCCAGCGTCCTCGCCCGCCGGCCCGAAGACGGCACGTTGGTGTGGGCGTACCAGTTCACGCCACACGACAGCTGGGACTACGACGCCGCTTCGGAGATGATCCTCGCGGACCTGGTGGTGGGTGGCCGGCCGCGGAAGGTCCTCGTCCACTTCGACAAGAACGGCTTCGCCTATACGATGGACCGCGCCACGGGCGAGGTGCTGGTAGCCCAGCCGTTCGTGGACGTCAATTGGGCGAAGCGGGTGGACGTCGCGACGGGCCGGCCGGTCGTCGACTCCACCAAGCTCACGGGCGCGTCCCGCGGGAACGTCAAGCACGTCTGCCCGACGCTGGAAGGCGGCAAGAGCCCGGCGTCGCCCGCGGCGTACTCACCGCGCACGGGGCTCTTCTACCTCGCCACCAACAACATGTGCATGGATTACCAGGCGACGCGGGCGACCCGCATCGCCGGGACGCCGTTCATCGGCGCAAACACTCCCTACCACGCGGGTCGGGGCGGGTACCTCGGAGCGTTCATCGCCTGGGATGCGGGCGTCGGGAAGAAGGTATGGCAGACGACCGAACCCTTCCCCGTGTGGAGCGGCGCCGTCGTCACCGCGGGCGACGTCGCCTTCTACGGAACGCTCGACGGCTGGTTCAAGGCGGCCGACGCCAGGACCGGGAAGGTCCTGTGGCGGTTCAAGGTCGGATCGGGCGTGGTGGGGAACCCGATCACATTCACGGGCGCCGACGGCAAACAGTACGTGGCCGTCTACGCCGGGATCGGCGGCGACTGGTTCCTCCTGTCGGGGGACGTCCGGTCGGATGACCCGGCAGACGTGCGGCCGCCGGCGGACTTCATGCCGGACATCGCCCGGCATACGAGCCAGGGAGGGATCGTATGGATCTTCGCCCTCTGATGCTGGCTCTCGTGGTGTCCGCTGCGTGCGGCGGACACGACGCCGCACCCGCGATGGGACACGAGGCGCGCGTCTTCGCGGGCGGCGTCATACCGCCGGCGGGCGCCCCTCAGGTCTCCGGGAATCCCTTCCGCGGAGACCGCCAGTCGGCGGCGCAGGGGGAGCGGACGTTCGGCGTGATGAACTGCGACGGCTGTCACGGTGGCGGAGCGGTGGGCTGGGTGGGCCCCAGCCTGCGCGACGGCCGCTGGCGCTACGGCGGCTCCGATGGTGAGATCTTCCAGTCGATCTATTACGGCCAACCGCACGGCATGCCGGCGTACGGCGGCCTCTTGCCACCCGGCGCGATCTGGAAACTCGTGACCTACCTCCAGTCGCTCGAGCCGCCGGCGAACGTGCCGACACAGTCGTGGAAATAGCCGTGCGATTGCTGGGCGGTTCGGCCGGTGCGGTGCTGCTCGCGGTCGTCTTGTGGGACGCGTTCGAGACGATCATCCTGCCGCGCCGGGTGAGCGGGCGGATCCGCATCACCAAGCTGTTCTACCGCTCCACCTGGATCCCGTGGCGCGCCACGGCGAGGGCGTTGTCGGGCCGGCGGCGCGATGCGTTTCTGTCGTTCTTCGGGCCGCTCTCCCTCATCCTGCTGCTCGCGCTGTGGGCGGTGGGGATCGTCGTCTCCTTCGGGCTGTTACAGTGGGCCGCGGGCTCCGCCCTCAGCGTTGCCGGCGGCGTGCCCAGCCTCGCCACCGACCTCTACATGAGCGGTACGACGTTCGTCACGCTGGGCCTGGGGGACGTGGCGCCCAGGAGCGCGGTCGCGAAGGCGCTCACGGCCGTCGAGGCCGGCATGGGGTTCGCGTTTCTCGCCGTGGTGATCGGCTACTTCCCCGTGATCTATCAGGCGTTCTCGCGGCGCGAGGTGGCGATCTCGCTGCTCGATGCCCGCGCCGGCTCTCCGCCCAGCGCGTCGGAGCTGTTGTGGCGGCACCGCGACGACCCCGGCACCGCCGCGCTCACCGAGCTGCTGCGCGACTGGGAGCGCTGGGCGGCCGATGTGCTCGAGAGTCACCTCTCTTACCCCCCGCTCGCCTATTTCCGATCGCAGCACTACAACGAGTCGTGGCTCGCCGCGCTCACGACGATCCTCGACACCAGCGCGGTCGTGATGATCGGGCTCGATGGATGGTGCGCGCGGCAGGCTGAGCTGACGTTCGCCATGGCGCGTCATGCGGTCGTGGACCTGGCGCAGGTGTTCAGTACCCCGCCCCAGCGGGGAGGGGGGGACGCGGCTGAGCGCCTTTCCGCGGTACAATTGACGCGGCTGCGGGCGCGCTTGGCGGGCGGCGGCCTCAGGCTGCGAGAGCGGCCCGACTTCGAGGAGCGGCTCACGGAGTTGCGTCGCATGTATGAGCCCTACGTCGCGGCCCTGGCGCACTACCTCGCGGTGCCGCTGCCGCCGTGGGTGCGCGAGGTCGAGCGCCCCGACAACTGGCAGACGAGCGCCTGGGACCGGGTCGTGCGGCTGCCGGCCCGGGGGACCGCGGCGCGTAGCGAGGAGGAGCACTTCTGACTTTCTGTCGCCCCGGGCTTGCGCCCGGGGTCAGAACAGGCTGCTAGGCCTGACCTGCGTACCTGACCCCGGGCGCCAGCCCGGGGATCACGAAATGGCACTCCGAGTTCACCTCTCAGAATCGGATAGCGAGCAAGCACTGTGGCTCGATACACTGATCCTTGGCGACGATCGGTCGTGCGGCGGTTTGCGCGGTGCTGGCACTGGTTTGGGTGACGCCCGTCGGGGCGCAGCTTGTGGCTCCCGGAGCGGCGATCCGCGCGCAAGTCCAGGGGCTTTACTCAGACGACCGGGACAACCGCTGGCCCGACGTCCTCGATCATTTCTGGGTGGGGAAGATCACCGCCCGCTGGACGGCGCCGACGTCCAATCCGGCTTGGGTGCGGGCGCATCCGGTTGCCGCGGACTCGGCGTGCGCATCCGGTCAGGCGCCGGAACGGCTCACGATGACAATCGCTCTGATCGACGACCGCTGGGCGCTCGTGTTCGTGAGCCGGTGCGGGTTGGGGTCACCGGACGAGCTGTGGATGCTGCGGGTGGGTGAGGACTGGAGGATCGCGCGGATGATGCGCGGGTTTGAGGGGCTCAGGTCGCGCTGACCCCGGGCATGAGCCCGGGGATCACCATAGGGGACTTTGGGGTCTGCGTTACGGGGGCGTGCTGCCGATGCGTACGCCCACTTCATCGAGATGCTTCAGGAGATCCGCCGGATCCTGATATACACGGTACGCCCCCGCCCGCTCGAGCTCTTCCTCGCCGTAGCCACCCGACAGGAGTCCCACGCCGAGCGCCCGGGCGCGGCGCGCCGCGAGCAGGTCCCACACGCTGTCCCCCACCACCACGGACTCGTCGATCGGGATCCCCAGCCGTTCGGCGCCCGCGAGGAACAGATCCGGATCGGGCTTCGCGTACTCCACCTGATCGCGGGTGACGATGGGGACGCCGGAGGGGACGCCGAGCATTTCGAGTGTCGGCTTGGCGCTCTCCATCCGTCCGCTGGTGCCGATCGCCCACGGGACACCCGCCTTCGTCAGGTAGGCGAGGAGCTCGCGCGCCCCAGGGAGAGGACGGATCTGCGACACCTGGCGGGCGTAGGCCTCGGCATGCACGCGCCGGATCTGCGTCGCCTGCTCGGGCTTCAGGTCGCGGCCGGTCTCGCGGAACAGCGCGTTGACGAACAGGCCGCCGCTCATGCCGATGCGGCGGTGGATGCGCCACACCGAGAGTTCGATGCCGACGCTCTCGAGCGCTTCGCGCCACGCGAGGACGTGCTGGTACACGCTGTCCACGAGCGTGCCGTCGAGGTCGAAAAGGAAAGCGGGACCGGGGGGCATCGGTCTGGTAATGTAATCGGGGGGTTGGATCACGTAGGGGCGCAGCATGCTGCGCCCCTACGTATTTTCGCGACGCCGTCGCGTGACGCCTCTGTGCTACGCCTCTATCTCAGTAGCATGTCATGCGGTCTGGCTTGCCCCGTCGGGAAGTGCTCGAAGTCCACGTCGAACTTGGGATCGAGTGTCATCCCAGTCGGTCCCACGTTCACGAGCCGCACCCGATAGGGAACTTTCCCGTCCAGGTTCGAGAGCAGCGAGTTGCTCACATACAGCCGCTTGTTGTCGGGCGTGAGCTTCATCATTTGTGCCTGCGGAATCGCCACCGTGCTCACGAGCTTCGGCTGCATGGGATCGGCGACATCGTACTGCTGCACCGCGCCCCCGCCGAACAGCGACACGAACAGGAACCTGTTGTCGTATGAGATCCGCATGTCCGCGGGCAGCGAGCCGTCGGCCAGCTTGATCACACGGTGGAACGCGAGCTTGCCGTCACTCCCCACTTGCCAGTGCCACACGCTGTTGCCGAACGCGCAGTTGATGAATCCCCCGCGCGCCGCGGCGCCGTGCAGCCAGCGGACTTCGAGCGGCGACTTGTCGAGGTGCTCGACCTGGAGGACCTTGCCTGTCTTCCAATCCCATGCCACGACCTCGTCACCCACCTGGTCCATCGGCGTATTGCCGGCTTTGACGGCGTGGGGATGCGCCCAGCTTGACGTGACGATCAGGTTCAGCTCCGGCTTGATCCCGACGTCGTACATGTAGTCGGGCGCGGGATGCGCCTCGATGAAGTTCCCGTCGTTGTCCAGCTTCACCAGGGCGCCCGGCGCGCCGCCCTCCTTCGAGCCGAGCATCGCGATCATCACTCCCCCCGGCACGGCGTAGAAGGTGTGCGGCCCCGAGAAGCCCGTGCTCGCCGCGAGGTCGGGGATCGTCTTGACGAGCTTCGGGTGCTTCGGATCGGTGGCGACGTCGTAGATGAAGAGGCGGTTCGAGAACAGCCCGCCGGCGAATATGCGATCGGCGTTGGCGGTGTAGCCGAAGTGGTGCGCTTCGTTCCCGGGCGACCCCGTCGGCGCGGTGGCGATGACCTTTCCATAGCTCGGCGACGCGGGATCGGCGTCGAGCACCGACAGGAAGTCGGGGTCCTTCTGATCGGCGTCGCTGGTCCACACGTACAGCACGGATTCGTGCTTGCCTGCGGGGAGGCCCCGGACGAATACCGACTCGTCTGCGGGGCCGCGCGGCGTGGGGGCCATGACGATCCCCACGGGCAGGACGGCGAACAGGAACAGCAGGGCGGTGCGGTTCACAATGGTACCTCCTCAGTGACTGGCTGGTCCCAGCGAAGCTACCCTCGGGACATCAAGGTGCAAGGCAAGTTGCAGCCTCCCGTCCCGCGGGCATATTACCCCCCCTCTCCCGATCGAGAGCCCGGATCATGAAGCGCTCCATTACGCTCGAAGTGAACGGCGTGGCGCGGACGGCGGAGGTGGAGCCGCGGGCGCTGCTCGCCTACGTGCTGCGCGACCAGCTGGATCTCACCGGGACGCACATCGGCTGCGATACGAGCCAGTGCGGCGCCTGCACGGTCCATATCGACGGCCGGGCGGTGAAGAGCTGCACCGTACTCGCAATGCAGGCGGAGGGGCACGCGATCACCACCATCGAAGGTCTGAGCGGCAACGGAGGGGGAGGGGGGGGCCTGCACCGGCTGCAGCAGGCGTTTTGGGAGCAGCACGGGCTGCAGTGCGGGTTCTGCACTCCCGGCATGATCATGACGGCGGCCGACCTGCTTGCCCACAAGCCCAAGCCGACCGAGGCGGAGATCCGCCACGCGCTCGAGGGAAATCTGTGCCGCTGCACAGGCTACCAAAACATCGTCGCCGCGATCCAGGCCGCGGCAGGCGCACGGTAGGGGGCTCCCGCCATGGCAACGCTCTTCGGCTCCGGTATCAAGCGTCGGGAGGACCCTCGGCTCATCACCGGCAAGGCGACCTACACCGACGATGTGAAGCTGCCTGGACTCCTGTACGCCGCCGTGCTGCGCAGCACCTACGCCCACGCGAAACTCAGGAAGGTCGACGTCGCGAAGGCGAAGCAAGCCACGGGCGTCGTGGCGGTCTACACGGGCGCCGACGTGAAGGACAAGGTGAACACCGTCCCCTGCGCCTGGAACGTGCCCAACTGTGACCCGCGCCGCACCCCCCTCTCGCCGTCGACAAAGTCCGCTACGTGGGCGACGGGCTCGCCATGGTCGTGGCCGAGTCGCGCGCCGCGGCGCGGGATGCGCTCGACCTGATCGACGTGGACTACGAGGCCCTCGACGCGGTGGTCGATCCCGAAAAGGCCACGCAGAAGGGGGCGCCCGAGCTCCACAAAGAAGTTCCCGGCAACGTCGCGTTCACGTGGAAGGTGGCGGGGGGCGACGCCGCAAAGGCGTTCGCGGAAGCGCCCGTTACGGTGGAGCAGCGAATCGTACAAAACCGGCTCCTACCGACGGCGATGGAGCCGCGCGCGGCGTGCGCGAGCTACAACCCCGGAACCGGCCAGCTCACCTGCTGGGTGACGAGCCAGAACCCGCACATCCACCGGTTCCTCCTGTCCGTGATGACGAAGCTCCCGGAGCATCGCATCCGCGTCATCGCGCCAGAGGTGGGCGGCGGGTTCGGGAGCAAGATCCCGGGCTACCCGGACGAGGCCCTGGTGAGCTTCGCGTCCATGGAGCTCGGGCGGCCCGTGAAATGGACCGAGGACCGCTCCGAGAACTACAAGGTGACGATCCACGGCCGCGATCACGTCGAGTACGTGGCGCTGTGCGGCACGAAGGACGGCAAGATCACGGGACTGCGCACCAAGGTGTACGCCGGGCTCGGCGGCTACGCCTCCACGGCGGCGCCGGGCATCCCCACGATCCTGCACGGCCTGATGTACTCCGGGCCGTACACCATCCCCAACATCGAGGGAACGATCTACGGCGTGTACACGACCACCACACCGGTGGACGCTTACCGCGGCGCCGGCCGTCCCGAGGCGACGTTCCTGCTGGAGCGGATGATCGACCTGTACGCGCGAAAGATCGGACTGGACCCGGTCGAGGTACGGCGCATGAACCTGATCCCCAAGGACAAGTTCCCGTACACTGTGGCCACGGGGATCACCTACGACTCGGGGAACTATCAGGGCGCGCTCGACAAGGCGCTCCAGATGTTCGACTACAAGAAGTTCCGCGCCGAGCAGGCCAAAGCGCGCAAAGACGGTCGCTACCTGGGCGTCGGCGTCACGACCTACTGCGAGATCTGCGGCCTCGGCCCCTCCCAAGTGGCGGGAGCCGTCGGGTTTGGCGGGGGGCTGTACGACAGCGCGATCGTGCGCGTCTATCCCACCGGCGTGGTCCGCGCCTACATCGGCGCCAAGCCACACGGCCAGGGCGAGGAAACGACCTTCGCGCAGATCCTGGCCGACGAGTTCGGCATCCCGGTCGAGAGCGTCGAGGTCGTGGCCGGCGACACCGAAGCGACCCCCCAAGGGTGGGGGACGTACGGTAGCCGGACCACCGCGGTGTGCGGCAGCGCCGTGAAGGTGGCGGCGCAGCGGGTGAAGGACAAGGCGAAGAAGATCGCCGCCCACCTGCTCGAGGCGAACGAGGCCGACCTCGAGTGGAAGGACGGTAAGTTCGCGGTGAAGGGCTCGCCAGATAAAGGAAAGACCTTCGGCGAGCTCGCCCTCATGGCGAACGTCGCCTGGAACATGCCGCCCGGCGTCGAGCCGGGGCTCGAGGCGACGGCCTTCTTCGATCCGTCGAACTTCGTGTACCCGTTCGGCACCCACATCTGCACCGTCGAAGTGGACGTCGAGACCGGCGAGGTTACGATCCTCCGCTACATCGCGGTGGACGACTGCGGGCCCCAGATCAATCCGATGATCGTGGACGGCCAGGTGCACGGCGGCGTGATCCAGGGGTTGGGTGAGGCGCTGCAGGAGATGGCCGTGTACGACGAGGACGGGCAACTCCTCACCGGCACGATGATGGACTACGCGATCCCGAAGGCATCGCAGATGCCGAAGGTCGAGACGGCCCACACCGTGACGCCATCCCCGGTGAACCCCCTCGGCGTGAAGGGTGTGGGGGAGACGGGGACGATCGCCTCGGTGCCGACCCTCGTGAACGCCGTGTGCGACGCGCTCGCGCCCCTCGGTATCTCCCACATCGACAAGCCGCTTACGCCCGCCCGCGTGTGGGCCGCGATCCAGCAAGCAAGAGGAGGCGCCAAGTGATCCCGACCTCCTTCGAATACCTGCGCGCGAAGAATTTGAAGGACGCGCTCAAGGCTATCGGGAAGAACACCAAGGTCATCGCCGGCGGGCACAGCCTGGTGCCGCTCCTCAGGTTCCGGTTGGCGCAGCCGGATACGCTCGTGGACATCGGCCAGCTGCAGGAGCTCAAGGGCATCAAGAAGGCGGGCGGCGGTATGAAGATCGGCGCCGCCACGACCTACCGCGAGCTGCTCGAGTCCAAGGAGCTCGGTACGCTGTACCCCCTCATTGCGGAGGTGACCGAGCACATCGGCGATTTACAGGTGCGGAATGCGGGAACCATCGGTGGAGGTTTGGCCCACGCCGATCCGGCGGCCGATATGCCGCCGGTGATGCTCGTGCTCGACGCGACGTTTCTGTTGCAGTCCAAGGGCGGCAAGCGCTCCGTGGCGGCGCGCAAATTCTTCAAAGGACCGTTCACAACCGCCATGAAGCCCAACGAGCTGCTCACGGAGATCCAGCTGCCCGCGCTGCCCAAGGGCGCAGGGATGGCGTACGCGAGCTTCGAGCAGGCGGCGTCGGGATACGCGTTGGCGGGAGCCGCCGCGCTGATCGCAATCGCCAAGGGGATGATCACCCGAGCCGAGCTGGCATTCACCGGGCTCGCCGACACGCCGTTCCTGGCGCCTGCGGCGGCGAAGCTCGTGGGGACGTCGGGCGACGAGCTGATTTCGCAGGTGGCCGCGGCCGCGGTGGCCGGCGTCGAAGCGAACGACGACATCCATGCAGGCCCCGAGTACCGCACGCACCTCGCGACCGTCGCGGCGCGTCGAGCGCTCACCCAGGCGCTCGAGCGGGCAAAGTAGTGCGACTCGACTTCTCCGGCGCGCCCGAGATCGCCGCGCCTCCGGAGGTCGTGTGGCGGCGGCTGCTCGATCACGAGTTCGTGGCATCGGTGGCACCTGGAGTCGAGTCGGTGGAGCCGATCGACGACCGGCACTTCAAGGTGATCTCGGGGTTCGGCGTGGGTGCCGTGAAGGTGAAATTTCAGCTCGACGTCGAGCTGTCGGACGTGAACCCGCCCAAGAGCCTCAAAATGTCGGCCCACGGCAAGGCGCCCGGCTCGGGCGTGGAGGTGAGCACCACGCTCGAAATCGAGCCCCTCCCCCCGAACCGGTCGCGCCTCAAGTGGAGCGCCAGCTCGGAGGTCCGCGGCACGGTGGCGAGCGTGGGGGCCCGGCTCTTGAAGGGCACCGCCAAGAAGCTCACGGAGAGCTTCTGGGACAAGTTCGCGGCGCGCGTCGGGGAACGCTCCAAGTAGATTGCAGCTGATGGGCGCGCGCAAACTGGAATCCATCGATTCCGTCCAGGCTGCCTTCGCAGCCGAGCGGTACGTCGCCGACCGCGACCTCGCCACGGCGGTGTATCTCTCTCTGACGCTCGATCGCCCGCTGCTCATCGAAGGCGAAGCGGGCGTGGGGAAGACCGAAGTCGGCCGCACCCTCGCCGGTGTTCTCAAGACGGAGCTCATCCGGCTGCAGTGCTATGAGGGGCTGGACGTCAACACGGCCGTCTACGAGTGGGACTATCCCCGTCAGATGCTCGAGATCCGGCTGCTCGAGGCGCGCGGCGAGGCGAAGCGGGCGGCGACGAAGGACATCTTCTCCGAGGAATTCCTCATCCGGCGGCCGCTGCTCCGGGCGCTCGAGAACTCCCGCCCCGAGCCTCCGGTCCTCTTGATCGACGAGGTCGATCGTGCCGACGAGGAGTTCGAGGCGTACCTGCTCGAGGTGCTTGCCGACTTCGCGATCACCATCCCCGAGATCGGGACGATCAAGGCCCCCCCCGGGCGGCCGCCGCACGTGATCATCACCAGCAACCGGACCCGCGAAGTGCACGACGCGCTCAAGCGACGCTGCCTGTATCACTGGATCGACTATCCGAGCGCCGAGCGCGAGCTCGCGATTCTCGGCGCCCGTCGGCCGGAGCTCGGGCAGGCGCTCGCGGCTGAAGTGGTCGCCTTCGTGCAGCGGCTGCGTGCGGCGGATTTGACCAAGGTCCCGGGAATCGCCGAGACCATCGATTGGGCGGCCGCGTTAGAAGCGTTGGGCGCCAAGCGCCTCGGGGCCGAGCAGGTCGAGCAGACCCTGGGGGCGCTGCTCAAGTATCAGGAAGACGTAGCGGCTATGAAGGGCGGGGGCGCAGCGAAGCTCCTTGATGAGGTACGGGCGGTGAAACCATGACTACGGGCAACGCTGTTTCCGGCAACGCTCTTGTCGGTAACGTCGTCTTGTTCGGCCGCATGTTGCGCCGCGCCGGCCTGTCCGTCGATTCCGACCAGACCCGCCGCTTCGCCGACGTGCTCGCGCTGCTGGGCTTCGACCGCCGGGGCGACGTGAAAGCGGGGGGGCGGGCGGTGTTCGTGCGGCGGCGCGAGGACCGCGCGGTGTACGACGCGGCGTTCGATCTTTTCTGGCGTCCGAGCACTGCTCGCGGCGCCGTCTCGAGCGCGCTGCCGCGGCTGCGCCAGAAGGAACGCCCCCTCACCGACGTCGCCTTCGGCCCCGACGCGCCCCCTGAGATGGACGTCACCGACGTCGTCGACGAGACGGCGCGCGTGGGCGCGAGCGTACACGAAGCCCTGTACACGGCGGACTTCGCGGAGCTCACGCCGGCCGAGGCGCGGGACGCGGCGGCGATGCTCGCGGCTCTGCGGCCCCGCCTGCCGCTCCGGCCATCGCGTCGCCGGCGGCCGGGCCGCCGGGGCAATCGGCTCGCCGCGCGCCTCATGCTTCGGAGCTCGCTGGGCGCGGGCGGTGAGCCCGTGGCGTGGCGCTGGTGGCAACGCCGCACCCGGCCACGCCCCATCGCGTTGGTATGCGACATATCCGGCTCGATGGAGCGGTACAGCCGCTTCCTGCTGCGCTTCGCGCACGCCCTTGCGGGCTCCGGGGCGCCGGTGGAGGTCTTCGTCTTCGGGACGCGATTGACCCGTATCACGCGCGCGCTGCGGGTGCGCGATCCCGACGCGGCGCTTGAGCGCGTGGCGGGGAAGGTGGTGGACTGGAGCGGGGGGACCCGCATCGGCGCGAGCCTGCACGAGCTCAACCGCCGCTGGGTGCGACGCACCATTCGGAGTAGTGCAGTGGTGATCATCGTGTCCGATGGCTGGGAGCGCGACGACCCTGCGCAGCTCGCGCGCGAGATGGCGATGCTGCGGCGCTCCTGTCGCCGGCTGATCTGGCTCGATCCGCTCGCCGGCCGGCCCGGGTTCGAGCCGAGTACGCAAGGACTGGTGGCCGCGCTGCCGCACGTGGACGAGTTCGTCGCGTGCGCTAATGTCGCGTCGCTCGCGCATCTCGCGGAGAGGCTGCATGAAGCAGTGGCTTGAAACGCGCGCAGTCCTGGACTTCCTCGGCCGCGTCCGGGCGGAGGGGAAGCGTGCCGCCCTCGCCACCGTCGTGCGGGTGCGCGGCTCGGCGTACCGCCACGAGGGGGCGAAGCTCGTGGTCGCCGAGGACGGCAGCACTGCCGGCAACGTCAGCGGCGGGTGCCTCGAGCAGGACGTGCGCGAGGTGGCGCTCCAGGTGATCCGCACGGGGGAGCCCCAGCTCCGCAGCTATTGCTCGAGCGCCGACGAAATCGCGGCCTGGGACTTGGGCGTGGGGTGCGAGGGGCAGGTCGACGTGTACGTCGAGCGCGTGGAAGCGCGGCCGCGGGAGCGGGAGCTGCTCGACGGTCGGGAACCGTTCGCAGTCGCGACGACGATCGGGATGCGAGATGCGAGATGCGGGATGCGACTGATTGTCACGCAGGGGCGCTCGGAAAGTGATCTTGGGTCGAAGGACCTGAACGAGCGCGCGGCGGCCAAGGCCCGCGAGCTGCTCGAGACCGGGGAGTCCGGGACTCACGAGATCAGCGGCCGGTCAATCTTCTTTGACGCGCTTGTTCCTCCCCCCCAGCTGGTGATCTTGGGTGCGGGCGACGATGCCCGGCCGCTGGTACGGTTCGCCGCCGATATAGGGTTCCGGGTGGTGGTGGTCGATCGCCGGCCGGGGTTTCTCACGGCCGACCGGTTTCCAGCGGCGGCGGCGCTCATTCAGAGCGCGGGGGACGAGCTCGACGCGGTGCTCCCGCTCGACGCCGAGTGCTACGCCGTCGTGATGAACCACAACTTCGCCGACGATCAGGCGTACGTGCGCGCGCTCCTGAAGACGCCAGTCGCCTATGTCGGGATGCTGGGACCGCGCCAGCGCACCGAGCGCATCCTCCGGAATCTCGCCGCCGAGGGGCCGATGGACGAGACGCGGGTATACGGGCCTGTGGGGTTGGACATCGGGACCGACGGCGCGGAGCAGGTCGCGCTCGCCGTGATCGCGGAGATTCTCGCTGTGCGCTCCGGTCGCCGGGCCCGGTCGTTGCGGGAACGCCGGGCGGCGATCCATGCCCCGACCGACTAGATGTCAATTGCCGACTCACAGTTCTCTCGATCGCGTGCCGCCCAAGAGTCGCGGCTGAAGCCGCGGCTCGGCATTACCGCTGAAGCGGAGACAGCACGCCCGTTTACGGGCAAGTGCCGAGCCGCGAGTTCACTCGCGCCCTTCCATGTCCGTGACCACGACACCTAAATCGAGCGACCTGAGGGCCGCTGGGGTGATCCTGGCGGCCGGTGCCTCGCGCCGCATGGGCACGAACAAGATGCTGCTCGAGCTCGCGGGCGAATCGCTCGTGCGACGGGCCGCCAAGCGCGCTCTCGGAGCAGGACTATCGCCGGTGGTGGTGGTGATCGGCCACGAGGCGGACCGCCTGCGCGCCGAGCTCAAGGATCTCCCGCTCGAGTTCGCGGTCAATCCCGATTACACCGGTCCCACGAGCGGCTCCTTACATCAGGGCTTGAACAAGCTCGGTCCTGATGTGAACGCGGCGGTCATCATGCTGGGCGACATGGTGCGCGTCACGGCGGAGACGCTCGCGATGCTGATCGCGGCGGCGCGCGGGACCGCGGCGCCGCTCGTCGTGTCGCGGTACGGCGACGTGACCGCGCCGCCCTTGCTATTCCGACGCACGCTGTTCGGCGAGCTGCTCGCGTGGACGGGGGAGGGGTGCGGCAAGGCCGTCGTGCAGGCGCACAAACACGAAGCGATGTATGTGGATCGGCCGGAAGCCCTGCTTGCGGATGTGGATACGCCGGAGGACTTTGCGGCGGTGAAGAAGAGCGAGATGTGATCCCCGCGCTTGCTGCTTGGCCTCCCTGAGACTAGTGTGAGGTGGGCAGTATCCGCAGTTGAATGCCGGCGCCGGTGCGTGGTGGCCGTGATGTCGAGCACGTTGCAGGAGTTGAGGGCCATCACATGAGCACCGAGTCCAGCGACTTTCCGAATCGACTGCGCGCGCACGTGGAACTGCAAGGCGCGTCTCTTACCGCGGAAGAGCTGTCCCACGTGGGGGAGTGTTACCCACGGTGCCGCGGGAAGGACCACTGGGATGTGCGCGAATACGCCAGCGTGGCCGGTATTGGGGCCCGCGAGTATCGCGTCGTGCGGGGTACCAGCACTCAAGATGTGTACCGCAGCAGCGAGCGGGACCATGCGAGCGCCGTGCGGGCGGCGCTCAACGAGCTCGAGTCCCAGGACAGCCGGACCGAGAAGCCGCCTCAAAACAGCTCCAGCTGATCCGCCACCAATCCTCTGAGCGTCTCCAGCAGCTTCACCATCGCCCACGTGTCCCGCGCGCAGTAGGCGAGCAACGCGTCGCGTAGCGCCACTCGCTCGCCCGGCGGCGTCCGATCCCCTTCGAGCATCAACCGCTGCAGCTCGACCGTCGCCACTTCACCGTCCTGCACCTTCAGATCCGAATAAGACAGTCCGGGCACCAGCGCCGGCAGCGTCTTCTTGATGCTGAATCCGCCACCGAAGTCTGGGTGGTACACGTGGCTCCGGATCGCCGGCAATAGGTCCACCAGGCGCTTCTCGATCCGCTCCAGCTCCTTGGCGAAGCGCGGCACCGCCTCCCGCAGCTGCTTGATGCACTCGCGCTCGAAGGTGGCATGATACGCCACGACCTTCCGGGCCCCGACGCACGCCTCGACCAGCGCCTCCGCCAGGGCCGGCCGCGGATCCTCCGGCCCCTCGGCGATCCACTGATGATGCACCAGACCGCGGCCCCGCTCCTCGACGTGGACGCTGAACTGCACCGGTACCTGCTGCCACGGCCGGCACCCCGGCCAGCGCGGAATCGCGAGGCTCACCGTCTCGAAATCGAGAAACGCGAGCGGCGACGCGAATTGAGCGAGCGCCTTCGGGAGCGTGCGCTCCACGACCATGCGCCCGGTCTGCACCGCCTTCACCTGGCGCGCGTGGATCACCGAGAGCTCCAGGTCCGACGGGAGGTCGTAGATCGTCGCGTAACCGTCGGCCTCGAGCTCGAGCGCCCGCTTGCGCTCGATGCGATACAGCTTGCTCACGTGGTGGTCGGGGACCTTGGGCCAGCAGCGCTCGATGAACGGGCAGTCATACGGTCTTGTGCAGTGCTCCCCGATGGGGACGTCTGGGAGCGGCCCTTCGAGCATCCGCTGCTGCGCCGCGAGCTCGTCGGGCACGCCGATCAGCGCCCCTTCCACCAGTGCCGTCACGTCCTCGCGTATGAAGAGATTGGATAGGTCGGGGTAGCGGCATTCCGGGTTGAGATGCATCACCTCGGCGCGCTCCACCTGGAGGCCCGCACCCCGCAGCACGTGGACCTGCACGGCCGCATCGGGAAGGTGCTCCGGCTTGCGGCTGTTCGACGCCTTCACCTCGATCACCGTGTAGCCCCGGGACGTCCGCTCCAGAATGTCGACCCCCACGTACGTGTCGTGCGCCAGGAACCAGGCCTCGTAAATCGCCGGCCGGCCACGTTTCAGGGCCTCGCGCGTGGCTGTCACCTTGTTGTCGTACTGATAGAACGGGAGATCGATCAGCTCGCCCCCAGGGACGTGGCCCCGCGCGCGCTCGCCCACTTCCCGCCCTTGCGCGAACAGGTTCTGCTGCCCGGGCGTGGGGGAAAGCTCCGGCGCCTCGGGCTCATGCACTCGCCACCACAGCTGCTTGTGACACTGGAGGCCGGAGAGATAGCGCGACTTGGAGAGGCGCGAGGACTCGGACGGCATACTTGAACAGTAACCGATAACTCGCTACCGGACGGCGACTTCGCGCCTCCTCCATCGCAGGCCCGCTTGACGCGGGGCCCGCTCGATCCCTATACAGTGGTGCCCGCGGGGGTGCCCGCGGGCGGAGGAACGATGTCGCTACGCGTAGTGCTGGCCGACGACCACGTCGTGCTACGACAGGGCGTGCGCGCGCTGCTGGAGCGGCACGGCCTCGAAGTGGTGGCCGAGGCGTCCGACGGCAGGGCGGCGGTCGAGCTGGCGCGGCAGCATGAGCCGGACGTCGCGGTGCTCGACATCATGATGCCATTGCTGAACGGCATCGATGCTGCGCGCCAGATCGTCGAGGCGCGCCCCGGCATCCAGGTCGTGATGCTCACGGCGCTCGAGCAGGACCGCCTGGTGACCGAAGCGGTCCGGGCGGGCGTGCGGGGGTTCGTGCTCAAGACCCAGGCGGGGGAGGACCTCGCCCAGGCCATTCAGCAGGTGTCGCGCGGCGGGTTCTACGTGGGGGCGGGTGTCTCTCAGGCCGTGGTGGATGCCTGCCGGGCGGCCGCGGTGGACGACCTGGGCCGGATGACCTCCCGTGAGCGCCAGGTCGTGCAGCTCGTGGCCGAAGGCAAGTCGACCAAACAAGTCGCCGCGCTGCTCGGGATCACTCCCAAGACGGCCGAGTTTCACCGCGCGCGGGTCATGAAGAAGTTGAACGTCCACGACGTCGCCGGTCTGGTCCGCTACGCGATCCGGGAGGGCCTGATCACGCCCTGACCCGGGTCTTCTCCCGGCCGCATCTAGGGTTTCCCCGGGTTCTCCGCAGCGGCGCCGTCGCCACATTCCGGCACAAATGCCTCGTCGCACACCCTTCACCCGCTCGCCCGTCGTGCTCCTCGCCAACGCGGGGACGTGGCTCAACCAGGCGCTCGACAGCATGCTCAAGCCGCTGGGGTATCGGGTCCTGTCCGTGGCGAGCGGACGCGAGCTCCTGGACCGGGCGCCTGCCGCGCGGCCCGACGTCGTCCTCATGGACGCGAACCTCCAGGACCTGGACAGCATCGCGGTATGCCGCGCCCTCCGTCAACATCGGGCCGTCGCCTGGCACACGCCCATTTTCATGATCACGTCGACGCCGGCGACCAAGCAACAACGGCTCGCCGCGCTCGAGGCCGGAGCGTGGGACTACCTGAGCCTCGTGATCAACGCGGAGGAGCTGGCCCTGAAGCTCGACGCCTTCGTCCGCGTCAAGCTCGAGACGGATCGCGCCCTGGAGGAGGCCGCCGTGGAGCCGGCGAGCGGGTTGTACACGACGCGCGGGCTGGAGCGGCGCGCCCGCGAGCTCGTCTCACACGCGTTCCGTCGTCATGCGCCGCTCGCCTGCCTGGCGCTCGCCGTCGAGCTGGAGCCGCAAGTCGCCCCTCCTACGCCGCTCGCGGCACCACCCGTGGCGGTCGCGTACGCAGGGGACATCCTCCGGGCGCGCGGACGCGCGTCCGACGCGATCGGCCGCCTCGGCCGAAGCGAGTTCGCGGTGCTGGCCCCCTCGACCGCCCCCGAAGGAGCGGTGCGGATGGCCCGACGACTCACGCAGGCGCTCGAAACGGCGGGTCCCAGGCCCGCGGGGCTGCCCCCCCTGTTGGTCCGGGCCGGCTACGAGGCCGTCGCCGACCTGCACGCGACGCCGCTCGCGCCCGACCGCCTCCTGGAGCACGCCGGCGCCGCGCTGATCCAGGCGCGCGCCGCGGGAAGCGGGGAGCGGATCCGAGCCTACCAGGAGTAGATTACCCGCTCCATGATCCGGTTGCGGTGAAGTGTCACCGGCGGTCGCGATCGCGATCGTCGTGCTCGTCGTGCTGCTCGCGCTCTTGCTCCTGCGGGGCAGCGCGGACCAGACACGCGCGCTGCGGGATGTGCACGAGCGGCTCGGGGCGCTCGGTGAGGCGACGAAACGCCTCGAGACGATGGGCACCGCGGTCACCGAGGTGCAGCAGCTGCTCCGGGTCCCGAAGCTCCGCGGCACGATCGGCGAGGTGTGGCTCGAAGAGCTGCTGCGGCAGATCCTCCCCGCGTCCCACTACCAGATGCAGTACCCCTTCCGCTCGGGAGAGCGCGTGGACGCTGCCCTCAAGCTCGGCGACCGCCTCGTGCCCGTGGATGCGAAGTTTCCGCTCGACGCTTGCCAGCGGCTGCTCGCCACGACCGGTGCTGAAGCCGAACGCGAGGCGCGCACGTTCGCGCGCTCCCTCAAGGAGCGGATCGACGAGATCGCCGACAAGTACATCCGTCCCGACGAAGGGACATATGACTTCGCGCTGATGTACATTCCGGCCGAGAACGTGTACTACGAGGCGGTGCTGCGCGCGGAGGATCCGGGGGATGCGAAGAGTGTCCTGGGTCACGCGCTGCGCCGGCGCGTGATCCCCGTATCGCCCCACACCTTCTACGCCTACCTGCTGGTGATCCTCCACGGGCTCAAGGGGATGCGGGTGGAGCAGCAGGCCCGCGAGATCCAGGAGCAGCTCGGCGGGTTGCGCCAGCAGTTCGAGGGATTCTGGGCGGCGTTCCAAACGGTCGGCGCGCACCTCGCCAACGCCCAGAAGCGCTTCGAGGAGAGCGAGCGGCAGGCGGGGCGGGTCCAGGAGCGGTTCGAGCGGATCGCGGGCGTGGAAGATGCAACGGAGGAGGGCAATTCGCGGCCGCTCGGACCGGGAGCGGGAGGGCGTTGACCGCCGGAGCCGTGCCTGTTTAACCTTCCCAAACGATGCGAAATCCCACGCCTATCCCCATGTGCGTTCATCGCACCTGTTGTCACGGTCTGCGAATTGCGGAGCGTGATTGGATGCGTGGGATGTAAGGCGTAGCAGTCGATCGACCTGGGTGAGACCGACGCCCCCGCGCTACAGGCTGAAGCGAGGGGGCGTCGGCGTTTTTCAAGGAGCTCGAGGCATGGTAGTGCTACTTGTGACCGGAAAAGTGCTCTTGACCGTGGCGAGCGCCGGGTTCGGCGCCTCCCTCGGATTTGCCGTCAAGAATTGGCTGGACCAGCGCGAGCAGGTCGAGGACTAGGGGGACTGCTACTTCACCGCGAGCGGGACCTGCACGATCGTCTCGCCCCAGTGCAGGTTCAGGAGCGCCTGGTCCCGGTCTGCGGCCGGGAAGTAGAACGCCAGCGATTCCATGAACGGTCCTCCACCGGCCTGCGGCTTCACCTTGAGCCGCAGTGCATCCTGGGCCTCGCCGGGGTAGGGGATGTGAAATACGTCCGCCGCCCGGCTGAATATCAGCGTCCACTCGTCGGGGCCGGGAATCGCCCAGATGCTGTACTTCCCGGCAGCGAGCGGCTGCCCGCCGACCACCATGTCCTTGCTCAGGGCGATCGTGGTGGCCGTGTCGGCGCCGGGACACCACACCTTGCCCCACGGAACCACTCCCCCCCTCCCGAATAGCGTCCGGCCCCGGGCGCTCGGCCGGTTGTACACGATCGTCACCTGAGCCGTGCCGACGAGCTGGGTCACCATTGCGTGCTGACTCTTTGGGGCCTGCGCCCCCAGGGCCATCCGCGGAACGAGCATCAGCGCTGCGAGCGCCGCGCGCCGAGGCTTCATCGCGCCTCCGCGACTACCGGATTCCGCAGCACGCCCACCCCGGGGATTTCCACTTCGACCACGTCGCCGGGCGCGAGCGGCCCCACGCCGGCGTTCCCGTCGCGATCAAGTCCCCCGGCTCGAGGGTCATGACGTGCGACACGACGGACACGAGCGCGAGCATGGAAAACACCATATCGGGCGCCCGACCGTGCTGGCGCTGCTTGCCGTTCACCCGGCAGAACACCTCCAGCTCGTCGAATCGCCGCGGGTCCACCGGCACCACGCGGGGCCCGACGGGGCAGAACGTGTCGAACCCTTTCGCCCGGGTCCACTGCTCCTCGGTCCGCTGCAAGTCCCGCGCGGTCACGTCGTTGACGCAGGTGATTCCGGCGATGGCGGCGCGGGCCTCGCTTTCCGTCGCGCGCCGGAGCGGGCGTCCGATGACGACGCCGATCTCGCCCTCGAAGTCGACCTGCTGTGATTCCGGCGGCAGCACGATCGCCGCGCCGTCCCCGATTACGGCCGTGGGCGGCTTGAAGAACAGGAGCGGCCTGGCGGGCACCGTGTTCCCGAGCTCGGCGGCATGATCCCGGTAGTTACGACCGATTCCGATGATCTTGCCCGGTCGTGCGACGCTCACGAGCGAACGAGCTCGGCGAGCGCTGCGACGGCGGCGTCCAGCTCGTCCTCGGTGTTGTAGTAGTGAGGAGAGAAGCGGAGCACGCTGCTGGCCCGCTTGTCGTCCATGTCGAGCACCCCCGACTTCCGATCCGCGGAGCTCGCGTTGATGCCTCGCTGCCGGAGCCGCAGCTTGAGATCCGCCGCATCCCGGCCCGCCACGTCCACCGTCACGATGGCGCACTGCTCCCGCCCGCGATCGAGCACCCGCACCCCCGGGATCTCCGCGAGTCGCGGGCGCAGCAGGGCGGCGAGGCGGCGGGCGCGCTCGCGGCCGCCTGAGCCCACGGCGAGAGCGTAGCGCGTCGCCGCCCCCAGGCCCGCCACCAGCGCGTAGGCGAACTCCCAGTTCTCGAACCGGCGCGCACCGTCGGCGAGCCGGAAGGCGTCGGGGTCGGTCCAGTCCGCGCCCCGCATGTCGAGGAACAAAGGGAACGCCCCGCGCTCGAGCATCCGATCGGACACATACAGGAAGCCAATGCCACGCGGGCCGCGCAAGAACTTGCGTCCGGTGCCCGCCAGGAAATCGCAGCGCAACGCGGCCACGTCCACCGCGAGTTGTCCCACTGCCTGACACGCGTCGATCAGGTACGGCACGTCCAGTTCCGCGCACACCTCGCCCACCGCGCCCACGTCCTGCACCAGCCCCGAGTTGGTCGGCACCCAGCTCAGCGCGACGAGGCGCGTGCGCGGGTGGCCCGCGAGCCGGCGCAGGCTGGCGGGATCGACCCCGCCCTCGGGGAGGTCCTCCGCGCGCACCGTCTCGACGCCCGCCCGGCGAGCGAGAGACAGGTACGTCAGCTGGTTCGAGGGGTAGTCGGCCCGCGTCGTCACGATGCGGTCGCCCGGACGGAAGTCGAAAGCGGACACCGCCTGGCTGAAGGCGACGGTCGCGTTCTCGACAATGGCCACGTTCCTGGCCGCGGCACCGACCAGACGCCCCAGCAGTTCGTACGTCTCGCGCACGCGGGGCTCCGCTTCGTCGGCCGCTTCATAGCCGCCGATCGCCGCCTCCCGCTCGAGGAACCCGGTGAGCGCCTGGAGCACCGGCTGCGGCATGAGCGCGGCGCCCGCGTTGTTGAGATGGATCCGCTCCCGGCATCCCGGCGTCTCGCGGCGCCAGCGGTCGAGTTCAGCGGGGGCCGAAGGAAGATAGGGGGAGGTTCGAGCCGTCATGTCGGGAAAGGTCGCGGGAACACCTGTCGGGCTCAAGCCGCCCCGTCCGCGGCTGAAGCCGCGACTCGGCATTGCCGCTCAAGCGGCGTGCCCGTTTACGGGCAGTGCCGAGCCGCGGGTTTACCCGCGGATCCCCCGGGGCTAGAACAGATTGCGCACCACAAACCAGACATTCGCCGGTCGCTCGGCCAGCCGCCGCATGTACCAAGGGAACCAGTGCGTCCCGTAGCTGATCAGGACCCGCACCGGCACGCCCTCGTTCTGGAGCGCGCGCTGCTCGGCGGCGCGGATGCCGTACAGCATGTGGATCTCGTAAGCCCCCCAAGCCCCCCCTCCCGGGGCGGCGCCGAGCCCGAGGGCCCGCTCGCGCAAACGCGCGATGAGACCGAGATCGTGGGTGCCGAACACGGCACGCGCCTCGCCCTGGGCGGCGCGCTCGAGCAGCCGCCCGGCGAGCACGGCGTAGGCGGCGTCCACATCGCGCCTTTTGGGAAGCGCCACATCCGGAGGCTCGTTGTAGGCGCCCTTCACGAGCCGGATGGCAGGCGCGAGCGGGAGCAGTGCCTCCAGGTCGGCCGGCGTGCGGCGCAGGTAGGCCTGCAAGCATACGCCGACATCCGTGTGGGCCGCGCGAACGGCCTGGAACAGCTCCAGCGTTGTGTCCACGTAGCGCGACTCCTCCATGTCGATCCACAGAAAAGACCCGGCAGCGGCGGCCCGTGCCGCGAGCGCCAGCAGGTCCTGGAGGCACGCTTTGGGATTCAGGTCGAGACCGAGGTGGGTGAGCTTGACGGAAACTTCCGTGGGCAGCTGCCGCTGCCGGATTTCCTCGAGCACGCGCAGATAGTGATCGCGTACGGCGGCGGCCTCGTCGCGGCTCGTGACCTGCTCGCCGAGCTGGGTGAGCACGCTGCCGATGCCGTCCCGGGCGAGGTCTACGGCCGCGGCGAGCGCCGCGCCGACCTCCTCCCCTGGCATGAATCGGCGCGTGGCGCGGCGCAAGGCCGCGCGCTCGGACAGCTGCCGGGCAAGCCAGGTACTGCGGGACGCGCGCAGCAGCAGGCGACGGGCGAGCGACATAGGCGGCGAAGAGATAGCGCTCCGAAGCGGGACGGGGGAGGGGGGACGTGCGCCGGGTTGCGCTCTCGCGCGGTATGGAGCGAATGATCCGGTATCATGCGGCGGTACACCGCCGACGAAGCCCGCGTCGAGCGCGGCGCCGCCGTGCTCGACGATCTGTACGAGGGTTTTCGGGGACTAGGGGCTTAGACCACTAGCCCGCTACGGCCCAGCTTGCCGCCTCGATCCGGCGGTCGCCGTTCATGCGGCGCTCCTGGCCGGTCCAGGTTGCGGCACCCACCAGGGCGAGCTGCCGGCGGTCTGCCGCACGCCGATCGGCCGTCGCACGGGCCAGGACCTCACCGATGGTCAGGTCCGGAGGGACCGGGCGGAACGACGACCACTCGTCGCGGAACCAGTCGCGTGAAGCGCGCACCCCCGCCTCCGCCCCTTGCGCCGTCTCGAAGAGCGCGATGCAGGTCAGGATGTCGTTCCCCGCATCGAGCAGGTGGCAGGAGACGAAACCCGGGATGTCGCGGACGATGGGCAGGAACCCCTTCTCCGCGTAGTGGGCGGCCTGCGCCACCGTGCCCAGCCTCACCCGGTACCGCCTGATCACTCCGTGCATGAGCCCCCCTTCTTGTTCAGTTCGTGCGGGCGCGTCGGCGGGCAATCGCAAGTCCCGCGCCCCCGTTCGCGCGTAGCGGCGGTGTTCCCTGCGTGACCCAACGCACGCTCAGGCGACCGAACCAACCACGAAACTGCAGCCGCCCAGTTACAGGTCACCGGTCTGGGCTCAAGAGACCGGGGCCTGCGCTGGCGAAAGGGACCACCCGGGGAGGCTAGCGGCGCGAGTGTTTCCGGTCAAGCGCCGCGAGCATCCCCGCGAGTTGCGTTCACCCTTCGACGATGATGAGGTATTTCGAGTTGGCCCAGAACTTCGCCGGGTCCGCGATCTTCACGCCGTGTCCGGTGATCTTGCCATCGTGGTCCGGCGGGGTCTCGAGCGCCGACGTGTCCTGGCGCGACACGATCCGGTACTCCTTGTCGGACGCGGGCAGCGGCAGCTCCGTGAAATGACGCCGGTCCGCCACCGTGAATACGCCTGGATCGAGGTTACGAGCCGGCACGAGCGTCTTCCCGCTCTTCCACAGGACGAAGAGGAACCGGGCGCCGCCCTCCTCCTGGATGATCCCCTTCTGCTCGAGCTCGTCCTTGGTGCCGACCACGTAGTAGACCACGTTCGAGATCGTGGACATGTTCTCGAGCGTGTCCCGGAGGGCCGAGTTCTCCGCGGTGAGCGTCTCCACCTGGAGGGTGAGCGCGTCGATCGTCTCCTTCTGATTGGCGATCACGCCCTGGAGGTTCTGCATCGTCGACGCGAGCTCGTTCCGCAGACTGTCCGAGAGGGTGGTGAGATCCTTGATACGCTGCTCGCTCTCCTTGAGCCGCGGCTCCAGGTCCTTCACCCGCGTGGTCATGTAGCGGATCTTCTGGATGAGCGTGTCGCGCGACGCGCGGAGCGGCGACTCGCCGGACACCTTGAGCGCGCGCGCCGGGACGTTCACCCTGGCGAGCTCGCGGCTGATCTCGCTCACGAGGCGGGTGTTCTCCGCGACCTCCTGCATCAACCGGTCGCGTTGGGACGACGCCTGGGACAGGCTGTCGATGCGCGCCTGTACCTCGGGGGACGGCCCCTGTTTGCACCCTGCGGCGACGAGCAGCGCGAGCGGGAGCCATGCGCCGCGCGCAAGGCGACGGCAATTGCGGGTCATCTTTCTCAACCTCCTGCCAGGACTGGCGTGACGTAGATCACAGGTGTCGGGCGTCGACAACGGGGTCTGTTGGACAGGTGCTACACCGGAAGGCATTGCACAGTTCTCCATCATTATTACCGGTTTCGCCGCGAGGGCACAACGACAGACATCACCGAGGGTTTGGCCACCCGTGTGGGCCACCCGACTTACGTCCTCTCGCGCTGGCTGTTCCTCCGCCTGCTCGGCGTGGTCTACCTTGTCGCGTTTGTCTCGCTTGCGCTGCAAATCACGGGCCTCGTGGGAGCGCACGGCATCCTCCCCGCCGGCGGGTTTCTCGAGCGGGCGCACGCCGCCTACGGGAGCGCGGCCTACCGGCTGTTCCCCACGGTCTGTTGGCTGGGCGCGAGCGACGGGATGCTGCGCGCGCTGGCCTGGGGCGGGACGGCCCTGGCCCTGCTGCTCGTGGCGGGGGTCGCCCAGGCGCCGGTCCTGCTGCTCCTCTGGCTCTGTTACCTCTCGCTCGCTGTGGTCGGCCAGACCTTCCTGTGGTTCCAGTGGGACGGGCTCCTGCTCGAGACGGGGCTCTTGGCGGTGCTGTACGCGCCCACCCAGCTGCGGCCCAGCCTGGCGCGCGAGCGCGCGCCCTCCGCGGGCGTGAGGTGGCTCGTGTGGGCGCTCGTCCTCCGGTTGATGTTCCTGTCGGGTATCACGAAGCTGGCGAGCGGCGACCCCACGTGGCGGCACCTCACCGCCCTCGACTACCACTTCTGGACTCAACCCCTCCCCCCCTGGCCGGCGTGGTACGCGCAGTGGGTCCCCGAGTGGATGCACCGGGGGATGACGCTCGCGATCATCGCGATCGAGGTCCTCGTCCCGTTGCTCATCGTGGTTCCCGAGCAGTGGACCGGGTGGGGGGGGCGCCGCGCGCGCTACGCGGCGTGCGGGCTCCTGGTCTTCGGCCAGCTCGCGATCGCGCTGACGGGGAACTACGGGTTCTTCAACCTGCTGACAATCGTCTTGTGTCTGTCGCTGCTCGATGACGCCGTGCTGGGGCGGGTGCTGCCGCTCCGGCTCGCGGCGGGAGACCCGGAGCCGCGCTGGAAGCAGTATGCGATCCGCGGGCTCGCACCGGTGCTGGCGTTGCTCGGCGCGCTGGCCTTCGCGCGCGAGATCGTACAGACCCTGCCCGGGTCGCGGGGAGGGGCTTTCGCCAACCCCCTGCTCGACGCGGTGGCGCCGCTGCGCTCGGTGAACGGGTACGGCTTGTTCCGCGTGATGACCACGGAGCGTTTCGAGATCGTGATCGAAGGCGGCGCCGACAGCGTGCACTGGCGCGAGTATCGGTTCCGCTGGAAGCCCGGCGATCCGGCCCGCCGCCCGCCGTTCATGGCGCCGCACATGCCGCGGCTCGATTGGCAAATGTGGTTCGCGGCGCTCAATCCGGAGGGCGCTCGGGACTGGCTCTTGCCCCTGCTGCGGCACCTGCTCGAAGGGACGCCCGAGGTGCTCACCCTGCTCGGCGAGAACCCGTTTCCGAGCGGGCCGCCCCGCTACGTGCGGCTCGTCTATTACCGGTACCGTTTCAGCACGCCGACCGAGCGGGCCGCAGGCGGCGCGTGGTGGCAGCGGGAGCGGGTAGGGTATCTGACGGAGCCGCTGTCGCTGGGGGGGCCGTGGTCGCCCCGTTGATTCCCCCTCCATCCGGCTTATCTTCCCGCCTCTTCTGGAGAGCGTGCTTCATGAAAGCAACCGACATTCGCCGCGGCCACGTCATCATGATCGACGGGCAGCCGTGCCGCGTGATGGACTTCACCCACCGCACCCCGGGGAACCTCCGGGCGTTCGTTCAGGTGCGGCTGCGGAACCTCGTCACGGGGAACACGTTCGACACCCGCCTCGCCGCCACGGATTTTGTGGACGAGGCGCCGCTCGAGACCAAGGAGTTCCAGGTCTTGTACCGCGATCAGGGTGGCGTGCACGTGATGGACACGACGAGCTACGAGCAGCACACCCTCGACGCCGAGGCGGTGGGCGATCACGCCGACTGGCTGCAGCCGGAGATGCACATACAGGTCGAGTGGCTGAACGGCCGCCCCGTGGGCATCGAGCTCCCGTCGGTCGTGGAGCTCACCGTCGTGCAGACCTCTCCGGTCATGCGCGGGGCCACGAAAACGGCGAGCACCAAGCCCGCCAAGCTCTCGAACGGCGTGACGATCCAAGTGCCCGAGTTCATCTCCGAGGGCGAGAAAGTGCGCGTGGACCCCCGCCAAAGTGCTTATTTGGAGCGCGCCAAATAGGACCCCCCCGATTGGGTAGGGCATCGGAGCAGGCGCGCACGTAAATTGCGTGGCAGTGCCGACCCCGGGGGGCTCGCCCCGGGGTTTCGTTATCACGGACAGGATCGTCTATGCACTCGGCAGCACGGCTCGACACGCTCGGTACGGAACAGGCCTACGTGGTCCTCGCCGCCGCGAGGCGCCTCGAGGCCGCGGGGCACAAGGTCGTGCACCTGGAGATCGGCGCTGCGTGACGGCCTCACTCGCTACGCGCTCGCTGCGGGGGTGCCGGAGCTGCGCGACGCGATCGCGCGCTCGCTGGCGACGCGCGGCGTCCGCGCCACGGCCGAGAATGTCGTGGTCACGCCCGGGGCGAAGCCGGCGCTCTTCTGCACGGCGCTCTCGCTGATCGCGCCGGGGGACGAAGTGCTCTGCCCCGACCCGGGGTTTCCGATCTACGAGTCGGTCGTCCGCTTCGCGGGTGGGCGGCCGGTCTACTATCCGTTGGACGAGACGCGGGAGTTCGCGCCGCACGTGGAGGCGATCGCCGAGCGGATCACGCCTCGCACCCGCGTGCTCATCCTCAACGTGCCGCACAATCCCACCGGTGGCGTGGCGACGGCGCGCGACCTCGCGGCGCTCGCGGACCTGGCACAACGCCACGATCTGTGGGTCATCTCGGACGAGGTGTACGGGCAGATCCGCTACGACGGGCGCCGCGACTCGATCGCCGCGCTCCCCGGCATGTCGGACCGCACCGTGATCGTGGACGGGTTCTCAAAGGGGTACTCGATGACGGGCTGGCGCCTCGGCTACGGCGTGATGCCTGCCTCGCTCACCGACGCGATGACCACGCTCATCATCAACAACGTCTCTTGCACGGCGACCTTCGTGCAATACGCGGGGATCGCCGCGCTCATGGGGCCGCAGGATGCCGTCACTCGCATGGTGGCGGGACTCCGCGCGAAGCGCGACTTGCTGGTCCGCGGCCTGACCGCGATCGACGGGATCAGCTGCGCCTCGCCCGCGGGCGCCTTCTACTGCTTCCCCGACATCAGCGGAGTGCTGGAGCGGACGGGGGGGGGCCTCACGTGCAAATCCTTCGCCGAGCGGCTGCTCGCCGAGCAGCACACGGCCGTGCTTGCGGGCACGGCGTTCGGGCCGGGCGGCGAAGGGCACCTGCGGTTGTGTTACGCCACGGAGCCGGCGGAGCTGGAGCGGGCGCTCGCGGCGATCCGCAGGCTCGTGGGCGCGTTGGACAGGGCTCCGGTCCGGACGGCTTGACGTTCAGGGGTCCTGAGCTATCCTTAGGCAGACAATCGACCACCCGTGGTGATTTGCCGCGTATTGCCGCCACGTTAAACAAGGTGCTAAAAAGCGACCGCCCGCGGCAGTTGTTGCCGGGGTTTTTTTGTTGAGGCTACCACATGCCGACGACCATCGCTTCCCCGCCGCTCACCGCCCGGCCGCTCCGTTGCCGCAGCTGCGGGACCGAGCGCGCCGCCGCCCCGACCGCGATCTGCGAGGAGTGTCTCGGGCCCCTCGACCCCGTGTACGAGGCGGGGCGCCCGCTGCCAGACCGCGAGACGATCGCCGCCCGGGCGCCGTCCCTCTGGCGCTACAAGGAGTGGCTGCCGTTCGACGGCGATCCGGTGTGGTCGCTCGACACCGGGTTCACGCCGCTGGTCGACGCTCCGGCGCTCGCACGGCGCTTCGGCGTAGCGCGGGTGTGGGTGAAGAACGACACGGTGTCCCATCCTTCGCTGTCCTTCAAGGATCGCGTCGTGGCCGCCGCGATCAACGCGGCCGCCGCCTTCGGGCTCGATACCATCGGCTGCGCGTCCACCGGCAACCTCGCGAACGCCGTCGCGGCGCACGCGGCTCGGGCCGGGCTCAAGGCGTGGATCTTCATCCCCGACGAGCTCGAGGCGGGAAAAGTGATCGGCACGAGCGTGTACGGCGCCCGCCTCGTTCGGGTACGCGGGACGTACGACGATGTGAACCGGCTGTGCGCCCAGGTGGCGGACCGGTTCGGCTGGGGGATCGTGAACGTCAATCTGCGCAGCTACTACGGCGAGGGGTCGAAGACCGTCGCCTACGAGATCGCCGAACAGCTCGGGTGGCGGCTGCCGACGGCGCTGGTCGCGCCGATGGCGGGCGGCTCGCTGCTCTCGAAGCTGCGCAAGGGGTTCGGCGAGTTTCTCGAGGCGGGGCTGGTACGGGGCCAGCCGCCGCGGCTGTACGGCGCGCAAGCGGCCGGGTGCGCGCCGATCGTGCGCCTGGTGGAACGCGGTGCAGATATGCTCGAGCCCGAGGTGCCGAAGACCATTTGCCGCTCGCTCGCGATCGGCAACCCGGCGGACGGCGCGTTCGCGGCGCGGGCGATGCGGGAGACCGGTGGCTGGGCCGCGGCGGTGAGCGATCCGGAGCTCGTCCTTGGGATCCGCTTTCTCGCCGAGGACACGGGCGTGTTCGCCGAGACGGCGGGTGGTGTCACCGCCGCCGGCGCGCTCGCCCTCGCGCGCGCGGGCCGGCTCGAGCCCCAGGACGAAGTGGTGCTCTGCGTCACGGGCCACGGCTTGAAGACGCTCGAGGCGGTGCATGGCGCGGTCCCCGAAGCCCCGGTCATCGCGCCGCGGCTGCGGGAGGTGACGACTCTCGTTGAGGAGGAACGGACATGGCCATCACGCTGAATCTGCCATCGGTGCTCGCCGCCCACACCGGTGGCGCCCGGACGATCGAGGCGACCGGCCGGACGCTGGGCGAGGCCGTGGCCGACGTCGCCGCGCGCTACCCCGCTCTGGCGCCCCGGCTCCGGGACAAGGAGGGAAAGCCCTATCCCTTCGTCAACTTCTATTTGAACGACGAAGACGTGCGGTTCCGCGGCGGCTTCGCCGCCCCCGTCCAGGACGGCGACGAGGTGACGGTCATCCCGGCGATCGCGGGAGGCTGAGCCCCGCATCGGCTGCGGCGATGCGGGCCAACCCGGCCCAGTCGATGTCGCCCCAACCGCGCGCGACCCCGGAGAGGTAACGGTCCCGGATCAGGCTCGCCAGCGGCATCGGCGCGGCGACCTCCTCCGCAGCGCCGAGCACCAGACGGACGTCCTTCAAGCCGTACCTCAGCTTGAACCCGGCAGGCTCGTAGCGCTCTTCGGCGATCAGTGTGCCGTAGTTCTCGTAGATCGGCGAGCGGAACAGCCGGCCGTTCACGATATCCAGCAGCTCGGCGGGCGCGACGCCGTACTTGCGCGCCAGTGCGAACGCCTCGCCCATCGCCTCGATCGCGGCCGCTAGCAGGAAGTTGCCCGCCAGCTTGATCACGTTGGCGCGCGACGGGTCGTCGCCCGCGACGATCACGCCCTGGCCCATCGCGTCGAGCACCGGGCGACAGCGCTCGAGTGCCTGCGGGGGCCCGGCGGCCACGATCCACAGTTTCTTCGCCTCAGCAGCTTCCGGGCGCCCGAATACCGGCGCGGCGACGTACGTTTGACCGGCGGCCTGGTGGCGCTCGGCGAGCCGGCGGGACAGCGCGGGGCTGATGGTGCTCATGGAAACGTGGATCGCTCCGCGGGGGAGCGCCGCCAGCGCGCCGTGGGGGCCGAGCATCGCGTCTTCGAGCGCGGCGTCGTCCGCCACCATCGTGACCAGCACCTCGGCGTCTCGCGCAGCCGCCGCGGGACTATCGGCTACGACGGGGTCGAATTGCTTGAGCTCGTCCGCACGCGCGCGCGTGCGGTTGTACACTGTGACCTGGTAGCCGGCCTGCAACAGGTGCCGCGCCATGGGCCGGCCCATGCTGCCGAGTCCGATGAATGAGATTTTCATGTGCTCAAGGTAAACGAGACCAGGAATACGGTGGTTCCGCGACGTGTGCGCGGTCGGGGGAGGCGACTCGCATGAAAGCGATTCGCGTGCATGCGCCGGGCGGCCCGGAAGCGCTGCGCTACGAGGGCGTTGAGCGGCCCGCCGCGGCCTCAGGCCAAGTCCTAGTGAAGATCGAAGCCGCCGGCGTGAACTTCATCGACGTGTATCAGCGCACGGGGCATTACAAGGTGCCGGTGCCGTTCACGTTGGGACAGGAAGCAGCCGGCACGGTGGTCGCCGTTGGTCCAGGTGTTGCCGAGCCCAGAGTCGGGGACCGCGTCGCGTACACGAGCATCTTGGGTGCTTACGCGGAGTACGCCGTGGTGCCGGCCGACCGGCTCGTGGCACTCCCGGATGGCGTGAGCGCCAAGCAGGGCGCCGCGGCGATGCTTCAGGGTTTGACGGCGCACTACCTCGCGACCTCGACCTACCCCTTGAAGCCCGGGGACGCTTGCCTGGTGCACGCCGCCGCCGGGGGCGTGGGCCTGCTGCTCTGTCAGATCGCGAAACTCCGGGGTGCACGGGTGCTGGGTACGGTCTCGACCCGTGAGAAGGCCGCGCTGGCACGAGCGGCCGGCGCCGACGAGGTTATCCTGTACACCGAGCAGGACTTCGAGTCGGACGTGAAGCGTCTGACGAACGGAGCGGGGCTGCAGGTGATCTACGACTCCGTCGGGAAGACGACGTTCGAGAAGGGGCTGAGCTGCCTCGCGCTCCGGGGGATGATGGTCCTGTACGGCCAGTCGAGCGGACCCGTGGGACTGTTCGACCCTCAGGTGCTGAGCCAGAAGGGTTCGCTCTTCCTCACCCGGCCCACGCTCGCGCACTACATCGCGACGCGCGCCGACCTGCTCGCGCGGGCGGGCGAGGTGCTGGGCTGGATCAAGATCGGAAAGCTGACGCAGCGCATCGAGCGCGAGCTCCCGCTCGCGCAAGCCGCAGAGGCGCACCGGCTGTTGGAAGGACGCAAGACCTCGGGGAAGGTGTTGCTGATCCCCTGATCTCCAGTCACCAGGAGGCGGTTATATTTCCTGCGGCGCGGCGCGTCGGCGTGACGGTCGTGTACGCGACCGACGCCCACACGCCGGGCGACAGCGAGCTCCGGAAGTGGCCGCCGCACGCCATGGCAGGCAGTTGGAACGCCGAGATCGTCCCGGGACTCGCACCCGAGCCCGGCGACGTCGTGCTGGGCAAGCAGACCTACAGCCCGTTCTTGAACCCCGAATTCGAGCGCACCCTCGAGAAGCGAGGGCTGACCCGGCTCTACGTCACGGGCCTGCACACCGACTGCTGCGCGCGGCATGCGTCGGGAGACGCCTTCCAGCGTGGGTACGATCTCGTGTGGGTGACAGATGCGCTGCAGGCGTTCACCGACGAGGCGCATCAGGCGGGCCTCGAGTACTTCAAGACCTGGTACGCGACCGAGCCGGCGCGCCAGCTCAGGACCGTCGACGAGCTGGTGCGTGAGTGGACGGCTGTACCGGAGCCGGCGGTGGCGTAGGCAGGGCTTGTCGTTGGGCGGCGCGCACCCACACGCGCACTTCCGGGAGCGTAG
>Ga0209237_1000124_pt1 | contig 37806 bp, 27 predicted proteins | sample GraSoi013_1_40cm_2_FD_185820 | JGI IMG/M metagenome (GOLD analysis project Ga0209237, IMG submission 185820) | Grasslands soil microbial communities from the Angelo Coastal Reserve, California, USA - Sample 10_02_2013_1_40cm (SPAdes) (version 2) | ecosystem: Environmental > Terrestrial > Soil >...
GAAGCCGACGAGGAAGACTTTGAGGAAACAAACCTTAGCGGCGACGGTGGTCACAGCCCTGACTTTACGATGCGCGGCGAAAACGCTGGGAACACAGCGATCACCTCAATCTCGGTTCAAGTCTCGGGTCTACCCGTAACGATGACATGGAGCAATGCCTTCCCACTGCTGCCCGGACAAGCTGCATCAGCAGAGACAAGATCTCTGCCCCTCGGACTGGTTCTAGCTGTAGGAAACATCTACCCAGTGACAATAACCACGACACTTGCTGACAGGACAACTGAAACGCAAAGCACTAACGCGATCTATACTCTAGGCGCCGGACTCGGGCTCTAAACCAGCCCGACCCCCTCTATTTTTTCTCACCTTTCTGTCCAGAGCAATGACCCAGGCTAGATGATGAATGGTATGAGCCGTCTTGTTCTTTTCATGTAGCTATTGTAGTCCTGGCCCAGCTCCGACAACAAGGTTCTCTCCTCCACATGCATCCTGTATCCAAAGGAGATACCAAAGACAACAAGCAGCACCAATAGCGCGCCCAGAGACTGCACCGCCAACGCCAACCCGATGAACGTGATCAGGACCCCCGTGTACGAGGGATGGCGGACCAGCCGGTACGGACCCTTCTCCACCACTTTGTGATCTTCAGCTATCTGAACTGTCAGCGAGAAGAACCGACCCAAAATCGCGATCGCGTACTGGCGGACCAAAACCCCCAGAAACATCAGAGAGATCCCGAGATAGAAAACCCAGTCTGGAAGCATTCCTATTCCTGCGTATCCGAAGGCGAACGCTATTGAGATCGAGAAGAAAACTGTGACCATAACTAAGGCGCCGGAGCCCCGGTCCCTCCTCACCCGGGTTGCGCCTCGCCGCCGAAGCCGCGGAATCAGTACTGCTCCGAAGATCTCGCCGGCAATCCAGACAAAATAGGCGAAATCGAACAGTACAAGTCCTAGACCCGATGCGAAGACCGGCAAATACCATCAACTAGAGTTGGTGCGGCTAGCCCTGGAATTCTATCCGTCTAATTTCCAGTGTTTTCTCACGCCGTTCTCAATTATTGATTGAGGCATCAGGTGTTTTAGCGTCTTGTAACGCTTCTCCCTGCCAACAGCGTACTCTAGCTTCGGATTCTTGCTCGTTATAATTCGAAGGACTGTCTCTCCAACGATCCTCGGATCAGCACCGTTCCGGAAGTCTTCGTCCAGTGTCGAGGTGGCTCGCGTTCGAATGTCGTCATAGTCTCGAATCAGGTACTTTGCTATCTTCCTCGTATTGCCCAGGTTGGTCTTGAAGAATCCGGGTTCTATGACTGAGACTTTGATCCCGAGGCTCTTGACCTCGTGCCGCAACGCTTCAGACCAGGCCAGCAAAGCGGCCTTCGCCGCCGCATAGTAGCCCTCGAATGGGACTGGCAGAATCGCGGCTATCGAGGATGTGTTGATGATCTGGCCTCCGCCCTGCTTCCTCATAGTCGGCAGTACCGCCTTGGCCATTCTGACCGGGCCGAAGAAATCTGTCTCCAACTGCGCCTTCGCCTCCGCAATAGATGTCTCCTCAGCACCCCCTGTCAGCACGTAGCCTGCATTGTTCACAAGGACATCCAGCCGTCCCGCTTCGTCAAGGAGTTCTTTCACGCCATTCTGGACCGAGTTGTCAGAGTCTACATCAAGCGCGATCATACCGACACCTTGCTCCTGAGGCCTCGCCGACGGATTCCGGCTCGTACCGTACACCTTGAAGCCACGACCCAACAGCAACCGTGCGGTTTCTCTGCCGAATCCGGAGGAAGCACCAGTGATGAGAACGACTCTGTTCTCCGGCATAATCGCGATACAGAAGAACTTGGAGCCTAAATCATTTGAGGGGAAGACTGGAGAAAGGGATTATGTGAGTCTGACTATTTATCCAGACATTTCTAGGATTCATGTGTTAGGGGTCTGCTGAGAACACCTAGGCCCTTTTCGAGATACGCTTCAAGTTCTCTGAGCTGCCCCAAGGCCTCTTCGCTATCTCCCAAGGTCATGGTCATATCGATCCTCCGGGCGTGGCTCAACATTTTGCTGAAGACATCCCGGAGGTCGGCTTGCAGCTTCCCCGCTTCCGTCCCGATTCCTGCCTCCTGAACCGTCAAATTGGACATGCTAGTAACCCTGGGTCTGTGGGAAATATCTAGAACAGAGGGACCCGAATCTATTCAGATTACGACAGAGAATCCGAGCGCGGCCTCCGTTATTGAGAACTTAAGCAAATTCCTAGGAGAACCACCATGTCCATCCCCTAAGCGCTGTATCTATCGAAGAAAAAATGTCCCAACAAGACATTCAACAGGCAACGCGGAGAGGCACCTCAACACGCTCCGTCCTCCTCGTGATACTCCTCGTCGGACTCGGCGCGGGAGCAGTAGGCTACGGGCTCAACAATGCCTTCGCCGTCACCAACCCGACACAACAGAGCACCACCAACGGCCAGCAGTGGTCCGGTTTGAGAGGGGCCGGACCTGGCTGGGACCATGACGGCGGATCATCGCTAAGCTTCAGAGCCTTCAGCACAGTCACCAACGTCACCGCTACAGGATTCGCAATCACGGACAGCACACACTTCACCATCACCATCGCATATCACGGCACCGGCACCGCACCACCAATCACGGTCGTCGGTCTCGCTCCTGGACTCAGCGGTAGCACCACAGTCGCCTCAGGATGGACCAGCCCGACAACAGTGACCCTAGCGCTCACAGGCACTGGCTCGCTCACCACCACGATACGCGCGCAAGCACTGATCGTACCTCTCACCAGCTAAGGTGATAGTCTATGTCGAACCCAAACTCCCCCCTTTCTAGAAATATTCAGAATAAGTCGCAGTCGCAGTCCTTCCAAGCGCGATTTGATATGACGCCGCGATTCCTATCGCTAGGAGACGAGTGTCTCTCGCGCGGGCTCGTAACTCTAGCAATGGCCTTGTTCTTGCTCGGATTTCTATTCGTGAGACTGCAATTCAGCTAACTGTACTCGGTCTTCTCACGAGGCTACTCTGAATCGCGGCATCACAAGATCTGCGAAACGCCTCAACAAGCCCAAACCCTCTTTGTCAGGGAAGTAGAGGATGAAATAGGAAACGCCGAGCTCCTGGAAACTCTTCATCTTCTCCTCAACCTCGGCCGCTGTCCCGATGAGGGGCCTGGTGGAACGCATTCGTTCGACAAACGCTTCCATCGACTCCTCCGTCCTCCGATACTGTCCATAGTGTCTATTGAAAGATTCACGAAACTCGTTCTCGTTACTACCAATGAGGCAAGTGCCGTAGAAGGATCTCTCGATCGTATTCAGCTTCCTACGAGCGTCCTCACACAAGTTCCGCAGAAGCTCCACCTTGCGCGCATACTCGTCAACATTCAACCCGACAGCGTTCCACCCGTCGGCAAGGTCCGCCACAATCCGCAACAACATCTTCTCTCCGCCCCCGCCGACCCAGATCTGGGGCGACGTGGGTCTTGGATAGCACCAGGCTCGGTCGACTTTGAAGTTCTTGCCCTCGAACGTAGCAGGATCTTGGGACCACATCGATCGTATGATCTGGATTGCCTCTCGCAACTGCTGCATACGAACTCCCACCGGTGGAAATGGGATGCCGTACGCCTTGTACTCCGGCTCATGCCAACCCGCACCAACGGTCAGCAACAACCTCCCCCCGCTAACGTGGTCGAGGGTCGCGCCCATCTTTGCCAATAGGGATGGATAGCGAAACCCGACAGCACTTACGAGGGTCCCGAGCGAAATCTTCTTGGTCGCTTGAGCAAGAGCCCCAAGAGTCACCCATGGGTCAAGGCACGGCTGCCTGTAAGTCTCTTCGTTTCTTCCCATCAGATGGTCGCAGATGAAGAGACCGTCAAACCCGGACCTCTCAGCCTCCAATGCCACCTTCCGGACCCCGTTGTAGCTTATCCCTAGATGATTCTCGATCTGAACACCAAACTTCAAGGAAATTTCCCAGATGTCAGAAACGCCTTGTCTTGGTATTTATCCGCGTAATCCGCGGAGCCTTCGATAGTACAAACCGAGCAACGCAACCGCGACGCTAACAACGAGCACAGGCCCCACGAAGGGCAGCATGATAACCGAGACAGCCAGCGAGATCCATGGAAACACTTTTGCTCGGCCTCCCTTGAGCAGTTTGATCCCCGATGCGGAACCGATCACGTAGACAAGAATTGCCGCGCCGCTCGGAATCAAGAGCGCCGTCTGCAAATCGATACTCAGAAAATACGACACAACCAAAGTGATCATTCCCAAACCAGTCAACAATCCGAGCGAAAGATGAGGAGCACCAGTCTTGATGTTGATTCGAGCTATCACCCTCGGAAGACCTCCTTCCTTGGCGACAGAATAGATGACTCGGGACATCCCGGTCGTGTATGCGTTGACGGTTCCGAAGATGATGAAAACCGCAAGAACCCCAGTGCTAACAGCACCGTAAACGCCTAGAGCGTTCGAGAGAATCGCGGCGAATGGAGCGACACTGCCTCCAGTTTTGTAGGCCTGAGTTCCAACAGTCGCAAAGGCGACCGAGAAATACAAAGCGCTGATCACGATGACACTAAGGATAATGCTTCGGTGGAAGTCTCGCTCTGGGTTCTTGAACTCCTCCGCCACGTTGGACACGTTCTCATAACCAAGGTAGGACCAGAAGATGAGAGCGGCTGCTGTGCCTATCGGGATAGCTCCGTTGGGGAAGAATGGAGAGAAATTCTCGAGTCGAACGAGTGGAGCAGACGCGATCACCGCAGTGAGCAGTAATCCAACGATCGCGACTATCACCGCGAGCTGAACTTTTCCGCTAATTACAATGCCTCGATAATTGATGAGGAAGGTTCCTAGAATTATCAGCGCCGCAACAACGTAAATCATCTCTTTACTCAACGGAATCGCGTACGAAAGATAGGAAGCAGCGATGACAGTTACGACCGGAGCGCCAGTCACATACCAGACGATGAACAGCCAGCCCACCGCGTCGGCCCAACGCTGTCCGAAGCTTTCGCGGGCGAATGCGTAGACTCCTCCAGATTCCGGCCTGCGCGCTGACAGGCTCGCAAAGGTGTAAGCGAGCGGGTAGCTGGCTAACGAGAGTATGAGCCATGCGATAAGTGACGCTGGGCCCGCAATCTGGGCTGCCAGCCCGGGCAGGACCAGGACTCCTGAGCCGAGAACCGAGCTCATGTACAACGCGACAGCATAGCGCATCGTCACTGCTTTGCGGAGACCCGGGGTACCTTCTGGCACAGCCCATCAAGCAAGTTCCGGATTCGAATCTGGATTGGATAAAGGCTGGTTCACCTAAGAATACGAGGCATCCTACTTGATGATAGCTTACTTGAGATGAACTGGATGCTTTGGTAATTTGGCGTTCTTGCCCGACTCAATATTCTTCCCTGTCTGGCTAGACCGCGATTGCTTCGCATCGAGTACTGTCTGGATGAATTCCCTGTAGCCGGTCGTCATCTCATCATATGCCTTCGCCACTTCCTTCATGTCGGGAATGAGTCGCTTGAGTTCGTTGGAGAGTCTTGTATCGGTGTTGCCGATATGGAACCGGTTTCGGATTTTGACGACGACTGATTCTACCTTGTCGGTCCAGTCTTTTTCCCAAAGTATTCTGGTGAACAGTTCCCCAAAGTCAAACTCTTCTGCCGCTGGTTGGGGCTGGTGCTCAAACATTTCCAGCGCCTTCTTGCGTGCCTGATCAGAGAACCGGTCCTCAAAAGACACATCATCCTCCGAACTCACGGCAAAGGCACGACACTTTGCTCACGGTTCATACGTCAATCGTAAGCCTCGTGTTACCCTCATCCGCACTCGGCGACTGCCCTTGCTCGAATCCGCTCATTGAACCACTCCGCGGAAAACATGGTGAGATGGATCAAGAATCTATTTGAGCCAGGAGGCAGTCAATGTATGATAGGAATGCACGTCCACCAGCCGTTCCCCGTAGCAGGACAGAGTCCTCTCGGACAAGCAGTGCAGTCGGCATCAACAATGGGCTTGCTACTCCTGGTGCCGCCTCAGCCGCAGGAGACTTGCCCGGTATGCGGTCATGTGCAGTCCGCTGGTTGGAGGTTCTGCCGCAATTGCGGCACGAGACTCCGATGCCCATCATGCAACACGCAAAGTCTTGGAAAGAGCTATTGCCACAACTGTGGCACGCGTCTAAGATCTTAGAGTACTGATAATCGATCTAAGCCTGGTTTTGTCGGGATCACGTCTTAGGATTATTTTTGGCGCATTTGCAGAAGCCTTGTTCTTCGCCGATCTTCCATTCCTCCTTCGCCAGTTGGTCGCTACGGATGTAGCGTTGGCAATCCGGGCAGAAATGTTTCCTGATCTCCGCGAGACGTTTCCTGTTCTCTTCAAGATCCAGTAAACGCGTCTTTCCTGGGCGTTCGTTTTCTTCGACTTTTCGTAGACGTCTGCGTTCTGCTAGTGTGAAGTTTAGCTGGGCTCGTTCCCATGGAGGCACGCGTTTCTTCTCGGACATCTCTCCCTGTTTGTTCGAAATCCAGCATCATAATCTTTCCATCCAGAGACAAAAGAAGCCTATTTTCAGCCCTATTCTCGGTTCTGGGTGGGGGTTTCTAGATTTGCCTGAAACCGTTCGGGAACATACCGACGAAATCCCGTCGTTGGGACCTGCCATCTAAGCCCAGACCAAGCCCGGAATCAGAAGACTCGCCCATTATCCATGCCAGACAGCGAGACACACCTTAGGGGAGGGGGGGTCTTAGCGATCGCACCTCGCGACGCAAGAGGGGTTTAGGGAAATCTCTGACCCGAAAAATCGCCTATTATCAGCCCTGATCGCGATTCCGGAACTAGCACCCTTAATCTCCCCGAATTCGTTCGGGAATGTCGCCATCTTTCCCCGTGCCATCCGAACCAGAATTTCGCCCTGAGCAGCCGGACTCGCCTGTTATCAACACCAGACAGGAAATCATCTCTAGAAAAAGGGGGGTATTGCACAGAACATCTCGGGACGCAGGAGTGGACGAAGGAAAAGTCTCCGCAGCAGAATCGCCCTATTTCCCTGTTCAAATCTGTTGAATTACTATCCGGGCCCGGACCGTGCTCGATACTATGAGGTTGAAGATCCCTTTGAAAATGCACAGGCTATTGTCCCTACTCGCCTTCGTCCTTGCCTTGATAGGCGGCGTACTAGTCGTCGTATCCGCCCTCGGCGGACTCGGACATCCAAGTATCAGCTCTCTTGCAATCAACGGCCTAGTCTTCCTGTTCGGTCTAGACGCCATTCTGGGAGGCTGGATGATCTATACAGGCATCCGCAAGCTCGGCGGCATCATGACCCTCTTCGCCGGGATAATCCTGTTCGTACTGACAGGAGGAGCAGGCACCTCGGTGCTACTCGTCCTGGCCGCTGGAGTCTTAGGACTCGTCGCCGCTGAACTGAAGCCCTGGTGGGCCTTCTGGCGGTAATCCCCGCCCAGCTTTAGGCCAACCCGAGTTTTCTCTTCATAGTCTAGCCAGTATTCTTTCCGAGGCTAGCTTGCTTTGGCCGCTTGTGCAGCGAGGAGCCGTTGTCTTGTGGCCTCTATTGTCGAAGTCGAGTAGAATACAATTAGTATGGTGAAGAGCCCAACCCCTGTAAGGAAGAGATACCGAAGCAAGAGTGTCGAAGGAGTGAAGGTGAGCCGAGTTGTCAGGGCAATCATGATAGTCGCGACCAGCCAGAGGAGAGTTGTTATCGTAAGCGTGACTTGAAGTTTCATTCTCTCCAGCGACTTCGATAACGGCACGATTCCTGATAATCCGAGCAGAATACCTGTGACCGAGATCAGTAAACCGGTAATGTAGGAGATTGCATAGGTGCTGATGTCCTGAAGAGTGATGTTATAGGCTATGGTTCCGAACATCGCGAGGGACGCAAGTATCAGCAGAAACATGGCAGTGCTGTGCCAAGAGCTTTTCGAGTTTTCAGACGTCACCCTGACCTCTTCTCTCCGTTGGGATTCTGCTTTGCGAGGGTTATTGGGCTTTTGCCACGTTACACGTTCCTTCGCCTAACGAATAGTTTCATTCTCGAGTTCGCTGCTCTCTCCTGGATTAGACCTGATCCCAGGCTAACTTCGCCTTGATCTACAGCGCTTGAAGCATGCAGGCTGGATTCTCGACCTCTACCACAAAGCGGGCCAGATGGTCCTATGGCTGAAGAAACCGGATGGTAGTTCTGTAAGACTTACCGACCCCTGGAAGCCAAAGATCCACATAGGCGGAAGCTATCGAGATCTCTTAGATCTCGCTTGTCGTCCCGGTCTTGAAGACGCTACTTTCGTCGAGATGTATGAGAAGGCAGGCGACCGGGAAAGATCGAGGGTACTAGAGGTAGAAGTCGACGGGGATCGGGAAGCAGTAAGCCTAGCCAGGAAACTCGAACAGTTCGGCCGTTATTCCAAGTTCCGCTTCTACGACATCGACGTTCCCTCTCCCCAGATGTATCTGTACCGCAAAGGGCTCTTCCCGCTCGCATTTGTTGAAGCGAAAGAAACCGCCCGAGGAATTAGCTGGACTCTCAAAGACTCAAGAGAATCCATTGACTATCAACTACCACCTCTAAGAGAGATCGCTTTTCAGATCAATACCGAGAAGACCAGAAAAATCCGAGGCTTCGAGGATAAACTAGCCTCGGTCCATTTTGCCCGCGGAAACGAGATACTCGTCATTGATGCTGGAAACGAGGTAGACAAGATCTTAGGATTGGTAGAGGCTTTCAGGGTTGAAGACCCTGACGTGGTCGTGACTCATGGTGGCGATTCTTTCATCTTCCCATATCTTGCTCGGAGAGCTCAAGAGCACGGAATTCTAGACCAGCTAATCCTCGGCCGCGACATCTCGCCACTCCGAGTCTATGAGGTTCAAGGCCACAGCTACTTCTCCTACGGCAAGATACTGTATCGAGAAACAGCCGCTCGCCTTTTGGGCCGGTTGCACGTAGACCAGAACAACGCCTACGTCAGCGCCGACTGCGGGCTTGAAGGCCTCTTCGAGGTCTCAAGGACCTGTATCATGCCGATCCAGAGAGCTAGCCGTGCGACCATCGGCACCAATATGACCAGCCTCCAGCTATACCACGCTGTCAAACGAGATGTCCTCATTCCATGGAACAAGAATCAGCCTGAAGAACTGAAGGACAGTGGTGAGCTGGTTGTAGCTGATCGTGGCGGATTCATCTACGAGCCTGAGATCGGGATTCACGATCATGTTGGAGAGCTGGACTTTGCCAGTCTCTATCCGACAATCATGACCCAGAAGAATCTCAGCGGTGAAACCGTCAACTGCACGTGTTGTCCGGATTCCGCGAATCGTGTTCCAGAGCTCGACTACAACATCTGCGAGCGGTGGACCGGCATCGTTCCTCTTTCCCTGAAAATTCTCCTCGACAAACGAGCCCGGTACAAGATCGCAAAGAAAACCGTCGAGGACAAGGAGTTGAAGAAGCTGTATGATCAGCGACAGGCCGCGCTGAAATGGATCCTAGTCTGTTGCCTACCACATGAATCACCTGTACTGATCTCCCAGAATGGGGAGACAAGTTACCAGCAAATTGGCAAAGTAGTCGACCAGCAATTAGGCGATAACATAGGAGTCTTTGATTGTCCTCAGGAGTTATTTGTTGCAGGACTTGATAAGAATCTAAAATCAAAATTTTGCAGAGTCTCGAAACTAATCAAGACTCATTCTCCAGAAAAACTCTTCAGAGTTAGAATGGAAGATGGTAGAAAGGTAGAATGCACTGCTAACCATTCATTTTATGTTCTGAGAAATGGAAACCTAGTTGAGATAAACGCAGAGAAACTGTCAAAAGGGGACCTTGTACCAGTAGCCAAACGCATCGTTCACAATACAGCAGTTTCGAGATTAGACCTTCTAGAACGAGTCAGACAAGAGATAGGCCAGACAGAGAGCGACCTTTGGCGCGCCAAGAGTGATAGCCTCCGATCAGTCGTGAACTCTTCTTCGAGCACTCTTCAGGTTGTTCTGAAAAATGAAGGAAGGCACATTCAGAACTTGGAGGCGTGGCGTGAAAGTGGAATAATCCCTTTTCGATATCTAGACCTGTTATTCCTACCCGAACAATCCTCAGACACTATAATCGGCCGCGGCAGAAGAGCAGGAGGGCATGTAGCTTGGCTACCCGCATCCCTCGACCTGGATGAAGACCTAGGCTTCTTTCTGGGATTTTACGTAGCAGACGGAAGTGCGGGAGAGAATTTCATACGACTCGATGTGGGAGGAAACGAAAGTGAAATCGTCGATCATCTTACTGAAATCATCAAAACAAAGTTTGGACTTACGGCCCGATTGTACAAAGAATCCAAAGCTAACATGTTCGTGCTTCAGGTTAACAGCGTAAGCCTAGTTCAGATTCTGAATAGAATCTTCGAACTCCCCTCTTCATCTGCCACTGGCAAACTGAAAGTCCCCCCTCTTCTCTTTAATGCGTCACAAAAAGCGATCCTTGGTTTTATTTCCGGACTGGTAGCTGGAGATGGTAGCGTAAACAAGGACCGAGACCACATCTCAATAGCGACCCACTCCTACGGTTTTGCAGTGCAAATAGGATACTTAGCCCTCCACCTCGGAATACCCTTCAACATAATCAAAGGACAGAGGCTTCACAGAATTTATTTCGTTGGCCCAAATGGGCTTCGTCCCTTCAAGAAATCGTTTCTCAAGAGAATGCATAGAACTCGTTTTGAAACGATTAGAAGTAGTTGCCACGCGGATTGCCGCCATGCTATCTTTGAAATGTTTCCAGTAGAACAGTCCGGTCTCAAAGAGATCGCTACTCTCACCCGTACGGTTAGAACTCCGAGACTAGAGGGCAGAGTCCGAGTTTGTCCTGAACGTGCGAGAAGATCTCTTCAGAGGATAGCGGGAAACTCGCGCTTTTCTCGACTAAGCGAAGCCCACTCTCGAATCATGAGTCTGTTGGATTCTGATATTGGTTTTGTTGCGGTAAAAGAAGTCGAGCAGATTGAGTCTTCCTCTCCTTTTGTGTATTGTTTTGAGATCTCAGGTGATGAGAACTTTCCTGCTTTCTTTACTGGATCTGGTGGCGTTCTTGTCCACAACTCCTTTGGCTATCTTGGTTTTAAGAATGCCCGGTTTGGAAAGATAGATGCGCATATTGCGACGTGTGCGTTCAGCAGAAAAGTTCTGAGACAGGCAACGGCTCTTGCTGAGGCTCGTGGGTTCAAGGTTGTCCATGGAATAGTCGATTCTTTCTGGCTGAAAAAGCCGGAAGCGACGAGAGCCGAGTATGAGGATCTCTGCAGGGTCATCCGTGAAGAACTTGATCTCCCGATCTCTTTTGAGGGAGTTTACAAGTGGATTGTTTTTCTCAGTTCAAAGACAGACTCGAAAGTGGGAGTGCTCAACCGGTACTATGGTATTTTCGAGGATGGAAGACTCAAGTTTCGTGGAGTAGATCTTCGGAGGCATGATACTCCAGAGATCGTCAGAAAATGCCAGACCGAAATGCTCGATATCTTTACTAGAGCTCGCGATTCTAGCGAGTTCAGACTTCTCATTCCAAGGGCTCTCAGGGTCCTGGAAGGGTTTGTGTTCTTGCTGAGAGAGCGCAGTGTTCCTCTGGAGGATCTGGTGATAGTCAGGAACTTGAGCAAGAATCCGAACGAGTACACTCACCAGGTTCCTCAGGCGATAGCCGCGAGACATCTCGTTACACAAGGAGGCTCAGTGCATGCGGGACAGCAGGTCAGCTACATTCTCACCTATGACCAGGCCCGCACGGCGGAGAGGATGGCGTTGCCACCGGAGGTTGCGGATGAAAGCACAGTCTACGATTCAGAGCGGTACGTGGACCTTCTCTGTTCGTCAGCCGCCAATCTCCTCTTACCTCTCGGGTATGATGCCAAATACCTTCGATCCATGTTCAGAGGAAGCGAGAGTAAGCAGCCGGCAATTCCAATGATTGCTTCAAGATAGCAGAAAGGCGCTGGATTCCTCCGAAAAAATCGCCCATTATCAGCCCTGATCCAGAATCTGAACATGCACATTTGAAACAAGGGACATTTACGCTGAAAAGCGAGATAATGATCGACCGATCCAAGCCCAGACCACGCCCTGATCAGCCGGATTCGCCCATTATCAGTGCCAGACAGCGAACGATCTGGAAAAAGGGGGGTATGTGTCAACGGTCCCGCGACGCATGAGTGGTCTCCGCGGACGGTTGTGAAAGTAAATCCGGCGACCAGGCCAATCGTCTCTTTCATCCAGGAGAATCGATCAGAAATCAGCCCCAAGAATAGGAAATCATTCCTGAAAAGAAAGGCGCGTTTGAAGCCTCTCGCGATGCAAGAGTGCTTTTCGCGAGATCAGAGATACCTTGTCAGTGTCTGATTGTCTAGGGTAACAATCTCCGTGTTGCTGTCTCGGATGAACGGATGCTTTGTGACTTCTACTTGAGTAAACGCTCCCTTGTCGTGCAGTGTAGCGGACACGTGGGCTGTTCGTTCGAGAGCGTTGTCCATGGCTTTGCTTCTTGATTGCAGGTTCGTGATGACGATGATCATGTTTCGCTGTTCTGCAAGAATGGCCAGGGAGCGAATATCCCTGGAGAAGAGATCGAACGCTTCCTTCTTCTCTTTGACATCCGGATCGCAGTAGAGAGCGGTAATGTCCGATATGATCGCCAGCCTGGCATCACACCGGTCAATTGCAGGCGCGAGTTTTTCGGTTATGAGGCTGCTCAACTGATGATGAGTGAAGGCCCTGCTGAGATGGATCCTCAGCTTCGTCCTCTCCCTATCCAGCCCGAGGCTGAAAGCGTGGCGAGACACGGTATACGCATCATACACGTTTCCCCCGTCGACAAACACGACATCACTATCCAGTCCCAGTGGAAGAGGATTGATGGCTCGGACGAGAAGGAGATGGCTCAGCGCGTTAGACGGTTCGCCCTGAAGAATGACTAGTTGGCCGAAGCGGAGGACAAGGGCTTCATCAAGCAATCCGATCCCAGTCGCCAGATCTGACCGACCATCTCGGAGCAACGTGCTCCCCCTGCTCACCTTAGCCTCTAACGGCTCACCAGGCTCGAACAGCTCCTCCGCGTTCTTACAGACCATATTCGTCAGGAGCCTTTTTCCTTGTGGAAGAGCTGACGGCTGGACCTTGAGGGTTTTTTCAAGCTCGAAACCGCATCCCGGACAAGTGTCCAGGAAGACAAGCTGGACTTTGCGGGGATTGATGAACAGTTTAGAGAGGACCAGGATCTCGTCGCAGAGGCTGCAGCTGTATAGAAAGCCCTGAGCGCTCGATCGGTCCTGGTCTAGCTGCCATATCTTTGACTGTAGAGGTTCAGCGGTGTGTCGAGTCCCCATGGCCGGCTCATTATGGTTAGTCCTTTATTCGTCGCGTTTGTTTCGGGGAACAGCGTCCTCAACGCCCTTTTCCGTTATATGGAAGTAGGTCTCGGATTCTGGCAGATAGGGCGAGTCTATCACCTTCGCTACCCGTAATCCCTGACTGGACTTTTTCAGCATAATCCGGTGCGTGGATGCGTGGGCCATAATGTTCCCACCAGCAGGACGCATAGGATCGCCGAAGAAGGCTTGCGGATTAGCCTGAACCTGGTTTGTTACCACAACCGCGAGGTTGAGGGCTTGGGCGATACGTAGGAGCTTGTGGAGATGGCTGTTCAAGCGTTGCTGTCGTTCGCTGAGGGATTCTCGACCAATATATTCGCCGCGGAAGTGTGAGAGGATGGAGTCTACAACAAGCAGTTTGATGTTTTCTTCCTTGCAGATCTTGAACGCATGATCAACAGTGAGTATCTGGTGGTCGCTGTTGTAAACGCGGCTGTAGATTATACCGTCAAGAATCTTGTCAGCATCCTGGCCGCTAGCCTGGGCCATCTGGAATACTCGCTGGGCGGCGAAGGTTCCTTCCGTGTCGATGAAGAGGACTTTACCCTCCAATCCTCCTTCCGCCGCGGGAAGCTGAGTCTGAATACTCAATTTCATACAGATCTGCGAATTGTGGGTCACGAATCCATTGACGATATAGTTGTGATGCGGGTTAACCTCATAGTCGACCATTTCTACTACTCCATTCTTTCCTTCGACATTGAGGACTTTCTCCCATGCAAGGTCGCTTTCGACCAAAGTGTTGAGTCGGTCTAGGATCTGCTCGGCCTCTTTTTCGAAGGTAAAGCCTGCTTTCTCTGCGTCCTTGGAGAAACTACGGATGTTTTGGATGAGCTCCTGAAGCGTCTGCCTAGAAGGATATGTCTGGTCAGCAACCAGATAGTTCTTTACCCATCTTTTCCACACAGGGCTTTCAGAGTTCAGGCCCAGAAGATGTCCTAGTCTGCGGAAGATTTTTCTGGGAACAGGAATTACGTCTGCAGTGACGTTTCTGCGTTTCAGATCCCATTTACTGAATTTTTCTAGGGTTGCGCTCCTATCGGAGCCTATCTCGTTGGCGAATTTGACTGCGTACTCTCCGCTTATTGCCAAAGATTTACCATACCGCATCCTGGTGTATATTCCCAATTTCAGCAATAGAAATCGAAGCTGTTCGAGTAGTGGCCGGTGGACTGAGTAGAGTTCAACTAGCGGCTCTTTCTCTTGCGCCCAGCCGTCTCCGTCAAAATACGCTCGTACTAGAGCCTTAGTTTCTTCTTCTCCAAGACATAGGGCTTGCTTAGGTAGAAGTTTTCTTGCAGTCTTACCTTCTCCACTGTTCTTTAGTGTCGGCATCAGTTTCACAAACCAATCTGCTATCTGGACTGAGCAGACAATCTGATCCTGAGGATGACTTGGGGGCGAGTGGGAGGCTGTGCCGAAGGTTTTCTCGAAGCATCTGCTATACTCTTTTTGTAGGTCTTTGTCAGTATTGGTGAAGACTATCGTACATGAATTCTGCTTCCATTGAAGTGACCCTTCGCTTGCAAGATATCCCAGCAGCTTTGCAAGCTCGACATTGACCCTTTCTGGGAAGGCATATTGTTTACCATGTCCTGTTGAAGGAGTTGGAAGCTCGTAGGGCTCCTCGGCAAGAGGCAGTCTGCGAATTACTGCTAACCATCGCTTTTCTTTCAGATCTCCTGCATGAATTTCCGCCAGGTGGGCTTGATCATCTAGTGTGAAGAATCTGTGCTGTGAACTGCAAGTCACTTTGAAGCCTCCTGAGGCCTTTATCTCAAGTGGTTGGGTTACATTCTGCAGAAACTTCCGCAAAGCTTTACCAGAAGTTGCGCGATTCTCGGAATCGATTTCAAAAGGCGAATCTGTAAGAGATAGATCCGAAGCAATTGTGGGTCCTGTGGATGTAAAGATCATAGAATCTTTCGAAATGCATTTGCCCGCTCCGAACTCACCGATGAACTCGGTGATGGCCTGTGTCTCAAGCCCACCACCCAGCAGCTTGTTAAGATTGCTTGATCCGAAACTGAGCCGGAGAAGGGTCTTACGTCGCTCCCATAGCTGCTTGGCAGTGACGAAGTCCGTCTGGATGGTTTCGCGGGCGGCTTTGCTGATCTTGTGAGCAACACTAGTCTCGAGACCAGCTTTTTCGACGAGCTCGCGGATAGGCGCAATCGCGAGGGCCGAGATAGAGTCGTAGCCTGCCTCTCGGAGCTTGTTAGCCGTGACTGGTCCGACGCCGTCTAGGTCTTGAATATCCAACACTTCAGCGGTCATACACATCAGTGTGGCTACCACCCAGCACCCGCTTATCTCTCACAGTGAGGAGTGAAAGTATTCCTGCGAGTGAAGGCGATTGGTCTACGCGACCGCGTGTCTATCTCTCAAGACCCTTTGGTGGACGGAGGCGAATCCTTCTTCTCTAGCTTCGACGACCACTGGCTCATGGTCTTGGACAACAATTCCCGGAAACGCTTCACCGCCGAGGTAAGCCTCAACAGCTCAGGAACATCCCGCGACGTGTACATGGTGGACGCTGCTGAAACAGGCAGAGACGCACCCATACCGGTCAACGGCTGGTCCATCCGAACCCATCCATGCCCCAGCTCAGATAGCAAGGGAAGAACACTCGTATCAGTTTCACCCGTCAGCTTGTAGAGACTTGGTTCTCGGACATCCAACCGTGAAAGCTTACTGGTAAACGAGGCCTCCTTCGAGAATTTGAGATCCGCTTGGAAGGCACGAGCGAGCTGCTCAGTCAACGCCCGCACCTCTAAGAAACAGTCAGGCAGCATACCTAGGAGAAGGTTAACCCGAAGGCTTTGCGACAATGGATGAAGAACCCGAACGAGATAGTTTGGAACCGCATGCCGAGAGAAGGTCTCCGACAAGTGACCCAGTCCCATGACCCAAGCCAGATGGGACTTGAAATCCTCACGTAGCCCCAAGACCTCGCTCCATGCCTTGCTCCCTTCTCCGGATTGACAGAAATCCAGGTTTCGAGTCAATGACATGTTGACCTGGTGAAGAACGCCGACATCCACCGGTGAGACAAGCGGGTCCTGAGCGGGCAATGATCTCCAGCCCTTGAGGGTCGATCTAGGTGGGAAATAGGCAAAATGTTCCCATAGCACTGCTATGGTCGTTCTTGACAAATGGCTGACGAGAGGTCAGGAGAAGGTCCGAGCGACGAGAGACAGTCGCCCTGAACTAGGCTCAGGACTCTCTCGACTGCCAATCCATTGATTGCGGCTCACATTGTCCATTCCCAAGAAGAACAATGACATTAGGAACCGTGTTAAGCTGCCAAAACCTACGTTGAGCCGTGAAACCTATCCTATCAATCAGTGAATCGGAAGTCGGCCTGGCTCTGACCGTCCGGAAGTCGATTCAGCTTGCACAGCGGGCCTACGTTGAGCGAGCAAGGGAACGGGTTCTCGAACCTCTCCGAACATGGTTGACGATTCCGGGCGGAGCTTCCTTCTATTTCATGCCTGCCTATGTGTTTGGCCTCGGAACAGTTTCGGTGAAGGTTGTCGCCCTGAACCCTCGAAACCGTCAGAACTCTCTTCCCACCACCTCAGCCACGATCCATGTCTTCGATTCAAAGACTGGGGTTGAGATGGCTCGTATAGCCGGAGATAACTTGACAGCGATTAGAACCGCTGCCAGCTCCGCCATCGCCACCGACTCTCTATCCCTCAAAGAGATCGACACCCTCGGAATCCTTGGAACTGGAAAACAAGCACAAGCCCACGTCCCCGCAATAATGGAGGTGAGAAATGTTTCACGGGTCCTAGTCTATTCTCGATCAAAGGCCCATCGGGCGACATTCGTGCGAAGTACTTCCAAGAACATTAGTGCTCCTGTCAATGCTGCCTCATCTGCGGAAGAAGTAGCTAGGAAATCCGATGTTCTCGTATTGGCCACTAGCTCTCCCGTCCCTCTCTTTAGAGGCAGCACGGTTCGTCTTGGGGCCCATGTGAACGCGATAGGAGCCGCTCTTCCGAGTTCGCGAGAGATGGACACAACTCTAGTGAAAAGATCTGTTCTAGTCGTTGACTCCGTCGAACAGGCCGTCGCGACCTATGGAGACATCGTGATCCCTCTTAAGGAGAAGGCGATTACGAGATCGCATATTAGGACAGAACTAGGGAAATTGCTCCTCCACCCGAGGATGATACAGAGAAGAAAGAGTGACATTACCATTTTCAAAGCCGGAGGGCTTGGGGTCCTGGACTCGGTTTTTGCGGACTATCTTGTCTCTCGGTTCTAGTTGTTCCTTGGTAAGGGGAATCCTTGCCGTGTTTCACGAAAGCTGTCGAGACTCTGCACGATTCGGGTCCCATCCAGTGTTCCCTGAAATGCCGAGATTGTAAGCGGCCGTCGCGATAGTCGTGCGTTCTGAAACGGGCTGAAGACAGAACCCATTTAATAGTGGGTCTTGGGTTTCGCGGTCTCCGTGGGCCGGTAGATCAGCCTGGTACACAGCGCGTCAGGGCTGGCCGAAGATCGCCCGCTTGGCAGGTCGTCCTTCGACCCTGAATGCGGGAAGGCACTAACCCTGCTCCGTAGGGCCGCGGGTTCAAATCCCGCCCGGTCCACCACGAACAAGGTTCTGGAGGCGCGAGAGTCGAGTAGGCACCGGGGGGGTTCCTAAATTCACGATAACCGTTTCAATAACCTGTTCAAACACGTGTTTCAAGAGTCGATTCAGAACCCGTTTCAGAGAACAATTCAGAAATCTTGCAACACCCAAGTTCCAGAACTGTATTCAAGATGCGATTCCAAGAGGCATTCGAAACGCGATTCCAAAATCGGATTCCGATACTGGTTCCCTTGCCCGATTCACGATGAATAAATTCCAACCTCTGCTGAGACGCGGTTCCTTCGTCGTTGACCAATCGACCATAAAGTAATGTTCACTTAGACCGGCCCGGTCCATCAAACATTTCTCAGTTGGTCTTATAGGTGCCCGCAGAACGATGCTAGAGCCGTTCGGGAGTATCCTTTGCCAAGTAGACAGCCCGCTTGGTTTGAGACTATTAACCCTGCTACGGGCAAGACCCTCAAACGATACAAATCATCGACCAAAGCCGATGTTGACAGAGCAGTCGCGAAGGCAAGAAAGGCGTTTGAGAAGTGGCACCAACTCTCGCCGGCCAAGCGCGCGCTCTTTCTGGAAAGAACCGCGAAGACGCTCCGGGCCCAGAAAGAGAAGCTCGCGCGAATTATCACCCAGGAAATGGGGAAGCCAATCAAAGAGTCGCTGCCGGAGGTTGCAAAGTGCGCATGGGCCCTAGAGTACTATTCGGAGAATGGCCCGAAATTCCTGAACCCCGAGGTTACAAAGACGGATGCGACAGACAGCTACGTAGCCTTTGAGCCGATAGGCGTCATTGGCTCAATCATGCCCTGGAACTTTCCACTGTGGCAGTGCATCAGGTTCGCAGCGCCAGCCTTGATGGCTGGCAACACGACGGTCTTCAAACCCTCCAGCATCACACCCCAGTCAGGATTGGCCCTCCAGAACGCGTTCGAATCCACTGGATCAATCCCCGGATGCTTCAACATCGTCCTCGGAAGCGCCCAAGTAGCCAACTACCTGATCGAATCCGACACTGTCGCCGTTTCGTTTACGGGTAGCGTGAACGCGGGACGAATGGTAGCTCAAACCGCGAGCAGTCAGCTGAAAAAATTTGTTCTTGAGCTCGGAGGCAGCGACCCTTTCATAGTTCTTGAGGACGCGGATGTTGAGGCGGCTTCGACAGGCGCCGTCGCGGGCCGTTTCATCAACAATGGCCAGAGCTGCATCGCGACAAAGAGGATATTCGTAATCAAGCGTGTTTTCGACGAGTTCCTAGAAAAATTCGTAAAGAAGGCCAAATCGTTGAAAGTCGGGGATCCTCTTAGCCCGGAAACAGACATCGGACCTATGGTCCGCGAAGATGCGCTCAAGACCTTAGATGGGCAAGTTAAAGACGCCGTTAGACAAGGAGCTCAACTGGAGCTAGGAGGCGAGAGGTTGAGACGCAAAGGATCGTTTTACGCTCCCACCATACTGACAAACATAACACCAGAAATGAGGATTATGGAAGAGGAGACATTTGGACCAGCTGCACCAGTAGTGCCCGTCAAGGATGAAAATGAAGCCATAGATCTAGCAAACAAGAGTGAGTTTGGACTGGGAGCAACAGTTTGGGGCACGGATACGAGGAGGGCGGAAAAGGTCGCGCGAGAGATCTCAGCAGGACTTGTTACAATCAACAATGTTGTCGTCTCAGACCCCCGAATGCCCTTCGGAGGAATTCGACACAGCGGAATCGGTCGAGAACTTTCAAGATACGGAATGCTGGAGTTCACCAACATAAAATCGGTCCGCGTATATGAAAAATCGCCCCTCGCCCACGCTCACGTAGAATGATTGCGATCTAGGGACGCTTCTTGGGAGGCAGAACCACTCTTCTTTACTCCGAGAAGTTCCTGAATTACGACCTCGGACCCCTCCACCCTCTCCGTCCGGTAAGAGTTAAGCTGACCCATGATCTGATTCAGGCAAAAGGATTACTCGACGAGGACGAGATCAAGATTACCGTGCCACGAGTCTCTTCTGAAGAAGAGATTCTTCTCTTTCACGAAAAAGAGTATGTTCGGTTAGTGCAGAAGTACAGCGAGAGGGGCTCAGGGCTCTTGGACGCGGGAGATACTCCCGCTTTCAAGGGATGCTTCGAAGCCACCAGTCTGGTTGTAGGTGCTTCCCTAGAAGCCTGCGACCAGATAATGAGCGGAAAATTCGCCCATGCCTTCAACCCATCTGGGGGACTGCACCACGCACATCCTGAAAGAGCCTCAGGGTTCTGCATCTTCAATGATCCAGCAGTGAGCATTAATTATCTAAGGAAGAAATACAATGCGAGGAGACTAGTCTACGTCGACATCGATGCTCATCATGGTGACGGTGTCATGTATGGGTTCTACAACAACCCATCACTATTAGACATCGATTTCCACGAGAACGGAAAATACCTCTTCCCTGGAACTGGGTTCCCTGATGAGATCGGGGGGAATGAGGCGAAGGGTCTCAAGCTAAACGTCCCTCTTCTTCCTGGCACAGGGGACCAGGCGTATCTCAGGGCGTTTCACAAAATTGTTCCGGATATTGTGAGAAGATTCCGGCCCGAGATTATACTCGTTCAGTGCGGTGCTGATGGTCACGCGGAGGATCGTCTCGCTCATCTTCGACTCACCACAAACATGTACAACGAGGTTGTTTCGGAGATGCATGACCTCGCCCATGAATTGTGCAAGGGAAGATTCCTATTATTTGGCGGTGGAGGATATACTCTCGCCAACGTCCCGAGGGTCTGGACCATCGCCCTCGCAGCTCTTGCGGGAAAAAAATTGGATAATAGGATCCCAGAACATTGGTCAAAAGAGTTCCTCAAGCTTACCGGAGAGGACCCTCCGACCGACCTTCACGATAAGCCTACGAACGACGACTCGAAGACGATTGGCGAAGTCGATAATGTGTTGAGTGAACTGGCATCCTACCTTGCAAGGTAGCGGCGTGATAGTGCAATGTTTATCTTTCGACGCGTTGAGCGTTCGCGAGAAGGGCTGTAGATGGGTAGCAAAGGAACCACATCGTTGGGAAAAATGGGGGGAAAGGGTACTCACATCAGGTGTCGGAGATGTGGCCGACACGCCTACCATGTCCGCAAGAAACGTTGCGCAGCCTGCGGCTTTGGAGAGATTGCAAAACTTAGACGCTACTCTTGGCAGAACAAGAAGATCAACCGGACCAGAATAGTCTAGGACCCATCTTTTTCGTCCCAGCCCTGGCTTAGATCTTCTCTTCCTTGGACTGAATTGACGAGGCCGGTTGTCTATGGCTGAAGTTAGATGTCCCCGTTGCGCGCGCCCAATGCACTGGAGTGGCAGACTGAAAATATTCATCTGCGATACAGACGGATTCATAATAGGCCCCAACGATCCGTATGTGAAACGATTGGAATACCAGACCACCCCGGGCCCCGAAACCTCTTCGGGTCACTGAGGGCGAGCTTCGCTCGCGTGTAAAAGTGGGCTCGGCAGGATTTGAACCTGCGACCTTCGCCGTGTCAGGGCGACGTCCTAACCAGGCTTCGCCGACGCGTCAACGGCGTCTTAGACGACGAGCCCCGGGGGCTTGGGCGAGCGCTGATGGCGTATCAAGCTTTTCCTACAGCCTTATCCGAGCGAGTTATCGAGAGTAGCGATAGAGCTTATACCAGTCCCTTGGAAAGCACGCTGTTTCATGAAGAAAAAAATTCAGCACTCCGTACTAGCAATCTCCCTTCTGGCACTGGTGCTCGCCACTGTGAGCTTACCTGTCCACGCCCAGCCGACTGTTAACACGCGCACCGATAAGTCGGCCTACGCACCTGGCGACTCAGGGACAATGACAATCTCAATAATCAATACTATTGGAAACCCGCTGCTAATTCGCAACATTACAATATACTATCCATGGGCCGGTTATGACACAAACGGAAAATGGTTCACCGCTAATTATACATACCCTGTCTCTCCACCCGTGGCCTTAGCCACAAAGGGAGCCAACAACTACTCCTACACAACACAAACGTTCAACATTCCGACCTGGTGGGGAATCAGCAGCCGATCACAGTTTGGTTGCCCGGGGAACACGAACACGAAATTCGGTTTGTACTCTGGCTGCATCCTTCTCGGAACGAACTCTACAACACGTTATGAGGGCTTCGACTTCGGCGTAGCTATGGCACTAGCGGTTTACAACCCGTCGACTCTATCAGCTATTCAGGAGTGGATACCTGTCGCAACTCTCATCGTTCTTGTGATCGCAACTGCGATCCTGGCCATGGTCATGATGAGGCTCGGCAACCTTTCAAAGAAACCGTAGACATGGCGCTTCTCTCTTTCTCTTCCCATCTTCTCACCTCTTCTTCGTGCCTAGAAGATTCTCCGTGGTTCTCAGAGTGGGAAGGCATTTTACTGGAAGAGCTTGCCGGTTCGTGCTGGGCCCGTAGCTCAGTACGGACAGTAGCGTCGGCCCTCTATTGATCAGGGGAGAGCCGAAGGTCGCGGGTTCAAATCCCGCCGGGCCCGCCAAGAACTAGCCATAACGGGCATCCTTCTTCCGGCCGACAATTAGATGCTCGATTGCTCTCAACTGTGGATGAAACCGGTGCGGCAGAGCGTCTTTCAAGATTGCGAAGTCGGATGTCCTGAAGATCTTGAAGGTCCGGCTGATCGAGAGGAAGGCCAGAGTAAAGACCGCTAAGAGGATTGGAAGCCTTCGGAAGGGGCTGAGGTAGCCTATGAGAGCGTAGTCTACTATTGCAAGTGGTACTCCTACTCCGATTGCGAGAAGGAGGGCGATCGGTAGTGCATTCTCCGAGTGAGTTTTGACTGAACGTCCCATGCTTCGGCGAGCTAGGATAACTGTACCTATGCTGAGGATTGTTCTTCCAAGAGCTCCCCCGAGTGTCCCAACAAATCTAGCGGTTGTGACAACTATGAGTAAGCCGACGACTGTTGAGAGTAATGTTACAATAAGGACTTGTCTTGCCCGGCCGACCGCTTGAAGGGAGGTCGTGAGAATGGCTCCTTGCGCGGTGAAAATTGTGGCGAGGGCGAGTATTGCAAAGATGCCGGCTTGGCTCACGTAGGTGGGTCCGTAGACTAGCTCGATTGCAGTGGGGGCGATTGCCGCTAGAGCTGCTCCCAGCGGGAGGACTGCGAGGTTGGTAAGTCTGAAGGCTACGGCTAGACGTTCTGAAACTGCTTCTGTTCCTCCAGTGGCGTGGCTTGCGGAGAGAGCGGGGTAGAGTGCCTGCGTTACTGGAATCCAGAGGACGGATAGGAAGCTTACGCTGGATACAATCAGGTAGTACGCACCAGTGGTTGAAAGCTGGCCGATGATAGCTTGGAGAATAGTAATGTCACCGTACTGTTGGCCGAAAGTGATCAGGGCAGATCCGAAGACTGGCAAGCTAAACGCAAGGAGCGGTCTTATGGGATGCGAACTTTTCTCCGTTAGCTGGCCGTGCCAGAGGTATGAGGAGAGAAGCACGGCAACCAGTCCGCCTATAACCCATCCGGAGACGATTCCCGTTACCCGATATCCGATGATGGCGAGTAGGAGTCCGAGACCGCGGCTGAACGGAATGTATAGCGCGTTCTGGTAGAGGTTCCGTGCATAGGCGCCTACGCCAATGAAGTAGGCTCCGTAGACGAGAATCATGTCCAGCAGGAATCCTGAGAAAAAGGTCAAGATGAGTAGGGTTCCTGCATCAGACCTGCCGATTACCGAGGGTCCAACTAGTGGAGAGATGAGCGCGGCGATCGCGAAACCAATGGTTCCAACTAGGATAGAGAGTCGCAGGATGGTCCTTGCGACTGCGCCGGCGGCCTGTCGGTCGCCTTTTCCAATGTTGCCTGAGATATAACGAGTCGCTGCGGACGGGAGTCCAAGCTGGGTCAGGGCGACAAAAGCGGCTTGGGCTGCAAGGAGGAGGGAAACTTGACCGACCTCGTCTGGCCTCAAGAGTCTGGCGAGGGCAACGTAGAAGATTAGGTAGGTGGCGTAGGTGATGATCTGCTGGGTGGTTAGATAGGCTGTTCCTCGGGGAACATTGTAGACCTCGCCTGCCTTGGACATGAACGATTATCCCGTGCGCTGTAGCTGAGTTCTTCTAGGTTACGGTCAAAAACTGACTATCAATCGTTGCATCTACAGACTGTCACGTGAAATGCTCCCAGCCCTGCGCCTTGACCTGAACCCGCTTTCCTGCAAGATGCGCTACGACTCCGAGAGGTTTCTTCTCCACAATCCCGATTCGCGCTAGAGAGGGAACGCGTTTTTTCAGATCGTGAAACCTCTCTGGTTTGATCGTTACCACGAGTTCGTATTCTTCTCCTCCGTAAAGAGCGAGATCCAAGGCGGACAGTCGATGTTCTTTGGCGAAAGTCTCCACTTCAGGTGCGACTGGTATGGTGTGGAGGTTGATTCCGACCTTGCTTGACTGTGCGATCTGGTGGAGGCTCCATGCCAAACCATCGCTCGAATCAGTGGAACTAGTAGCCGCGCGGCTTTTGGCTAGAACGATTCCTTCTGCGAGCCGCGCCTTTGGCTGGCGTACAGCTTGTACCAGAAACGGATATTTCACGCGATCTTTCTCTCTTCGTGACATGAGGAGTCTCAGGCCGGCGCTTGTTTTTCCGAAGGGTCCTGTCACCGCGATAATGTCTCCGGGTCTTGCTCCGATTCTTCGAACTAGTGTTTTCGGGTTTGCGAACCCGACGCCTATAATGTCGATTACGAGATCGTCTGCTTGGTTGGTGTCTCCGCCGATGATCTTGCATTGGTATTCTCGGGCTGCTTGACGGAGACCACGCGCTATTGCCTGAACGGTTGTCTTTCTGGCCGGTGCCTGAAGTCCGAGGGACACCATCAGGGCTCTTGGTCTGACGCCTTTTGCGGCGAAGTCGCTGACGGTGGCAACGACGGCCTTCCTCGCTGCTTCTTGAACTGTCATTCCTGGTGGAACGTCAGTGCTGCCAACGAGCATGTCGGTCTTCACGATGATCCAGGACTTCGATGAAAACGGGATTGCGGACACGTCATCATTGAAGCCGAGTGGGAGGCCTGGTTGACTAGCAAACTCGTTGGTGAGGACGCGAATAATCTGTGTCTCGGTTAGGCCCTTCATCGTCAGTGGAACTGTTTGTTTATGGTAGGAGCTTTAAGTCAAAGCGTAGTCGAGCCTTGGCTCGGTGCCTCGGTGGCTCAGCCTGGTAGATGTTTCTCGACACCAGAGAGCATCCGCCTCGTAAGCGGAAAGGCACGTCCTTGCGTGCCCCGCAGGGTCGCGGGTTCAAACCCCGCCCGAGGCTCACCCAGGCGCCAACAATCACACAGATGGGTCCAGAGTCACGAGTCGATAGCCTGAATCCCGATCCTAAAGTCACTACACTTCTGACACAGATGCGCCCAAGTCCTGCCCCAGACAAGAGTTTGCGAAGTGGGGAAGAAAATGCTGTTGCCCGGGATGAACCCCCCCCCTTTCCTAGCAAATTCTAGATAAGCAGAAGCGCGAGGTGGACAGGAACTTCCAGATGCGAGCTTTTCGTCGCAAGAGTGTCCTTTGTGAGTATGAGCCCATTGGTAGACTTTCCGGCTTTCTGAAAGTCGATTATTGGTTTCGCGTCGTCAGATGATATCCTGCTTTGGTATTTCACTTCCACCGGAAGATACTTGTTGCCGAGGCGAACAGCGAAATCCAACTGTCTTGAGCTAGGCCCCTCCCAGTAGAAGAGCTGGCTGCTGTAGTCGAACAGGGTCGAAGGATTGTAGCTGAAGAGTAGCCTAACAAGGTGGTTTGCAACGACCGATTCCACCAGCTTTGACACTTTCTCTGGTTCCGATAGAAAGTTGAGAGCTTCACGGTAGGGGTCCCTGCCCAGTGCCCATGATCTTAGCGCGTGAAAGATGAACGGATCTTCGAAGTGCGACTTTCTAGGATCCCTGACATTGGATGCGTCTTTGTTCAGGTCTAGCTTTGGGATGATCGTTGTCACGAAACTGTCCTTCAGGAAATCCAAGTAAACACCGGTGGTGTGATGAGACGATACATCGGTTTCCTGCCGGAGACCGTTGAGGGAAATAGCGGTCCCCAGCGCTTCCATGAGTTTCCTAACGACCTGTCTCAGCACGATTTCACGCCCGTTCCATCTGGCGATGTCCCGCAAAACCAGGTTCACATAGTCTTCGTAGAGGTCCTTGGAAATGGAACCGAAAGACATGTAGCTATCGACTACTTTTGGGACGCCACCTGTAAGTAGGTACTCGGTGAAAAGAGTCTGCACTTCCTTGGAAAGCAGCCGCAGCTCCTCCACTTCCTTCGGCTGTTCTCCCTTGATTATCTGACTCCAGAGAGCAAGCCGTCTAGGTCGCTTCAGGAGATCCAAGTCTCGAACCATGGTTTGGATCTTCTCACTCCTAGTATCCACATACTCTGAAAACTTGGCAGGCAGCAGTATTTTGTCCGGCAGATGATCCTTAAGCTTGTCAACTTCTCCCCTTCGACGGGCAAGGGTCTCGGTAGCTTTGCGCAGGTCGATACTGTGAGACCCAGTTAAGACAAGGGTGCATTTCCTAAGTCTTCCTGCATCGTAGAGGGACTTGATGCCTTTCTGCCAATCTTTCACAGAGGAAATTTCGTCGAGAACAATGTAGAGTCTTGTCGTCTTGCCTTGTGAGTCTGAGCTGATGCTGGTCATGGGTTGCACCGCTGCGCGACGCTTGTCGGCGAAGCTTTGTTTCTCTGAAGGACCCTTTGCCTTCGTGTCGTTGGGTTTCGGTCCGGAGAGCCAGCCTTTGAGCCCTACGCCTCTGTCCTTTGGCGCGGTGTCCTTTCGCGAGAAATCCTGGTAGGACGTTATTATTCGGACAAGCCGTTCCGGGCCTTCGACTAGATCGCACGGCCAGTAGAATATGTGCCTCGCTTCTATTCCAGATTCTAACAGGTCCCGAATCTTCAGCTTCATCAGCGTAGTCTTGCCGACTTGTCGAGGACCTCTCAGAACATAGATTACGTCAAGGTTCCACTCGAAGGTGTCGCCGAGCCTTGGCGTCCATTTGAATTTTGACGCTTCCCACTCGACTATCCGAGGATCTTTGTCGATTGCCCTCTTGTCCAGCCACCAGGGATTATTTTCGACAAAATCTGCTTGGGACAAGCCGTTAATCCGTTGGCAATAGGCTGCCAAGCTACATATAAAGACCTTGGCAATGCATTGCCAAGACCAACCCTCTACTCATACCGACCTTCTCCATGGTCAAGTCATATTTCCTATCGTCTGCCGTATGGCACTAAGTTGCTCTTCCATGTCGAGGAGATACTCTCTCTCGTTTTTTTGGCGCTCGTCAAACAGCAACTTGTACCACTCCAAGTAGCTTTGGGGGGTACAAGCTTAAACTATCCGTCGATTCATACATTCACGCGTAATATGGCTCGACGATTCCCTCCACGGAGTCGTTCCAGTGTAGATTCTGGGTTGGTTCCTACGGCCATCCGGCTCTGGTTGAGGGGTTTGAACTTGCATTTGCTCCCACGCCCGAGGCTCCAAAAACCACACAAGAACAGACCGACATGAAATTTCCACAAGGTCTTAGAAACCACTCGTGAGTCGCGAGAACTGAAAACTTACTTTCACAAGGGTCCGGGGAGACCGCTCCTGCGTCGCGAGAAGCGTTTGCTAAGGGCCCCCCTCCCCCGGAGGTCTCTCGCTGGCGAGTATTCTGGGCGAGTCTCGGGACTCAGGGCTTGGTCTGAGCTTAGATGGCATGGCGATTCATCGGGGTTTCGTCGCCCTGCTAAGCACGATTTTTCGGGCAGTCTAGGGAAGGGCTTTCAGATTTGAGATAAGGGCTGATAATGGGCGATTTCGCTACCTCTTTTTTGTCCCTTAGCCCGAACTACAAGGGAGTAGACCATCTAGCTTTAGAATCGCTCACCATGCGAAATCGATTCGGAGCATTCAAAGAGGAATCCATGATTGGAAGAGCCCCTAGAGTTTGAATTTGTGACCTTCGATTGTTATGGGACCCTGATCGACTGGGAAACCGGAATCCGTCGCGCCTTCAGGAGTGCCCTTGAAGGGACGGGTCTGAGCCAAACCCAAGAGGGTGAATTGTTCGAGCTGTACGAGGAGGAAGAAAAGAGAATTGAGGGCGAGATGCCTTATCGGAAATACCGCGAAGTTCTAGCGCTGGCCGCATCAGCGGCGGCAAAGAGATTCGGAAAGAATATTCCGGAAAAACTGTCAAGTGTTCTTGCGGAGCAGTTGCCCAGCTGGAGTCCTTTCCCCGAGACGAATCCTGCTCTAGAAAGGCTTGCGACTGAGTACACGCTGGGGATATTGTCGAATGTTGATGGTGATCTTCTCGCGGGGACCTTGAAGCATTTCACGGTTCCTTTCGATCTCGTCGTGACTGCTGAGCGTGTGAGGTCCTACAAGCCCGGGACCGAGCATTTTGAGGAAGCGCGGAGGATTATCGGAGCTGATAGAGGATGGCTTCACGTCGCAGCAAGCCTCTACCACGACATCGAACCAAGCTTACAGCTCGGGATCAGAACTGCATGGGTTAACAGGAAGAATAGCCCTGAAGGAAGACGGCTGAAAGGCAGGATCGTCAGAGAAGTCAGGGATCTGACTCAGCTAGCGGATTGGCTCGTACCATAGAGAACAAGGCGAGCCCGCATCGGCTTCACGAAGGCGCGGCGCGAAAAACCGACCACCCCCGGGGGTCGATGTGAAAAAGAATGTTTAGAAAAGTTACAGGGAAAAAACCTGAAAGCCGGTCCCGTGATGATCGGCCTATTCTTCCCTCGTGAGCCGGTTCATTCTTCTCTTAGTTTGCTCCAAGCTTGCACGGGCCTTGATTGTTAGGAGAGCAAGCGACGCAACTATGCCTAGGAGTCCCCCGATTAGGAGGAGGCCGAGGCTGGTCGAGATCGTTGGGAAGACTCCGCATAACAGGCATCCCCCGTTCGAGCTTCCACCTGAGCCCCCGTTTCCTCCATTAGACCCTCCCGGGGCGGCTTGGTTTACTTGAATCTCCATAGGTTTGCTGGTGGGCGTGGAGGGATCACTGCTGTCCGTGGTGGTGAAGACGACGACGTAAGACCCGGTCTGGCTGACGCTGGGTTTCCAAGAAAACATACCGGTTGCCTGATCGAATGATGAGCCAGCCGGTAGCCCAGTTGCCGAAAGCGCGATGCTGCCACCAGTGTTCACAGATGCGGCTCTTACTGTAAAGTTGATCCAGGTTTCAACGATGACAGTCTGGTTTCCTGGAATGGTCAGCGTGGGTGCGTTTGCCAGCACGTTGACTGTTATGCTTGCTGAGACGATTACTTGCGGTGAAGCCGAATCCGTGACTGTTAGGGTGGCAGTATAGGATCCCGCCACAGAGTAAGCGTGAGTTGAACTGCTTCCGGTTCCACTCGCACCGTCGCCGAACGCTATGGTGTAAGTGTACGGCGATATTCCGCCTGTCGCCAAGGCGGTGAACGTTACCGCTTGGCCAACTTGAGGCGAATACGATGAACCTTGGAAGGTTGAGATAGAAAGTGGGAGGGTTACGTAGACGGTTATAGACTGAGAGCTGGTCGCGGTCTTCGCTGTAGGGGACGAGTCTGTCGCGGTTTCTGTCACCGTGAACGTTCCAGCGGTTGTGTAGCTATGAGTCATTGCGGCTCCCGTGCCCGTTGTCCCGTCGCCGAAGCTCCAGGTAACAGAGTAGGGCAGTGTTCCGCCGATTGTCAATGCGGTGAAGGTGACGGGCGTGTTGACTAGAGGTGTGGTTGAGAGGAAAGTGAAGCTAGTTGACAATGATGGGATGGGCTGAACGATCACCACTTTAGAGCTTGTCGCGCTTCGGGAGGGTGAGGACGAGTCGGTTGCCGTCTCAGTTACCGTGAAGGATTGGACGCTGGTGAAAGTGTGAACGATCGAGGCTCCTGTTCCGGATGAACCGTCACCAAAATTCCAGGCAATGGAGTATGGCGCTGTTCCTCCGGCTGTAGTAGCAGTGAATGTTACTGGGGTGTTTACGATTGGGCTTGAGGGCTGGAATGTGAAGCTGGTCGAGGGTGGGGGTGGCGGTGAGATCGTTACTGTTTTGGAGCTTGTTGCGGTCTGCGTAGGCGAAGACGAGTCCGTCGCGGTCTCGGTTACTGTGTAGGATTGAGCGCTCGAATAGATGTGTGTTATGGAAGTGCCTGTTCCAGTCGAGCCATCGCCGAAATTCCAGTTGATGGTGTAAGGTGCCGTTCCCCCTACTGTCGCAGCAGTGAAAGTTACAGGCGTATTGATTAGTGGACTATTTGGTGAAACCGTGAAGGCTGTTGACAGAGGAACTGAGCCAATGTTGAGATTCACGTTGTACCAGTCGACGTTCACCGAATTGAGCAGGTAACCCTCGGTCCCGATCTCAATACCTAGTAGAGTGCATTGGGTGTTCGCTGGAAGTCCCCACGCGGCGAGGTCTCCCTGACACAGTTGGGTAACGTCAGCGGTGATTATTCCCGACTGACCCGGATCGATTTGTAACGTGACAATGTCCCAGCCGAAAGAGTCTCCCGGGTCGTACGTCGCTGTGCTGCCGATTGGGCTGTCTATGCCACCAATGTTCTCGATACGGGATTGAGTGTCCAGCCAGGAGTAGGTTGTGCCGCCAGATGTCGACGAGGGAATCTGATAGTAGAGCGCAACGTAGAGATGGTATCTAGATCCAGAGAGAAGACTTCTGCTCAGAAAGTTGAATGATACTCTAACAGTCGTTATTCCGGGCGGAAGCGCGGTACCGACCGTCGAGTGCCACGGAAACGTTCCCCGTTGGGCGGTACAGTAGCCATAGTTGTTCGAACCGCCCCCGGGCGTAGATTGCCGCGTTTGCAATACTCCGTTAGAGATGGTCTCGGTCCCACCGGGACAGTTGTTGATGAACCAGGTATTGTCGAAGTTCCCCGTGGATGATGACGATACGACTACCGCGTGACTGGCAGTCGCTGTCTGCTGTGGTGAAGATGAATCCGTGGCCATTTCAGTGACCGTGAACGATTGCGCGGTAGCATACGTATGGGTCGCCGACGCGCCCGTCGCCGTTGCGCCATCGCCAAAATTCCAACTAACCGTATAGGGTACTGCTCCACCTGTCGTCACCGCGGTGAACGATACGGGAGAGTTGACGGTGGGGTTTGTCGGAAGAAAGGTAGAGCTCGTCGACAACGGCAGTGACGTGACTACCGGGACTGTCTTGGAGCTCGTCGCTGTTTGTGCTGGTGTGGATGAGTCTGTCGCGGTCTCAGTTACTGTGAACGATTGAGCTGCCGTGTAGCTATGGGTAACCGTGGGGCCTGTGCCCGTTGTTCCGTCGCCAAAGTTCCAGCTTGTCGCGTAGGGCGCGGTTCCCCCGGTTGTTGTAGATGTGAAGGTTACGGCTGAGTTAACGACCGGGCTCGAGGGAAGGAATGTAAGACTGGTTGAGAGGGGCGGTGGATTTCCGATCGTTACTGTTTTGGTGCTCGTTGCTGTCTGTGACGGCGATGATGAGTCGGTGGCTGTTTCGGTGACCATGTAGGATTGAAGGGCGGAGAAAATGTGAGTTACGGAAGCTCCGGTTCCAGTTGATCCATCGCCAAAGTTCCAGCTGATAGTGTAAGGTGACTTTCCGCCAGTTGTTGTTGCGGTAAACGTGACCGGCAGATTCACAATTGGAGTTGAAGGCGAGACTGTGAAACTTGTTGCTAGAGGTGGCGGTGTCGAGGTTCCATAGATCTCCGACATCGCTAGAGCGGCAGCATCGTTCGTGGTTAGCGTGGGAAGTGCCCAGTTGTTTTCTAGCAAATGCAGAACTGAATATTCATCGTAGAGGTTGCTGGATGAGATGAACACCTGTTTGACCATCGATCCATAGAATAGGATTGGTGCTGGGTCGTACTCGTCCCACCAGAGAAGTAACATTGTTCGGTGACCTGGCTGGAAGAGGTTACTGGCGAGAAGTGAGCCACTAGCAGGACTCGCTAGACTTCCTGTCGAACCGACAAGAAAGTTGTGGAGATAGGTATCTCCGGTCTGTATACTGTTATCATGCATGTTGTGGCTGTCGGTTGGAGTGAACCAGAGAATGTTAGGAGGAGTCGCAGAATTGGCCGCCGCAACAAAGTTCGCTGTTGAAACACTGCTGCTGGTGAATATGTTTGGACTACCGGAAGTGCCTGTAAATCCTGTGAATGGAAAGTGGTCATTGCCTCTTGGACATCCACTTTCACAATAGGCTTGCCACGTCAGCCCCGCTGTTGACATTCTGTCCATGAGAGTCGGCTGGTTTATGCAGCATGAGTATCCATCCGATATTCCCTGGTCAGAGCCTGAGATGAGCGCCGTATAGCATCCGGCAGAGCATCCATTGATGCTCCTCCCGGCGGCGCCGTAGCCATGATAGTTGGGGATGGTCGATGACTGGGCTAACAGGCTTGAGATAAATGGAGCACTGGAACTTCCCGTCCCAGTGCCCATTACTGAAGCATAATTCTGATTCTCCATAGCAACAATAACCACATTGTTGAAGTTGGTCCCGGACGCTGCACGGGCCTGCGGAATGGCGAGAACTGAGGACGCGATCATCCCGACGATCAGAATAGTCGCTAGTAAGTGAACTCTCAATATTGCCATCCTCCATAACTTTTCCCGAGCTGCGTCTGGCGGCAACGTGAGACGTAGTAGTCGTTATTCTCCAGAGTGACAGCGTGATGCTGCGGATGCGGACCTAATGCTATGATTCTTGTTTTCGTTGTCAACTCTCTTTCACGACCTCGGGCGCCACGTTCACGGAGGCCCGAGCCGAACGGCCTGCTCGGATTGCCGACGCAGAACCAGACTCTTTGGTGTGAGCGAGTTCTTCGGCAAGAAACTAGTATAGTACCTATTTTCGAGATAGGCGCTACCGAACTTCTTGTCCGGTATCCGAGTTCAAGTGCCCAGTTACCACTGCAGTCCTGCGTGGACTCGCCGGAAGGGTTCGCCGATTCGTGGCGAGATTGTGCGAGTTTCGCGGAGCTGGTGTTCGTGCCGGAGCTCCGCTCTTCAACAGAAGTGCCACATTCGCTGGGGTCTGGGACGACCGTTAGACTAAAGGACTGAAGAGATTGCAGGGCTGGAGTAGAAACCGAGTCTGTCTACTCGAGTCTCGACTCCGAAGAGTTCTGTTTCAATGGGGGCCGCTCCTACCCGCGAGGCCGAATCTATCGTATAGCGAAGGAAGAGTTTCAGGAAAAAGAACTCGTCCCCGGCATTCGAAGAGCCTCGAGGCTCAGCGGTTGGCGATACAACTAACGACTCCATCGCTCCAGCCCACGCGTATGTTCTCGTTTCGTTTATAACTGATCTGGTACAACAATCGATCTTGCTCGGCATACCGCTGGCTGTCTCCGTGCAGTCCTGGGATTCTTGCCAAACGTAGCTAGAAAGACAACGCGCTGACCAGATTCCTAGAATCGGGGCGACTAAAAACCTCTTGAAATTCCTTTCTCTTGGGCAAGATACGTTCTTTGGTCTAGTGGGCTTCAAACCCCAGGCAGAGGATTGATAGATCGGGCCAAAGAAGGATAGTGTTCAAATCATTCTCGCTCCAACCGTAGTTACAAGGAGGTCATGTAAATCCCGATGATGGGATCTGTTGATTATTGTGATTGACATGTTTGCCCTGAATCGAAGGAATGGAATCCTTCTCCTCTACTCCTTGACTTTGCTCGGGGTTGCCCTGCCACATTTTCCGTCACTCGTTCATTCCAACAGCCACAACACCGGGCCAACCATGGTCAACCAAATCGTTTCAACCATTCAGGGAAGCTCAAGTGTCAAGATAGTATCCGGTCAGGTCTCTGGTCAGGCACCGGTAATTCAGGGCTGGGGGGGCGTTACTCTCGATGAGGCCTCAAACGGCCAGATGGGGTCCACGCTGCTAAGGCTAAACCAGTCTGGGTACAACGGAGTGAGGGTCGGTTTCAGTGCGGGCATTACATCATGTTCTTCCGGCGAACTCGGTTCTTGGAACCCAGATTTGCTCAATCAAACCATCCAGACTGCCAAGCAGTATGGTATGTGGGTGATTCTTGATTATCACAGCTACACGGACCTTGTGGACATCAGCTGCCAGACGCAGTGGTTGTCTTTCTGGAACAGTGTTCTAACAACCAACTGGGGCTACAGCAGAATAGTATGGGAGCCGATCAATGAGCCTGCAGGTTCGGTTTCGGTGCTATCCTCAGCATATCAGGCCTGGATTACTCAAGCGAGAGGTCTCGGTGACGCGCACTGGATCGCAGTAGAGAATACCATAAGCAATGAAGGCTGTAGTTTCGACCCGCTGTCACTCGCAAACTGTTATCCAACGATAACAGACCCTTTGAACGAGACTTTTCTATCAATCCACCCATATCTCTTCTACGACATCTGGCTAGGCAACGGCTATGGAATATGCAGCCCAAATGCAGGGAATACTTGGGGCAACAGTACAGCTGAGTGTGTGGCTAACGTCTACAATCAGGGAATGCTCCAGGCAAGCAGCAAATATCACCTGCCCATACTGGACACGGAAGGCGGGGCCGTCTACTATAGCTGCAACAACGTCTGCGCCAATCCGCCAGATGCAGTCGGAACAGATGACGCTAGCTATTCGAGCACTACACTACATTTCATCCAGTATCTCACCAATCTGATGGGCTCCGAGACCATGGGTTGGCTCTGGTGGGAGGCCGGCGAAGGATCATGCTGCGGAGCACTGGACACATGGGGCAGCCTACTGAGATTTCAGCCAGTGACCCCTCCCATATCAAACGACGCTCCTCCGACCATCACGGCACCATCCGGCAACGTTGTAGTCGCCGGATCGACTGTATCGTTCAAGGTCAACGCTTCGGACCCAGATATTCCTATGCAAAACCTGACACTGTCGTGCGCCAATTGCCCAATCGGAGCTAGCTTCCCGACAGCCAACGGTCTTGGCCAAGTTACAGCCGAGTTTAGCTGGACCCCCACCGCTATACAAACAGGTCAGCTTAACATCACGTTTACAGTCTCTGATGGCAAGAATAGTTCACACGCGACAATTCAGATCACCGTGTATCCGGCAAACGGACCGCCACACAACACCCCTCCGATCCTAATCATTCCAGGTAACCAAACAGTGAGTGTTGCCGCAACTCTCTCATTTTTCATAAACGCCACAGACAGTAATACCCCTGCTCAGACACTTCTCCTGACGTGCGCCAATTGTGCCACGCTAGGCGCGACTATCCTAGCAGCTACCGGAACTTCGCCAGTTACGGGAACATTCAGCTGGGCCCCAAGCGCCAATCGCGTTCCAGGAAGCTACTTCGCCTACTTTGCAGCTACAAACGGAGTTAACGTGTCTATCGCCACGGTTCCGATAACTGTCACTAAGGTCAGAGTCGAAATGGTGGCATCGGTCAATCCTAGATCAATTACCTTGGGACTCCCACCAGTGTCTGCCATTGATACAGCGACATTAGTCGGTGGCTTCAATCCTACAGGGAGTGTAATGTTCGCCGTCTTCTTTTCGAACAAGACTTGCACGGGAACTCCGTTGTTCACGTCCACCATGATCCTCAATGGGAACGGAAACTACCCCTCACAGCAGTTTACTCCTCTAGCCCCGGGATCATACCAGTGGGAGACATCCTATGATGGGGATTTCAACAACCTTCTTGTGGCAACCCTTTGTGGCAACCCCAATGAGACCTTGGTGGTCAATCCGGCCAGTACGCCCCCTCAACCCCCATCGCGCCCTTCAAATCCCTCCAACCAACCCACGGGCACTTCATTAATAGAATCACCCACCGTATTGCTCATGATCAGCGGAACCGCAGGACTAGCGGTTGTCGTAGTCACACTCTATCGTAGGAGAATCAAGAGAGTTGACCAATCAAGCTAGAGGTACATTCCAAACTTGCTGAGGTGTCACCGGCTGATCATTTCTATCATGCGACAACCGAGACGAGGTGGAAAGAATTCTGGAAACGCCGATGGAGGGATAAAGGCATCAACCTTTGCCTTTTTTTTTAGGCCGCCTCCCCTGCTCACGCAACTTCTTCTTTTTCTTCTGCCAATCCGGACAAGTCATGATCCCTCAAATAGGTGTTATTTTTTCTGGCATACACGTTTTCTTAGGTGCAAGTTGCCATCGCGTTGTTGATCGCAAGGCTTTGTTGGAAGCGGAAAAGTGAGAGCTTGTATTCTGCGGTGATAGCGAAGCCTGGTGGTGGAGCCGTAATGTTGGCTACGCCTATGAAAATTGAGACTTGGGGATGTGACGAAGCTCTTCGGGGTATGGTGAATGACGCGTCGCCGTTTGCGTTGTATTAGTTTTGGGATGGATCGGAAGCACTCACAAGCCAGTGGGCGTTGACGTCTGTAGAGGAAGGATTCTTGATTCCGAAGGTCACGAGGAAATGTGAGAACGGGTGGTCGGGTGAGGGAGGGTGTTAGATGCGAATGGTGATCTCGCAGTACACGCTGAGACCATTTATCGCATTTTGGCTGTCGGAATTAGGCCATACCATAGGCTAGGGATGTGAAGAAAGAGCCGCGGCAATTCCGATCACCAGGAGCAAGAGCGTTCTTCTCCGACCCCTAATCTTGCCCGCGGCTCCCCCCTTTACCTTGCCGGCGGCTCTGGTCCTATTCTTGGTCAATTATGGCTTCGAGCCCTGCATAGGAGCCCGAAAAACGTTTTGGGGAACGAGCATCTTTTGTATATTTTTCGATATCACGGGATCGTTTGCTCTGCATCTTAAGTCGTGCAACTTATTATGTGGGGATAGCTTACTTCGGCGAGAGTTCACGTTGGTAAGCATGCTACCGCTGGGGCTGGTTGCACTCATATGCATGCTCGCCCTTTCAGCTACTAGTACTCCTGTCCCCGTATCACACGCGGCGACCGCGACCTCATTCACTTTCGCGGTTGGAGGAGACCATGGGGATTCTCTGACAACAGGTGATGGTGCCGCCAGCTTGACCAGACTGGCGGGGTCTGGGTCGGATTTCTACCTGGCTATAGGAGATTTGAGTTACATTAACACGACGACTGGCGATACTTGGTGTAGCCAGTTCAAGAGTTCGTACAACAATGTCGAGGTCCTTGCGGGAAACCACGACACAGGAGAAGAAAACGGGACTGCTGCTACCAGAAGCTACGAGAGGTACGTCACGGGGTGCCCCTACACTCTCACCTCAGTTCCCAACTGTGGACCCGTCCTTCTCAACTGTTATGGGAAAGAGTATTACTTCGACTATCCAGCTGTCAACCCCATTGCCAGATTCATAATGATCTCTCCTGTTGTCTTCAATATTACAGGAGTCTGCAGTGTGGCCACTAAGTGCAACTCTGCTTTTGGTAGCCCTTGCGATGATCTGCATGGATGCTGGGGCTACAATAAGTTCGATCCTCACTACAACTGGGTCTCCAACACCATCGACAATGCTCGGACATCAAGTACAATCAAGTGGGTCGTTGTCGGCATGCACAAGGTCTGCATTAGTGCAGGCGATCAAAGCTGCAACATCGGCCCCGACCTGCTGAACTTAATGATTTCGAAAAAAGTGGACCTCGTTCTGGAGGGTCATGACCATTCATATCAGAGAAGCAAGCAGCTCGCGCTCAATACTAGCACCTGTACCAGCATTACAACCACCAGTAGTTTTCCAATATACAATTCGAACTGTGTCGTGAACGA
>Ga0209237_1000128_pt1 | contig 37413 bp, 28 predicted proteins | sample GraSoi013_1_40cm_2_FD_185820 | JGI IMG/M metagenome (GOLD analysis project Ga0209237, IMG submission 185820) | Grasslands soil microbial communities from the Angelo Coastal Reserve, California, USA - Sample 10_02_2013_1_40cm (SPAdes) (version 2) | ecosystem: Environmental > Terrestrial > Soil >...
GGTCCGGGCGGAGGGGGCGTGTTGAGCGCAGGGGCAGGGGCCCCCGCTGAGCGAAGCGAGGCCGTCCCACGAAGAACCGGCTGTGCGCTCGCCGCGGGTCGCGACGCGGGCGCTGCCGTCGGAGCCGGACGCGGTGCGGTGGCGGCCGGCCGGGCCGCCGCGGTAGCCGCGGGCGCGGGCTGAGCCCCCGCGGGACCCACCGGCGCGGGTGCGGCGTCGCGCCGCAGTGGGTTCATGATCATGCCCATCGAACGGCCTTCGAGGAGGGGCTGGCGCTCGATCGTCCCGTGCTCCTTCAGCTTGTCCCCGATGGCCAGGAGCAGCACGCGACCACGGTCCGGGTGCGCGAGCTCGCGTCCGCGGAAGCGGACCGTGACCTTGAGCTTGTCGCCCTCGTCGAGGAACTTCGCCGCCGAGCGGATCTTCGTGTCGATGTCGTGCTCGTTGATCTTCGGCGAGACCCGGATCTCCTTCCAGGTCACCGCGCGCTGCTTCTTCTTGGCGTCCTTGGTCTTCTGCTGGAGCTCGTAGCGGTACTTCCCGAAGTCGAGGATGCGGCACACCGGAGGCTGGGACGTCGGCGCGATCTCGACGAGGTCGTATCCCTCTTCCTGCGCCTTCGCGAGCGCGCGCGCCGTGGGCACGACGCCCAGCTGCTCCCCGTTCAGTCCGATGAGGCGGACGGTAGCGACGCGGATCTGATCGTTGATCCGCAGCTCGGGCGCGGCTATCGAGAGGCTCCGGTCAGGGGCGTGCGGTCTCCGCTAGCAGCGCTGGGGCTCCCCGTGGAACGACTTCAACTCGGGCGAGTGTATCACCGGAGGAATCCCTGAAGGCGCTCCTTCACCCGCGGCCAGTCCTCGCTCGTGACCGCGAACACGACGCTCGTGCGCAGACGACCGTCGGGAAGGATGCGCTCATTCCGGAGCTCCCCCTCCTTGATCGCGCCGAGACGCGCGATCGCCGCCTGTGAGCGCTCGTTGCGCTTGTCCGTCTGCAGCCACACGCGCTTCGCGCCGAGCGTGTCGAACGCATGCGTCAGCAGGAGCAGCTTGCATTCCGTGTTCGTCGCGGTGCGCCGCGAGCCCTTGCCGTAGAAGGTGTATCCGATCTCGAGGGTGTGATTCGCGCGGTCGATGTGCGCGTAGCGCGTCGTCCCGACGAGCTCCCCGTCGGCCTTGCGGATCACCGCGAACGCGATCTGCGCGCCAAGGGTCTGCTGGTCGAGCGCCCACCGGATATAGCGTGCATAACCCTCGCTGCCTTCCGGCCGAGGCTGCACGTGATGCCAGATGTCGTCTTCGTCGCCCGCCGCAAAGAGGGCCTCCGCGTGCTCCATACGGAGCGGGACGAGGCGGACGTGCGCGCCCTCGAGCGTCACCGGCCGCGGGTCGAACGCCGGGCGATCCCGGCCGGCGAGGTAGGCCATCTTCACGTCGTCGACGTAGGTGCCGCGATCGGTCATGACGGCGTCGCGCTCGATGCCCTCGATCTCGAACCCCGCCGCCTTGTACGACGCGATCGCGCGATCGTTGTAGCTCACGACGCTCAGCGTCACGCGATGGAGGCCGAGGTCCTCGGTGAGGTGGCGCAGGAGGAGGCCGAGCGCCTCGCGGCCGAGGCCCTGGCTCCACAGCGCCTTCTCGCCGATGCCGATGCCGATCTCCGCGCTGCGCGCCTTCGGCACGAGGTCGCGGTAGTTCGCGAAGCCGATGGGCGCGCGGGCGTGCTCGATGACGAAGAGGCGACCGGTCGGCGGCTCCAGGCGCGGGCTGTCGATGAACGCGCGCGCCGCGGCGTCATCCGGAAAACGGCCGGGGTCCCGCGCCCACTGGTACCACGCGAAGTCGGCATCCGACGCCCAGCGGACGAAATGCGGTGCGTCGTCGTGCCTCGCGACGCGAAGCGCGACGCGCGAGCCGCGGAGGACCGGTTCCGCCGCGACCGTCACCCGAGCGTGTCGGCGAGCGACGGACCGCGCGGGCCGAAATCGGGAGGTAGGGCCTTGGTCTCGCGCTCCGTGATCAGCCGCTCGAGGAGCGCGTCGAGCGAGACGCCCCGCTCCTCTTCGCGCGACCCGCGCCGGCGGACCGACACCGTACGCGACTCCGCCTCGCGGTCGCCGACGACGAGCATGTAGTTCGCCTTCCGGCCCTGCGCCTCCTTGATCCGCATGCGCAGGTCGCCCGGCTGCGGGTCGAGGTGGATGCGGAAACCGCGCGCGCGGAGCGCCGTCGCGATCTCTTCGGCGTAGGGCCGCGCGGTCTCGCGGATCGGGATGACCGTGGCCTGCTCCCACGAGAGCCAGAGCGGGAAATTGCCGGCGTAATGCTCGATGAGCCCGCCGACGAAGCGCTCGAGGCTGCCGAAGAGCACGCGGTGGATCATCACGGCCCGCTCGCGCTCGCCCTTCGCGTTCACGAACGTCACGTCGAACCGCTCGGGCAGGTTGAGGTCGATCTGGATGGTCGCGCCCTGCCACTCGCGGCCGATGGCGTCGAGGACCTTGATGTCGATCTTGGGCGCGTAGAAGACGCCGCCGCCCTCGTCGACCTGATAGGGCACCTCGCGCACGCCGAGCGCCTCCTTCAGCGCGCCCTCGGCCTTGTCCCAGAGCTCGTCGCTCCCGAGACGGCGCTCCGGCCGCGTCGAGAGGTAGATGCGCGGGTCGGAGTACCCGAACGTGCGGAGGAACTCCATCGCGAGGTCGAAGACCTTCCCGATCTCGTCCTGGGCCTGCGCCCACGAGCAGAAGATGTGCGAGTCGTCCTGCGTGAAGCCGCGGACCCGCAGCATCCCGTGGAGCGCGCCGCCCCGTTCGTAGCGGTACACCGTGCCGAGCTCACCGATGCGGAGCGGCAGCTCGCGGTAGCTGTGGACCTTCGACTGATACACCTTGATATGGCCCGGGCAGTTCATGGGCTTGATCCAGAAGCGGTCGGGGGGGCGCTGCCCCCCCGGCCCCCCGCCCGACTCCAGCAGCAATGGGCCATACATGTTCTCGCCGTACTTCTCGAGATGCCCCGAGCGCTGGTAGATCTTCTCGTGCGCGATGTGCGGGGTGTACACGAGCGTGTACCCGTGCTCGCGATGGATCGTGCGCCACCACGTCTCGAGCTCCTCGCGCACGACCGAGAGGTTCGGCAGCCAGAGCACGAGACCCGAGCCGAGCTCGTCGTCGATGCGGAATAGCTCGAGGTCGGCGCCCAGGCGACGGTGGTCGCGCCGCTCGATCTCCTTGAGCTTCTCGAGGTACGCGTCGAGCTCCTTCTGTGACGGCCACGCGGTCCCGTAGATCCGCTGCAGCTGTGGATTGCGCTCGTTGCCGCGCCAGTACGCGCCTGCGACCGAAAGCAGCCGGAACGGTCCGATCTTCCCGGTGCGCTCGACGTGCGGGCCCCGACACAGGTCGACGAAGCCGCCGTGCTGATAGGTGGACACGGTGCCGTCCTGTACCTCTTCGTCGAGCTTGGTGATCTGATCGATCTTGTAGTCCTGACGGCGCTCGCGGAAGAACGCGAGGGCCTCGGGGACGCTCATCTCCTTGTGCTCGAACGGCAGATCCTGGCCGACCGTGGCGCGCATCCGCTCCTCGATCTTCGGTAGGTCCTCCAGCGTGAGCGCGCGTGGCAGGTCGAAGTCGTAGTAGAACCCGTCCGCGACCGGCGGGCCGAAGCCGAATTTGGCGTCGGGAAACAGCTCGAGCACCGCACCCGCCATGACGTGCGCGGTCGAGTGCCGCAGCGCGTAGAGCTTGTCGTCGCCGTAGTCGGGCCTTCGCTCGGTCTTCGCCATCGCCAACTTCCCTTTGGAACGAAAAAAAGCGCCTCGCTCCCGATCGTTTTTCGGGACGAGAGGCGCTGCTCCCGCGGTTCCACCCGAGTTCCCCGTATGGGGCGCTCGCTTGCGGCTATATGGGGCCTGCCCTCACCGCTCGGCGGTGGTCTCTCAGCGGGTCCGCTGCACCGGGCTCACACCCTCCCCGGCTCGCTTCGCGCGCTTCCCGCGAGCGCTAATCCGCGTCATCGCGTTCGCACAGGATAACGCGCCGGGTCGCACAGAGCGCCGCGCACGACTCAGCCGAAGTGCCGGTAGGCGAGGCGTCCGGCGGCCGCGAGCACGGGCAAGGGCAGTCGCGGGACGAGGGACCTCGCCGCTCGCGACGGCCATGGCGCTCCAGCGGGGCTCCGCGCGAGCGGGGGGAAGCGGAGATAGCGAAGCGGCGCTTGCATTCCGCCCCAGCGCTCCTTGAACTGCGCGAGACCCGCGTTGTCGGGATCGCAACGACCCATGTCGAGTGTGACCGCGCCGCGGTCCTTCGCCCGGCGGATGCTCGTCCACATGAGGGACTTCCCCATCCCCGCCCTGTCCTTGACGGGATGCGATGCGCTGTACTTCCACGTCAACTGGTCCCGAAACAGGATCGTGATCAGGCCGGCGATGGGCGTGTCGTCCTGGAGAAGCAGATGCACGTCCAGCATCTCGCCTAGACAGGCCGCGAGGTTCCGGAACCAGCTGCGCGGCTGCGGCGGGACGCCCTGCGTCGAGCGCGTCATGACGTGCAGGCCGAAGTACGCGTCGACCATCCGTGGCTCCCGGCCGACGACGGAGCGCAGTGCCGAGCGCTCTGCGCGCCGTATGTCCTTGCGGATGTCGTACTTGACGCCACGGAAGATCTCGTCGAGGTGGGGTCCGATGTCGAGCCGGTAGTGGTACTGCGCCTCCTCTTGCACGAAGCCGGATCGGTCCAGCGGTCCGAGCGGCTCAAGTGACAGAGGCCGAAGCTGCACGTACCGCCACCCATGTTGGTGGGAGTCGTCCCGCAGCGCCTCGAGGAGCTCGTCGCACTCGACGCCGCTCTCGACGAGCGGTTGACAGTGGTCCGAGAACGGCAGCGAAACGAGCCGCCGCCCGGTGAGCCAGCTATCGACCCCGCAGAACGGGATTCCGCACGAAACGGACGCGACCCGCGAGGTGGTGTACGCGACCGGCGCGAAGCCATAGGTCCGTCGGAGCGCTTCGAGCCACTCGGGCGTGTGGAAGACGGACGAGCGCGGATGCCGAAGGACGAACTCGCGCCAGCGCGGGTCGCCGATCGGGTCCATGGCCTCGGTCATCTCGGCGGCGAAGCTAGGGACGAGCTATTGAGAGCGTGTGGGCGGCAGCCTTGACGACAGCACGCATGGAGAGGGCGCCAGTGCGGACGCGTGTTGCGGTCGGCTCGACGCCTCAACTATAGGGAGCAGACCGGCTCAATTGCTTCCGCTCGCTTGGACGTGGCCAGGCTCAAAGGGCGCGCTCGAGCGTCTCCCACACCTTGCGCTGGACGTCGGGTTGGGCCTGCCAGCGCTCGTCGACGCGCCGCGCGAGGATCTCGCGCTGCTGGCCGTAGACGAACGCGATCTCCTGCAGCATCGAGAGGGCGTCGTTCCGCGACTCGTGATCGCGCCACTCGAGGACCCGCTGGCGCCCGCGCGTGAAGCGCTGATGGATGCGGTCGACGACGACGTAGTCGTCGCCCGCCGGCCAGGTCTGCGCGCGGACGTCGATCCCGTTCACGAAGACCGTGTTCAGGAGGTCGGCGTTCGTGAAGTCGTTCCCGCGGAAGGCGTTCGTGGCGCGGGCTGGATCGAGACGCTGGATGCCCGGGCCCCAGGGCCGGCCGTGGAAGGTCACGCCGCGGAGGCGACCGCTGAAGCGGCAGTCGACGAACTCCGCGCACGCCGAGAGCCAGCCGTCCAGATTGGCGTCGACGAAGCTGCAGCGCTCGAAGCGCGTCTGGCCCGGGCGCACACCGCTGAGGTCCGCGCCGTCGAAGCGGCAGTCGCGGAAGACGCCCTGCCGCCGGCTCGTAAAGAGCGCCTGCCATTGCTCGCCGAAGGCCTCGCTCCGGAAATCGCAGCGCTCGAACACGCAGCCGTTCGGGCTGAACCGATCGAACGCGGCGTGGCGGAAGTCCGCGTCGCGGACCGTTACGCGATCGAGGAGGAGGACGCCCTGCACGCTACGGGTCGAGCGCTCGCGCTCAGTCTTCCGCGGCGTGCAATGAGACGACGTTCGAGCTCTGGACGCTCTCCATCTTGGTGTGTCCCTCGAAGACGACGCCCTTCTCGATCATCAGCGACGGCGTGGTGATGTCGCCGTGCACCTTGGCCGGCCGGTGGAGCTCCACCGCGCTCGTCGCCTTGATGTTGCCGACGACCTCGCCCTCGACGACGACCGTACCGCAGCTGATCTCGGCCGACACCTTGGCGCCGTCCCCGATCACGAGCATGTCGTTCGTCGAGATCTCGCCTGTGAAGTTGCCGTCGATGCGGACCTTCCCTTCGAAGGCGAGCTTGCCTTCGAACTCGGACCCGCGTCCGAGCAGAGCGTTGAGCTCGCCTGCCTGCATCGAGACGTCCCGCTGCTGCATGCCTTTCGCCTCCGCTTCCTCTACTCGCTCCGGTCGCTCGGTCCACGACGCGTACGTCGGCGGAGAGGCCGGCGGACGCGGTTGGTCGTGCCCTTTCTTGAACGTGGTCCGGAACACTAGGGACTCAACGTCGGCGGGTCCAGAACGTTGTCGTCGCAGTTGCGGCCCGCTGCGCCAGTACGCGAGGGCGATTCCCGCGACGGCGAGGGCTCCGGCAGAGCCGAACACGACGGGCAGTCCGCCGCGAACCGCGTCCGCCGCCGGGATCGCCAGCAGGACGCCGATCCCGAGTCCGGCGATCGCACCGAGGACCCCGCCCGTCGTCATCGCGCCCACCCTTCCCACTGCCACGGCGCGCGATTGTCGTCCGCCGCGCTGCCCGGAGCAATCGCTCGCGGCCGCGCCGGCCATAAGAAAGGGAGAGAGCCCGTATCGCGCCGGTGTCGGTCGGTGGCGACGACGCTCCGGGCGCCCCTCCCCCCGCCCGTCGCTTCTCCGGGCGCCTGCCGTAACGGGGCGACTTTCGTGCGCGGACTCACGCGGTCCTGGCCCGAAAGCGCGCCTGCTTCCTAGTACGCGCCCCTAGACCTGTTTCCCCCTCGTAAGCCGCCTCTCGCGCGCCTATCCCAAGCCGCGGAGGACTCGAGAGGATGTATTCGGCTCACGCGTTGCCGCGAGCGCACCGCTTGCCGCTGCTGCGGCTGCTGGCACTCGTCGTCCTCACCCCGCTCCTCTCGATCGGAACCGCGCTCGTGACGCCGCTCTCTCCCCAGCTGGCTGCCCTCGCGTTCCACGCTCTGCTGGCCGAGGCAGTCCCGACGGTTGCTGCGCTGCCGGGAAAGACCGTGGTCGCTTCCGTGCGGTACCGGAATATCGGGCTCGCCCCTTGGCTGCGCGGGGTGGCGGGCCGCCAGGTCAACCTCGGTGTCCGGGGCGATTCGGCGCAGTTCGCCGATGGCAAGATCGCCGTCGGCTGGCTCTCGCCCAACCGCATCGCGACCACCGATGAGGACACGGTGCTCCCCGGCCAGGTCGGGACGTTCACGTTCAGCGTGCGGGCGCCGGACGCCGTCGGCGTCTACCCGATCCCGCTGCGCCTCGTCGTGGACGGCCTCACTTGGCTCGAGGACGATGGATCGAACCTCTCGCTCGTCAGCGACTTCGGCTTCCACAGCCAGCTCGTCGATCAATCCCGCCATCCGACCCTGCGGCCAGGGGAGACGAGCAGCCCGCTGACCGTGCGACTGCAGAACACCGGGACGCGTGTGTGGCAGCGAGGCGTTCCGAGCCAGCAGGTCAATCTGGGCCTCGCGGGCGATGACCGCACGGTGGCCGCCCTCGCGTCCGGCTGGCCGACGGCCGATCGTGTCGCCATCCAGACGGAGCCGAGCGTGTCGCCGGGTGGCATCGGGACGTTCACCTTCCGCGTCCGGGCCCCGGCGACCCCGGGGCGGTACGCGCTGCATCTGCGCCCGGTCGCGGATGGCGTGACCTGGCTCGATGACGCCGGAATCGTCAGCCTCGTCACGGTCCTCGCGCCACCCGGTGCGTCGCTGGAGCCCCCCGTCTCCGCGCAGAGGGCGCCACAACTCCAGCCGACCTTCACCGCGAGCGCCGCGATCGACCCGACCAAGACGCCTGCCGGCAGCTCGGTGAGCATCGTCGCCGTGTTCAGCACCGACACGGCGACCAGCGCCGTGATCGGGGTCGAGGTCTACGCGCCCGGCGGAACAGCTCTCGTCTATCAGAAGTGGTTCGAGCACGAGCAATTCTCCGCCGGCGAGAAGCACTCGTATCCGGTTACCTGGCAGGTGCCGCGCACCGCCACGATCGGCACCTACACCCTGAATCTCTTTGCCTATTCCCCCAACTGGAAGACGCTTTACAGCTCGCGCGATCCCGGTCTGGGCGTCGCCGTGACCGCGCCGGACCCTTCGGCGACGTCCGCTCCGCCGAGCACGCCTCCGCCGCAAACCGCGACCCCCACGCCGACGCCCGCGCCGACCGTCGTCGCGACAGCGGCGCCAACCCCGGCGGCGACGGCGGCGCCTACGGCCGGCCCGACACCCAGCCTCGCGCCCACGGCGGTGCCCACTGCCTCCCCGCAACCGACCGCAACGGCGGCTCCGACGGGCGCCCCAACGATTGGGCCGACGCTGCCTCCGACGGCGACACCGACAGCCGCGCCCACGGCGATGCCTACAGCGGCGCCCACGTCTGCGCCGACGCCGAGTCCGACCCCGACGCCGACGCCGACGCCGGCGGCCACGCCCACGCCAACGCCCGTCGTGACGCCCACGCCAACACCCGTCCCGACGCCCACGCCGACCCCGACGCCGGTCCCGAGCTTCACACTCAGCGCGACCGTCAGCCCGGCAAGCCTGGTGAGCGGCGGTTCGGTGACGATCAACGCCACGGCCGTGAGCGCCACCGCGGTCAGCGGGGCGATCGTCGATCTCTACATCTACGCCCCCGGTGGGACGACGCAGATGACCGAGCTGTTCTTCACGAACCAGACCTTCACCGCCGGCCAGTCACGCAGCTATCCGTGGACCTGGACGTCCCCGGCAGGTACGGCCGCGGGGACCTACATCGTCAAGCTTGGGGTGGCCTCGGCTGGCTGGGCGCAGACGTTCAGCTGGAACAACCAGGCCGCGACCTTTGCGTTGACCGCCCCGCTCCCGACTGCCACGCCGGTGCCGACCGCGGCCCCGACTCCCGCGCCGACCCCGACTCCCGCCCCGACCCCGACTCCCGCGCCGACCCCGACTCCGGGGCCGACCCCCGCGGGCGCGGCGTCGCCCCTGCACGTTTCGGGAAACCGGCTGGTGAACGGTCTCGGGCAGCCGGTCACGCTTCACGGCGTGAATCGCTCGGGCACGGAGTTCGCCTGCATCCAGGGCTGGGGCATCTTTGACGGCCCGGCCGATCTCGCGTCGGTGCTCGCGATCAAGGCCTGGCGCGTCAACGCCGTGCGCGTTCCCCTCAACGAGGACTGCTGGCTCGCCATCAACGGCGCGAACGCGTCCTATTCCGGCGCGAACTACCAGCAGGCGATCAAAAGCTACGTGACCCTCCTCAATCAGAACGGCATTTACGCGATCCTGGACCTTCACTGGAACGCGCCGGGGACGACCCAGGCGAGCAATCAGCAGCCGATGGCCGATCTGGACCACGCGCCCACCTTCTGGACGCAGGTCGCGAACGCCTTCAAGGGGAACAACGCGGCCCTCCTCGAGCTTTACAACGAGCCGTACCCAGACAATCAGCAGAACAGCACGGCCGCGTGGACCTGCTGGCGCGACGGCGGGACCTGCTCGGGCGTGCCGTTCCAGGCCGCCGGGATGCAGACCCTGGTGAACAGCGTCCGTGCCACCGGGGCGACGAACGTCGTCGCGCTCGGCGGGGTCGGGTACTCCAACTACCTGTCGCAGTGGCTCGCCTACAAGCCGAGCGACCCGCAGAACAACCTTGTCGCGGCCTGGCACGTGTACAACTTCAACGCCTGCGCCACCGTGACCTGCTATGACGCGACGGCTGGGATCGTTGCCGCGCAGGTGCCGATCGTCGTCACGGAGACGGGTACGGATAGCTGCGACGGGACCTGGTGGAACACGTTCCTCAGCTGGCTCGACGCTCACCAGACCAGCTACCAAGCCTGGACCTGGGACACGTGGGGCGGCTCGTGCCCCGTGCTTTCGCTGATAACGGATTACTCGGGCACCCCGACGACCAATGGGCAGATCTTCAAGAACCATCTCGCGCTGCTGCCCTGATCGATCGTCTTACCGCAAGATCGGCGGCCAGCGCCCGAGGACGTGCTCCTAATCCCGCTCATTACGCTCACCCCGTCCGCCTCAATACGCGCGAGGTAGGTTCCACGCGTCCCATCCCAGACCAACTGCCTACAGGATCCAGCTGTGTGGAACAACGATCGCTATCGACGGCGCGAAGAACGGTCAGGTGTGACCGTCGCTACGATCGTGATCGTCGTCCTACTCGCGACGACCGCGCTGTTCTCGATGGCAGCGGCGAGACAGGCTCCGGCGTCATCCGCGACGCTCTCGGCGGATGAGATAGATCCGCCGACTCCCACGCCGGTCCCGACGCTCGCTCCTACACCGACGCCTGATCCGACTCCCCCGCCCGCGCCGTCGGCAACGCCAACGCCGACCTCGAGCCCAAGCCCGAGTCCGACCGCGACACCGACGCCGGATCCGACGCCTCCGCCCGCGCCGTCGGCGACGCCGACGCCGACCCCGAGCCCAAGCCCCACTGCGGATCCGACTCCGACCGCGACGCCGGAGCCGACTCCCACATCGAGTCCCACTCCCGTGCCGACGGCGACACCACCCGCACCGACACCCTCGGCGACCTCCACGCCCGCTCCGACTCCGCCCCCAACGCCTGCGCCGACCCCGGTCTCAGCGCTGCGCGCCCAGGGGAATCAGCTCGTGAATGCGTCGGGCCCGCTGGTGCTTCACGGAGTGAACCGCTCCGGGACCGAGTCCGCCTGTATCCAGGGCTGGGCCATCTTCCAGGGCCCGGTCGATCTCGCGTCGGTGCTGGCGATCAAGAACTGGAAGAGCAACGCCGTACGCCTTCCGTTGAACGAGGACTGCTGGCTCGCGATCAACGGCACCGACCCAAGCTATTCCGGCGCGAGCTACCAGCAGGCGATCAAGGACTACGTGAACCTGCTCAACGAGAACGGGCTCTACGCGATCCTCGACCTGCAGTGGAGCGCGCCGGGGACGACCCAGGCGACCCATCAGCAGCCGATGGCCGACCTCGATCACGCGCCCACCTTCTGGTCGCAGGTCGCGGACAGCTTCAAGGGCAACAACGCGGTCATCTTCGAGCTCTACAGCGAGCCCTGGCCAGATAGCCAGGCGGATACCGTGGCCGCGTGGACCTGCTGGCGCGACGGCGGGACCTGCCCGGGCGTGCCGTTCCAGGCCGCCGGGATGCAGACCCTCGTGAACAGCGTACGTGCCACCGGGGCGACGAACGTCATCGCGCTCGGCGGCGTCTCGTACAGCAACGCGCTCTCGCAGTGGCTCGCCTACAAGCCGAGCGACCCCCAGAACAACCTTGTCGCGGCCTGGCACGTGTACAACTTCAACGTCTGTAGCACCGTCGCCTGCTATGACGCGACGGCCGGGATCGTTGCCGCGCAGGTGCCGATCCTTGCCACCGAGATCGGCGTCGACAACTGCGATGCGACGTTCCTCAACGCGTTCATGAGCTGGCTGGACGCCAAGCAGCTCTCATATCTCGCCTGGACCTGGAACGCCTGGGGCACCGCCTGCTCCACCTTCTCACTCATCAACGACTACGCCGGGACTCCGACCAGCTACGGCGAGCTGTACCGGTCGCACCTCAGCCTCGCGCCCTGACCGGCACGAGCTCCGTCCCGGGGCGCGGCGCGAGCATCGTCGCGCCGGACGCCTGCTGACGCGAGGCCCGACCGCCGGCGCGTGCATCCCCTGTGTCGAGGCCGATCACCGCGCGCATCGCCTGCTGCGCGGCCTCGATGGTGTGGTGCCGCTCCAGGAACGCGTACGCCGCGTCGCGCAGGCGTGCCTGGAGCGTGCCGGATGTCGCGACACGCGCGACGCATGCGGCGAAGGCGCGAGGGTCGTTCTCCACCAGCGCCTCGTGGCCGGCGTGGATCGGAAGCCCCGCCGCGCCCTGGGGTGTCGTCACGACCGGGACGCCGTGACGGAACCCCTCGAGCAGCTTGAGCCGCACGCCGCCTCCGTCGAGGATCGGCGCCACCAGCGCGGCCGAGCGCTCGTAGACCGGCGCGAGGTCCGCCATGAACCCGACCGTGGTCACGCCAGGCGCCTGCCAGCCCGGCGGGACGGATGGCGCGCCGCCCTCGCCCGCCTCCAGACCGGAGCCGACAAGGTCGAGGGTCGCCTCGGGCACCCGCGCGCGCACGTGCGGCCAGACCTCGCGGAAGAACCAATCGAGTCCGCGCATGTTCGGGCGCCACGAGAGCGTCCCGACGTAGCAGAGCCGCGGCGCGGCAACGGCCGGCGGCCGTCGGCGTACGAACGGCACGACCTGCGGGACGAATCGCGCGTCGACTCCCGCGAGGTCGCGGTAGGCGCGCGCGTCGTCGGTCGAGATTGCGGCGACCGCGTCGACGCCGCGTAGCGTGTCGCGCTCGAAGCGAAGCGCGGCGCGCCACTCGGCGTCGGCGATGAGCCGTGCGATGCCACGTTGCCGTCGCGCGAACTGCCCCCAGATCTCGCTCTCCACGTTGTGCCCGTCAAGCACAATGCGCGCGCCGGGTCGCAGGCGTCGTGCGACCGGCAGGTAGTTCGCCACGCCAAGGGCGCCGAGCCAGACGACGTCGTAGCAGCGCGCGCCGAGCGCGCGCTCGAGGGCCGCGCGCACGCGTGGCGAGTCCCACTTCGCAGCGAGGTATGGGACGCCCCGCACCCCGCGCAGCCACACGACCCGGGGCAGGTAGCCGGGACGCCTGAAGAGATGGACCGGATGGAACACGGGCTCCAGCACGTCGACCTTCGGCAACTCCCTGGTGAGCTCGTCGCGGTGCTCGGCGCGAAGGGGCTCCTCGCTCAGCGAGAACAGGACGACGCGATCGACCTCGGGGAGCGAGGCGAGCGCGCGAAGCTGCGAGAGCGCGCGGACCCGCCCACCGCTGATCGGTGGCCAGACGAGATCCGCGGCGGCGAACAGGATCTCGATCGCTCAGGCTCCCGGGCGCCCCGTGGGCCTCATCGCGACGGCTTTCCCGAGGCCGCGGGGGCCGGTGCGATCGGCGCAGGCACGCTCGGCGCGCGTCGGCTCCAGGCGAGGTAAGCCGCGGAAGGCACCTCGAGGAGAGCGGGTAGCAGGTCGTCCCAGGCGAGGATCGCGAACTCGATCGGGGGCCGTAGAGACGCGAGGTACGCGCCGACCGACATCCGGCCGGCGCGGATCTCTCCGAGAGAGGTCGGCAGATCGGTGAGCGCCCGGACCCAGCGCACGCCGGGCCGGCCGCGCACCTCGGGGATCGTCGCGCCCTCCATCATTCGCCAGAGCAGGTACGGGAAGTCCACGCCGGCGCGACGGCCGAGCGTGTGCCAGCCCCAGACGCGCGGATTGATGTCCAGCAGCTTGAGTCGGCCGTCACGTGTGTCGCGCTTGAATTCGATCTCGACGATCCCGTCGAACCGAAGCGCCGCCAGGACCCGTCGGGCGCACTCTTCCACGTCGGCGGCTTCCACCGTCTCGACGTAGGTGCTCGCCCGGCCGAAGTCCATCGGCCATTGCCGGGTCCGCTGCGCGACGAGTGACGCGAGGGGCCTTCCCTCGCGGCAGAGAGCCGCGTACGAGAGCTGACACTCGCCTCCGCCCGGGACGAGCTCCTGGATCATGATCAGGTCCGGATCGATGAGCGCGGCGGCCTCGTCGTACAGGGCGGCCAGCGCGGCGCGGTCCTCGACGCGCCAGGCCTTCGCGATCGTGAACCGGTTCATCTCGGCTCGGATGGCGGGCTTGAGGACGGCCGGATAGCCACCATCGAATCTCAGCGCGTCCTGCCGGTCGCGCGGATAGAGGGTCCGCGGATGATCGACGCCGATGTCGGCGGCAAATCGGTACGTCAGCCGTTTGTCATACGCCCACCGAAGCGTGTCCCAGGGCGCGAGGATCGCGATCCGGTATCGGTCGGCGAGCGCGTCGCGGTTGCGCGCGAGCAGCGCCGCGGTCTCGTCGTCGCTCGGGAAGAGCGCCCAGCCGTCGAGCGCGTAGGTCCGCGCGACGGCGAGCAGGTACTGCACCTGCGCGACGTCGTTTCCCGGTACCCAGGGCAGGCTGCGTTCGGCGTAGCGCGACCACCGCGCGAGCTGGTGAGCGTCGTGGAGCACCCAGACGCGGACGCCGTGGCGTCCGAGGCTGCGCACGGTGCCGAGGGCCTTGTAGTCGGCACCGATCACCACGGCCCCGGCGGAGCCGTCGCCCCGGCCGGCGCTCACGGCGTACCGCTCTCCGTCGAGGGGGCGTCGAAGGCCGGCGCGGGCGCTGCCGCGAACGCCCGTCCGACGCCGCGCGTGATGCCGCGGACGAGCGCGCCGGCGGCGAAGCCGGTCCCGGCCACGAAGCGCAGCAACGGCCCGAACGACCGCACCGCCGGTGCCCCGAGGAAGTAGAGCCCGCGGATCGAGGACTGGAGCCCCTCGTCGAGCACCGGGTGGCCGTCCTCGCAGCGCAAGCTCTCGACGACGCTCTCGGCGAGGAAGCGGTAGCGGCGCACGTCGACGCGATAGCCCGTCGCGAGAAGCGCGTGATCGACCTCGCGGGTCGTGCCGTCGTCGAGCTTCAACTCGAGATGGCCGTTCGACCGCACGCTCCCGACGACCTTGCGACCCGTGGTCATCCGCACGTCCTCGAGGCGAGGTCGCAGCCAGAGAGCGCCTCCGGCCACGAGGGATCGTCGCGTCGCGTACCGCTGCGCGGGCGTCGGCAGGCGGCGCACCAGCCGCGGTCTAGCGACGACGTGGCTGAGGAGGGCAGGCCCGACGTCGGTACGGTCGAAGAGGATCCGGCCGAGGAGGCCGCGCCGACTCGCTCGTCCGACCCAGTGGATCTGCGCCGTACGCATGATCACCTCGACGTCCGCACCCGCCTCGCGGAGCAGAGCCGCGGACTCGAGCGCGCTCTGGCCCCCGCCGATCACGACGACGTCCCGGCCGGCGAAGCACCCCAGATCCGAGTGCTCGCTCGAATGGCTCGCCAGCTCGCGAGGCAGCCCGTCGAACTCCCGCGGCTGCCACGCGAAGTCCGAGATACCGGTGGCGACGACGACGCGCGCGCACGTGACCGGTTGTCCGTCCTCGAGCCGTAGGCGGAAACCGCCGTCGAAAGGCTCCACGCGGTCGACACGGCGGCGGTCGATGCCACGCACCGCGCGGTCCTCAAACCAGTGCCCGTAGGCGACGAACTCGGCCAGCGGGATCGGTCGCGCGATTGCCGACCCGCGCTCGCGCTGGAAGTCGTCCAGCGTGAAGGGGGAAAGATCGCCGATGTGCGACGCGGCCCAGGGGCTGCGCAGGAACATCCCCCGCGGCATGCGCTCGTTCCAGAAGGACATGGCCGGCCCGAAAACGCACACGTCCGCGCCCGCCTGGCGGAGCCGGGCGGCCGCGGCCAGGCCGTAGGGCCCCGCTCCGACGACGACGACGTCCACCCGCGACGTCATGACCGGGACCAGCCACCGCGAGCAGGGCTCCGCGTCTCCCACGAGCGCACGAGGAAATCGAACAGGGTGAGCGCGTCGATGTCGCCGGTCACCGCGAGCGCGCTCCGCGCTCCGCTCGGCCAGCGCCAGATGCGGACGAGTGGCCCCGGGGCACCGTCGACGCTGTCCAGCACGTCGGACTCCGCCCAGGCCGGTCCTGCCACGTCAACGTAGGCGCCATAGGCGTGCCGCTCGTCCGAGACCTCGCAGGGCAGACCCTCCTCGAGGAGGAAATCGCGCACGGCCTCCGGCGAGCGGCGCGAGACGCCCACGACCGGCATGCGCCGTGCCTCGACCTCGAAATCTCGTAGCTCGGAGAGCGCGTCGGCGCCGTGCCAGGGACGTCGGGCGACCTCGAGCCCGCGAACGAGGACCGTGGCATCGGGGTCCGCCTCGACACGGATGCGATAGCGGTCCGCTCCGCCGCGTGTCACCCGAAGCGAGAAGCGGCTCCGGCGCAGCCACCATGCGGCGATCTCGTCGAGCCGCGAGACGAGGACGCACGGCTGACGACGTCTCGCATCCCGCAGCGTCGCCGAGAGTGCGGCACGGAGCTCGAGGATACGCTCCGGGTGCAGCTGGACAACGAAGAGGTCGCCGCGCTCGTGCGTCAGCGCGAGGATGTTGCCCCACTCCGCCGCGGCCGCGGACGGCGTGAGCCGGAGGCGCTCGACCAGTATCTCGTCGTCCGGGATCGCCACCGGGATGTCGACGAGGCCCCTGTCCAGCCGAGGCCTCACGGCCACACGCCGCGCATCCTGGGCCCCATACAGCTCCAGGGCGAGGTCGTAGCTGGTCGCGCAGGCACCGCTGGGATCGGGCTCAAGGATTGGGAAGGCGACGGCCTGGCTGCTGTGATAGCGAAGCCCGAGCTCCCTGAGGGCGGCGAGCGTGGCCTCGTTGTAGCGGAGGTACGGCCCGCGGAAGCCGCTCGCCGCGATTCCGGCGCGGTCGAAGATGTCCGCGGCCCGCGCGATCGTCTCCCGCTGGGTCTTCTCATCGAGCGCGCGGTGATCGCCGTGCACGAGGCCATGGAGGGCGAGCTCCGCGCCTCGCTCGGCGTAGGCGCGCAGGAGCGCGGGGTGTCTCGCCACCACGCACGCGGTCGCGGGCCAGGTCGGCCTGATCGCCAGCTCCGACAGGATCGCCTCGTAGCGGTCGAGGCGCTCGGCCATGGCCCGTGCCGTGAGGCCGAAGCGAGAGAGCACCACCGTCGTGCGGGCCGCGGAGCCGAGCGCTCCCCTGCCGCGCAGGCTCATCGCGAGGCTCATGCGTCCTTCCCCCCTTGGGCGAGCAGCGCCTGTTGGACGCGGGCTTCCCTGTCGCCGAGGAGGCGCTCGACGGTCGCGAGGTACGCCGTCCGCTGATGCACCCAGCGGTACGGCTCGTTCACCTCGGTCGCGCGGCGGACGAGCCGCTCGCGACGCTGCGGGTCCGCGTACAGCTCGGCGATAGCCCGCGCGAGGTCCCGCTCGTTCCCGGATTCGAACAGCTGGAAGCAGTCATCGCCGAAGTACGCCTCGACCGCCCGCGTCCGCGAGATGACGACGGGCTTTCGCATGGCGATGAGGTCGTACATCTTGTTGCAGTGGGTGAGGTCACGGAAGACGTCGCGCCTGATGGCCACCACCCCGACATCGGCCGCCGCGATGCGCGCCAGCAGCTCGCTCAGGGGGATGAAGCCGGGGCTGAACCACACCCGTTCCTCGAGGCCGAGGTCTTTCACCAACCGCAGGAGGAGCTGCCGCTGCGTGCCGTCGCCGTAGACCTCGAGACGGAGTCCGGGAATGGTGTGCTCGAGGAGGGCGACAGCTCGCACGACGAGGTCGATGCCGAAGTTCTCGTCGATCGTTCCATGGCAGATCAGGACGAACCGTTCGTCGTGGCGCGGCGTCTGGTAGCCGGCGGGATCGAGGCGTCCCTCGTCGAACGAGTTCAGGACCACGCCCACCTTCTCGCGCGGCACGCCGCGCTCCACGAACCGCTCGCGCATCTGCTCAGTGCACGTGATCGCGCGATCCGCGAACCGGATGCTCGCCTGCTCGATGAATGCGAGGAGGCGGACGACGGGATGGGCCGGGCGCAGGTCGTACCTCGTGATCGCGTACTCCGGCATGCACTCGTGCAGGTCGAGAAGGACGCGCGCGCCGAGCAGCCAGGGGACGATCGCTGCGAAGACGAGCCAGTCCGGCAGGGAGTTCACCTGGACCAGGTCGTAGCGCCGTCGCAGGTGCAGCACGGCGGCGAGCACCGTGGCCGCGAGCTGAAAGGCCACGAACTCGAAGACGTAGCGCAGCAGGCCCGCGCGACGGCGGGTGAGCGGAACCCGGTGCACCGATAGCCGCCCGATCCGCTCGAGGCGAGGCTGGCCCGGGATCGTCGCGCAGATGAGATCGACCTCGTGGCCGGCGTCGACGAGTGCGTCGATCTCGCGCTTCAGGCGCGAATCGACCGGGAAGTACCACCCGCGGATCACGCAGATCCGCGCCACTACCCGACCTCCTCGGTTGCGACCCAGCGCGTCATCCGGCGGCACGCTAGTCGCGCGCGATTGAGACGGGGCTGACGGCGTCTTGAGTACGGCCAGCCGGGCGAGGGCTCGGACGCGATGCGGCGGCGGGCTGCCTCAACGCGCACGCGCATAGGGCCTCAAGTTCCGAGCCTGTCCGCGCGCGACGATGGGGCCGCCTCTGGACGGCGCGGGGGCCGAAGCGAGCGCCGGCCGGCCGAGCTCGAACACGACAGCGCCGAGGCCGAGCACCGTGCCCAGGCAGATCATCGTCCGGCTGTACGTGAGTCCGAGCTCGACCGATGAGAACACCAGCTGCACGAGGACGAGCAGCACCGGCAGCGTCGCCATCCAGCGCAGCCATGGATCGCGGAGCCCGACGAACAGATTGGAGCCGACGATGAGCACGCGCGCGACGAGGAACCACAGTGCGAAGCCACCGAGCGGTCCCGCCTTGAGCCACAGCCACAGGACCGCGTTGTGGGTCGTGTACCGCCAGTAGGTGAAGCCCCACAGCTTGGGCGGCTCCTCCTGGAAGAGATACTGCTGGCCGAGGCCGACGCCGGTGAGCGGCAACTGCCGCATCGTGTACTCGATGTTCCGATCCTCGATGTCTCGCCACGCGGTCGAGAGCTGGTCGCGAACGCTCACCGCGGATGGATCGGCGACGCTGCGCACCGCGCGGATGGGCTCGCCGAGCGGGCCGCTGTCCTGCCCGAAGGCGAGGATGTACCCGCCCAGCAGCAACGCCCCGACCGCTCCGAGCACGAGGCCGCGGCGAGGCATCGCCGCGAGCGCGAGGAACATGAGAGCCAAGGCGAGCGTTCCAAGGGCCACGAACGCGACGCGTCGCTCGGTGAAGAGCTCCGTGATGAGGATCAGTGGGAGCAGAAAGAGGAGCGCGGTCGCGAGCTTCGTACGAACGCCGACGAGCGCGGCCACCAGGAACAGCCCGATCGCGGCGTCGAAGAAGACGACGTCCTCGTGGCTCGTGACCGCCTCGACGTTGTAGGGCACGCCGAGCGACTGCTGGTAGCTCAGGATCCCCTCGACGGCTTTGACGCCGACGAGTGCGACGAAGATCGAAACGCACGCCGCGACCTGCGCACGCCCGCGGATGAGATTGGCCGCGAGGAAATAGCAGAGGCAGACGTAGAACGGTCCGCGCAGCTCGGCGAGCGCGGCGACGGGATCCCAGGACCCGCGGAGAGCCCCGATCGCCATGCCGATCACGAAGACCGCTCCGTACAGGGCGATCGCCCAACCGAAGGCGCCCATGCGGAAGACCGCGCGCTGGGCTCTGAAGCGTCGCGCTGCCCAGCTCGCGAGCGTCAACAGCAGCAGGAGATCGACGATGCTGAGGCGGAGCGGGATCGGCGTGTACTCGGACAGGTTCTCGTAGATGTGGGTGTCCGCGGTGATCGGAGATAGGAACGGGATCGAGAATTGCTCGAACAGGATCACGGTGGCGAACACGAGGAAGACCCCGGCAACAGGGTGCGCGCAAATCCCGAGCACGATGACCAGCGCGATGAGCGGAAGGACGAGCCAGGGGTCTCCTTCGGAGGCGACGATGGCGATGGCGTAGGCGAGCGCGAGCGCGAGCGCGAGCCCGCCGAGAATGATGGATGCTCGACGCGTCCGCGCCGCGTACCAGTCGCCCGCTCGCCAGCCGCCGGCGCGCGCGCCCAGGAGGACGCTCATCGCGACACCAGGAGCGCGAACTGGGCGGCGACCATCGCCACGGCGACGATCGCGGCGATCTGAGGACCCGTGGCGCGCCCCCTCCCCCAAGCGCCCAGCGCGACGCACGTCAGGAGGAAGACCACCACGAGAGACGTGTAGATCACGCGCGGGCGGCCTGAAGCAGCGCGGCCATGTCGGCCGCGGGTGCGGCCGACCGGTTAAGGACGATGTGTGGCGTTGTGTCGGGGCCGAGCCTCGCCAACGCTTCTTGTACGACCGGGAGCGGTGTCGCCGCCTCGCGAAGAACGACAAAGACCTGATCCAGCAGCGCGGCCCACGGCAGCACGAAGGAGTCGCCTGACAGCAGCGGCGGGAGGTCGACGACCACGGTCCGCCCTGACGCGGACGCGCTCGCGAGGAACGACGACAGTGTGCGGAGCGTCGGCCTCGCGCACGTGCGATCGCCCACCGGGACGAACGCCAGCCGCGACCGCGACGCCAGCCGGATGATCGCCGCAAGATCCGCCTTCTTTGCCAGGTAGTCCGCCAGTCCAGGAGCCGCGCCGGCAGCCGCGTCATCGGTCAGCGAGGGCTGCAGCCAGTTCGCGTCGACAAGCAGGACGCTCTCCGCGCGGAGCGCCGCGAGTGAGAGCGCCGTCCCGAGCGTCGTCGTGGTGACACCCTCTCCTAGGACCGCGCTCGTGAAGCCCACGCTCCGAAAACCGCTCGCGTCGACACGGCTCGCGATGCCGTCGAACGCGCACGTGAGCGGCTCACCGCCGCTCATCGATCAGCTGCCCGGGAGCGCGCCTGCGTGTCGCCGAAAGCGATGACCGCGAGGTCGGAACGGAGGTCGCGCCGGCGGCCGCCGTCCGCTGCAACGACATGCGGCACTGTGGCGAACAACGTCGCGGGTGCCAGCTTCACGACGCTCGCTGTTCCCGCGACCCGATCCGCGAAGAAACCACCGAGCAGGATCAGCAGCGCCGCGAGCGCGATCCCGGCTCCGAATGCGACGCTCGCGAGGCTGGCCGCCGCCTTCGTCCCGCCGCGCGGCGAGGTCTCTTCCCGCGGCTCGTCGATGACCTGGAACTCCATTCCGCTTAGGTCGAGCAACGCTGGAGCGAGCACGGCCTGATCGATGCGGCCCCGAAGGTCGCCGAGCCGGATCTGCACGAAATCGAGCGCGAGACGCAGCTGGTCCTGCCGGTGTTGCTCGAGGTCGCTGAGGGTCCGGGGATGAGAGGCATTGAATTCCTCGAGCTCACGCTGCGCGTCGAGCGCCTGAGCCTGCGTCAGCTCGAGCTCCTTTCGGTAGAGCGTGCCGATAGCGCTCGTGGCGGCCACGCGCGCCTGCGCGACGCGCTCGCCGCGGACGGTAAGTGCGGCGGCGAGGGCCTCGTACGCGATCCGCGGGTCATGGCCAACGAAAGACGCGCTGAGCAGGTTCGTCCCGAGCGCTTGCACGTGGAAGTGTCTCCGGAACTCGTCCAGCGCCTTCCGCTCGTCCGGCGCCTTCTCGAGCGACGCCCGGAGCGAGGTCCGCGCGATCACGTCGCGCAGGAAGCTGTCCGTCAGGAGGAGCTGATTCAGGAGCGCCACATGCTGCGATGCCGCGGTCTGGGCGACCGTCGCATTGGGATCCTCAGGGGTCGCGGCCAGCTGCGGCGGAGGACGCTGGGCCCAGACGATCGCTTCGGATTCGAAGGTCGTCTTGTATTCCACGTAGGCAGCGACCAGGCCGACGCCCCATTCGAGCGCGAGGATCAACGCGAGAATCCACCAATAGCGGCGCGCTGCCTCGACGTACCGACGCACGTCGGGTGAAGCTAGGGGACGTTGATTGCGATGGTGTGGATGCGCGGTTGATCGCCGCGGCATCGCGGACCCTACGCCCCGCGGCCGGGCAGGACGAGTCTCAACGGTGCACGACAGACGGTCTCAACGTCCATTGCGCGTCCTATGCAACACATGAACCACTGGAGGCGATGACGTGCGCTCTGCGCGCGAGAAAGCGGGGTCGCGGGCGGATCCACGACGCTCGCTCCCTGGAGTGCACGTTGGTCCAGGCACCCTGATCGAGGACGACGTACGACTCGGCAACGCTAACGGGACCTCGGACGGATCGAAGGGTCTCGAGATCGGCAGAGGCGCGATGATCCGATCCGGCTCGGCGGTGCACGAAGGGGTTCGCATCGGAGATCGGCTCAGGACAGGGCGCAACGTCATCATCGGCGAGGACACGGTGATCGGCAGCGATTGCCGGATCTCGAACAACACCATCGTCGAGTCGGGTTGCATCCTCGGTGACCGCGTGCGGATCGACGCGAATTGCTACATCGCGCGATCCACCACGATCGAGGACGACGTCACGATCGCCCCCGGCGTCTGTGTCGCCGACGACCCCCATCCGGGCAGCAAGGAGAGCCTCTGCAGGCGCGGGCCCACGATCGAGCGAGGCGCACAGATCGGAATGAACGCCACGATCCTTCCGTTCGTCACGGTCGGCGAGCGGTCCGTCGTCGGCGCCGGGAGCGTGGTGACGAGGAGCGTGCCGCCGGAGCTCGTGGTCGTGGGGAACCCGGCGCGCCCCCTGAAATCGACCAGGCTCGTCAGCTGCCCGCTGGATCTCGAGCCTGGGGACTATCTCCGCCGTCCGGCGCCCAAACCGGCACCGTGAAGATCCTGTGGATCCCTCACCTGCCGTGGGCGTTGATGCAGGGTCAGCGCGAGTGGCATCTGATCAAGCGGCTGGTCCCGCGCGGCCACGAGATCCACGTGCTCACCTGGGAATCCATCGCCGGGCTCGGTGCGCTCGTTCGCACGTTCGGATGGCGCACGGACCGAGACGGCTCCTTCACGATCCATCGCGCGCCGCGCCTGCCCAACCCCGTCGGACGGATCACCGGCGACTACGCGCGCGGTTTCGCGCCCAACGAGTGGCTTTTCCGACATCACGTCCGCAGGATCCTCGCCGCGGAGCGGATCGATCTTCTCGTCTACGGGCTCGGGCATAAGGCCGTGGGGCTGCCGCCATTCGACGTGCGCGTGCCGCGCGTCTTCGACTATCTGGATCTCTGCGTGTACCCCGCCGTCGAGGACGCCTATCTGAGGAACAGCGATCTCGTCTTCTGCACATCGACCGTCCTTCTCGAGCGCGCCCGCGCCCGCGGCGCGCGCGCGGTGTACCTCCCGAACGGCGTCGACCGCGAGCGGATCGCGTCCGGCCGGCCGGAGGCTGTCCGGCGGCGGCTGGGCCTCGTCGGCAAGAGGGTCGTGAGCCTCATCGGGCTCACCTGGGGTCCGAGCTTTTTCTTCATCGACGCGATCGCGGAGGCGGCGCGGCAGCTGCCCGACATCGTCTTCCTCGCGGTCGGCGGCGGCAGCCCGCTCCCACACGACGGACCCGGGCGCGTCGCGACGCGCTGCCGTCAGCTCGGCGTTCCCCTTGTCGCGACCGGTCCGCTTCCGAACGCCGAGGTCGCCGACTACTTCATGGCCACCGACGTCGGTCTCTATCCGGGCGATGCCAGTCCGTACTTCGACGCGGCGTGCCCCATCAAGGTCCTCGAATATTCGGCAGCCGGCAAACCGGTCGTCGCCACGGACCTCGCGGAGCTGCGTCGACTTGGGTTCCCGAACGTGTACCTCGCAGCGCCCGAAGCGCTGGCATTCGGCGCCAGCATCGTGCGCGCCTTCCGGGAGCGCCCGCCCATGCCGGATCTCGCGCCCTTCGATTGGGACGTCCTCGCGTCGCGGTTCGAAGAGAGCTGCCAGGCGCTCATTGCCGAGCGCGGAGCGTCCCCGGTCCGAGCCGCGCGGGCGGCGGTAGGGCGTGACGAGATGCTCGAGGAGCGCTCCGTCCCGTCAAGCGCGGTCTGAGCGTGCGCGTTCTCATCGTCCTCGGCACACGACCCGAAGCGATCAAGCTCTGCCCGGTGATCAGGGCGCTGCGGGCGCGGTGCGGTGAGCTCGATATACGCGTGTGCGTCACAGGACAGCATCGCGAGATGCTCCGGCCCGTCCTTGAGCTCTTCGACGTCGTACCCGATCACGACCTCGCGCTCATGCGACCGGACCAGACGCTCGCGGCATTGAGCGCCGGCGTGCTGACCGGCACCACCGCGGTCATCGAGGCCGAGCGCCCCGACTGGGTCGTCGTTCAGGGTGACACGACGACCGCGTTCGGCGCGAGCCTCGCCGCGTTCTACCGGAGAACGCGGATCGCTCACGTGGAAGCCGGGCTCCGCACCGGCGACATGCGCCGGCCCTTCCCTGAAGAGGCGAATCGCCGGATCGTCGATCTGCTGGCCGACCTGTACTTCCCCCCGACAGAGCGCGCGCGACAGAACCTGCTCCGCGAGGCCGTCGACCCAAAGCGCATCCACGTGACAGGCAACACGGTGATCGACGCGCTCCACCACGTCCTCGCCGGCGACTACGACGTGGCCGGAGGTCCGCTGGGCCGGATACCGTTCCACCGCCGGATCGTGCTCGTCACGGCCCACCGCCGCGAGAGCTTCGGGGCCGGCTTCGTCTCGATCTGCCACGCACTCCGCCAGCTCGCGAACGGACGCGACGATATCCACCTCGTCTATCCCGTCCACCTCAACCCGAACGTTCGCGACCCGGTCCACCAGCTCCTCGGCGGCCACCCCCGGATCAGTCTCATCCCGCCGCTCGATTACGTCTCACTCGTACAGCTGATGCGCCGCTGCACGCTCATCCTCACGGACTCAGGGGGCATCCAGGAGGAGGCACCCGGCCTGGGCAAGCCCGTTCTCGTGCTCCGCGATGCAACCGAGCGCCCGGAGGCTATCGAGGCGGGATGCGCACGCCTGGTCGGCACCGACGCCGGCCGCATCGTCGGCGAAGCCCGTCGCCTTCTCGACGATGACGCCGCGTACCAGCAGATGGCACGCGTCGCGAATCCATTTGGCGACGGGCGCGCGAGCGAGCGGATCGCGCAGATCCTCCTCGGGACGGCGGAGCCTGTCGCGGCGGTGCCGCTCCGGCGGCCTCAGCTACTCGCCGCGTCGCCAGCGACGAACTCGAGCAGCGCGACCCCGTAGCCCGAGAAATTCACAGTTACGGCGGCTTCGACCGGCAGCATTCGAGCCGCCGGGCCGGTGTCGAGTGGTGTGCTCGCGTCGAGCGACCGGATCGTCAACGCTGTGAGCCCCGCGAGATTTCGTACGTTCACGCGCATCGCTGCGGGCGCTCCAGGGCCTCCTACGGCGGTGGCGCTGTCGAGCTGGCGGTTCACGACGAGCACGTGCACGTTCGCGGAGCCGGGCGGACGGACGGCAAGTGTCTCCACCCCGGCAAGGCTCGAGCTCGACGACAGGACGGTGCTGCCAGGAGGGAAATAGCGCGCCAGGTAGTAGTCGCGCCAATACGGCAGCAGCGGCGCACCGCTTTGGGCGTCGACGAGCGAGAACTGGCGTAGCTCGGGGTGGCTGAACTGGTATTGGAAGAGTGCGTCGGCGCCCCCAAGCGCGAGCCGTCGGAATGCGCTCGCGCCCCAGGCCGCACCGAAGCCGTCCCACGCCCGCTGCGCCTCCCGACGCTGGTCGAACGCCGAGTTCACGTTGAGCTCCGTGACCCAGACGGGCACCCCCGGGGCCCAGGCCTTCACTCGCGCGAGGCCGCGCTCGATGCCGTCGAGCCCGAACGAGCCGTCCGCGCCGACGAAGAGGAACCGATCGGTCTGCGAGCTCAGCCAGCCGCCGTAGCCGTGAAAGCTCACGATGTCTGGCTTGTGGGCGGCGCGCGACATCAGCGCCGGAAGGTAGTCGGAATCGCCCGCCGTGGTCGCATTTGCGGTGGCCGGACCGACGAGCTTGATCGACGGATCGACCGCGAGCATCCGAGGCGCGGCCGCGTTCCACATCGTCACGTACTGGCTCACGCTGAGGTGGTTCCCCGCCGGTGGGCAACTGTCGGGGACGTCGGGCTCGTTCCAGAGCTCCCAGTACGTGATGCGATTGACCCTGCCGGCGGGATTGGTGACCGTGCGCCCATCCTCGGCGACAAACGAGCCACGATTGAAGTAGCCGACGAGCCGGTCGAGGTAGCCGGCGAATTCAGCGAACGTGGGGTCGCGGATCCCGCCGCCGGCACAATCCCACATCCACTCCGGCGCGTACGCGACCGCGAGGAGGACCTGGCCTCCGGCTCGTCCGATGTCGTTGACCAGCGAATCGAGACCGCCGAAGCTCCAATCGCCTCTCGTCTTCCCCGCCGGCAGGACCCATCCCAAGCCGATGGTGGTGGCGTTGATCCGCACGAGAGGCGCAGCGAGGGTGGTGAAGCGCGCATGGGCAGCCGGCGACCGATCCAGCGCTCCTGACAAGACGAACTGGGTACCCAATCGCGTCTGGATAGTGCCGGTCGCGATCGCCGTGTCGACCGCGATGATTGCCTGGGGCCCCGGCGCGACGGGTCGTGTGACGACGAACCCGACCGCCACGACCGCGGTCAGGACGATGGCGAATGTGAGCTCTCGGCGCCCTAGCATTCGGCGATCTGCATGACCATTGACCGATCCGTCTATTGAGCCGTCGTTGACGCGCGATTGACGGGCGATGCACGGCAACGATCAGGGACTGATGGGCATGCCTCTCGCCTCCATGGAGCCTGCGGTCGCTTCGCCGCGCACGATCTTGGCAAGCCCGGCGACGTACCCGCTCAGGGTGAGGCGCTGCTCGACCAGCGCGCGCCCCGCCCGCCCCATCCGCTCTGCTTCCGCCGGGTCAGCGATGAGGTGCTCGATGGCCGCGCGCAGTGCGCGCGGATCCTTCGGCGGCACGTAGATCCCCTGCGTTCCGTCCTGGATGAGGTCGATCTGACCACGCGTTCGCGTCACGATGACCGCCTTGCCCATGGACATGGCCTCAGCGAGCGTCGTCACCCCCGCGTCGTACTCCATGTCCTCCAGAGGCACGACGACGAAGCGTGCGGACGAGTACAGGCGCCGCAGCTCGACTGGTCGGTGGTGCTCCATCCTCGCGTTGGGCGGCAGGCCCGCCCGCTCGAGCCGTTGCTCGAGGAGCCGCGCGGGTAGCTCGCCGCCGCCGACGGCGACGCGCACCTCGAGATCCAGGCCGCGCACCGCGTCGAACAACGTTTCGTAGTCGCGACCGGAGACACCGACTGAGCAGATCACCCTGGCCGACTCCGTGATCTCTGGTCTCCAGAATCGTTCGTCGACGGGCTGCAGGGCCAGGTGGAGCTTCCGCGCAGGCACCCCCAGCCGCGTCGCGGCGATCCGGTTCTGTTGACTGCTGTAGCTGATGATCGCCCGGAGATGGGTATGGACTCGGAGCTCGCGAAGCATGAACGCCGGCTTGGTCGCTGAGAGCCACGAAGAGATGAGGACGAGGTCGCGACTGCGGCGAGCGAGCTTGTGCAGGAAGGCCAGCTGCAGTCCGATCCGGTCGGACCATGCGCAGATGTGGTCGTAGCGGCCGCCGCGGAGGAATCCCTCGATGGCCTGGCCGGCAGGTCGACTCACTCCGCGCGCGATGCTCCGTGCCAGGGACGTCGCACGGACCGTCAGGTAGTCCTCGTCGACGACGTCGGCGCCGAGCGCGCTCGCGAGCTCGACGTAGTCCTTGCGAGGCCGTTCGCCCGCCGTCGCCTTCCGCGCTAGCTCCGAGCAGCTCAGCTGCCCAGGGTGGCTGGTGACAAGGATGAGTGTGCGAGGAGCCGACATGACCGCATCTTGCGCCCGGTCTGATCTACAGTCCACGGCCGAGTGGTTGTCACGGACCCCAGCGGCATCACGGATGGAGTGCGTCGGCGACGCTTGGGGGCGACCGGTCTCACCGTATCGGCGATCGGCATCGGCTGCGCTCGGATCGGAGGCGTTTTTGACCGTACCGATCGCGCGAGCCATCTACGACTGCTCCGGCACGCTCTCGACCTCGGGATCACGTTCTTTGACACCTCGGACCTGTATGCGCACGGCGAGAGCGAGCGACTCCTCGGGGAGGCGCTGCGAGGCAGCAGGAGCCGCGCCATCATCGCCACGAAGCTCGGCTATCGGATCCCGATGCAAAGCTCCTTCGCATCGCGCGCAAAGCCGTTGCTGCGCCCGCTGCTGATGCGCGCGGGCATCCATCGCGAGCGCGTGCCACTGGCCATACGAGGGACGCCTTCCCAGGACTTTTCTCCCGGCTACGTCGTTCAAGCCGCCGAGCGGAGCCTGAAGCGGCTGGGCACGGATTACATCGACCTCTATCAGCTGCACAGCCCGCCTCGGCCGATCCTCGAAGAGGGGGAATTCATCGAACCACTCGAGCGCCTCAAAGCCGCCGGTAAGATCCGCCACTGGGGCGTCTCGTGCGAGACGATCGATCACGCGCTCCTCGCCTTACGCCACTCCGGCATCGCTTCGGTCCAGCTCCTCCTCAACGTCCTCGACCCGGCGGCGCTCGCGGAGGCGATCCCGCGGGCGGCCGACGCTGGCGTCGGCGTGATCGCCCGCCAGTGCTTCGCCGGCGGGCTCGTCACGCGAGCCGACGCGGACACCGATCTCGATCGGCTGATCCCTGACAAAGCCGAGCGCGACACCATCGCCCGTGTGCGGCGCATCGCCGAGCAGCGTGGACGCCGACTGAGCGAGCTCGCCCTCCAGTTCGCGGTCGGCGCCGCGGGCGTCTCCGTCGCGCTGGTCGGCGTAAGTACCGAAGGGCATCTCGAAGCGGCGGTCCGCGATCTCGACGCGCCGCCCCTTGCCGCGGCAGAGCGCGCTGCCGTTTTGGAACCGCCCGATCCCGCCAGCTCCACCATCGGCCGTTCGATCTAGCAGACGCGGTCCGGACGCGCTTAGATGTCGCCGGACCGGAGGTCGCGCGCCAGCTTGTCGCTCGCGCGTGCGGAGAGCGCCATCGCGGTGACGACCGGATTCTTCTCCGGCCCCGTCGTGAAAGCGCTCGAGTCGGCGACCATCACGTTCCGCACGGCGTGCATCCGGTTCCAGGCGTCGAGCATTCCGAAGCGCGGAGACGAGTGCATGCGGCAGGTGCCGGCAAAGTGGATGGAGTTGCCCGGTGGCTCCAGGCCCCAGAAGCGCGTGCGGGGCCCGAACCCCGCGCGCCCCAGCAGTTCCAGGATGTCGTCGCGCGTCTTCTCGAGGGCGGCGTCCGACTCGGGTGGGCGCCGGATGTGCAGGGTCAAGGCAGGCGAGCCGTCGGTCGCGGCGCGTTGCCTGTCGAGCGTCACGCCGTTCTCGCACGACGGCGCCATGGTCCCGACGATGTTGAAGCCGATCCAGGGCAGGCGACCGGGAGTGCCGCGGAGGACGCTCTTCGCCCGCATGGCCGTGCCGGTCCACTGAAAGCCTGCGGCGGCGTACAGCGGTTCGGCCCGGTCGAGGGACGGGCGTGTGAGGTATGCCGCCGGGTGGATCGCTATACGCCGGTCGAGGTCGACGATGAGCTTGGCCAGCGGGTGGTCGTGCAGGTATCGGCCCAGCACGCCCTCGGTGTTGCCGAGTCCGTCAGGGAACTCGTCGCTCTGCGACGCGAGCAAGAGGCGGGCGGTATTGACGGCCCCGGCCCCCACCACAACGGCGCGGCAGGCGAGGCGCTCCTCCTGGCCGCTGCGCATGTCCCGGTAGATCACGTGGCTGACTCGTCGGTCCTGAGGCGACCACTCCAGCTGCTGTACCGGGGCGTCGAAGCGTACCGTGACGCGGCCGGTCCTCACCGCCGGCTTGACCACCCGGACGAACGCGTTGAACACCGTTCCGCTGAACGTGACCGTGGTGTCGGAGCCGTAGGCGTAGGGCAGTGGGATGACGCTGCGCCCGAGGTTGTAGGCGTCGCAGGCCAGCTGCGACCAATCGGCCGCGAGCTTCCAGGTGTGTCTCACACGGCCCGCTGGCAGCTGTGGAGCATCGACGGTGGTGCCCGAAACGTGGAGCAGCGGCTCGACCTGGTCGTACCAAGGCGCCAGATCGTCATACCCGATCGGCCAGGTGTACGCCTCGCCCGCACGACGCGCGTCGAGGAAGTCGTCGGGAGAGAAACGAGGCACGGCGCAGCTCCACTGATTGGTCAGGCCACCGGGGGCGAGCTCTTCCCAGATCTCGGCACTCGGGTCGGCGGTCTTGGTCACGTCAGTTCGCTGACGCTGCGGCCGGCGCACGTTCGCGACGGTCAGTCCCGCCAGTCGCACCGTGAGCCCGCGGGCCGAGCGCTCGGATCCGGCCTCGAGCAACGTCACCTCGACGCCGGCTCTCGCCAGGAACAGCGCGGCGGTCGCGCCCGCGGGGCCACTGCCGATGACGACCACCGGTCGATCGCTCCCCAGCGAGGTCTTCATCTCACGCCGGTCTCACGCGGCGTCCGCGCTGCGCGATCCCTCGTGTCCGGCGAGCACCCCGTCGAGCTCGGGCGTGAGGTCGGGCGCCGCGATGGGGCGTCGAAGGAGGGAGCCGACGACCCAGGTCGTGACGTCCGGCGGGAGGAGGCGGCACCACACCGCCGCTGCGAGATACCCGGTGCCGCCAAGCGCGCCGGCGAGCACCCAGGGCGCTCCGATCGCACGGCTCCCCAGCAGGAATGCGCCGAGCGCGACGCCGAGCGCTGCCGCGCGAGCGGCGACCCGCCACGACTCGGCACCGAAGATCCCCACCGGCAAGGCGCGCAGCGTGCAGACCATGAAGAGGACCTCCGTCACGAGCTTCCCCAGCGCGGCGCCGATGGCGCCATTGCCGAACGACGCCTCGGTCGCCGGGATCAGCAGCCAGTTGATCGCCGGGTTTAGGAAACACGCTGCGGCGACGAAAGCGATCCACCGGCGCTCGCGTCCGATCGCCATCAGGATGCAGACCACGAGGTAGTCCACGTACATGAGCCCGAGCGAGACCGCCTGGATGCGCAGGATCGGTATCGCGGGCGCGTAGGACGCCAGGGTGAAGAGAAAGCCGACAATCTGGTCGGCGAGGGCGAAGAGCGTGACCGCGACGGGCACGGTGATGACCAGGAGCACATGCAGGGTCTTGCGTACCGTCGCCTGGAACTGCGCCGGCGAGGTCACCCACAGGCGTGAGGCGACCGGGAACGTCGCCGTCGTGAGCACGATCGGGATGAAGTTGAGTGCCTCCACGACGCGCGAGGCGGCGCCGTACCACCCCACCCTCGCCTCGCCGGCGATCTGACCGAGGATCACGACGTCGACGCGGATCACGAATATGCCGAGCCCCTGTGCGGCGAGGAACGGGAGCCCCGCACGCAGGAGATCCGGCCACGACGGAGGCGACGGGGGCCTCTGTCGGAAGCCGCCCAGCCGCCGCAGGGTGACGCCGGTGAGGGCAAGACGCAGGCACGAGGCCAGCACCATCATGGCGGCCACCATCGCCGCACCGTAGCCGCGCGACAGCAGCGGGACGACGAGCGCGAGCATGACCGCGTTCCCGATCACGCGCGCGACCGCTGGCACGAGCATCCGCTCGTGGCCCTGGTAGACGGCGCTGAGAAGCGTTGCGAATCCCTCGGCCACCATGAGCAGCCCGAGGACGGCGACGAGGAAGCGCACCTCGGCCGTGTAGCCAAGAGCCTGCGCGACGCCGAGCAGCACGACGTAGAGGAGAGCGCCGAGGATCCCGACGACGAGCGCCGCCCGCCGCAGGTAGGGCGCGGTCAGCGCCGGCTCCCGCGCGACCACGCGGGTCACGACCTGGCTCAGGCCCAGATCGACGACGATCCCGATGATCGCGCTGAGGGTCAGCGCAAGGTAGAGGCGCCCGAACTCGACATCCCCGAGAGTGCGGGAGACGACGACCATCAGCGCCATGGCGATGAGGCTCGAAACGATCTGGGCGGCACCGAGCAACGAGCCGTTCCGCAGGATGCTGATGACCGGGTCCACGGGCGAGCGGCTAGATCGTCGCGCCAGCGCGCGCCGGCATCGTGTCGGCCACGCTCGCGAGGAGCATCGGCAGGGCTCCGCGCGGCGGCTCGCGGCGATGGCCGTCGCCCTCACCGGTTCGCCGAGGGATCAAGCCACGCAGCCGCACGCCGCTCCTCGTGGCCGCATCTGCACCGCCGGCGACGCTAGGCGCCGCTCATTGAAGGGTTGTTGGCGCCGCATTGACACGACGGGCTCAGAGCGGCGTCGTGACCGCCCCGGGCCCGCGTCCTTCATGCGAGCCCCGCAGCGCGTCTCAATCCTGAAGCTCTTGCATCCGGCGCGATGACCGCGCAGCCGTCTCGGTCGCGCAGCCCGGTGATCGAGCCTGCGCGCTCGCGAAGAGCGGTGTCGATATCAGTGACGCAGATCGTCCTCGCGCCGCTCCTGATCATCTTGCTCGCCAGCGGTCCGCTTCCCGGAGGCGCCTCGGCCGCGCTCGCCGCGACGACCGCTCCACAAACCCCGTCGCTTGCGCTTCTTCCCGCGCCGGGCCCGGCGAGCCCGGCTGCCGTGAACAACCCGATCGTCACCGAGAACCAGCAGCCCGGCACGAACGCCTGGCTGCTCGGATCGCCGCGGGCCGACGATACGGCGAATCAGATGAAAGGGTACTGGTCAGCGGTCAGCGCGAAAGCCGGCGACACCATCACGCTCTACGCGACCACCAACCCGGCGCAGAGCTTCACCCTCGACATATACCGCATGGGCTGGTACCAGGGCTGGGGCGGCCGGCTTCGCCTGACCACGTCGCTGACCGGGATCTCGCAGACGCCGTGCACGCCGGATGCGACGACCGGCATGATCGCCTGCAACTGGACCGGAAGCTACAGCCTCACCATCCCGAACGATTGGCTGAGCGGCGTCTATCTGGGTCTCCTCACGAACGCCGCCGGCTTCAGGAACAACACGATCTTCGTCGTGCGCGACGACCGTCCGGCGCCCTTCCTCTACCAGCAGAGCATCAACACGGACCAGGCGTACAACAACTACCCCAGCGATGGCACGACCGGCAAGAGCCTCTACACCTTCAACAGCTTCGGGGCGAACACGATCTCCAGCCAGACCCGAGCCGTGAAGGTCTCCTTCGATCGACCATACAGCCAGGGCGGCTTCGATCAGGTCGACGAGATCGAGTTCCTCCGCTGGATCGAGCGCATGGGCTACGACGTCACGTACCAGACCGACGTCGACACGCATGCGAATCCGGGAGGCCTGAGGAACCACAAGGCGGTCCTCTCCGTCGGGCACGACGAGTACTGGTCGAAGGAGATGCGGGACGGGTTCGAGGGCGCACGCGACGGCGGCGTCAACCTCGCCTTCTTCGCCGCCGACACGTCCGAAGTTCAGGTGCGCTACGAGGCCTCGGCCGCGGGCGTCGCGAACCGAGTCATCGTCTGTTACAAGGACGCGTCGATCGACCCCGTCCAGGGCCCGACGACGACGGTCCAGTGGCGGATGCCACCCGTGAACCGCCCCGAGCAGCTCATGACCGGGGTCACGATCACCGGCCTCTCGTACTCGGGTAATTACCCGTTGGTCGTGATGAATACCTCGCCCCACTGGATCTACGCGAATACCAACTTCAAGGACGGCGACAGCGTGGCCGGCCTCGTGGGCTACGAGATGGACAAGGTCGACAGTGCCTACGCACTCCCCGCGTGGCAGAGCCATACCATCCTCTCGCAGTCGCCGTTCACGGACGCGAACGGGTCGAGCGGCATTTCCAATTCGCATATCTACCTCGCGCCAAGCGGCGCCTGGGTGTGGGCATCGGGGACGATCGCCTGGAGCCGAGGCCTCGACGGCTACTGGTACCAGCGCGCGGATGCGCGGATCCAGCAAATGACGGCGAACCTCTTCAACGCGTTCCTCAACGGCGCACCGCTGGACACGCTGTTCATGACCGTCCCGACGACGGCGATCGCCGGCCAGCCATTCACCATCGATGTCACCGCCGCCGATTCCCTGGGGAACCCCATCGCGCAGTACGGTGGGACGGCGCACTTCAGCAGTAGCGACACGGCCAGCGGGACGCAGCTTCCGCCCGACTCCAAGCTGACGAAGGGCCAGGGCTCGTTCTCCGTGACGCTCACGACCGCGGGCCCGCAGACCATCACCGTGTCCGACGCGGCCGCCTCGAAGACGACGACCGTGCCGATCACGGTGAGCGCGGCGCCCGCCAGCCGCTTCGCGCTGGCCACGAGCGGGAACCCGACCGTCGGTACCAGCTTCACCTTCACCGTGGCGGCCCAGGACCAGTACGGCAACACCGACACGGGCTACGCCGGGACGGTGCACTTCACGAGCAGCGACACGTCGGCCGTGCTCCCGGCGAACGCGACGCTGACGAACGGCCAGGGCTCGTTCTCGGCGACCCTCACGAAAGCCGGGGCGCAGACGATCGTCGCGACGGACACGGCGACGGCCGCGATCACCGGGACGCTCGCGCTGAACGTGCACGGCACCGCGGGGAGCCTCGACGTCGCCGTACCCGCGACCGCGCGCGCAGGCCAGGCCTTCTCGGTCGCCGTGACCGCCAGGAACTCTGACGGCACGATCGCGACCGGCTACACGGGCACGGTGCACTTCACGAGCAGCGACACCGCGACGGGCGTCGTGCTGCCGCCGGACTCGACGCTCACGAGCGGCCAGGGCACGTTCTCGGCGACGCTTGTCAAGGCCGGGACGCAGACGATCACCGCCGCCGACAGCGCCAACGCGCTCTCGACGACCGTGAGCGTCGCGATCAGCGCGGCGAGCGCGACCAAGCTCGTCCTCGCGAGCAGCGCATCGCCCGTCGCCGGTACGAGCTTCGGCTTCACCATCAAGGCGCAGGACCAGTTCGGCAATACCGACCTCGCCTACGCCGGCACCGTGCACTTCACGAGCACCGACACCGCGACCGGCGTCGCGCTGCCGGCCGACACCATGCTCTCGAACGGGCAGGCGACGCTCGCCGCGACCCTCGTCAGGGCCGGCGCGCAGACGATCACCGGCCGCGACACCGTCAGCGCGACGATCACCGGTACGCTCAGCGTGAACGTCCGCGCGGCCGCCGCGACCAAGCTCGTCCTCTCGAGCGGCGCCACGCCGACCGCGGGCGCGACCTTCTCGTTCAGCGTCACGGCGCAGGACCAGTTCGGCAACACCGACACGGGTTACGCCGGGACGGTGCACTTCACGAGCAGCGACACCTCGGCAGGGGTCGTGCTGCCGGCCGACTCGACGCTCACGAACGGCCAGCGGACGCTCTCGGCGACGCTCATCAAGGCCGGCGCGCAGACGATCACCGGCCGCGACACCGTCACCGCGACGATCACCGGCACGCTCAGCGTGACCGTCCGCGCGGGCGCCGCGGCGAGCCTCACGCTCGACGCGCCGGGCAGCGCGAAGGCCGGGCAGGCCTTCACTGTGAGCGTCACGCTCAAAGATCAGTACGGCAACGTCGCCACCGGCTATCGCGGCACGGTGCACTTCGCGACCAGCGATCCGCTGCCGACGGTGGTCCTGCCCGCCGACTACACGTTTACCGCCGCCGACGCCGGCACGCACACGTTCACACAAGGGGTCACGCTGTGGACCATCCCGAGCCAGACCGTCAGCGCGACCGACACGGTGAACGCGAGCCTCACGCAGTTCAAGTGGGTGAACGTCAACCTGCTGTGACCCTCGCGAGCTGACACCCCCGGCGCCGAGGGTCCTTCTCCGAGCTCGCGCTAACCTGTCCGTGGCGGCGCGCCCGGCCGATTGAGCGGGGGTTGATGGTCCATTGAAGGCTCGCCCCGCGTGGCCGGATCCTGAACGGCGAGGCGGCTCGCGCGTCATGGCATACCCGCACCGCGCCTCAACTCGCCTGTAGTGCTATGTGTCCCGTGGCCGCAGAGACGATGGCGCTATCCTCCGCGATCGCCTCCGACGCAGGGCCCTCGCGGGCGCCCGCTTTCGTCCTGCGGCCAGGTGACGATGCCTCGGCGCTCGGAAGCATTGCCAGCGCGTGCGCCGACCCGGTCTACGCCCTCGCGAAGCGGGCGCTCGACCTCGTCTGCGCGGCGGTCCTGCTCGTCGCGCTCCTGCCGGTCTTCGCCCTGGTCGGCCTCGCCATCGTGCTCGAGAGCCGCGGGCCGGTCTTCTACTGCGCGGAGCGGATCGGCCGCTTCGGCCGCCCTTTCTGTGTGGCGAAGTTCCGCTCGATGCGCGCGGACGCGGATCCGGAGGCGCACGCGGCGTTCATCGGCAGCCTGCTGCGTGAGGAGGCGCGCTGCGCGGTCTACAAGGTGCCTGACGACCCGCGGATCACGCGTGTCGGCGCGTTCCTGCGGCGCACGAGCCTCGACGAGCTCCCGCAGCTGTGGAACGTGCTGCGCGGCGAGATGAGCCTCGTCGGCCCTCGCCCGGACGTTCCGTATGCCGTCGCCCAATATCCCGACTGGGTCGGCCCTCGGCTCGTGGTGAAGCCGGGCATCACCGGCCTCTGGCAGGTGAGCGGTCGCAGCACGCTGAGCCTCCTCGACATGTACCGGCTCGACGTCAGGTACGTCCAGACCGCTTCGCTGCTCGGGGACCTTCGCATCCTCGTCCGGACCGTACCGGCGGTGCTCAGCCGCACGGGGGCGGCGTAGGGGCCTCGTCTCGATGCGCGTCGTCCTGACCGGCGGCGGCGGATTCATCGGCTCGCACCTCCTCGCTCGTCTCGTCGGCGCGGGGATGGATGTCACGATGGTCGGTCCGCACGCCGGCAAATCTCGCTACACGGCGTCCCTCATCGACGCGGGCGACGTGCGGTTCGTCCGCTGCGACGGGGCGTTCATGTGGCAGGGACTCGGGCCCGCGCTCGAGGACGCCGACGCGCTGGTCCTCCTCGGCTACGTCATGCCGGCTTCGTCCTCACCCGCCGAGCGCCTGGCGGACGAGCTTCGCCGGAACGTCGCGCCGCTCGTCCGGCTCCTCCATGCAGCGCAGGGCGCGCCGCGACACGTGATCTTCGCGAGCTCCGTCTCGGTCTATGGCGCACCCGCGCGCGTGCCGCTCCACGAGTCCGACGCTGCCCGCCCCGCGACCGCGTACGGGGTCGCCAAGCTCGCGTGCGAGGACGCGCTCCGCTTCGTCGCCGCGACGTGGGGTTGGCGGAGCTGCATCCTCAGGTATGCGACCGGATACGGTCCCGGAGAGACGGTCCCGCGAGCGATCCCCAATTTCATTCGCGCCGCGCTCACCGGCCAGCCGCCGGTGGTCAACGGGGACGGGCTCGACGAGCATGACTACATCCACGTCGCCGACATCGTCGAGGCCACCGTCGCCGCGCTGCGCTGCGGAGCCGAAGGCGTCTTCAACGTCGGTACCGGGATCGGAACGCGGACGATCGACGTCGCGCGTCTCGTGCTCGAGCTGACCGGCTCGAGCCCCGAAATGGTCCACCGTGCGGCGCGCGTGGATCCCGCCGGCCCGATCCGCATCATCTGCGACACGGAAGCCGCGCGGTCACAGCTTGGATTCGTCGCGCGGCGAGCGCTGGCCGAGGGGATCACCGAGGAGATCGGGTGGTTCAGAGCGGCCCTGGCCGGCGTTGCGCAGCCGGCGTTCGCCGTCGGTGCATGAGCGACTGGCGGATCCTTTCCGCCGTGATCG